>LUMD01001047.1_pt1 | contig 14118 bp, 15 predicted proteins | sample 729651 | NCBI WGS metagenome assembly LUMD01 (sample SAMN03860272, study PRJNA289734) | marine metagenome | biome: seawater column; feature: ocean; material: water; isolation source: Red Sea water column Station 34 - depth 258m | place: Saudi Arabia: Red Sea | collected 2011-10-15 | depth 258 m | reverse complement strand
GGTTTTATTGCGTCGCCCACCTTGTACGTTTGACTTCAATCTGGATAAGTAGACAAATAGTTAATGTTGGCAAACGCCATGATTACGTCTTTGGCAAAGTCCACCCTGGGATGTCGTAGCGCTCCCTTTTTCCATACCAAATAAACATCATTTTCAGGCCCGGGTTTGCCTAGCGCGATCAACTCCCCTTTCGCTATTCCTTCTTTACACAGGTAATCAGGTAAGACTGAATAACCAATTCCTGCTTTTATAATACTGCTTATTGCCCGTATATCGGGGCAAACCGCTGCGACAGGCGATTCACACGCAGCGTTAAAGACTTCTGAAAAATAACGCCGGACAAGTGGCAATTGTTCGTCATAGGTTACGACTTTGTGTTGATTGAGCAACTCTGCCGATATTTCCCTCTCGCCTAACAGTTTTCCTTGCACACGGTTCATTACCAGAATTAGACGTTCCTTATCTAACTTCTGGTATTCATACATGGCGTCAGTAGGCTCAGAAGCAGTAATGGCGAGTTCTGCAGTATCGTTCTCAAGTAAGTGATAAATGCTATTTTTATTTCCCGTATGGATCACTAAGTTAACTTTGTCTGCCTGAAGCAAGTTAGCAAGCGCTGGGCCTGCTACCAAACTTAGATACTCTGCTGGCCCTGCAAGGTGCAACGTTCCGTGATCGGTTGAAGCGCGACTGCGAATAGACGCCACTTTCTGCTCTAAAGTATCGATGTGAGAAGCAACTTGCAGCGCCAAATCATCTGCAATAGCGGTAGGCTCTACGCCTCGCGCTTTCCTCACGAACAATTCCTTACCGACAATATTCTCCATGGCTTGTATGTGAGAAGTGACTGCAGGTTGAGACATATGAAGACGAGCAGCAGCGCGCGTGATGTTACCGCTCCTATAGACTTCTACGAAGGTTTTCAATTGTGTTAAATATGACATGCAATTCTGACCCATCAGATTTTTGATGACTACCCACAATTTATCTGACTTCTCCATTCAATCCAACATCTCTAAGATGCACGCATCATCTAATGCGACAGGAGGTACATATGAAACTAACATCATCAATTTTATCGCTCGCTATTATAGCGGGCTTATCACAGTCAGCCTATGCTGCTGACAATCGAACTGAAAACGCCAGTAAAGGCGAAGTACTTGTGCTTCTTTCAAGTGAAAGTGTTATGCAACTCACAGACGGAAAAACAGAGCCTACTGGTTACTACCTGAACGAGTTTGGTGTACCTGCAAAAGCGCTGGTAGATGCGGGTTACAGGTTAGTGTTGGCAACCCCAAGGGGCAACGCTCCATCAGTCGATAAAAAATCGGTAATACCGCAATACTTTGATGGTGACGAAACACAAATGCGAGAGATTCAAACGTTTGTAGCGTCATTAGACGGCATTAATGACACGCTGTCGTTAAACGAGGTGATTGCGCAAGGGCTTGATGAGTTTGAGGGAGTATTCATTCCAGGAGGCCACGCACCGCTCATCGATTTGGCGAATAACCCACAGGTGGGCGAAATTTTGTCGCACTTCCACAATGAAGGTAAACCCACCGCCGCGATCTGTCATGGTCCAATCGCCTTACTTTCTGGTCAATCCAACCCACAGGCATTTGAACTAGCATTGAAATCAGGTGAGCAGGCCACATCTGAAAATTGGATTTATGAAGGCTACAAAATGACTATCTTCTCTACACCAGAAGAAGCCTATTTTGAGAGCACCTTAGATGATGCAGCTTTATTGTACTACCCCGCAGATGCGATGGCACAAGCGGGTGGCAATATGGAATATAAAGAAATGTGGGCGCCAAATGTGGTAGTAGACCGAGAGCTTATTACAGGCCAGAACCCATTTTCTGATGAGCTTTTAGCAGAAAAGCTCTTACAACAATTGAACTCACAATCTAATTAAAGGACAGGCAACACGATGCTTAATTTTACATTTAAAAATCAAACCGAAATTTTGTTCGGCAAAGGTCAGCTAAGTGAAGTGTCTTCACGCCTGCCGAACCAAGCTAAAGTCCTCTTCCTATACGGTGGCGGCTCAATTAAGAAAAACGGGATTTACGACAAAGTAAATACTGCACTGGAAGGCGCTGAAGTTATTGAATTTCAGGGCGTTGAGCCAAATCCAGAATTCGAGACGCTGATGAAAGCGGTACATGTGGCACGTGAGAATAACGTGAATTTCATCCTTGCTGTAGGCGGCGGAAGTGTCATCGACGGCGCCAAGTTCGTCGCTGCTGCTGTTAATTTCGAAGGTGATCCGTGGGACATTTTAGTGAAAGGCGCGGACTTTAAAAATCCATTACCCATTGGCGCAGTACTTACACTACCTGCCACTGGCTCTGAAAGTAACGGCAACTCAGTAGTAAACAGAAAAGAAACGTCACAAAAACGTGCGTTTTCATCTGAAACAGTGCAGCCAGTATTTGCCGTGCTTGACCCAGAGTTCACGTATTCACTACCACCACGTCAAGTGTCGAATGGAGTGGTTGATGCTTTTGTACACGTAATTGAGCAATACCTAACCTACCCTGTAAATGCGCCGCTTCAAGATCGCTTTGCAGAAGGTATTCTACAAACGTTAATCCAAGAAGGCCCTAAAGCGCTAGCAACACCTGAAGATTACGACGTGCGCGCAAACGTCATGTGGTCGGCAACAATGGCGCTTAATGGGTTAATCGGTAAAGGTGTACCACAAGACGAAAAGGCCATCGATTTGACCATAAAAGCAGTGCAGGACTTTTTCGAGACTATGCAGGTGAAAACTCGCTTGTCAGACTATGACATTGAAAAGTCAGCAATTGATGGGCTTATCAAAAACCTAGAGCGCAATGGTTTAACCGCGCTTGGCGAGCACGGTGACATTGACCTTGCTAAAGCCCGTGAAATTTTAACCCTCGCGGCTTAAATTCAGCAGCATATGGCGATAAGTACATGTGCCTTTTAAATAGTTAAGTGCTCAGCGTTTTGCTGGGTACTTTTTATTCTCATTCAAAATAAAGAGTAAACATGACTGCACTATTTGAACAATTTTCATTAAAAGACGTGACGCTTCGCAACCGAATTGCAGTGCCTCCTATGTGCCAATATTCTGCAGAAGATGGATTTACTAATCAGTGGCATGAAGCAAACTACCAATCATTCGCACGCGGCGGCGCAGGGCTTGTAATTGTAGAAGCAACCGCCGTATCTCCAGAAGGACGTATCACTCCTAATTGCTTGGGCATTTGGAAAGATGAGCACGTAACAGGCTTGAAAAATATTGCTGAACGCATAAAAAGCCAGGGCGCTGTAGCAGGCATTCAGATTGCCCATGCAGGTCGAAAAGCCAGTGCCAATCGCCCGTGGGAAGGCGACGACCACATTCAACCCACTGATGAAAAAGGTTGGCAGCCTATTGGGCCATCGGCACAGGCCTTTGGTGCACATTTGCCTGTTACGCCTACGGAAATGACCAAGGCCGACATTGAACGTGTTAAAAACGACTTTGTTAAAGGTGCCCAGCGCGCACTTGAAGCAGGGTTTGAGTGGCTTGAACTTCACTTCGCCCACGGCTATTTAGCACAAAGCTTTTTTTCAAAACACGCCAATAAGCGCACCGACGAATACGGTGGTGATGCACAAGGTCGGGGGAGATTTCTACTAGAAACACTGAGCGCCGTGCGTGCAGTGTGGCCCGAAAATCTTCCGCTTACCGTTCGCTTTGGTGTTATTGAATACGATGGCGATGATGAACAAACACTAAGCGAGTCTATTGAGCTTATCAAACAGTTCAAAGAAATTGGAGCTGACTTCGTAAGTGTAAGCGTTGGCTTTAATATTCCTGACGCTAATATTCCTTGGGGCCCGGCTTTCCTTGCTCCAATTGCAAAAAGAGTGCGTGATGAAGCCGATATTCCGGTTGCAACCGCTTGGGGGGTAGATACGCCAGAACTTGCCAACGATACGGTTGAAAACCAACAACTAGACGTAGTTATGGTAGGCAGAATGCACCTTACCAACCCACATTGGACTTACTTTGCAGCTAAAAAGCTAGGCGTTGAAAAGCCGTCTTGGGTAATGCCTGCGCCTTACGCTCACTGGTTAGAGCGCTACGCACCATCAGATGAAAGATAACTAGCCGCCAGAAGACAGCAAAGTTGTTAAGCTTTGCTGTCTTTCTATATCTGCTTGGTGGGCTAAGCCGTTATTTACCTTTCTACAAACTGGCTATAAGCCAGAATATTAGAAACCGTGGTAGGTCACGAATTCAGTATTATCGGCGCGGGTTGAACGAACTTCATTGGCAGGGAACTCCGGGTCGGGGTAGCCTAATGCAATGCAAATCATTATGGCTTCGTCATCGGGAATATTGGCGTACTTATGTACCACATCAGACTGCATTATGCCTTGACCATTGATGACGCAACCAAGACCAAGATCCCACGCTGCTAGCACAATTCCATACGCTAGCGACCCTAAGCCAAACTGCGTTATTCCGGCAGGCTCCAAAGACTTATCATAGGTTAGGACTAAAGAAACTGGTGCATCGAACTGCCTGAAACCACGCATCATCCAATCCATTCTTTTCTCTTTATCTTCGCGCGCTATCCCCATTACGTCGAACAACTGAATAGCCACATCAATTTGACGTTGTCGATGAACACCTTCGTAGTCCTCTTTATAGGGAAAATCTCGCACATGCGGTTTGCCTTCTAGTGTATTTTTGGTGTTACCCTCGCGAATCTTATCTAGCACATCGCCTGTTACAGCATGAATTTTCCAAGTCTGCGTGTTGTAAGACGAGGGCGCCCACTTCGCCGCGTTGATAATGGCGTCTACCGTTTCCTTTGTAACAGGCTGTTTAGTAAACCCGCGTACACTCTTTCTTGATGCTGCAAATTCCGCAAAATTCATAAACTTCCTTACAGGCGGTTATTGAACTAGTCAATTTAGAGTAAACATGAGGAAGAGGGTCTTCAATAGGCATGAAACGTAATTCAGATTGTTTGTTTTTATAGATATGTATATGCAACGACAATCCATAAAGACTTAAAGTAACTTGAGTTTCATGCTTATTCTTTAGTATTAACGCAAGGTTGAACTTTAGATTAAATCTTAGAGAGTTCATTTGCGAGAATGAAGTTTGTGGCTTACGTTTAATGTATCTTAACGTTTATAGCGCTACGTATGTCGTTATTTAAGAAGTCAAAAACAGAACAATCTACCTCTCGCCTAGCTCCATGGAAAATAGCCATTATTGACGATGAAGAAGGCGTGCATGATGTCACTAAACTTACCCTTCGAAAATTCAGTTTTGAGTCACGTGGTGTTGAATTTCTATCTGCACACAGCGGCGCTGAAGGCTTAGCTCTTTTTAAAACCCACCCTGATATTGCCCTGGCTTTTGTTGATGTGGTGATGGAAACCGACGACGCGGGACTGAATTTAGTTGATGCTATTCGCAACGAACTAAACAACCATACAGCGCGCCTAATTCTGCGTACAGGTCAGCCAGGTCAAGCGCCTGAAGAAGACGTGATCAGGCGTTACGATATTAATGATTACAAGGCGAAAACAGAGTTGTCGTCTTTAAAGCTCAAGTCCTGTGTGTACACAGCGATCAGATCATATCGCGATATACAAACGATAGAGCAAGGCAAGCGCGGTATGGAAGACGTGCTTAAATCGTCGTCGTCCGTATTGGCCAGCCAATCTTTGGCTCAATTCGGCACTGCGGTATTGAAGCAAACACTAACTTTGCTAAACCTAAATAATTCTGTGCTGTATCTGACCACGCAACATACCGATTTGTATGGTGACACAACCATGACAGTGCTTGGTGCTAGTGGCGATTTAGTGGGTCTGTGTGAGCCTGGGATTTCTAGTCGAATTCCTGAAACTATCGAAGAAGAAATTAAACAAGTTCTAGAAAGCAAATGCCACTACCAGTCTAACGATCTATTCATCGGCTACTATCCAACAGGAGAAGATAGCCACAATATTTTGTATGTAAAACTGGATCATCCACTAGACGCCCTGCAACGAAAAACCTTAGAAATGTTTGCGTCTAACGTAGCGGTTATTTTCCAGAACCTAACGCAAAAAGAAGATATTCAAAAAACCCAGAAAGAGCTCATTATGGTGCTGAGCGACGCTATCGAAATGCGCAGCAAAGAGACCGGCGGCCATGTAAGACGGGTAATTCTAATGACTGAATTCCTGTCGGAAAAGCTCCATATGAGCAAGGAATTTATAGAAACAATACGTTACTCTGCAGCACTTCACGATGTAGGGAAAATCAGTATTCCAGAAACGATCTTACACAAGCCAGGTAAGCTTACTCCTGAAGAGTGGGAAATAATGAAGACCCACGCCCAAAAAGGCTACGAACTCCTTGCGGGCTCGGACCGTATTGTTGCCAAAATGGGCGCCATTATTGCCAAAACCCACCACGAGCGCTGGGATGGAGAAGGTTACCCGGAAGGACTAGCTGGTGACGATATTCCTGTTGAAGGTCGCATTATGGCGATTGTTGACGTGGTAGACGCCCTACTCTCTAAGCGTTGTTATAAGCCAGCCTGGAGCCCAGAAGAAGTAAAAGCCTACCTTCACGAAAATGCGGGTAAACAGTTTGACCCGTTAATCACCCATATCATGATAGAGCACTTCGACAAAATCCTTGAAATTCGTGCCACAGAACCGGACGAAGATGAATGAAAGAGACGTTAGAGTTAATTTTACTACGTGTTAGCCAAAGCGCAGATATTGATAAAGGTGAATTGGACGTAGCCTCCAGACTTATTATCAACTCTGTATGTGAAGGCTTGGAAATTACTCGTGCAGGTATCTGGTTGTATGATGAAAAGCAAACGTTGGTTCAATGCACATTGCTTATCGACAAGGGTAACGACCTTGACCATGAAAGCTTAGTACTTACGCGCAAAGACTTTCCTCACTATTTCGAGGCGTTAGACTCAGAACGCACCATCGCCGCTCACGACGCTTTAACCGATGTAGCAACCTTTGAATTTGCAGAAGTGTATTTAACACCATTGGGCATCAGTTCCATGCTGGACGTCCCTATTCGCCACCGAGGAAAAATGATTGGAATAATTTGCTGTGAACATCAAGGCGAAGCCCGAGAATGGCATGCCGATGAAGTGGTGTTTGCCGCTTCATTAGCCGACCTCTATGGGCGAGCAGTGAGTGCCAACGAGCGTGCAGATTACGAACAAAAACTCATTGAGGCCAATCAAACCCTTGAGCAAAAGGTGAAAGACCGTACGGCTGAGCTCGAAGCTGCCCAAGAAAAACTTGTTGAGTCAGAAAAAATGGCGGCGTTAGGTAACCTAGTGGCTGGAATAGCACATGAGGTTAACACGCCGCTTGGCATTGCATTAACTTCGGTGAGTAACTGTAAGGAAGAGTTGAGCAATATTTATCGCGACTTCGAAAATGAAGAGCTAACCGAGCAAGGCTTTAAAGACTTTGAAGCCATCTGCTCTGAGGGATTAAATTTAGCTGAAACAAGCCTCATGCGAGCAGCAAATCTGGTTCAAGATTTTAAACGTACCTCCGCAGATCAAACGTCGCTGGAAATCGAAGAAATTGCACTGGACGAATACATTCCTCGTGTCTGTAACCCTTTAAAACCTATGCTTCGCAAAGAACAAGTAGAGCTGAGCATAGATGTAACGCCCAATTTGGTTATTACCACATGCCCTGGGATCATCGCCCAATTGCTGACCAATCTAATCTCTAATGCACAGCGCCATGCGTTTGGGCCATCCGTAAATAACGACGTAAATAGAGTATCAGTGAGCTGTAGTAGAACAGATAAAGGTATTGTTATCAGCGTTCAAGATAATGGTAAAGGCATTCCTGAAAACTTACACAAAAAGGTGTTCGAGCCGTTTTACACTACAGCCCGAGACAAGGGAGGCACAGGGTTAGGTTTGAATATTTTGTACAATTTGGTTAGGCAAAAATTTAAAGGTGAAATTGGGCTCAAATCGTCTCCAGGTGTAGGAACAACAGTGACGGTCTGCATTCCAGTTGAAAGCTAACGCTCTACTTCTTTTCCTTCTTCACTACCTACCCCAGCGTGTGTAGAAATGCAACTTTCACAATGGCGAAGTTCCGGCCACTTTTTAACCGTCGACGGTCAGCAAGTTTTTTACAAGGCAGAAGGTACTGGACCAGTACTATTACTCATTCACGGATACCCCACTGCAAGTTTTGATTGGGCTAGAATGTGGCCAGCACTTACAAATCTGTTTCACTGCGTGACGCTCGATATGCCGGGGTTTGGTTTTAGCGATAAGGCCCCAAAAAAATACTTAATTAAAGAGCAAGCCGCCACGATAAGTGAGGTAATAAGGCATTTAGGCATTACAAGTGCCCATGTGCTATCTCGCGATTACGGTGATACGGTTGCCCAAGAAATGATGGCGCAGCAACTGGAAAACAATCTTGCCTTTCGCATCGAATCGCTGCACTTACTTAACGGTGGCCTTTTTCCTGAGACACATCGTGCACTATTCATTCAAAAGCTGCTGCTCTCTCCAATTGGTGGCCTACTTATTCGCTTGTTAAACAAGAATGCAATTCGAAAAAGCATGCACAATATATTTGGCCCAAACACACCACCTTCAAATCAAGACATCGATGATTTTTGGACACTTATCAGTGCAAATAATGGTCACAAATACATGCACTTGCTTTTGGACTATATGAAGCAGCGTAAACAATATCGAGAGCGCTGGGTAAGTGCACTGCAAAATGCCAATGTCCCTCTTCGACTAACCGCAGGCATGGCTGACCCAATTTCTGGCGCGCATATGGTGGCGCGGTACAAACAACTAATTCCCAACGCAGACGTGATTGAGCTCAATAAAATCGGGCACTATCCGCAAATTGAATGTGCTGAAGCCGTGGTGAACTCAATAACAAATTTTTGCGTGGCTACGCTAACTAAACGTAAAACTTTATCTTGATGCAGCCCGCGACAAAGGTAATATAAAGCTACATCGACTTAACTCTAGATTCGTAACTAACGTATATGGACGCTTCAGCCAACAACGAAATTATTCCTGCTGCTAGCTTTAAGCAGATTAATATTGGTTTCGTGACCCCTGCCACTTCCATAAAACGGTTTGTACAATGTATATGGGTTATTGATAACGTAGAAGGCTCGGCTACTACGCTAAACGAAAAGTTTTATCCCGATGCTGGGGCAAGTTTGACTTTCTACATCTCTCAAACAAATTGTGAAGCCAAATTATTTTACCATACGCAAGTCTGCGCCATGCCGTGGGAACTTGCCTGTAGGCAAATTAGCATAAGGTTTAGACCTGGCGCGTTGAAATGTTTATTTGGTCTAACATTCGACGACAGTAAAAACTATCAAATCGACATCGCATTGGCAATGGTAAAGCAGCGTGACTCCTATCAACGACTGCAAGCCTATATTATTGGAAAAACAATTAGCCAGCAGAGCTTAGCAATACAGCGTTGGCTGATTGATCTAGCAGAAAATAGTGATGGTGCCTTTCAGAAATGGGAGCGCATGCTTTATCAGTCGATGAGCTTACTGGTGCCTCCGCAACGTCTTGCAGATCAATTTGGCGTGAGCAGAAGAACGCTTGAACGCCAATTCCGTACAAATTTTGGCTTCTCACCTAATAAGCTGTATCAATTTGCTCAGATACGTCAAGCACGAGCGCTACTTGCCACCGATACTGTGGAGCTCAGCCACGTTGCCCTAGCCTGCGGTTACTTCGACCAAGCGCACTTTACGCATTCGTTTAGCACTTTTGCACTAGAGACGCCCCTTCAGTATAGAAAACGAAAGTTGTCGCAAATTTACAATTAAGCAAGACACCTAGCCCCTAAAGTTCTCCTTAATTTAAAGGAGACCACTATGAATAAACGCATTACACAGTCTGAACTGTACTCTGAATATTCCCATATTCTTGAACACCTCACTGGCTTAGCGAAACCTTTACACGGAAGCACACTCAGCCATAAACTCATACATCTGGTAACCCTTCGCGCGTCACAAATCAATCAATGTGGCTTTTGCCAACATATGCACGCCGAAGAAGCGCGAGAAGCTGGAGAAAATCAGGAGAAACTTGATGTTTTGTCTGCATGGAGGGAGCTGCATTGCTTCACCCCTGAAGAACGAGCGGCGCTTGAATGGACCGAAGCGCTAACGCTCATTCACACTTCCACAATTACTGACGAAACGTACAGCAGAATAGAAGGCGTGTTTGGGAAGCAAGGCTTAATAGAACTCACTTCTATCATACTTCAAATTAACAGTTGGAATCGCATATCGGTGAGCCTTCAGTTTCAACCTTCAATAAAATACTGAGGAAAACGTGAAAATGACTATCGTGCAACGAGTACAAAAAAATAAGTTAAGCGTAGCGGCTTGTTTATGCTTTTTTTGGGGCAGTACGCTATTTTTGCCGGCCTTCAGCTTGTATGCAACAGTTGGAGTATGGTTATTTATGGCGGGTTCGTTATTAATGCTTGTCGATACGTTAAATGCACGTAACGATTAGAAATATCGAGCACCCGTGTGGGTGCTCTTTCTCATTATCTATTTTTCTCTAATACCCTTAAGCATCTAATCCGGCGAACCAATCCAAGGTAGTTTGCCATAACGGTTCAGCACTCTTTCTAAAATATCCCATATGGCCAACAGCGCCAGATAACGCATTGGGATGTAAATCGACACGAGTAACAGGGGCATTTGCATAAAACTTAACAAACGCGTCGCGTGATTGAGGTAAGGCCCAAAGGTCATCTAGTGCATTTACCGCTACTATTGGCGTTTTAACTGCCTCGTAAAGCTTCTCAATTCCAAACATCTTAGGGTCATCAAAGAAATAATGGGGAAAGCGACACCAATGCCTCCATTGACTAAACACATTTTGAGGTAAGTCCTCACCCATTCCTAATACGCGCCATGCGCAATACCCTTTCCACCACGTTAAAATTGGTAAAACAACATTCCACATTGTAAGCACCTTCAGCTTTTCTGGTAAAGGCATGTACCCGTGCCACCCTGCACCTGTTCCATAAACATAAAAGCCAGATATTTTTTGGTGATTGGGTAATAGCCCAAAGGCATGACCACCGTAAGAGTGACCCACAATATAAAGAGGAACGCTATCCTGACTTACGCTTTCAACAACCGCAGCCAAATCTTGCTTGCCCCAATCCAATAGGTTCATCCTGAAGCCTTTCAACGTTGCGGGTTTAGACTCTCCTATCCCACGATAGTCAAACGTAATGGTTTCGAAACCTCGCTCACTGGCAAATAATGCAAACCGACGATAAAACCCCTGAGGTACGCCTGTTGCCCCGGCAATTATAATCCGTCCTTTGAAATCACCTTCCGACAGATATTTATACCCTTTTAGGCGGTAGTTATCGCTTGTAATAAATTCAATTGCTTCCATATCCCACCAAATTATAACGAGTGTCTTAATTATTTTTCGATGCTACTCTATAACGAGTGTTATAACAAGCGAGAATTGTATGAGCAAAAGTTCAGCTGAGGGCCGCCAAAGGGTAATAGAAACTGCGGCATCTATTTTATCAACGAGAGGGTTGAAAGGGGTGAGTATTAGAGAGGTGGCGAAGCTAGCCAACGCCCCCCTTGGTTCAACTTATCATCACTTTCCCGATGGAAAAGTTCAAATTATTACTGAAGCAATAGAGTGGGCTGGGGAAAAAGCCGCAGAGAGACTAAAAGATTGTTTAGATAAAGATAATCGAAATGGACTCCAAACCTTTCTACATCAGTGGCGAGAGCGACTCCACCGTTCCAACTTTCAACAAGGGTGTCCCATTGTCGCCGCAGCCATTGAAGCATCTCAAGACGAACACGAAGAACAAATCAAGTTAGCTATTTCCCGTATTTTTAAGCGCTGGCAATCAATACTTGCAGATCATTTCATTTCTCACGGGCGAACTGTTGTGCTTTCGAATTCAATGGCGCTTACGGTAATTTCGTGTTTAGAAGGCGCGGTAATTCTATCTCGTGGATATCAAACAATTGAGCCCTTCGATGCAATAATTGACACGCTTTCGTTGTTAGTTGATCAAGGAAAACAAGATTCTGAATAATCGCCTAGAATGAAAATTGATGCATGGGTGTCATAAAGTGAACGTCGCCCCAGCCTGCTATTGCTGATAGCCCGAGAGAATCCGAACGGTTCGATTCAGTTCGTTGATTTGTTGGTAAATATGGTTAGATAGAAAACGCTTGAGAGTTAAGCTAATAGTGGGGTAGAGCCGAAATTTAGAACTAGGGGTACCGCTGAAAGCGAGGAAGAGATTGGTCGGTGTGAGAGGATTTGAACCTCCGCCCACTGACAGTGCCATAACCCCCCTATACACACCAATATTCATAAGGCCCCCTAATTTAGAGACCCAAAAAGCGCCCCTCAAGGTGACCTTACAAAAGCGTTTACAATGTGTAAAACTTTACGAATATTTAATTGTATTCATCTCTTAGAAAGCTGGGTTCACCAACAGTACAAAGTAATCGAGTCAATTTAACCTCTGATATATATTCATATTCGTCGAAGTTGAAAGTGAGGCTTGTACTGTGGCTGTTATCAAGCGGGCCAACTGTAGAGAATAGAGGTGGAAAACTTCTCTCAACCACAGGGTACCACCTTTGACTCCGCCCTACCCTCTTTGCAATGGTAGCCTCACATTGCGTAATCATCTTTAGCATGTGAAAAGACAAATTTTGCGTTTGGAACTCAAACTCGATGTCCACCACACACGTATCAAAACCTCGACCTTCCTGCCTTTCTTCACAATTCAATTGATACGTGTTCACTACGCTGCAAACTGACACTTCCGATGACTTTACTTTTGAGCAGGCCTTATCTATATGAAGCTCTAGGGGTGGTTTACGTACATCAGTAAACTCTATGCTTTTCTTGAATATAAGCCCTTCTCGCTTATTATCGTTGTCATTTAGAGGTTTAATGGAAACTATGTCTGCAATTTCGTCTGTTACAATGACTTTGCTTCCTTTAGTTAAGGTATATCGGCCTACATCGGCGGATATAGGCTGTACCTCCACTTTATCAACCTTAATGGTTGCCACAATTGAAGCCGCAACCGCACCAGAAAACATAGTCATAAGTATTGCAATCGGTATTAATCTCATAAGTCCTATATGTTAAATGGCCATTTGGTGGAATTATGATATTCAAATCTTTTTGCTAATCAATAGCATTAGTAGGGTCTGATTGAACCATTAACAATTGACGATACTTGCGTCTCTCGCGATGCTATCTGCAAGCTCATTGCCATAGATACCGCTATGACCACGAACCCACTTAACGACAACATTAAGCTTCTCTTGCTTAAGGCTGTCGATACGCTGCCATGTGTAAGGGTTAGCTACTGGCTTCTTTTGGCTATTCTTCCAGCCTCTTAACTTCCAACCTTTTAGCCACTCGTTGTAGCCTCTAGCAATCATCTCATTGTCTTACGTCCTCAGGTTCAGCTATTTCGAGCGCCTTGATAACAGCGGTCATCTCACGTTAGCTTACAGAAGCTGGTGGCGAGTTAATAGTGAGACTCATCCAACAACCACCAACAATCTCAAAGACTAGTGCGAAGGAACGCGGCTTAAAGCTGACCTTCTTTCTTAATGAGCTGAATTGTAGAGTTAGCAACGCCTACCTGAGCGGCGAGCTTGCGTATGCTCATGCCACCTTTAAGCAACTCTATGACCTTCTCACGGTCAACGCTTGGCTTTCTTCCTTTATACTTACCAGCTGCTTTAGCAATCGCTACACCTTCAAGCTGACGCTCAAGCATCATATCTTTCTCGAACTCATAGACAGCGCCTAGCATGGTAAGCATAAGTTTCTGCATTGGGTCATTCTTGTTGCTGGTGAATGTGAGAACTTTCTTATGAAAGCGTATAGTCACGCCTTGAGCCGTTATAGTTTCCACCAAATCCAACAGGTCGGCAATGTTTCCAGCCATACGTGATATATCATGCACATACACTGTGTCACCATTAAGTAGGTTATTAAGCATGTTGTTAAGCTCTGGCCTATTAGTGTCCTTACC
>LUMD01000808.1_pt1 | contig 14209 bp, 12 predicted proteins | sample 729651 | NCBI WGS metagenome assembly LUMD01 (sample SAMN03860272, study PRJNA289734) | marine metagenome | biome: seawater column; feature: ocean; material: water; isolation source: Red Sea water column Station 34 - depth 258m | place: Saudi Arabia: Red Sea | collected 2011-10-15 | depth 258 m | reverse complement strand
GAGGAAGGTGCGGGAGATATCGGCGCAGTAGCCGTAGGGACCGATCATGTCGGTGTCGAAGGCCACCAGATCACCCGCCTCGATGACCCGTGGACCGGCCTCCTGATACCAGGGGTTGGTCCGCGGTCCCGAGCAGAGCATCCGACCGTCGAACCAGTCGCCGTCGTGGGCCACGTTGACCTGGTGGATGAGCGACCACAGGCCATTTTCGGTCATGCCGGGGACCAGAGCGGCTTCCATGACGGCCATGCCGTGCTGGGCCACGTCGATGGCATGTCGGAGGGCGGCCATCTCGAGATCGGACTTGCGGCTCCGGGCCAGCTCGACGGTTCCTTCGGCGTCCACGGCGTGGATTCCGGAGTCGGCAAGCGCGGCATGGGCCGACGGCAGCAGGCGTTCCACGCCCACCCGCGCCACCGTGTCAAGCCCCAGGGCGTCGACAGCGGTCCTGACGTCGGCGGCGAACCGGCGAGCCGCGGCGGCCTGATCGAGGCCCGCGTCGAAACCGGTCACCGAGTTTCCTGGCCGCATCTCGTCGACCAGCGGGAGGTCGATCGCGTAGGCACCGTGGACGACGACCGGACCCTCGACGGGCAGCACGAGATAGGCGGTGGGGATGTGGGACTGGAAGGTGTTGTAACCGCGGTAGTCGACGGCGTACCGGAGGCTCACCGGGTTGTGGAGGACCAGCAGGTCGATGGCGTCGGCGGACATGGTGGCTCGCAGGTTGGCGAGGCGGCCGGCGGCCATGGCTGCCACATCGAGCTGTGGTGCCGGGATCATCGACGGACTCTAGGTTCCCGTCGCCGAGGGGGCGGCCCAGATGGCCGCGGGCGGAGCGGAACCCAGACCCGGCCCTTGACTACCGTCCCTAGATGGCCCTCATACCCGTCGAGGTACCCCCGACCGAGCCGCTGGCGCCAGACGCCGAATCGTTCGCCCGGTTCCACCGCGAGGTCCTTCCGGACCGGATCGCTGCCGGGACCGGGGAACTGGCCCACGACTACCTGGCCAGACGGGGCACCATGGCGGTCCGCACCCCTGCCGGCTCGTGGACCTATGTCCCCCGGGACGGCTCGGTGACCCTGATCGAGGGGGAGGGACGGGCCGACGTCGTAGTGGCCCTCGGGATGGAAGGCTGGTTGGGCCTCGCCACCGACCTCGACACGGCACCCGGCCTGCTCTACACCGACCGGGCGACCGTCCCGGTCGGCGACCCGATGCGGTTCCTGAGCTGGGAGCCCGGCCTTCGGGCCCTGTTCCACGGGCGCCCTCTCTTCGACCCGGAAAACGTCGACCTCTGCGGGGCCGATGGATCGCCCCTGGAGGTGACCCGCACGTTCTCGGCAGCCGGGCTGGAGGACGAGGGCGAGGAGGCCGCTCAGTTCCTGCGGGCCGCCGGCCACCTGTGCGTCACCGGCGTATTCGATGAAGACGAGGTGGCCGGGATGCTGGCCGATGCGGCGATCCTGGCCGATGAGGCGGCACCCGGAGACATGACGTCGTGGTGGGGGCGCGAGGGCGACGGCACCGAGGTCTTGACCCGGGTCCTGCGGGCAGCCAGCCGGCCGGGCCTGGACGCCCTGGTCGACGACCCCCGGGTGCGGCGCATCGTGGGCCTCGCCGACGAGGACCTGGTCCCCAGCGTGGACGACGGCCCGGAGTCGGTCGACCGGGTGACGGTGCTGTGGAAGCGCCCCGGCCTGGCCGAGGGGTTGGGCGACCTGCCCTGGCACCGCGACTGCGGCATGGGTGGGCACGCCAATCGCTGCCCGTCGACGGTGCTGACCATCTGCCTGAACGACGGGTCGGCGGCCGCCGGTCAACTCCGGTTCCTCTCCGGCTCTCACCGGGGTTCGTACCCGTTCATGGACGGGATGGCGGCTGAGGCGCCCGAAGGCGTCGGGCTCGACCTCGGTCCGGGCGACGTGACGCTGCACTACTCCGACGTCATGCACGCCTCGCTGCCACCCACCTCCGAGGATGGGCCGCACCGGGTCTCGGTCCTGGTGGGGTTCGCACCGGCCAACCGAGGACACCACCTTGGCGAGCGCCACTACAACGATGCCCTGCTCGTCAACGACGACGGACAGGTCGACCACCTCGGCCAGCGCCTGGAGCGGGAACGGTCCTCGTCGACGTCCGAACGCGACCCGGGCCGGGAATCCGGCTAGCGGCGGGGAGAACAGAAGCCGCCGGCCCTAGGTCCGGCCCAATCGCCGGTCGGGTCGCCAGGGGCGTGGCGACGTACTGTCCGACCATGTTCGACCTGACGGGACGCACGGCGCTGGTCACCGGTGCCGGCCAGAACATCGGTGCAGGGATCGCCCGGGCCCTGGCCGGAGCGGGGGCGCGGGTACTGGTCAACGACCTGCGGGCCGACCGGGCCGGCGAGGTCGTCGACGAGATCACGACCGCCGGCGGGACCGCCTCGACGGCACTCGGCGACGTGGCCGACCCCGGCTACGGCGACGCGGCGGTGGCGGCGGCACTCGGGGCCCACGGCCGTCTGGACGTGCTCGTCAACGCCGCCGGGGTCATCACCCGGGCCGATGCGGAGGGCACCACGGACGAGGAGTGGCACCGGGTCATGTCCACCAACGTGGACGGGCTGTTCCGCACCAGCCGGGCCGCCCTCCCCGCCATCCGCGCCGCCGGCGGCGGGGCGATCATCAACATCAGCTCCACCAACGGCCTCGTGGGCGGGGCGGGCCTCGCCGCCTACTGCGCCTCGAAGGGTGCCGTCACCAACCTGACCCGAGCCATGGCACTCGACCACGCCGCCGAGGGCATCCGGGTCAACGCCGTGTGCCCGGGCGCCGTCGACACGCACATGCTGTACTCCGAGCGCGACGACACCGTCGACGAGGTGCGTCAGATGAACCTGGCCGACATCCCGGAGGGCCGGATCCCGGACGGGTCCGAGGTGGCCGAGCTGGTGGCCTTCCTGGCCGACGACCGCTCGCGGCACGTCAACGGCGCCAACCTGTCCATCGACGGCGGGTACACGGCCCGATGAGCACCGACCACGCACCAACCGGCGCCATGGCCGACCGGATCGCCGTCGTCACCGGCGGCGCCCGTGGGATCGGCCGGGCCATCGTCGACCGCTTCGCCACCGGGGGTGCGACGGTCGTGATCGGCGACCTGACCGACCCCGGCGACGTAGGCGCCGGCCTCGGCGTGGCCGGGCACCGGGAGTGGGTGCCGCTCGACGTCACCGACGAGACCTCGGTCCTCGAGTTCGCCCAGTCGGTCGAAGCCGGCCACGGCGGCGTCGACGTGTTGGTCAACAACGCGGGGGTCATGGCCGAGCGCTCGATCACCGACGAGTCGGTCGCCGAGTGGGACCTGACGATGGCGGTCAACCTCCGCGGACCGTTCCTGATGGCCAAGCACCTCGTCCCGCTCATGGAGGGCCGCGTCGACCCCTCGATCATCAACATGGGCTCGATCGAGGGCATCGCCGCCAACCCGCTGCACGCCGCCTACGCCGCCTCCAAGGGCGGCATCCACGCGCTCACCCGGTCATTGGCCATCGACCTCGGGCCGCTCGGGATCCGGTGCAACGCCATCGCCCCGGGTTGGATCGACACCGAGCTGAACCGGGCCTACGTCGAGCGCCACCCCGACCGCGACCAGGTGGTGGCCGAGTTGTCCTCGCTGCACCCGGTGGGTCGGATCGGGAGCGCCGGCGACGTGGCGGCGGCCGCCTGCTGGCTGGCCTCGGCCGACGCCGGCTTCGTCACCGGACAGGTCGTCCAGGTGGAGGGCGGCCGCACGATCCGCCTCTCGCTGCCGCCGTCCCTCGAGCCCTGATCCGTCTGACCGCCCCCGGCTCAGGCGTCGAGCAGGCCGGGGACGTCGGCGAACGAGTCGACCACCACGTCCGCGGTGCCGGTGGCGGCGGGCAGGAACTTTCCGGTGTGCACCAGGTCGATGGCCATCCAGGACACCGAGGGGACACCGTCGATGCCGACCAGCAGCCCCTCGATCGGCACGGTCATCCCCCCTCGGCACCCACCAGGTTGCCGAACCGGTGCAGCGTCCGGCTGACGGACTGCTCCCGGAGGTACCAACGCAGTTCGAGGCGGCCCGAGGCGGTGACCGCCTCGTCGATGACGTCGACGTCGGCGGCGCCCAGGCGTACCACCACATCGGGATGGGGCACGTAGCGCAGCAGGTTGGCCTCGCTCACCAGCCCGGTCGGGTCGTGGGGGACGCCGTAGTGCTCGTGCCACCAGCGGTCGTCGTCGATCCCGTGGCCGGCCAGGTCCGGGCCGCCGACCGGTCGCCAACCGCCGAGCTGGAGCAGGTAGTCGAAGCCGCCGGCCTTGGCCCCGGAGCCGACGGACGAGCACTTCCAGCCGCCGAACGGCTGCCGCCGGACGATGGCGCCGGTGATGTGCCGGTTGACGTAGGCGTTGCCGACCTGGGCCCTGTCCAGCCAGTGGTCGACCTCGGCCGGGTCGAGGGTGTGGATGCCGCCGGTGAGGCCGTGGTCGACGGCGTTCTGGAGTTCGATGGCGGCGTCCAGGTCCCGGGCAGACATGAGGCCCAGGACCGGGCCGAAGCACTCGGTGTGGTGGAAGGACGACCCGGGTTGCACGCCGGCCTTGATGCCGGGTGTCCAGGTCGGCGCTGGGGGTGACCACGAGGGCGTTCTTGCCGCTCGTCTCGGCGAAGAGGCGCAGGTCCGGACGCCACGAGCGGAAGAGGTCGGCGGTCTCGCCGGCGCCGGTGAGGATCACGGCGTCGACGGAGGTGACGAGGCGCTGCCCGACCTCGTCGTCGGGGGTGCGGACGAATCGCAGCAGGTCGGTCGGGACGCCGGCGGCCCAGCAGGCCTCGGCCACGACCTCGGCGCAGCGCGGCGTCTCGGGGGCGGGCTTGAAGACCACGCCGTTGCCGGCGGCCAGCGCGGCGACGACACCACCGCAGGGGATGGCCACCGGGAAGTTCCACGGCGGGATGACGGCCACGACGCCGTGCGGCGTGAACTCGGCGGCGTCGATGTGCCCGAGTTCGGGGCTGCGCTCGGCGTACCAGCGGGCGAAGTCGATGGCCTCGCCGACTTCGGGGTCCGATTCCGGGAACGTCTTGCCGGCCTCGTGGGCCATGGTGACGAGGAGTTCCCCGCGTCGGGCCTCGAGCTCGTCGGCGACGCGGCGCAGCACCTGACGGTGGTCGACAGCCGGCCGGTTCCACCAGGCGGACTGGGCACGCCGGACGCCCTCGACCAGGGCGTCGATGGCCCCGACCGAGGTGGTCAGCGGCTCGACCACCGGTGCTGGCCGCTGCCCGGCCAGGTCGTCCAGCCAGGTCCGGGTGGACGGCAGTGCCGGGTCGGTGTCGGGCTGGTTGGCGAAGCCGACCTCGGGCACGGCGACCCGCTCGACCTCGCGCCGGGCCACGGTTCCGGCGGCCCAGCGGAGGGTGACCGACTCTCGGAAGCGGTCGGCCTGCTCGGCGAACTCGGGGGTGCCGGGGCGCAGCGTGAACAGGTGCCGCAGGAAGTTCTCGTCGGCGGCGTTCTCCTCGAGGCGTCGGAACAGGTAGCTGATGGCCACGTCGAAGTCCTCACGGCCCACGATCGGCGTGTAGAGCAGCAGCCCGCCGACGGCATCGCGGACGGCCCGGGACTGGCCCGGCGCCATGCCCTGGAGCATCTCGAACTCGACCCGGTCGGCGACGCCCCGCCGTTCGGCCAGCAGGTGCGTCCAGGCCACGTCGAACAGGTTGTGGCTGGCCAGTCCGATGCGGACGGCCCCGGCGTGGGTGGGGCGCAGCGCCCAATCGACGCAACGCTTGTAGTTGGCGTCGACCTCGGCCTTGGTGGCGTAGGGCGCCTGAGCCCAGGCGTGGACCTCGGCCTCGACCCGTTCCATCGCCAGGTTGGCACCCTTCACGAGGCGCACCTTGATGCCGGCGCCACCGGCGGCCCGTCGGTGGTCGGCCCACCCGGTGAGCCGACGCAGGGCGTCGAACGAGTCGGGCAGGTACGCCTGGAGCACGATGCCGGCCTCGAGGTGGTGGAGTTCGGGCTCGTCGAGCAGTTCGGTGAAGGCCCGGATCGTGAGTTCGAGGTCGCGGTACTCCTCCATGTCGAGGTTCACGAAGGTGGCCGGCGTCGTGGCGGCGGCACGGTGGAACAGGATCCGGAGGCGGTCCTTGACGCGCCCCAGGGTGTGGTCGAACGCCCAGAGGTTGAGCTGGCTGGCGATGGCCGAGACCTTGACGGACACGTAGTCGACGTCCGGGTCGTCGATCAGGCGGAGGGTCTCCTCGAAGCGTCGGGTGGCCTCCGCCTCGCCGAGCACCGCCTCGCCAAGCAGGTTGACGTTGAGGTCGTAGCCCTCGTCCCGCCGGCCCGCCAGGTGCTCGCGGCGGGACTCGGGCTCGGCGTCGACGACCAGGTGGCCGACCATCGCCCGCATCCGGCGCCGGGCCAGCGGCATGACGAGGCCCGGGGCGAGGGGTGCGAGCCGGGCGCCGACGGTGAGTGCCAGCCGGTCGAGGGGGCCGAGGAACCCGGGCAGGTCGCCCTCGGCGAGGAGATGGGACAGTTCGCGCGCGGCGGCACGGTCGTCGCGGTGGCGGGCCACCCGGTCGACGAAGCGCATCGTGAAGGCCACGCCACCGGGGTCGCCGATGAGTCCGACGAGGCGGTCGGCGAGGGCCCGCTCGCTGCGGGACTCGCCGGACCGGGCGGTGTGCAGCCAGTGGGCGACCAGGGCGACTGCGTCCTCGGCGCAGCGGGCGGCGTCGTCGGCGCGGTCGCCGCCAGCCGGGTGGGCGCTGGTGTGCGCCGGTGGATGGACGGAGAACTCGGGCATGCCCACAGTCTCGGGAACCGGGGCCGCCGGGTCTTGTACGATCCGCCCCCTGATGGTGTCCGAATCGGACAATTCCGCCCCTTCCGGCCCGGCTGCCGGGGACTCCGTGGCTGCGGCGGCCGTCGGACCGCTGCTCGAGCTCTTCGACTCGCTGCCCCAGACGATGTTCTGCATGAAGACCGCCGACGGCCGGTACCTGGCGGTGAACGACGCCTTCGTGCGGCGCTCGGGTCGGCGTTCGCGCCGCGAGGTGTTGGGCGCCCGGGCCACCGACCTCTTCCCGGCGCCGCTGGCCGAGCGCTACGAGGAACAGGACGGCCACGTGTTCGCCACCGGCGATGCCCTCCGCGACGAGCTGGAGCTGATCCGCCGCCCGGACGGGTCGTTCGGCTGGTATCTCACGGTGAAGCTGCCGGTCGAGGGCGATGCCGGGATCGAGGCCCTCGTGAGCGTGAGCCGCGACCTCGAGACGCCGAGCGAGGAGAGCATCGCCCTGGAGTCGCTCACCCGGGTCGTGGAGCTCGTCCACGCCCGACTCGACGAGCCGCTGCGGGTGGCTGACCTGGCCGAAGCTGCCGAGTGCTCGGAGGGGCAGCTCGAGCGCCGCATGAAGAAGGTGTTCGGGCTGACCGCCACCCAGTACCTGTTGCGGGTTCGGGTCGAGCGGGCGACCGAGCTGCTGGCCGGCACCGACGACCCGATCGCCGTTGTCGCCTCGCTGTGCGGCTTCTACGACCAGGCCGGGTTCACCCGCCAGTTCGCCCGGCTGGCGGGCGTGACCCCGGCCCGCTTCCGGGCGGCACACCGGGACTGAGTCCGCGGGCGGACGAGGGGCTCAGGCGGGCTCGTCGCCCGTCGTCGTCCAGATCGCCGCGGCGTGCGGCGGGAGCAGCAGCGCCTGCTCCCCCAGGGCGACCCCGGGCGTGGCGAACTCGAGCGTGACGTCCGCGTCGACCTCGATGGCCGACGCCTCGTCCGAGGTGTTCGCCGCCACGTGCATGACGCCGCGCCGATAGGCCACGACCGGTCCCTCGCCGCCGTCGACCCAGTCGACGGGTTCGTCGGGGACCTGCCGACGGACGGCCAGCAGTCGCTGGTAGTGGCCGAACCAGGAGTCCCGGCGTCCCACCTGGTGGGCGGCGGTCTCCTCCGGCTGCCGCTCGGCGGATCGCAGCCAGGGCGCGCCCGTGGTGAAGCCGTTGGCCCGTCCTTGCGACCACGGCATCGGCGTACGGCAGCCGTCTCGGCCCGCGGCGCCGTCCGTCGCCCCGACCGGGTCGAGCCCCGCGCCCTCGGGAACGTCGCCGTCGACCAACCCCAGCTCCTCCCCCTGGTAGAGCACGAGGACGCCGGGGAGTCCGGCCAGCAGCACGTTGAGCGCCAGGGTCCGCTGCCGGCCGGCGTCGTCGGCCCCCAACCTGGTCGGTGCACGGGCGATGTCGTGGCTGCCGGTCGCCCAGACCAGGCGGTCCCCCAGGAGGGCGGTGGGCTCGACCAGCACCCGCCGGATGGCGTCGGCGCGCCAGCGGATGTGCATCGGGGCGAACCAGAAGCCACCGTGCAGGCCGTCGCCGGGAAGGAGCCGGGCCATGCCATGGGGATCCAGTTCGAAGGTCTCGCCCATCAGGTAGCCGTCGTGGTCGTCGACGATGGCCCGCCAGCGCCTGAAGATGTCGAGGCTCTCTGGCTGGAGCACGTCATGTCGGTGCTCGAACGCCTGCCACTGCTCCCAGATGGGCTGCGCCGGATCCCAGTCCGCCACCTGCGGGTTGGACCGGAGGTCCCGGTCCTTGAACAGGGTGCCGGCCATGTCGATCCGGAAGCCGTCCACGCCACGCTCCAGCCAGAACCGCAGGATCCGGTCGAACTCCTCGACAACGGCCGGATGCCGCCAGTTCAGGTCGGGCTGCTCGGGGAGGAAGAGGTGGAGGTGGTACTGGCCCGATTCCTCGTCGAGGGTCCACGCCGATCCTCCGAAGTGGCTGATCCAGTTGTTGGGCGGACCACCGTCCGGGGCAGGGTCCCGCCAGATGTAGCGGTCGCGGTGGTCGCCCTCCGGGTCGGCGCGGGCCGAGAGGAACCAGGGGTGCTGGTCACTGGTGTGGTTGGGGACCAGGTCGACGACGACGCGCAGGTCGAGCGCGTGCGCACGTTCCACGAGTTCGTCGAAGTCGTCGAGTGTGCCGAAGGTGGAATCGACCGAGCAGTGGTCGGCGACGTCGTAGCCCCAGTCGGCCATCGGGGAGCCGTAGAAGGGCGTCACCCAGAGGAAGTCGACGCCGAGTTCCGCGAGGTGGTGGAGGCGTCCGGTGAGTCCGGGCAGGTCGCCGACCCCGTCGCCGTCCGAGTCGGCGAAGGACCGGAGGTAGACCTCGTAGCCGGTGGCGCCCGGCCACCATGTCGGACGCCTCCCCGACCGGTCAGCGACCAAGTTCGCCCCGGATCTCGACGCCGTGCTCGTCGGTGCGGGGCGGGCGCCGCCTGACACTCGGCGGCGTGGCCGAGAGGCCGATCGGCGAGCGCACCGAGCGGAACGCCTCGCGGTCGCCGTCGCCGTCGTGGACGGCCACCGGGTCGAGGCCGAGCGCCTCGGCGGTGGTGAAGGCCGATCGGACGTCGTTGATCGGGCCGGCCGGGATGCCCGCGGCCTGGAGCCGGGCGACCCAGTCGTCGACGGTGCCGCCGGCCAGGACCGCCTCGATCTCGCCGGCGAGGACCTCGACGTTTGCGACACGGGCCTCGTTGTCGGCGAACCGGGGGTCGTCGCACCAGTCGGACCGGCCGAGGACGTCGGCGAACCGCTGCCAGAGCACGGGGCTGGCGGCGGCCACGGCGACGAGGCCGTCGGCGGCCCGGTAGGGCTGGTAGGGGGCGATCGAAGGGTGCCGGTTGCCGTGGCGGCCGGGGTCGACGTCGGCGGCCACGTGGGCGCTCGCCACGTTGAGCAGGCCGGCGAGGGCCGACTGCATGAGCGACACCTCGACGTGCTGGCCCAGTCCGGTGACCCGGCGTTCCTCGACGGCGGCGAGGATGCCGATGGCGGCGTAGAGGCCGGTGAGCTTGTCGACGACGGCGGAGCCGACCTTGGAGGGCTCGCCGTCGACCTCGCCGGTGACGTGCATGATCCCGCTCATGGCCTGGACGAGGAAGTCGTAGCCGGCCAGTTCGGCGCCGCGGCCGTCGCTGCCGAAGCCGCTGACCGAGCAGGTGATGATGCCGGGCTGTTCGGCGGCCAGCGAGTCCCGGTCGAGGCCGAACCTGGCCATGGTGCCGGGGCGGAAGTTGTCGATGACCACGTCGGCCTCGAGGGCCAGCCGGCGGGCGACGACCAGGTCGTCCGGATCGCGCAGGTCGAGGGCGATCGACCGCTTGTTGCGGTTGAGGGTGAGGAAGTAGGTGCTGGCCGGGCCGTCGCCGTCGTCCCACCACGGCGGCCCCCAGGTGCGGGTGTCGTCGCCAGCGCCGGGCTGCTCGACCTTGACGACGTCGGCGCCGAGGTCGCCGAGCACCATGGTGGCGAGGGGCCCTGCGAGCACCCGGCTGAAGTCGGCGATGCGCAGGTGGCCGAGCGCGCCGCGGAGGCGACGCTCGTCGAGGGTGGTCATCCGGTCAGTCTGCCGCCGGAGCGCTCAGTCGGCGCCGGCCAGGTCGGGGTTGCGCCAGACGATGAGGGCGGCGTTGTTGCCGACGGCCGGGTCGTCCATGTAGTCCGGGATCGCCCCGAGGATCTCGAAGCCGTTCTCGATCTGGAACGAGAGCGTCGGGTCGTAGAGGTCGCCGCTGCAGACCCGGTCGACGTACTCGTCGGCGGACATGTCGTGGAGGTGGTCCTTGTAGCCCGGCATGACGCCCCCGGCCACGATGCCCTGCTTGCCGTAGTGCTGGACGACCCCCTTGCGGAGGACGTACAGCTGCTGGCCGATGCCGAGGCGCCGGTAGGCGGGGTCCACGGCGATCGTGACCCCGTAGTACCAGTCGCCGTCGGCGGAGTGGTTGCCGCACGAGTTCTCGCCGATGAGGTCGTCGAGGCTGTGGTGGGGGTCGTCGAAGTCGAAGTCGATGAAGATGCCGACGCCGAAGCCGACCGGCGTGTCGTCGTGGAGCGCCACGAATCCGCCCTCGGGGAAGGTGTCGCAGTAGATCTCGATCTCCTCGGTGACGAGGAGGTCCTCGATCCCGGCGGTGGGGAAGGCCGCCCGCTCGATGGCGGCGAGCGCTTCGGCCCACTCCTTCCGGATGGGTTCGTAGGCGATGTCGGCGGCGGTGACGGCCATGGGTCAGGCTCCGGTGGCGAAGGGGACGTGGACGTAGTCGTTGTGGCTGGGGACCCCCCAGACGGCCCACAGGTCGCGGGTGCCGGGCCGCATGACGACGCCGCCGCTGGACTCGAGGTGGTGGACGGGGTCGGACTCCCGGCAGATGGAGTCGGGGTCCCTCGTGATCGCCATGCAGTCCTCGGGGGTGACGTCGTGCCGGTCGAGCAGTTCGGCGGCCCGGGCCAGGGGACGACCTCGAGGGCCTCGTCGGCGGTGCTGCACAGCAGGGCGTCGCGCACGACGGTCGGCCAGGTGACGCCGGTGACGCCGTCGGCGGCGGTGAGGTTGTTGATGCCGACGCAGACGCCGGCCTCGTTCATGCCGATCTGGCCGAGGCAGCCGACGGTGCTGAAGACGAGGGCGGCGGGGCCGTCGTCGGGACGCACCCGGAGCAGGACGACGTGCTCGGTGGCGGTGTCGTGCATGTCCCAGGTCTGGGCACACAGGCCGGTGCCGTCGGAGCGGCTGCCGGGAACGAGAAAGGAGGTGCAGTCGTCCTCGACCACGGCGGCGGGGTGGTGACCGCCGACGTGGGCCCGGACGGTGTCGACGAAGTCGGTGAAGCCGCCCACGACGATCGCCTCGGCGAGGGTGATGCCCGCCCCCTCGGCCAGGCCGCACATCTCCTCGTGGAGGACCGCCGAGTGGGCCTCGTGGGCGGGGATGCAGGCCTCTGCGAGGGCGAGGACGCCGTCCCGGTCGAGCGGGTCGCCGCTCCAGCCGCCGGCGCCGGCCAGCCGGACCCGCTCGTCGGTGTAGGCGCGGATCTCGTCGCCGTGGGCGGTGCCGTGGGCGTGGCCCATGGCTGCGGGCGAGCCGGCGAGGTCCAGGATGCGCAGGTCGGGGCGCCGCATGCGGGACAGTCTCGCGCAGGTGTCGGCGGGGTGCAAGGGATTTCGTCGCTGTTCTGCCTATTGGCAACGGATTCCGTTGTACCAGACTCACATGTCGACCGTATCCGTCGACCGCCCGCCGTGTCCGGCCGCCGTCCCACGCGCCATGATGATCCCGTGGAACCGCCCCTGTGCCCGACCGACGAGGTGGCCGACGCCCTCGCCGGCGGACGGCCGGTCGTGGCCCTCGAGTCCACGATCGTGTCCCACGGCATGCCCCATCCGGAGAACGTCGATACCGCACGGGCCCTCGAGGACATCGTTCGGGCCGGCGGCGCCGTCCCCGCAACCGTGGCGCTCATAGACGGCTCGATCCGGATCGGCCTCGCCGACGACGACCTCGAGCGGCTCGGCACCGGTGCGGACATCGCCAAGGTCAGCCTCCGCGACGTCGGCCGTGCTCGACGCCCACTGGGGCGCGGGCCTCACGACGGGTGCCGTGCTCGGCGTCCCCATCCCCCGCGAAGCCGAGGCCGACCCGGCCACGATCGACGCCGCCATCGCCGACGGCCTGGCGGCCGCCGAGGCCGCGAACGTGACCGGCTACGCGGTCACGCCGTTCCTGCTGGCCCACATCGCCGACGCCACCGGCGGCGCCAGCCTGGCCGCCAACGTGGCCCTGGTCCGCGAGAACGCCCGCGTCGCCACCGAGGTCGCCGTCGCCCTGGACCGCACGTAGGAGGATGTCCATCCGCCCTCGACTCAGCGGAGGGCTTCGAGCAACTCCTCGGCAGATCGTCCCTCGAATCGCCCCAATGGACTGTTCGGGTCCCCGGGATTCCTCGAACGCAGGTTTCCCGACTCATCGATGCGGAGCACACCGAAGGATGCCACCGGGAGATACGCGCCCTTTGCGCCCTGATGGGGAGACTCGATCGCAAAGACCATCATTCGGTCGCCGATTCCGCTCTCGGACACCGGCCATGTGCTCGGTCGTATCGTGGCCACCGGATCGTCGCCTGACAGGAGTCGCGCCGGAATAGCGAGTAGGTACTCGTCCACCGAGGTTCCGCGAACCTGGTCCACCACCTGGATCGCAAAGGCGTCGAATGACGTCACGTTGCCCGTTGGATCCTCGGAACCCCCCGACAGTCGGTACACGTCCCGACGAACCCCGTTGACCTCACCGACGGCGACGATGTCTGCCCGATCGGCGAGTTCCGAGACCGACGCGACCGGGAGTTCATAGGCCTCGATGTCGACGACCGGAAGGAGCTGCTCCGTCCCAACTGTGGTCGTAGCAGCCGCTGCCTCACCTCCACGGAGGGAGACCTGGTCCTCGCCCGCCGAGCCGCAGCCCGCAAGCACGAGCCACAACGGGCCGACCATCCCGATCCACCTCGATGGTCGGACGACGGTCCACGTCATGCTCTGGTAACCCCTTCCCTGCTCAATAGTGGAGATTGATCTTCGCGATCTCGTACGTCCCCAGCATCTGATTGTTGCCACCATCCATACAGGATGTTTGCGCGGTCCCTCCGTCGCGGAATCCCACGGTGTGCCCGATCTCGTGACACGCCATGTTGTGCTTGTGGAGCACCGACATACCGGTGGCCACGTTGTCGTTGATCTTGATACTGAACCGATCGCAGATCGTCGTGCTTCCCGTGACGTAGCCCTGGCATTGAGCCTCAGCAGCCGCTGTCGGATATGTCATCAGCCAACTGGGAACCACATACCAGTAGACATCGACCCAGTTAACCGGCGTGAACCGCTGTCTTTCGAGAACCACGAGGTTCGTGGGGTCGTAGTCATCATTCATCGACGCGACGATGAACGGTCGCCAGTGGTTGAAGTCAGATGTCGTGGTCTCGATCGACGTGTACTGATGTGTCCGATTATCCGCAAATGGAGCGGCGAACGGTGCGTGGGCGTGAGGAGGGCCACCGTGGGCGAGGACCATCACGGATCCCGTTATTGCCAAGAGCGCCACGATGAAGGTCGATAAGGCCCGTCCTGCCAAGGCGACCCAGCCATCGCGCCTCATGACACATGAGGGCATGATCGGGCTGCCCCGACCATGTGTCAAGGGTCGTGAACCGCTACCAGGTGACCCCGGCCAGGGCCAGGCCGGACTCCCCGGCCACGGCGTGCACGAGGTGGGTCGGGCCCATGTCGTCGAACAGGACGGGGTCGCGCGCCTGGTTGACCGGCTGGTCCACGG
>LUMD01002354.1_pt1 | contig 14240 bp, 14 predicted proteins | sample 729651 | NCBI WGS metagenome assembly LUMD01 (sample SAMN03860272, study PRJNA289734) | marine metagenome | biome: seawater column; feature: ocean; material: water; isolation source: Red Sea water column Station 34 - depth 258m | place: Saudi Arabia: Red Sea | collected 2011-10-15 | depth 258 m | reverse complement strand
TGTGTATAAGAGACAGGTGTACGTGGTGGTCAAGACCGCCACCTTCGACGGCCGGGAGACGAATTTCGCTGCGGTCCGACACGTCTACCGGGCAGTACTCGAACCGCTCCGAACCATCGGCTATTCGTTCCGGGTCGGCTCGGCGACGGTCACCGTGGAATCGACCTCCAACATCCACGACCTGGCCTACGACCCTCGCGAATCGGTACTCGCCTTCACCGCCGCGGGGCCGACCGGCACCAGGGGCCAGACCACGGTGACGCTCTCCGAAGGTCTCCTCCAGACCCCCCACTCCGTCGAGGTCGATGGTCGGAGCGTCCCCGTCGAGAGGCACGCAGGGTCCTTCTCGTTCACCCACGAGCACTCCGGCAGGCACCAGGTGACCATTCGGGGGGACTAGGGCATCGAGTGGACTCGATGCGTCATCGTGGCGGTACCCGGACCTGTAGGGTCGCCGACGCCCCTGACCGGTGGTCTCCCGTCTCTCCCGCTGCGGGGCTGCTCAGTAGATGGCCAGGAGCTCCGCCACGAGGATCAGGCCGAACATCACCGTGTTCGCCATCCGGTAGGGCCGTCAGGCTCCTGAAGGCCTCTCGCCGCTTGATCGTGTGAGCGCCGAGATCCTCGTCGGGAACGTCCATCCACGAGGCGTGGAGGTCCCGCATGGCGTCGTCCACGAAGCCGAGGGTGAAGACGGTGCTGACGACGGCCAGCGCGGCGCCATCGTCAACATGGCCTCGGTCGCCGCCTTCGACGGCCAGATCGGCCAGGCCGCCTACTCGGCCTCCAAGGGCGGCATCGTCGGCATGACCCTGCCCATCGCCCGAGACCTCTCCGTCGTCGGGATCCGGGTCAACACCATCGCCCCGGGCCTCATCGACACGCCGATCTACGGCGATGGCGAGCAGAGCGAGGCCTTCAAGGCCCACCTCGGTGAGTCGGTGCTGTTCCCGAAGCGGCTTGGCTCGGCCGAGGAGCTGGCGTTCACGGTCATGGACCTGGTCACCAACCCGTACGTCAACGGCGAGGTGGTCCGGGTGGACGGCGGCGTCCGTCTGCCCCCCAGGTAGCGGACCGACCACCGGGGCCGACCGGCGAGGTCGGGCCGGTGGGCGTCAGCCGCCGGTCGGGTCCACCGGTCCCCGTTCGGTGCGCGGCGGCTGGCCGGTGAGGTAGGAGCGGCCGGGATCGACGGTGAAGCGGCCGCGGATGGCCTGGCGACCCAGCAGCATCCGGAACCCCATCTGCTCCCGTCGGGTGAGGGTGAACTCGATGGTCACGAGGCGGTCGCCGATGCGGACGGGGAGCAGGACGACCGGCCGCAGTTCGGCCTCGCCGCTCGAGGAGCGCACCATGCGCCGGTCGGCGACGGGGGCCTCGAGCACGGTGGAGTCCTGCCGGGAGCGCTGCCAGGGGTGCACCCGGAAGCGCACCCATTCGCCGCCGCCACGATCGACCGTCTTGAGGCCCGTGGCGTGGAGGGCGGAGGTGCGGGCGCCGGTGTCGACCTTGGCCTTCACCCACTCGACCCCGTGGTCGGGCAGGCCGACCCATTCGCGCCACCCGAGCACCGGCAGTGTCCCCATCGAACCCTGATCCCTCCATTGGCCACGCCGGTTCCCGGTCGCCCCATCATCGCCGCTTGAACGGCCGTAGCCTCCCATGGGCACGAACGCCGTGTCCGATCCCTCGCCGACCGGAGCCCCGTGAAGCTCGCCATCCTCTCCCGACAGCCCGACGGCTACAGCACCGGCCGCCTCCGGCAGGCGGCCGAGGCGCGCGGCCACGAGGCGAAGGTGCTCGACACGTTGCGGTTCGCCATCGACCTGGCGGGTGAGGAGCCTGACCTGCAGTACCGGTCCCAGCCGGTTGACGACTTCGACGCAGTCATCCCGCGGATCGGCGCCTCGATCACCTACTTCGGCACCGCCCTGGTACGCCAGTTCGAGCAGATGGACGTCTACACGCCGAACACCTCGAACGGCATCGCCAACTCCCGCGACAAGCTTCGGGCGATCCAGATCCTCTCCCGGCACGCCATCGGGATGCCGGCCACGGCGTTTGCCCGCAACCGGGCAGATGTTCTGCCGGCCATCGAACGTGTGGGCGGGGCGCCGGTGGTCATCAAGCTGCTGGAGGGCACGCAGGGGATCGGCGTGGTGCTGGCGCCCGACACCGGCGTGGCGTCGGCGATCATCGAGACGCTGCAGAGCGCCAAGCAGAACGTGCTCATCCAGTCGTTCGTGAAGGAGTCGAAGGGCCGGGACGTGCGGGCAGCGTACGGCGGTCCGGTCGGCGCAGATCATGGGCCTGCGGGTGGCGGGCGTCGACATGCTGGAGGGGGCCGACGGTCCGTTGGTCATGGAGGTCAACTCGTCGCCGGGCCTCGAGGGGATCGAGCGGGCCACCGATCTGGACGTGGCCGGTTCGATCATCGACTTCGTCGACAACCAGGTGGCCTTTCCGGAGTTGGACGTGCGCCAGCGCCTGACGGTCAGCACCGGCTACGGGGTGGCGGAACTGCTGGTGCGCGAGGACGCCCACCTGGTCGGGCAGACCCTGGCGGATAGCGGCCTTGCGGAACGGGACGTCCAGGTCCTGACGCTGCACCGTGGCGCCCAGGTGATCCCGAATCCGCGGCCCAGTCGGGTGCTGGAGGCCAACGACCGGCTGCTGTGCTTCGGTCGGCTCGAGGAGATGCGCGACATGATCCCGGACCGGCGATCGCGCCGCCGCCAGGTGCGCGTGCTGCCCGAGGACGCCCTGGCCCCGAACGCCGAGGACGAGTCCGAGGCCTGAGCGAGCCGACCGGTCAGCGGCGGCGGCCCTCGTCGCCGTCGAGGTGCACCTGCAGCACGGCCCGGAGGTCAGCCGAGGAGGCGCCGAGCCGCACCTCGTAGTCGCCGGGGTCGGCGTACCAGCCGGGCTCCGGGCGGTGGCCGGCGCCGGTTCCGCCGCCGCCGGCGGCCACGGGGGCGTTCGAGTTGCGGTCGGACCAGGTGGGGTCGGCCGGGTCGTAGTAGGCGAAGGCCCGGTGGCCCAGTTCGACGACGGCCTCGACGGTCTCGCCGGGGGCGACCTCCACCTTGGCGAAGCCGCGCAGCTCCTGGGGTGGCCTGGCCAGGGCGGGGGCGAGCGGCGCCACGTAGCACTGGACGACCTCGCTGCCGGTTCGGTCGCCGGTGTTGGTGACCGGCACCGTGGCCTTGACTGTCGCACCGTCGGCGAGTTCGTCGACGGTGGGCACCGACGAGAGGTGGGCCTCACCCCATTCGAGGGTGGCGTAGCCGAGGCCGTGGCCGAACGGGAAGCGCACCCCGAGGTCGCGGGCCTCGTACCAGCGGTACCCGACGAACACGCCCTCGCCGTAGTGGACCTGCCCGTTCTCGCCCGGGTAGTTGGTGAAGGCCGGGGTGTCCTCGAGCCGGTGGGGGACGGTGGTGGGGAGGCGCCCGCCGGGCTCGGCGTCGCCGACCAGCACGTCGACGAGGGCGTCGCCCATCTCCTGGCCGCCGAACCAGGCCTGGAGGACGGCGGCGGGCTCGTCGGCCCAGTCCATGGTCACGACCGAGCCGGCGTTCACGACGACGACGGTGCGGGGGTTGGCGGCGGCGACCCGCCGGATCAGTTCTGGCTGGTCGCCGGGGAGGTCCATGGACTCGCGGTCGCGGCCCTCGGTCTCCCAGTCGTCGTTGGTGCCGACGACGAGCACGACGGCGTCGGAGGCCTCAGCGGCAGCGACGGCCCGTTCGACGAGGTCGTCCTGTTCGGGGGGCCGGAGTCCGACCTGGGCGCCGCGGAAGAGGAACGCCCCGTGCGGGACGTATTCGACCACGATCTCGACGGGCTGGCCGGCCTCGAGTTCGAGGGCCGTCGAGACCTCGCTGCTACCGAGGTTGAAGAAGGCCTCGCCGGGCGGTGGCGGGTCGGCGATGCCGTCCAGCAGGATTTCGCCGTCGACGGAAACCCGGGCGCGGCCGACCTGGACGAGGGTGAGGTGGTGGGTGCCGGTCTCGTCGGGTACGAGGGTGCCGGTGGCGCGCCACGAGTAGTCGCCGGGAGCGGCCAGCCCCGGCGGGTCGGCCGTTTCGAGGAGCCGTCCGTCGTCGGCGGTGTCGACGTGGACCGGGTCGCCCGTCCAGTCGCCGCCGTCGAAGTGTTCGAGGCGGAAGCCGTCGGGCAGCAGGCGTGCCGGGATGGGCCGGGTGCTGCGGTCGGTGCGTGCTCCGGGTTCGAAGCGCACGTCGAGGTCGGGGAACCGGGCCCGGATGGCGTCGAGCGGCGATGTCGAGTGCTGTGGGACGAGGGCGGCGGACCCGCCGCCCATCATCATGGCGTCCCTGGCGTTGGGGCCGATCACGGCCAGGCTGTCGAGCCCGTCGACGTCGAGGGGCAGGACGCCGTCGTTGCGGAACAGCACCGTCGCGTCGGCGACAGCCCGGCGGGCCAGTGCCCGGTGGCCGGCATCGTCGAGCCGTCCCTCCGGACGGTCGCGTGGGTCATCGAAGGCACCGGTGCGCTCCAGCAGGCGCAACTGTCGATGGACGGCGGCGTCCAGCACGGCCTCGTCGAGGTCGCCGGCCTCGACGGCCTCGACCAGTCGGTGGCCGTAGAAGCGGCCCCGGCCGGGCATCTCGAGCGTGAGCCCGGCCTCGGCCGACCGGACGGTGGAGCCGTGGGCGAACCAGTCGGTCACGACGATGCCGTCGAAGCCCCACTCGTCCAGGAGGATGTCGGTCAGGAGGCGCCGGTGCTCGGCGGCGTAGGTGCCGTTGATCCGGTTGTAGGACGACATGATCCCCCAGGCGCCGGCCTCCCGGACCGCCATCTCGAACGGCACGAGGTAGACCTCGCGGAGCGCTCGCTCGGGAACCACCGAGTCGATGGTGGTGCGCTCGAACTCGGAGTCGTTGGCGACGAAGTGCTTGACCGTCGTGCCGATACCGCCCCCCTGGACGCCGCGGACGTAGCCGGCGGCGATGGACCCGGAGAGGTGGGGGTCCTCCGAGTAGCACTCGAAGTTGCGCCCGCCGAGTGGCGAGCGGTGGATGTTGACCGTGGGCGCCAGCAGGACGTGGAAGCCGCGGGCGGCCGTCTCGGCAGCGAGCACGCCGCCGAGTTCCTCGACCAGTGCCGGGTCCCAGGTGGCGCCGAGGGCGGAGCCACACGGGAGGCACAGCGCCGGGGTGCCGGTGCCGAGCAGGCCGGCGCCACGCGCCCCGTTGGGGCCGTCGGTGACCTTGAGGGCCGGGATGCCGAGCCGCGCGACGCCGTTGGCGTCCCAGATGCCGCGCCCGGTCATGAGGTCGGCCTTCTCGGCCACCGTGAGTTCGCCGAGCAGTTCCTCGATGCGGTCGGCCATGCCCCGGATCATCGCCCACTTGCCGCCGCCACCCCAAGGCGAACCGATGTCGTCGATCGCCTAGGATCGCCGCGCGACGAGAGTCCACAGGCGTCAGGGGAGGAGTGCACGATGAGTGGTTCGGTGGTCGAGTTTCCTGTCAACGGGACGAGCGCTGCCGGCTACCTGGCCGTGCCTGAGGGCGGCGGACCGGGGGTGCTGGTGCTCCAGGAGTGGTGGGGGCTGGTGCCCCAGATCAAGGGTGTCTGCGACCAGTTGGCAGGCGAGGGCTTCACCGCCCTCGCACCCGACCTCTACGGCGGCGAGTTCGCCGAGCACACCGAGATGGACAAGGCCGGCGAGCTGATGACCTCGCTGCCGCCCGACCGGGCAGCGCCGTGGGCGTGGTCGGCTTCTGCATGGGCGGGATGCTGACGCTGCTGATCGCCGCCCGGGAGGGCGACCGGGTGGCGGCCGCCGCGCCGTTCTACGGGGCGCCCCTCGGCGATGGGGCGCCCGACTGGTCGGGCCTGACGGCCAAGGTCGAGGGCCACTTCGCCGCCGTCGACGACTTCTTCCCGCCCGACGCCGTCGAGGCTCTCGGTGAGGAACTGCGCGGCATGGGGAAGGACGTCGAATTCCACGTCTACGAGGGGACCGGCCACGCCTTCGCCAACTGGGAGAACCCGCTCGGCACCCACGACGAGGCCGCCGCGGCCTCCGCCTGGAACCGCACCCTCGCCCTCTTCCGCAGCCGCCTGTAGGCAGCCCGGCGCGGGACCGGGTCGCCGGACTGTCGTAGGCTCGCGGGCATGAGCGAACCGCATCGGCCCCGCCACACGGCGATCGTCCCCGAGATCGTCGTCGGCGACTGCGACGCCGCCCTCGCCTTCTACGCCGCGGCGTTTGGCGCCGAGGAGCTGATGCGCCACGCACTTCCGGACGGGCGGATCCACGCTGCTGATGGGCCCCGAGGACATGTTCTGGGGCGACCGCTACGCCCGCCTCACCTGCCCGTGGGGCCACCACTGGTCGCTGGCCACGCCCGGCCCCGGTCCTGACGCCGAGGCCACCGCCGCCGCCGAGGCGGCCTTCGACGAGGGAACGCAATGACCGACCAGGCCGCACCGCCCCGGGCGTCGTTCCGCTCGTTCGAGGAGTCCACCCGCGACGACTGGATGCTGATCATGTCGCAGCGGGGCGAACTCGAGGCCGCCCTGCCCGACCGGATCCTCGAGCAGTTCGGGCACCTGCGCAACGACTACGGCGGCTTCCCCGTGGACCGCCTCGAGCACAGTCTCCAGACGGCCACCCGGGCCGAGCGGGCCGGCTGCGACGACGAGTACGTGCTCTGCGCCCTGCTGCACGACCTCGGCGACCCGCTCACGCCGTACAACCACCCTGACGTGGCCGCAGCGATCCTGAAGCCGTTCGTGTCCGAGGCCAACCACTGGATGGTCGAGCACCATGGCATCTTCCAGGGGTACTACTTCTGGCACCACCTCGGTATGGACCGCAACACCCGCGACCGGTTCGGCGACTCGCCCCACTACGACCGCACCGAGGAGTTCTGCGCCGAGTACGACTCGCCGGCGTTCGACCCCGGGTACGACTCGCATCCGCTCGGGCACTACGAGCCGCTGATCCGCCAGGTCTTCGGCACCAACCCGTGGGGCGACCTGCGGGGCGGCGCGACCGACTGAGCCTCCGGCGGGGAAGGAGGGCGCCGTGCCCGGTAGGGCCGAGGACCGGTCGATGGCGGCGATGTTCGAGATCCTGTCGCCCATCGCCGACCGGGTCGGCAACTGACGCCAGTCCGGACGCGACGGCGCCGGACCCGGCCTAGCATCGGCGGACCATGATCCTCTCCGACCGCTCCATCCGCGAGGCCGTGGCCGCCGGGCGCATCGTCATCGAGCCGTTCGACGACGGCTGCGTGCAGCCCTCGTCGGTCGACCTGCACCTCGACCACCGGTTCCTGGTGTTCCGCAACCACACCCGCGGCCTGATCGACGTCAAGGAGGACCTCTCCGACCTGACCGAGCAGGTCGAGGCCACCGACGACGACCCGTTCATCCTCCACCCCGGCGAGTTCGTGCTGGGCTCCACCTCGGAGCGGGTCGTGGTGCCCGACGAGCTGGTCGCCCGCCTGGAGGGCAAGTCCAGCCTCGGCCGGCTGGGCCTGCTGATCCACTCGACCGCCGGCTACGTGGACGCCGGCTGGGACGGCCAGCTCACCCTCGAGCTCTCGAACGTCGCCAACCGCCGCTGTTCTCCAGGGCGTCGAGCACGTGGAGGGCGATGTCGCCCACCTTCACCTCGGAGTCGTCGACGCCCTCGCCCTTCACACCGTCGTCGATCATGACGTAGCAGAACGGGCAGGCCGTGGCGATGCGGGTGGCGCCCGTGGCCAGCAGCTCCTGGGAGCGCTCGACGTTGATGTTCTTGCCGATGTGCTCCTCCATGAACATGCGGCCGCCGCCGGCGCCGCAGCACATGCCCTTGGTGCCCTGACGGCCGGCCTCGACGACCTCGACGCCGCCGATGCTGGCGACCACGTTGCGGGGCGCCAGGTACACGTCGTTGTGGCGGCCGAGGTAGCAGGAGTCGTGGTAGACGAGCCGCTCGTCCAGCCGGGCCTCGGACAGGTCCAGCTTCCCGGCGTCGATGAGCCACTCGAGCAGCTGGCTGTGGTGGACGACCTCGTAGTGGCCGCCCATCTGCGGGTACTCGTTGGCCAGCGTGTTGAAGCAGTGCGGGCACTGGGTGACGACCTTCTTGACGCCCATGCCGTTGAGCGTCTCGACGTTCTGCATGGCGAGCATCTGGAAGATGTACTCGTTGCCGGAGCGGCGGGCCGGGTCGCCGGTGCACATCTCGGACGGGCCGAGGATCGAGAACGACACGCCGGCACGCTGCATGAGCTGGGCCATGGCCCGCGACACCTTCTTGTTCTTGTCGTCGAAGGAGCCGGCGCAGCCAACCCAGTAGAGGTACTCGGCGTCGAAGGGGTCGCCGCCGTCGAGCACCTCGATGCCCTCGAGGTCGCCGACCCAGTCGGTGCGGTCGCTCTGGGAGAGGCCCCACGGGTTGCCCGAGTTCTCCATGGACCGGTAGGCGGCGCCCAGCTCGGACGGGAAGTCGGACTCCATGAGCGACAGGTAGCGCCGCATGTCGAGGATCTTGTCGAGGATCTCGATGTTGACCGGGCAGTGCTCGTCGCAGGCCCGGCAACTGGTGCAGGCCCACAGTTCCTCGGAGGTGATGCGGTCGAACATCCAGTTGGCGGGCACGGTGATCTCGGCGTCGGTGCCGATCGGTGGCGACACGACGGGGGTGCCGGTGGCGGCCATGACCTCGCCGGTCTTGAGGACGATCTCGCGGGGGTCGAGCGGCTTGCCGGTGGCGTGGGCCGGGCAGACGGCGGTGCAGCGGCCGCACATGGTGCACGAGTCGGTGTCGAGCAACTGCTTCCAGGTGAACTCCTCGATGGTGGAGGCGCCGAAGCTCTCGAGCTCGGTCTCCATGAGGTTGGGCAGCGGTTTCATGGCGCCCTTGGGGCGGTCGCGGTCGCGCAGGTACATGTTCAGCGGCGACGTGAACATGTGGCGCAGCATCGTGATCGGCAGCAGCGCCAGGAACGCCATGAAGGCGAGGACGTGGGCGATCCACCAGGCCTGGTGCCAGCCGTGCACCGAGTCGGCGAAGAAGGGGGTGGCGTCGACGGCCTGCGCCAGCGGGTAGCCGACGATCGACCAGGTCTCGGCCGACGGGAACTCGCCGCCATGGTCGGCGGCGGTGGCAGCGATGCGGAACGCCTCGGCGCCGAATCCGGTGACGCCGATGGCGGCGAACACGACGAGGCCGGCGGCGTGCTCGGGCTTGGATTTGATGCGAATGCGGTAGGGGCGGAAGCGGCGGGGCCCGAAGCGACGCAGCAGCGCCCAGGCCACGCCGACCAGGAACAGCACGCCGGCCACGTCGCCGACCAGCGTGTAGGCCCGATACACGTCGCCGTGGAGGAACTTGAGGTCCTCGGGCACCTGGTGGTTGACCTCGAGGACGGTGGTGACGGCCAGCAGGATCAGGAACGGAAAGTAGATGAGCGAGTGCATGACGCCGGCGGCGGGCTCGCGCAGCAGCGTCTGCATGTAGACGCCGGAGCGGAAGTCGCCGAAGCGGCGCTGGGCGTTGGCCCCGGTGGTGGCCCGGTTGTCGGGGGTGCCGCGTTCCCAGTTCTTCATCCGGTTGGCGAACAGGACGGCGCCGTAGACGATCAGCACGGGGATGACCGTGTAGAAGGCGACCTTCAGGGCGTCGGGGACGTTCTGGAACACCTCGCGGGTGATCTCGGAGTCGTCGTGCCAGCCGTTGACGGTGGCGGCGACGCCGGAGAGGGCGGTGAAGAGGGCGACGGCGATTCCGAGCCCGATGACGACGTGGTGGGGCCTGAACCTGCGGTCTTCCATCGTGGCCGGAGGATAGTCCGGGCGGGTCGCGGGGTCGTCGTCCAGGTGGCGACCGAGGAGGAGGTGGACGGCCTCGGCGTCGCCGAACACGGCTCGCCCGGCTGCGGCGCCGAGCCGCTGTCGGTGGGCTGACTCGACCGGACCGTACGCGAGGGGACCCCTGCCCCGCGGGGTGGTCAGCCCGCCTGTCGGGCGACCGCCTCGGCGGCGGCGCGTTCGGCCTCGGGGTCGAGCGACCGCTCGAGGACCGGCTTCTGGTCGACCGGTCGCAGGTCGTCGTCCAGTTCGTAGACGAGGGGCGTGCCGGTCGGCAGGTTGAGGTCGGCGATGTCCTCGTCGGAGATGCCGTCGAGGAGCTTGCACAGGGCCCGCAGGCTGTTGCCGTGGGCGGCGACGAGGACGGTGCGGCCGGCGGTGAGGTCGGGGACCGCCGCCTCCGCCCACCACGGGCCCAGGCGTTCGACCACGTCGGCCAGGCATTGGGGTGGGGTGTCGTAGCCACGGCGCCAGGCGTGGAGCTGCTCGTCGCCGAAGCGCTCGCGGGTGGCGGCCTTGTCGAGGCCGGTGAGGTCGCCGTAGTGCCGCTCGTTGAGCCGCCACGAGCGGTTCACCGGGATCCACGAGCGCCCCATCTCGCGCAGCGCCAGCTCGGCGGTGTGGATGGCCCGGACCAGCAGCGAGGTGTGGAGCGCGTCGGGGAGGATCCCGGCATCGGCCAGCATGCGCCCGCCGGCCACGGCCTCGTCGACGCCCTGGTCCGTCAGGTCGCTGTCGACCCAGCCGGTGAACTGGTTGGTGGCGTTCCACACGGACTGGCCGTGGCGCAGGACGATCAGCGTGGGCATGGCGGCCAGTCCACCAGAGAATCCCGGGAAAAGCACCCCTTAGAAGTTGATAAAGAGAGACTCAACTTAGTAGAGTGGTATCAGCCCACAACAGGTGGGAAGCCGGGGATCAGCCCCTAGGGTGCCCGCCGGCCCGCAGTCGCCCCCCTGCTGCGGGGCCGGGCGGGCGCCCGACCCGGGCGCCGGTCCCCGGCACCGAACCAACGATCTCACCCCATCCCACCGAAACAAGGAGCACCAACATGGGCAAGGCAGTCGGCATCGACCTCGGCACCACCAACTCGGTCGTCAGCGTCCTCGAGGGCGGCGATCCCGTCGTCATCGCCAACGCCGAGGGCGCCCGCACCACCCCGTCCGTCGTCGCCTTCGGCAAGGACGGCGAGGTCCTCGTCGGCGAGGTCGCCGCCAAGCGCCAGGCCATCACCAACCCCGACCGCACCATCCGGTCCGTCAAGCGCCACATGGGCACCAACTGGAAGCAGTCCATCGACGGCAAGGACTACACCGCCCAGGAGATCTCGGCCCGCACCCTCCAGAAGCTCAAGCGCGACGCCGAGGCCTACCTCGGCACCACCGTCGACCAGGCCGTCATCACCGTCCCCGCCTACTTCGACGACGCCCAGCGAACCGCCACCAAGGAGGCGGGCCAGATCGCCGGCCTCGAGGTCCTGCGCATCATCAACGAGCCCACCGCCGCCTCCCTCGCCTACGGGCTCGACAAGGACGGCAGCGAGCAGACCATCCTCGTGTTCGACCTCGGCGGCGGCACCTTCGACGTGTCCATCCTCGAGATCGGCGACGGGGTCTTCGAGGTCAAGGCCACCCACGGCGACACCAAGCTGGGCGGCGACGACTGGGACGAGGCCGTCATCGACTGGCTGGCCACCTCGTTCAGGAACGACCACGGCGTCGACCTGGCCGCCGACCCCATGGCCGTCCAGCGGCTCAAGGAGGCCGCCGAGAAGGCCAAGATCGAGCTCTCGCAGGTCCAGCAGACCCAGATCAACCTGCCGTTCGTCACCGCCACCGACGCCGGCCCGCTGCACCTCGACTACACGCTCTCCCGGGCCAAGTTCCAGGAACTCACCGCCGACCTGCTGGGCCGCTGTCGTACCCCCTTCAAGCAGGCCATCAAGGACGCCGGCCTCGGCAAGGGCGACGTCGACCACGTCATCCTCGTCGGCGGCTCCACCCGGATGCCCGCGGTCACCGACCTGGTCCAGGAGCTCACCGGCCGCGAGCCCTCCAAGGCCGTCAACCCCGACGAGGTCGTCGCCGTCGGCGCCGCCGTGCAGGCCGGCGTGCTGGTGGGCGAGGTCAAGGACGTGCTGCTCCTCGACGTCACTCCGCTGTCGCTCGGCATCGAGACCAAGGGCGGCGTCATGACCCGCCTCATCGACCGCAACACCACCATCCCGACCCAGCGCTCGGAGGTGTTCTCCACCGCCGAGGACGGCCAGCCGTCGGTCGAGATCCACGTGCTGCAGGGCGAGCGCGACATGGCCCAGTACAACAAGACGCTGGGCAAGTTCCAGCTGGTCGACCTGCCGCCGGCACCCCGGGGCGTGCCCCAGATCGAGGTCAAGTTCGACATCGACGCCAACGGCATCGTCCACGTCTCGGCGAAGGACCTGGCCACCAACAACGAGCAGTCCATGACCATCACCGGCCAGTCGTCGCTCGACAAGGACGTCATCGACAAGATGGTCCGCGACGCCGAGGAGCACGCCGACGAGGACCGCCGCCGCAAGGAGGCGGCCGAGGCCCGCAACAACGCCGACAACCTCGTGTACCAGACCGAGAAGCTGCTGGCCGACCAGGGCGACCAGCTCACCGACGACGAGAAGGCCAACGTCACCGAGAAGCTCGAAGCGCTCAAGAAGGCCCTCGACGGCGAGGACGTCGACGACATCCGCAGCGCCACCGAGGCCCTGCTGACCGCCAGCCAGGAGTTCGGCCAGCGCCTCTACGAGGCCGCCGCCCAGCAGGCCGGCGAACCGGGCGCAGCCGACCCGGGCTTCGCGGACGACGACGTGGTCGACGCCGAGATCGTCGACGAGCAGTGAGCGACGCCGCCCCCCTGGGCGCCGACGACGCCGAGGAGTTGGTCGAGGTCGAGGACGCCGAAGAGGCCGTCGAGGCCGAGGCGACGGCCGACGAGGAGCTCGCCGACGAGGACCTGCCGGAGCCGACCCCGCTGGAGCTGGCCGAGGCGGCCCGCGACATGCACCTCGCCGACCTGCAGCGGCTCTCCGCCGAGTTCGCCAACTTCCGCAAGCAGGCCGACCGCCGCAACGCCGAGGTCGCCGAGCGGGCCCGTGGCGACCTGGCGGAGCGGCTCCTGCCGGTGCTCGACGCCTGCGACCTCGCCATCGGGCACGGCGCCGACGGCGTCGAGGCCATCCGCTCGGCGCTGGTCGCGACCCTCGGTCCGGTCGGGCTCGAGGTGCTCGACCCGCAGGACGCACCCTTCGACCCCGCCCGCCACGAGGCGGTCCTCCACGAGGCGGCCGGCGAGGACGACGACGCCACCCAGGTCGTCGTCGAGGTCCTGCGCCGCGGCTACGCCTGGGAGGGTCGGGTCCTGCGGCCGGCGATGGTCAAGGTCCGCGGCTGAGCCGCGGCGAATCGGAGGCAGCTCGCCATGGCCCCGCAGCGCGAGTGGTTCGAGAAGGACTACTACGCCGCGCTCGGCGTCTCCAAGGAGGCGTCGGCCAAGGAGATCACCAGGGCCTACCGGAAGCTGGCCCGCGAGTTCCATCCCGACGCCAATCCGGGTGATACCGCCGCCGAGGCCCGCTTCAAGGAGGTCTCGGCCGCCTACGACGTGGTCGGCGACGAGGCCAAGCGCCGCGAGTACGACGAGGTCCGTGCCATGGGCCCCATGGGCGGCTTCGGCGGTTCCGGCGGCTTCGGCCCGGGCATGGGCGGCATGGGGGCCACGGGCGGCCAGTTCGACATGGGCAGCCTGTTCGGCGGGCTCTTCCGCCAGGCGGGTGGCAGGAACGGCCCGCGTCGGGGCAAAGACGTCCATGCCGAAATGACGCTCTCGTTCGAGGAGGCGGCCTTCGGCATCGAGACGACCATCCCGTTGGTCGTCGACGCGGTCTGTCCCACCTGCTCGGGCAGCGGCGCCCGGCCCGGCACCAGCCCGCGCACCTGCGAGTCCTGTGGTGGCCGCGGCGTGCAAGCCGAGAACCAGGGCCCCTTCTCGTTCAGCCGGCCCTGCGCCAGCTGCGGCGGCCACTGCCGGGTCGTGGACGACCCGTGCGGCACCTGCCGCGGATCGGGCACAGAGCGCCGGGCCCGCGACGTCAGGGTCCGCATCCCCGCCGGCGTCGAGGACGGCCAGCATGTCCGGATCAAGGGCCGGGGAAGGCCCGGCCGAGGCGGTCCCGCAGGCGACCTCTACGTCGTCGTGGCGGTCACCCCGCACCGGGCCTTCGGCCGCCGCGGCGCCGACCTCACCCTCACGGTGCCGGTCACCTGGCCGGAGGCCGTGCTGGGCGCCGAGGTGCGGGTCCCGACCCTCGACGGCGACTCGGTCACGCTCAAGGTCCCCGCCGGCACGCCGACCGGCCGGAC
>LUMD01001433.1_pt1 | contig 14252 bp, 15 predicted proteins | sample 729651 | NCBI WGS metagenome assembly LUMD01 (sample SAMN03860272, study PRJNA289734) | marine metagenome | biome: seawater column; feature: ocean; material: water; isolation source: Red Sea water column Station 34 - depth 258m | place: Saudi Arabia: Red Sea | collected 2011-10-15 | depth 258 m | reverse complement strand
ACACCGTGCCCACACCCCCGAGGGCCCCGGGCTCAGCGCACGTCGGGAACGTGGCGAAGCGGTGGAGCCAGGCCGGCATCGGCCAGGAGTCGGAGACTGCGGTGCTCGTCGAGGTCGATGACCACGGCCTCCCCTGGCCGGCGGTGCAGGAGAAAGGTGACGACGCAGTCGTCGCAGGTGCTGGTGTGGCGCTCGGCGCAGGTGTCGCAGTCGAGGACGAGGTCGGCGCGCTTCGCGTCGACTGCATCCTCCGGGGTGGCGCTGCCGGACGGGTCAAGGGTCTGATGCTGTTCCATGGCCACATCCTGCAGACGGGGTGTGACAGCCCTGCCGGGCACCCGCCTCCCGCAGAGCAGCACCCGGCCTTGACAGACGAACACCTGTTCGATTGACTGTGGAGGATGCCTACGAGGAGCGCCCGTCAGCCCGCCGCCGGCCAGCGCTCCCTCGACGACCTCGGCACGCCCCTCGCAGACCTCACCTTCTGCGTCCTCGACCTCGAGACCACCGGCACCTCGCCTGCCGATTGCGCCATCACCGAGGTCGGCGCCGTGAAGCTCCGCGGCGGCGAGTGCCTCGGCACCTTCCAGACCCTCGTCGATCCCGGCTGCGCCATCCCACCCCGGATCACGGTCCTCACGGGAATCACCGAGGCCTCGACCCGCGACGCACCGACGATCGACGCCGTGCTCCCCGCCCTGCTCGAGTTCCTGGGCGGCGCAGTGGTCGTCGGCCACAACGTCCGCTTCGACCTGGCCTTCCTCGGCGCCGCACTCGAGCGAGCCGGCCGGCCACCGCTCGGCAACCGCTCGGTCGACACCTGCGCCCTCGCCCGACGCCTGCTGCGCGACGAGGTCCCCAACTGCCGGCTCGGCACCCTCGCCAGCCACCTCCGCCTCGACCACCAGCCCAGCCACCGCGCCCTCGACGACGCCCTGGCCACCGGCGACCTCCTCCACCTCCTGCTCGAGCGGGCCGGATCGCTCGGCGTCACCGGGTTCGACGACCTCCTCGTGCTCCCCACCATGGCCGGCCACGCCGAGGCGGGGAAGCTGGCCCTCACCACCGACCTTCCCCGCTCCCCGGGCGTCTACCTGTTCCGCGATCGGCGAGGCGAGGTCCTCTACGTCGGCAAGGCGAGCAACCTCCGGTCTCGGGTCCGCAGCTACTTCTCGACCGACGACCGGCGGAAGGTCCGCCGCCTGCTGGCCGAGACCGTGCGCATCGACCACCGGGTCTGCAGCAGCCCCCTCGAGGCCGCTGTGACCGAGATCCGCCTCATCCACCGGCACGAACCTCGCTACAACCGGCAGGGCACCGGCCACGGCCGCTACGTCTACGTGAAGCTGTCACTCGGCGAGCGGTTCCCCCGGCTCTCGGTCGCCCGGGTCGTCCGGGACGACGGCGCCCTCTACGTGGGACCCGTGCGCTCCACCTCCTTCGGGCGACAGCTGGTCGATGCGATCGAGTCCGTCGTCCCGCTCCGGCGCTGCACCGGCCGGGTCCCGGCCCGTCGCGATGCCCCGCCGTGCACGGCCGCGCAGCTCGGTACCGCCACCTGTCCCTGCTCGGGTGGCATCCACGAGGACGACTACGCCCGGATCGTCGATGTCGCCCGCCGCGGACTCACCACCGAGCCGGACTTGCTGCTCGGACCGTTGGAGGAGCGCATGCACCGGTTGGCCGCCGACGAGCGCTACGAGGAGGCAGCCAACGTCCGGAATCGGGCCGAGGACCTGGCCACGACCCTGCAGCGGCTCCGCCGCATCGACCTCCTGCGGCGGGCGGGCACCGTACGGGTCCGGGTTGCCGGCCATGGCGGCGCCGAGATCGTCGCCGGGCGACTCCAGCGGACCTGGAGTTCGAGGGCCCCAGTACCCCTCGACGCGCTGCCATTCGACCAGGACGACATGGCCGGCTCGGATCCGTTGGCACGGCCACCCACCCGCGAGCACGCAGACGAATTGCACTGCGTCGCCACCTGGTTCGACCGGGAGGCGCACCGCCTCCACCTGCTCCACGCCGATGGACCGTTGAGCGAACCGATCCGCCCGGTCCCCCGCTTTCGCCCCCGCAGCCCCGGCTGAGCGCTCCCGTTGCGCCGGCCGGCGCCGTCCGCCCCTCAGCCCCGAAGCGCGTCGAGCACGCCCTGCGCCGCGCCCGCATCAATGGCGGCCTCCGCTGCGGCGATCCCGGCGTCGAGGTCGACGGCCACGCCAGCCACGACCAGCGCTGCGCCTGCATTGAGCACGACGATGTCTCGGGCCGGCCCCCGTTCCTCCCCGGCCAGCAGGGCCCGGGCGATCTCGGCGTTCTCCTCCGGCCCGCCGCCGGGTAGGTCCTCGGGGGCCACCACGGCGATCCCGTGGTCGGACGGGTCGAGCTGAAACTCCCGGACGTCGCCATCACGGAGCTCGAGCACCCGGGTGGGGCCGGTCACGGCGATCTCGTCGAGCGACCCATGGCCCGTGACCACCCAGGTGTGCACGGAGCCGGTCGATCGGAAGACCTCGATCATCCGGTCGCCGAGGTCGTGGTCGGCGCACCCGATGAGCTGCCGTCGGACCCCGCCCGGATGCGACAGCGGTCCGAGCACGTTGAACACGGTCGGGATGCCGATACCGGCCCGGACTGGTCCGGCGAAGCGCATCGCCGGATGGAACGTCCGGGCGAAGGCGAACCCCAGCCGGTGGGTGGCTACCTGCTCGGAAACCGATTCGGGCGGCCCATCGATACCGATCCCCAGCGCGTCCAGCAGGTCGAAGGCCCCTGAGGTCGAGGAGGCGCGCCGGTTGCCGTGCTTGCAGACGGTCGCCCCGGCGCCGGCCGCCACGAAGCAGGCCATGGTCGACACGTTGAGCGCCTTCTCACGCCGACGTGGCGATCCGCCCGTGCCGACGATGTCGATCGTCCCGTCGGGTAGGGACAGTGGCTGGGCGGCGGCGACCATGGCCCGCACGAGGCCGATGGTCTCGTCGATGGTCTCGCCCTTGACCTTGAGCGCCACCAGGAAGGCGGCGATCTGTGCTGGCTCGGCCTCGCCGGACAGGATCTCGGTGAGGATCGCCTCGGACTCAGCGCTCCCGAGGTCCTCACCGGCACACAGGCGGGACAGCAGGCCGGGCCAGCCTCCCAGGTCCTCGAGGCCCATACCAGCGTGGGTCAGGCGGAACGGCGCCGACGCCGCAGGATGCGACGCCGATCACGCTCGGTGGCACCTCCCCAGATGCCGGTGTGCTCCCGCCAGGTCAGGGCATGCTCGAGGCAGGCCTCGCTCACCTGGCAGCCGCTGCAGACTGCCAGCGCCCGCTCAGTGCCGACCTCGTCCTCGGGATCCGGATAGAAGATCACCGCGTCCAGGCCACGACAGGCTCCCCGGTCCTGCCAGGCCAGCGAGGCGTCACGGCGCGACTCGCGGCCGGTGTCTGCTGCAGGCGTTCGTGCGGCAGCGGAGGCTGAGGAGTGCGTTTCCATGATCGGCGTAGTGCTAGTCCTCCCTGCGGTCCGGTGCAAGCCCCAATCGGCGCAATCCACCCGAGATTCCGGGAGGTCGGACCCTGCCGGGTACCCCGTCGCCGCAAGGAGCCCGCGACCATCGATCCTTCGGAAGCCGATTCCTCGTTGCCAACCGGCGCTCCGTCCCAGCAGACTGTGTACGACGGTGAGCCGGCCGGGTGGCCGCGGCACCGCCCCCACGGGGTGGCGCTGAGGAAGGTCGGGGCTCCGCAGGGAAGGATGCTGGCTCGCAGCCAGTCGGGGCGACCCGCAGGAAAGTGCCACAGAGAACAGACCGCCGATGGCCCCGACCTCCGTGTCGGGCGCACAGGTGAGGGTGAAACGGTGCGGTAAGAGCGCACCAGCGTCCGGGGCGACCCGGGCGGCTCGGCAAACCCCATCCGGAGCAAGGCCAAGCGTGGAGAGGGCGTCCCGCCCGTCGACACTCCCAGGTGGGCCGCACAGATGGATGGCCACCCATCCGGAACCCCGCAAGGGACCGGTGGACAGAACCCCGCCTACAGGCCGGCTCACCGTCACTCATCCGAGCCCTGATGCGGCCCCGGTCTTCCGACCCCGGGCCTCTCGGGTGGCCGGCCCGCTCAGGCTGCCAACGCGAAGCAGACGACCACGACCACGCCCAGCAGCCCGCCCACGAGTTGGAGCCGGGCGACCCGCTCCCCGAGGAAGCGCCACGCCAACAGGATCGACACCCCGGGCGCCAGGCAGATCAGGGCGGTGACCACGGCGGCGACGCCCCGCTGGTACGCGGCCGTGCTCAACATGAACGCCACCGCGGTGGTCCAGCCCAGGGCCACGGCGGGCACGCCCACGCTGCGGTACGGCGTGGGCGCAGGACGTGCGGCGGCGTAGGCCGGCAGCAGCACAGCGCCGACGGTCATGGCGATGGCGGCCGGAGCGAGTCCCGCCGCCTCGTCGATGAACGAGTAGAAGAGCCCCGACAGGCCGATGCTGGTGCCAACCAGCAACGCCAGGCCCAGGACGTGGCTGCGCACCACCTCGGCGGGCCGCAGCAGGCGACCCTCGCCGGAGAGCAGCGCGACGGCGGGAAGCGCCACGAGCACGCCGAACACCTCCCAGCCCACCAGCCCCTGGCCGACCATCGGGCCGACCACGGCCGGCAGGGTGATCGCCGCCAGGCCATACCCGGGAGCGAAGACGGTGACGGGCCCCCGCGCCATGCCGAGGTAGAGCAGTGGCCGGGTGACGGTCATGATCAGTCCGGCCGCCGCCGCCCAGGCCACGTCGTTCCCGGTGAGCCGGTCCGGCGGGGCGACCGAGCCTAGGCTCCGTGCGATGGAGATCAAGGGCTACGAGATCGGGGCAGGGGCCGACCTCGCGGGGGCGAACCTCACCGACGCCGACCTGCGGGCCGCCGACCTGGGCGGCGCCTGGCTGGGCGGCGCCGTCCTGAGCGGCTCCGACCTCTCCGACGCCCGGATGGTAGGCGCCTCGCTGCGCCACGCCATCTGCCGCCGTACCATCCTCGCCGACGCCGACCTGCGCCTGGCCAACCTCTGGCACGCCGACCTCACCGAGGCTCGGCTGGGCGGCGCCACGATGAGTCGCTGCTGGTTGACCAGCGCCCGCCTGGTCAGCGCCGACCTGCGGTCCGCCGACCTGGGCGGCGCCTGGTTGACCGGTGCCGACCTCACCGGGGCACTGCTCGGCGGCGCGACGCTCGCCGGCACGACGTTCTCGCGGTGCCTCGCGCAGGAGGCCGACCTGACCGGCTGCTTCGCCATGGGGGCCGACTTCCGGGGCGCCATCCTCAACGGTGCCGTCCTGCGATCGGCCAACCTGTCCGGCGCGGTCTTCCGCGGCGCTGCGCTCATCGGCGCCGACCTCTCCTCAGCCGACCTGGTCGGCGCCGACTTCAGCGAAGCCCAACTCGAGGCGGTGCGCCTCGACGGAGCCCGCCACGACGAAACCACGTCGTGGCCACCGGGCTTCCAGCCACCCAGCTCGGGCGGCCTGGACGCCCACGAGTAGGCATCCCCGACCCGGGGATCAACCCAGACCGGCCAGGTGGCTGGTGTCGTTGAAGCCGTGGAGCGACGGACCGAACCGGCCGGCGCCGATCGACATGATGGCCGCGGTGCCGACGAAGCAGCGCCAGGCCACCTCGTCGCCGACGCCGAGGGCCCAGGCCATTGCCGCCTTCACCGGTGAGACGTGGGTGACGACCACGACATCGCGGATCGTTGCCTCGTCGAGCAGCTCCTCGCAGGCGGCCCGAACACGTGCCCCCAGTTGCCGGTGGCTCTCCCCGCCCGGCGGCGCCCAGTCGAGGTCGGCCTGCCAGGCCGCCCAGGTCTCACGTGGGACCTCGGCCACCGGCGTTCCGTCGAACGCGCCGTAGTCGAGCTCGATCCAGCGTTCGTCGACCTCCACATCCACGCCGAAGGCTCCGGCCGTCTGACGGGCGCGCCGGAGGGGGCTCGTCACGACCCGGTCGGGAACCGGGAGCGCGCCGGCGGCTGCTGCCGCCTGACGAACCCCGAGGTCGTCGAGGGGCGGGTCACTTCGGCCGAGGAGGAGTCCCGAGGCGTTGGACTCGGTCCGGCCGTGGCGCAGCACGTAGAGCATCAGCCCAGACCCGGCGTGGAACCCTGGCCGCGCACTCGGAGCGAGGGTCGGCGCGACATCAGGCGCGGATCGCCGTCAGGCGCCCCTCGCGGAGGAAGGCCCTGCGGCGGCTCGGGTCGGCAAGGCCGAAGCGGCGCCACGCCCAGAGCGCGGCCAGCGCACCGAGGCCCTCGAGGAGGAGTCCCGCCGGCCACCGGCCGAACTCGGGAAGCGGTCCCCGGCCCAGGGCGGATGCTCCGGCGAACGGCCACCAGAAGACCTCCCGGTCGGCCCAGGTTCCGTCGAGGACCAGGTGGGCGAACAGGCCGATCGGCAACCCCAACCAACGGCGCTGCGCCAGACGTCGGCCGCGTGCCACCAGCATCACGCCGAACAGGACGGCCACGGCGAACGACAGGGTGTGGAGCACCCACGGCCCGCCCGCGGGCCCCTCGAGGACCGGCAGGACCGCACCCAGGACGACGAGTCGGTAGTCGAGGGCGGGGCTGTCGAACACGAGCGCCACCAGCACCAGCGACATCGCCGCGAACCAGAGGAACATCGCTCAGGTGAAAGCGCCCATCGGACCAGCGTCAGCCCACGACAAGGCGCCCGCACTCCGAACAGTCGGCGAGGGTCCCCTCGGCCAGGTGCTTGATGCGGTCCCGTTCGACGGCGGGCATGGAGTAGGGGCACCTGGTGCAGTCGTTCCCGTCGAAGCCCGCCACCGTGCTGCTCCCGAACGCGCCGCGTAGCCGCTCGTACCTGGCCAGCAGGTCGTCCGGGACGGCAGCGGCAGCCGACTCGCGCCGCTCCTGCACCTCCGCCAGTTCTGCCTCGAGCGCAGCCTCGGCGACCGCCACCGCCCCTTCCGCGGCGCCGATGGCGGCGTCCTCGGTGCCCGCCCGCTCGGACAGCTCCCCCAACAGGACATCCAGGGGCTCGATCTCCTCGAGCACCTCGAGGAGGCGTTCCTCCAGTTCGTCCTGACGGGGTCGGAGGCGGTCGACCTCCTCTTGGACCTCACGTGCCTCCTTCGGGGAGGTGATGCCGCTCCCGTAGAGGCGGTTGTTCAGCTCGTCCACCCGGGCGACCACGGCATCGACGTCGGCCTCGGCGCGCTTCTGGCGTCGATCCAGTTCGAGCCGCTCCAACCTCGTCGTCTCGAGTTGCGACTCGGTGGCCCCGCGGGCGCCGCGTGCTGCCTCGAGTGCCGCCTTCTCCGGCAGGTTGGCCAGGCGATGCCGGATCTGCTCGGCCGCGGTGTCCTCGTCCTGCACCGCGAAGAGCTCGTCCACGGCGGTCATGCTAGGAGACAGCGCCGGCTCGCGGTGCCGAGGGACGGAGAGGTGGGCGGTTACCCGTTCAGTACGTGCCACCGAGCTTGTTGTGGTCCCAGGAGGCCACCTTCTCCGGGACGATCGTCACCGCCGTGCGCTTGGCGGCCAGTTGGACCGCCGCCGCCCCGACGTGCTCCTCGGGGATCTCCGGTTGGTTGCGCCGGATCACCGACTCGGCCACCCGGACGACGTCCTCCGATTCAGTGCTCAACTCGGCGCGTCCCCGAATCATCACGCCCCGGAGGGTGTCGTAGGTGGTGCCGTCCTCGAGCAGCACCGTGATGCGGTCGTCACGCTGCAGGTTGAGGATCTTCTGGGAGCGCGTGTAGGTCTCGAACGCGATCCGACCGTCGACGATCCCGTACCAGAGCGTCGACAGGTGGACCGAGCCGTCGGACTGGAGGGTCCCCACCTGGAGGCTCTGCTTGGCCTCGATGAAGGCCTCGACCTCCTCGTCGGTCATCCGGATCAGATCGCGACGTGAACTGCCCATCGGCTGGCTGCCCTCCCACTCTGTCCTCGAAACGCCGGGGTCCCGGCCTACGGCCACACCATAGGGAACCTCGACACGCCAGTTCCCGCCGGGCGCCGGGCGATCCCTGCCGAAAATCGGAACACCCCGCCCGGGGGGAGGGCGGGGTGTTCTCTCGCTCTCGGCCGTTCGATCAGGGGGGATCTCAGCCGGAGTCTCAGGGTTCGAAAAGGGGGGTTCTCGAACCCGTGTGACGCCCAGACTACCGATCGGTCCCTGCCCGGTTCGGTTCGTGCGGCTCCGGATCTGGTGACATCCGACACGGCCGTCGGGGGTCCGGGAGTAGGGTCGCGTCCACCGGAAGAGGCTTCCGCGAACCTGGAGGACCCATGGCCCGACCGACCGACGAGCAGCGCCGCGGGATGCTCGTCGACATGGTCACGGCACGCATCCAGGCCCAGAGGCTCTGGAACCTGCAGCGGCAGGGCCGCGTGGGAACGCTCGCCCCGATCGACGGTCACGAGGCCGCGATCGTCGGCGGTGGTATGGGCGCCGGGTCATACCCCAGTACCGCGAGCCGCTGGCGCTGCGCCGCTACGGACCCGAGGTCCTCGACCGCTTCCTGCTCTACAACATCGGCCACCCGGCCGGCGGCCACCTGCCGGCGCCACTGCGGGTGCTCCCCAATCAGATCTCCCTGGCCACCCAGCTGCCCCACGCTGTGGGACTGGCCAAGGGTCTGACCCTCCAGCACGACCCCGGGGTCGTCCTGGTGTTCTTCGGCGACGGCTCCTCGTCTGAGGGCGACTTCTACGAGGCGGGCAATTTCGCGGGAGTGCTCGGCCCGTCGACACCGCCCGGGACCGCGCACGCGCCGGCAGCGGCCCCACGCTGATCGAGGCCACCCTCTACCGCCTGGGCGCCCATACCACCGCCGACGATCCGACCCGGTACGTGCCCCCCGAGGACCTCGAGGCGGCCCGGCGGGACGACCCCGTGGACCGTCTCCGGGAGGAACTCGTGGCATTGGGCCTCTGGGACGATGCCGTGAACGCCGAGGTGGAGGCCGAGGCCCTCGACATCTTCGACGATGCCTTCGAGCGGGCCTGCGCCACGCCACTTTCCGACGACGCCATGCTCGACCACTGCCTCGCCGAGGACACCCAGCGCATGGCCCGCCAGCGGGAGCGGCTGCTGGCCGACACCGGGGGCGCGGGCGGATGACCGAGCTCAACATGCTCGATGCCATCAACGAGGCACTCCACGCCGAGATGGCCCGCGATGACCGGATCGTGGTGCTGGGCCAGGACGTTGCCCGCAACGGCGGCGTGTTCCGGGCAACGGAGGGGCTCTTCGAGAAGTTCGGCGAGGAGCGCGTCATCGACACCCCCATTTCGGAGGGCGTCATCGCCGGCAGCGCCGTGGGCCTGGCCATGGCGGGACTCGTCCCGGTGGCCGAGATCCAGTTCCTGGGATTCGCCTACCAGGCGATGCACCAGATCGCCGGGCAGGTCGCCCGCCTGCGCTACCGGACCCGGAGCCGCTTCGAGCCGCAGATCACGTTCCGTGCCCCGTTCGGGGGCGGCGTCCGGACCCCCGAACTGCACTCCGACTCCCTCGAGGGCCAGCTCGGCAACCTGCCCGGCCTCAAGGTGGTCGCCCCGGCCACCGCGGCCGACGCCAAGGGCCTCCTGGCGGCGGCCATCCGTGACCCGGACCCGGTCGTGGTCCTCGAGCCCCTGCGTGGCTACCGGGGGATCCGGGGGGAGGTCCCCGACGGCGACCACCTCGTTCCTCTGGGGTCGGCACGCACCGCCCGTCCCGGTGACGACGTCGTCGTGATCGCCTGGAGTTACCAGGTCGAGCTGGCCTGCCGGGTATCGGACCGCCTCGCCGACGAGGGCCTGTCGGTTCGGGTACTCGACCTGCGCAGCATCGCCCCGCTGGACGTGGCCGCCATCGCCGATGCCGCGGAGGCCTGTGGCCGGGTCGTCGTGACCGAGGAGGCGGTCCAGACCGGCGGGTTCGGCGGCGAGGTCGTGGCCACCGTCGTCGAGGAGGCCTTCTGGTCGCTGGAGGCCCCGGTGGTGCGCGTCTCGGGCTATGACGTCCCCTACCCCGTGGGCATGCTCGAGGAGCGCTACATCCCCGACGAGGACCGCATCGCCGCTGCTGTGCGCCGTGTCCTCGAGGTCGCCTGAGCCCACACGCACCGGCCTGCCAGACCCGTGACCAGAACCGCCGACGATCCGCCAACCGCCAGATGAGCTACCACTTCCACCTCCCCGACATCGGCGAGGGGCTCGAGGAGGCCGAGATCGTCGAGTGGCTGGTCGCGGTCGGCGACACGGTCGCACGGGACCAGGCGCTGGTCGAGGTCCTGACCGACAAGGCCAGCTCCGAACTGCCCTCGCCCACGGCGGGGGTTGTGGTGGCGCTCGGCGGCGACGAGGGCGACCGGCTCCGGGTCGGCGACCTGCTCATCGAGATCGACGACGGGTCGGCGGGCGACGCGGACCCACCCCGTTCGGAGGCGCCAGCGCCCCCCGAGTCGATGCCAGCGGAACCCACCGAGGCTTCCGCCGAATCCCATTCCGCGAGTCGCGCCTCCCGTCCGAAGGCGTCGCCGGCCCGGGCTTCGGCGACCTCGCGCACCGGTGCCACGGCTGTACCTGCCGCACCTTCGACGACGGCGCCCCGCGGCGACGCCCCCCAACTCGGCCAACTCCCCGCGGGACGTCATCCCCTGCGGGGGGTGCGCGGCGTGATCGCCCGCAACATGGCGCAGTCGTGGAGCGAGATCCCCCACATCCACTCGCTCGACGAACTCGACGCCAGCCTGCTCCTGGACCTTCGGACCCGGATGGAGGGCATGGGGCGTCCGGTGACGCCGCTCGCCGTCGCCGTCGTGGCTGCCGCACGCGCCCTGCGGGCCTTCCCCCAGGTGAACGCCTGTGTCGAAGGGTCCGCGGAAGGCGACGAGATGCTGGTGCACGAGCGGGTGAACATCGGCCTCGCCGTCGCCACCGACGGCGGGCTCGTGGTTCCCGTCCTGCACGACGCCGACGGCCTCGACGTGTTCTCGGCGACCACGGCGATCGAGGGCCTCGCCGCCAGAGCCCGGACGGGCGACCTCGGCACCGCCGACCTCACGGGCGGCACGTTCACCATCACCAACTACGGGTCGCTGGGCGGCCGCTGGGCCACACCGATCATCCCGCCCGGCCAGGCGGCGATCCTCGGGATGGGGCGCATCGCCGATCGGCCGGTCGCCGTGGACGGCTCGGTCGAAGTCCGCCCGCTCCTCCCCTACGCCTTCGGCGCCGACCACCGGATCGTCGACGGCGACCTGCTCGAGGCCTTCAAGCGCTCGATCGTCGAGGACCTGGCCGAACCCCTGCGGTTGCTCGTGGACCCATGATGGACACCCGCGACCTGCCGGTGCCCGTCCATCAGCGGGACTCCTGAACCATGGTGGTGGGCGAGTTCGCCACACCGGCCGACCTGCTGGTGGTCGGCGGTGGCCCCGGCGGTTACGCCGCCGCCCTGCACGCCGCCCGGCTGGGCCGTGAGGTGACTCTGGTCGAGCGGGACGCCCTCGGCGGCACCTGCCTCAACGTCGGCTGCATCCCGTCCAAGGCCCTGATCGAGGTCGCCGACGCTGTCGCCGCCCCGGGACGGGTCGCCCCCTGGGGGGTCCGGTCCTCCACCGAGGTCGACATGGCCCGGGTCAAGTCACACCTCGACGACGTCGTGGCCGACCTCACCTCCGGCGTGGCCGGCCTGCTCGACCGGGCCGGGGTTCGAACCATGACCGGGACGGCGGTGTTCAACCGTCCGGACCGGGTTGCCGTCGAGGCAGGCGACCGGCTCGAGCACCTCGAGTTCCGCCACGCCATCGTCGCCACCGGCTCACGGCCCATCGAACTGCCCGACCTGCCCCTGGACGGCAATCGCGTCGTCGGCTCCACCGAGCTCCTCTTCGGCGAGGACCTTCCCGACGAACTCGTCCTGGTGGGTGGCGGCTACGTCGGCGTCGAGTTGGCCTGTGCCTACGCCAAGTTGGGGAGCCGGGTCACCATCGTCGAGGTCGAGGATCGGGTGCTGCCCGGCTTCGGGCGGCGCATCGGGACGGCCGTCGAGCGCGGCCTGCGGCGGCTCGGTGTCGGACTCTGCTGCGGACACCGGGCGCTCGGAGCCTCCGAGGAGGGCCTCACGGTGGCGGGACCCGACGGGGAGGTGGTCCTGCCTGCGGACCGGATCGGGGTGGTCGTCGGTCGTCGTCCCAACAGCGACACGGTCGGCATCGCAAACACCGGCGCCACGGTCGACGAGCGGGGCCTCGTCGCCGTCGACGCCCAACGACGGGCGACCGACCGCGTCTTCGCCATCGGCGACCTCACGGACGGCCCGGCCCTCGCCCACAAGGCCACCGCCGAGGCCGAGGTGGCCGCCGAGGCCGCCTGCGACCGTCCCGCCGGCTTCGACCCCACCTGCATTCCGATGATCGTCTTCGGCGACCCCCAGGTGGTCTCGGTCGGACTGGACCGGGAGGCGGCGGCCGGCGCCGGAATCACGACGACTTCCGGGCGCTTCCCTTTCGCCGCCTCGGGCCGGGCCCGGACGCTCGGGGACGCCGACGGCTTCGTGGAGGTGCTCGCCGACGAGACCGGGACGGTCGTCGGGATCCACGCGGTGGGCGCCCACGTGGCCGAACTGGCCGGGGAGGCGGCGCTCGCCGTGGAGTCCGCGGCGACGATCGAGGACCTCGCCGGCACCATCCACGCCCACCCGACGCTCGGGGAGTCGGTCATGGAGGCGGCCCTCGACCTCGCCGGACGCCCCGTCCACCGGGCATGACCTGAACGGGAGTGCGCGGCGCCGGGATACGCCAGGAGCGACGAACGGTGCGTCGGTGGATCTCTGTCCCGTTCGGGGCGGGCGTGGTGCTGGCAGCCCTGCTGGTTGCCGCATGCGGGGTTCTCCGAAGGCGCCCGCACCTTCCAGCGGCACTCCCCCCCCACCACGGCCGCCACCACGACCGCCACCACGACACGAGGTCGCAGGAGTCGCCGGAGGGGTTGTTCGGGATCACCGATCCGATGCGGGCGCTGGGCACCCTCGCGAACGTGCACCGATTTTCGAATGCAGCCACCGGTTCGGAAGGTGTCCGTGAGATCCTCCTCCTCATCAACTTCGGCTGGGACCCGGACGGCCACCTGCTCCGACTCGTCGAGGGAACCCGAATCTCCTTCCCGACGGCCCACAACCAGGCACACACCCTGCGCGGGCCCATCGCCGACGATCCGGAGGCGCAGGTACTCGAGTTCGAGATCGCCGACGGCCAAGTCTCGGCGACCGTCCCCCACCTCGACGCCTACGGCGTCCTGGTGGTCGTCGGCTAGTCGCTGTCGCGGCACTCAGGCCGCAGCACTGCTTCCCGCCATCATCAGGCCGAGATGCCCCACATCAACATCGGCACGGTCGACGATCCCCATCAGTCGCCCCTCGAACATGACGGCGATCCGGTCGCTCAGGGCCATGACCTCGTCCAGGTCCTCGGAGATCACGAGGATTGCCGTTCCACGACCCTGCTCCTCGACCAGTCGCCGGTGGATGTATTCGGCGGCACCGATGTCGACGCCGCGTGTCGGCTGGGCTGCGAGAAGCACCGACGGTCCACCGGACAACTCGCGGGCCAGGATCAGCTTTTGGATGTTTCCACCCGACAGGTTCCGCGTCGGCGTCTCGAGAGAGGGCGTCTTGACGGCGAAGCGCTCGACGAGGTCGGCCGCCCGCTCAACGATCCGGCCCAGCCGGAGCAGTCCCCGACGGCAATACGGATCCCGGTCGTGCTCGACGAGCATCACATTCTCGGCGACGGTGAATTCCCCGATCACCCCGTCGCGCATCCGTTCCTCGGGGACGTAGGCCAAGCCGGCGGATCGCACCCGACTTGGGTGGGCGTCGGTCACGTCCTGGCCGTCGACGAGCACCCGCCCCGACATCACTGGCCGCAGCCCGGCTACGGCCTCTGCCAGCTCGCGTTGCCCGTTGCCCGACACGCCCGCGATGCCAAGGATCTCGCCGGAGCGCACCTCCAGGCTGAAGTCGTCGACAGCCTCGGTGTCTCGATCACCGCTGACGGTGAGTCCTTCGAGCAGAAGACGCACCTCGCCTAGGGACAGGTCAGGCTTGTCAGGCGCCAACTGCACCGGGCGACCGACCATGAGGCGGGCCAACTCCCCCTTGGAGGTCTCGGCCGGTGTCGTCTCGCCGCTCACTCGGCCATCGCGAAGCACCGTGATCCGGTCCGACAATTCGAGCACTTCGTCGAGTTTGTGTGAGATGAAGAT
>LUMD01000479.1_pt1 | contig 14422 bp, 10 predicted proteins | sample 729651 | NCBI WGS metagenome assembly LUMD01 (sample SAMN03860272, study PRJNA289734) | marine metagenome | biome: seawater column; feature: ocean; material: water; isolation source: Red Sea water column Station 34 - depth 258m | place: Saudi Arabia: Red Sea | collected 2011-10-15 | depth 258 m | reverse complement strand
GCTATTAGGAAACGAACCATCGCCCACGCCACGACTATGCACAGCATCACCGTCTTTATGAAGGTAGTCTAAGTACTCAAGCAATGTGGTGATATAGATAAACTGACTGATACCATCGATGTGATGAGCGGTTGAAGGCGTTACGTGGTCATCTTCTACAGGCCTTGCCTCAATGGCTGCATCTTCACTGAAATGGTAAGTCCCTGTAGCCGCCTGTGAAAACGGCCCTTTCGTTAGCATCGCACTTTCGATTAGTGCGTGCTTGCCGGTGAGTAACCCCTCAACGCCCGTTACTAAGTTTGTATCGTCAAATTTACGCAAGTTGATGCGTTCCATCCCCTTGGGTTTGCCGGTGTACCCACCCGCGTCATCCTCAATTAAACATTCGCTTTGCATAGATTGCGTAATAGGCGGAAAGGTTGGGAAATAATCAGCTGTCTGCTGCACGACACCAACTTGAGCGGTCTGCGTAGCCTCATTTCCCCCCATAGGAAGGATGGTTTTGACCCTGTCATTTCGAGCCAGAATTTCTCCAGACTGCGCGTCAATTACGTATTCAAAAACACCAAAGGGGTTTGACGAATAATAGAAAAATTTCCAAGCCAATTTAAGCTTGTTGTTATCTTGTACAACAATTTGCTGCGGAATAGGTTTAGCAAATACACCTAGACTTTTCTCTATTTGAGAGAACGCAGGGTTCAAAACGTCTAACGCTTCTATCGGTAGCGCTCGCTTGTAAGACGCTAAATCGGCAGTCGCCACGCTAATAGCGCTGTTTGCTGTGAGTACCTGAGTGTTGGCGACAGGCGTGCTTATCGCAGTATCAACAAACAGTGCCCTTACCACCTGCGACTCATCGATTAGAAGTCCAACGCCTCTGTCTTTGATTTTCACACCATCAATAACTTGGTCGAATCTAATTAAGTGACCACCCAACGCTGCCTTGCTGCGGTAAGCGTTAAAAACAAAATTCGATTCGGTTAAGCCACCTAATAGAGCAGAATGACGACTGATAAAGTCATACCCCATCTGTTCCGGTGACGCTCCTGATACGTCAATAGCAATGCCGAAAACACTGTTTAAGTGGCCGTTAGCAGTTCTTAACGTAGAAGATGGAAATTGGGTTTGTAGCTGGTCTATCGCCATTTGAAATAAACTGTTCGCTGGCGGGTTTACGACGTTGTCTGTTAAGTTAATTTCAGCAATACGGTGCGACGAAGCATCTAAAGGCGCGTGTATTGTTGAGGCACTTGCTACGAAAGGTAAAGCAGCTGCTACCGCAGCATAAATAAGGGTTCTTTTTTTCATTATTCAATCCTTAAAATTTGGAGCTATCAATGCGTTCAGCGTTAATACTGAACAACGACTTGATAGCGTTAACCAAATTAGGATCGAGCAAAAAACGTTCATCCACCATAGGGGTTAACCACTAGAGTCAACTGCACCAACCAGATGAATATCGTGTAAAAATTAAGCGCGCCGCTATTTGATTTTCCTATTCACAATCTAAGTATCGCAAGGTGAAGATACAGGGCGCGTGCATTAAATTTTTAGTGATAACAGCGCTTCATTATTTGGAAAATGTTCCAGCCCCTGCTTTAAAATCGTGCTGGCTTCTTCAGGCTTGTTGTTTTTGCGCAAGGCCAAGACATAGTTGTGCACATAAGCGTGTTGATGCTGCCCTACTTCATACCCTTTTTTAAACCAAGTGACCGCTTGGTCGTCATCTTGCTCTAAATAATGATTAGCAATTAGGAAATAGCTTAACCAGTATGACGGCCAGGTTCGTGATGCCGTCTCTAAAAACGCCAGTGCGCGTGATTTGTCCCCCACTTTAAGCATATCGTAGGCAGCACTTACGTAGGTGAAGGGCTTCATTTCAGACGAGGTTACGTTGGGTGGCACCGGCGCTAAATACCAGTAATTCCCTCGTCCCCAAGTTCTCTCGAAAAGCTCTAACGACATTTCGTGATTGGGTGTGAGACCAGTATGTAGCGTCACTGTACCTTTGTCGCTATCAAACCCAATGACCACGGCATAGTGCCACTGGGGGAAAAGCTGGATGGAAAGATTTTGAAAAACAATCACCGGGATATCATCTTTGACCAATGACATAATTGACGAAAGTGTCCCGCGCTCAGTATAAGGTAAGAAACCAAACTGCCGGGTAGCGCTCACCATTTCCAGCTGCAAACTCCCTTCTTTATTGGGGATGAATAACTTAGGCGCAATGTCGTTTGGAGAGGTGCTTTCACCATAATAACCAAACACTTCAGATAGTGTGGTAGGTCCGCAATAAAACTGTTCTTGGGGAAAAAACGGTACAGATTGAATAGTGTGAGATTCAGGCAAAGAGGTAAGTCCCTCTTGCCGCAGTTTGTCGGCCTGAGGTGTAGATTGACAGCCAGAGAGCACAAGCAAAAGTGAAAGGCCTGCTAGGGCGCAGGCCTTCTTAACTGCATTTATCATCCAATTAGCTGTTTACTGGACGAATAAATGGGTAAACGTCAGTTACACCAATTAGGTCCAGAATTGCGATAATAGCAAGTACGGTAAGCACTGCGCCTACAACACCACCCGCTGGAGCTTGATTAATTTCGTCATTTAACTGTGCAATTTCGCTATCAGTCATACCGTTGATTCTTGCAATAGCTTGATTGCTATCTACGCCTAAGCTTACTAACTTGCTTTGCACATCTGCGCGATTGACCATGTCAATCAACTGCTGCTTGTTGTAGTGAGCAGCCTGAGTTTGCATTACGGAATCTGAGCTAATCGCTTCTGCGTGCACACTCCCAGACATTAAAACCGTTGCCGAAAAGCAACCAATCGCAATTTTTTTCAAAATTTTCATGATGTTTCCCTCTTTTAAATGCACAGTTTTATTCTTCTATCGAATTACCCGTTTGAAGGTAACCTAAGTCGCATAAAACTTCGCACTGACTTAGCAGACACATTTGCGTACTGCGGTTTATTTTCAACTGTTTGAACTATTACATCTAGCAAGCTTAAAGCCATATTGTTCTTGCATGCCTTTTACATACTTCGAGCCCTGAAAGCTGCGTGAAGCATGCGAAAATAGTGCTTTGAAGCGAAGAAACAGAAATCACTCTCTGTGAAATATAGGTAAACTAAATTGCATCACCAATATTAATAACAGGAAATATTTACCCTTAAAGGAATTATTTACCCACTACTTTTGCATTGCCTAAGTCACCTTGCTACTTAATCGCACACTGAAAACTGTTCAAAATTCCCTCGACATGTAGCCCTCAATTCCTTATAGTGCGCGCGCTTTTATATATTAGTGAAGTGACAACCGCTTTCACTATTATCTCTTCTCATCGTTTTACCCCTGGATACCTGTTTTGATTACCACCGCAAATATCACAATGCAGTTTGGCTCTAAGCCATTATTTGAAAATATTTCCGCAAAATTCGGCAACGGCAACCGATACGGCCTGATTGGCGCTAACGGTTGTGGCAAGTCTACCTTTATGAAAATTCTAAGCGGTAAACTTACCCCATCGTCGGGCAACGTTTCTATGTCGCCAGGCACAAAGCTAGGTATCTTGAGTCAGGATCAGTTTGCGTTTGAAGAGTTTAGCGTAGTCGATACCGTGATCATGGGTGACCGTGAGCTGTGGGAAGTTAAGCAAGAGCGCGACGCCATTTACAGCAAGGCTGAAATGAGCGAAGAAGACGGCATGCGCGTTGCAGACTTGGAAACCCAATTCGCCGAGATGGACGGTTACACCGCCGAAGCGCGCGCTGGCGATATCTTAAACTCTGCTGGCATCGACGAAAGCTATCATTTTGGTCTAATGAAGGAAGTCGCACCCGGTAAAAAAGTACGTGTGCTTTTGGCGCAGGCATTATTTGCCGAGCCTGACATTCTGCTTCTAGACGAACCAACCAACAACTTGGATATCTACACCATCAGTTGGCTAGCTGAAGAGCTGAACAAGCGTAAATCGACCATGCTTATTATTTCGCACGACAGACACTTCCTAAACTCTGTATGCACCCACATGGCCGATATCGACTACGGTGAACTGCGCGTTTACCCGGGTAACTACGACGACTACATTCAAGCTGCCATGCTGGTTCAAGAACAGCTTCATGCAGAGAATGCTAAGAAGTCAGCGGAAATTGAAGAGCTACAGAGCTTCGTAGCACGATTCTCCGCCAACGCATCGAAAGCGAAACAAGCCACCTCGCGTGCCCGCCGTCTTGAGAAAATTGAATTGGCTGAGGTAAAAGCGTCTAGCCGTCGTAAGCCTTATATTGTGTTTAACCAACATAAGAAACTTCACCGCCTTGCCATCACGCTTGAAGACTTAGGCCATAGCTACCCAGATCTTCCGTTATTCGATAACGCGAACTTGCTATTAGAAGCAGGTCAGCGCTTGGCGATTATTGGTGAGAACGGGGCCGGCAAAACCACACTTTTGAAGTGTTTGGTTAATGACATTGAACCTACCGCAGGTAGCTATAAATGGGCAGAAAACGCTGCGATTGGTTACATTCCGCAGGACAACGCCAAATACTTTGCCGAAGATATCACTATGTTTGAGTGGATGAGCCAATGGCGCGGCCCAAAACACGATGACCTCCAAATTAAAGGGATGTTAGGACGTTTGCTATTTACGTCTGACGACTTCAACAAGCGCGTGCAGGTATGTTCTGGCGGTGAGAAAAACCGTTTGTTGTTTGGAAAGCTAATGCTTCAAGACATCAACGTATTGGTAATGGATGAACCCACTAACCACATGGACATGGAGTCGATTGAAGCCTTGAACAACGCACTGTATAAGTTTGATGGTACAGTTATTTTTGTAAGTCACGACCGTGAATTCGTTTCGTCACTGGCTACGCAAATCATCGAAATTAAAGACAAGAAACTGAATCACTTCGATGGAAACTACGAAGAGTTTTTGGCGCATAAAGAAAACGCGTAAATGTATATCGATGCCTTCATCAATAGATGAAGTGAGCCACATAACAAAACGGGCACTTATTTAAGTGCCCGTTTTTGTTTCAGTATATTAAAAGCTTACTGACCAGATAAATACTTGCCAACCGCGGTCGCTAAGCGGTCAAAGTAGTTAACAATCGTATTTTTAATTGGCGCTAACTCTTGTTCCGTTATTTCATCAAAGTTATCTGGCGGTGTGAAATCTTCAACACGCTCATTTTTTAGCGCATCGTCTTGAAATTCGGTAAATGTAGGCAATGTTAATACATCAACAGGCTTATCTAGACGCTCAACATTTACATTAAAACTTGCCGATGCAATATAGTGGTCGGTACCTAAAAAGCTACGTGTGAATAGTCCAAACCCTTTGCTTTGATGCTCAGAACAGCCATAAGTACCGCACTCGGTAATAGCCACCGTTGGTGCTTCTTCAATGATAATCACCGTGGCAATGCCTTTGTCTAACAATGATTTTCTTAACGTGTTTTGCTTTTCATTGAAAGACCCGTTCTCGCCTTCACCCATCACAAAATCAAGGGCGCCAGCATCGTCCACCATCGACGAAATATCTACAGTAGTGAAACGACTGTTTTGTTCAATGGCTTTTTTGAAAGTGCTATACAGCGCGTTGTTCAATTGCCAGTCGTAGCTATATTCTTTCGTAAAATTATTGAATTTAGTGGTACCGATATGCGTGTGAGTTGGAAACTTTTTAGCGCTCACCAATACCCCAACTTTCTGCTTTACTGGCTTTGCGGGCTTTACGGGCGTAACAGGCTTACTATCAAGCTCTTTAGACGGTTCGCTTTTAGTGGTTTCTTTATTTGCGCTGTCGCTATCTCGCACCACATCTTCTTGCTCTGCACTTTCGGTTGGCGTGGCTTCCTCGCCATTAGGTTGAGATGGAGTACTTTCACCAGAGTCCATACCTCGTTGAGTCACACACCCTGATGCCAACATTAAAACGGCTAACAGAACAGTTAACTTTGTCACAAACTTCATTACACTTCCTTATTTCAAAGCCATTTAAGTTAATACTAAATTTTTACCTAAAAGACCATTCTCATATTACTGAAAACGTGGGTCAGCGCATTGGCCGAATTAAGCAGCAAAAAGTCTGCACGTTGACCTTCAGCAATACAGCCTATATCACTTTCCAACCCCATAAATTGCGCTGGTGTGGCACTCGCCATTTTGCTCGCATCTTCTAATGTTACACCGCAATCATTATGGGTGTTCAAAACTGCACTATGCATATCCAAGCAAGAGCCTGCCAGTGTTTTTCCGTCTGGCGTAGTAAGTTTATCGCCATGTCGTACAATTTCGGTATTGAAAAAATGAAGGCGCTCAATGTCACTGCCCACGTGCGCCATGGCATCGGTAACCAACATGGCGCGAGTTGCATTTTTCACTTTTAATGCCAACTCAGCACTTTTACGGTGTAAATGATGATGATCGATAATGAAACCACAATACACAGAGTCGTTAAGTAGCGCTGCACCGACAGCACCAGGCTCGCGCGACGTTAATGCAGACATTGCGTTGTACAAATAAGTAAAGCCCGTGGCCCCCGCATCGATAGCGACCTGAACTTGCTCATAACTGGCGCTGGTGTGTCCAATTGCAACCACTACTCCTTCAGCAACCATTTCTTTTATGAAGCTGGTACTTACCGTTTCTGGTGCGACAGTGAGTAAGACTTTACCTATGTCTTTGCGACACAAGGTTGCAAGCTCTGCGTCAGAAGGCGTTCTAATAAATTGCGCTTCGTGTACGCCCTTTTTAGCTTTGCTCAGAAAGGGCCCTTCAAAGTGAACCCCTTTTATTAACGCTTTAATGCACTCTGGGCCGCCCGCCATTACTTCGGCAATGGCATCCGCTGCCTGAGCCATTGTTGAAGCATTATCGGTAATGATAGTTGGTAACATGGACGTTGTGCCGAAACGCAGATGAGCCAGCGCCATGGTTTCTACGTTAGCCGCTGAAGGGTTGTGATTAAAAAGTACACCACCACCGCCGTTCACTTGCGTGTCGAAATACCCAGGGATGAGCTTTCCTTTATAAATACCACTGAGTTCTGATGGGCTAGCATCGCTAATACTGACTATCTTGCCGCTATCAGCAGTAATGGTTTGGTTTTCAAGCCACCCTTTTGGCGTTAAAACCTGCTCGACAGTAATCGATTCTCTCATTCGCTTTTTACTCTTTTGGCAAAGCTGATAGCGCCATATTCAGCACTTTTTAGGGGCGCTGTTAAATTAGAAGAGATAGAAGGCGAAAGTAAAGGCGTGTAAACATCAGCGAGACCGCCAACCAAACATAGCGGCAATGTCGAAGCCTGATTTATCAGTGCTTCACCCAACTGATTGAGATAATTTGCTCCCCTTTGGATAAGAGATGTTGCGGCGGCACACTGGTCGCGATATGCCTGTATCACCACTGGTGCAATATTGCCAAAGTCTGCAGCATTGTAATTGGCTACCAAAGCCACTAATTGCTGAGGCGACGCTAGATTAAGGTGTTCACAAATTCTGTCTTTTAATTCACTGGCGGGCTCTACTCCATCATATGAAAGCAGTACATGCTTAATGGCCGATAAGCCCAGCCACGCACCACTCGCATCATCGCCGACTTGCAGGCCGTAACCACCTTTGTCAGTAAATACGGCTTTGTCGTAATGGGTTGCCGCTGAGCCTGTACCGCAAATAATAAGGGCTCCAGACTGGTTATCGTGCGCGCCCAAGCAAGCAGCGTGTAAATCACTCATTAACACGGTATCGGCAAACGGGTTGTCTAACGCTAAAAATGTCTGCTTTGCTTGAGGAATATTAGCCCCCGCCAGTCCAGCCGCTAGCAACACCTCTTCGCATGTAATCGACAGCGCCGTATGTGCTATTGCATCCAACGTTGCGTCTATTACCGACCCCATTGCTTGTTCGGGGTTGGTCATTATATTTGCAGGGCCTGCAGCCCCTTCACCTAATACATTACCGTCAATATCTTGCAACAGTGCCCGGCATCGGGTGCCACCACCATCAATACCCACTACATATTTGTAACTCACGGGTTACCTGCTTCTCTTAACTATTCAATACAACTTGTTGTGTGCACTTTACCACACCGATTTCACAGAATAACTCGCTTTCTTGCCAAGATAGAAGCCCGCCGAGTGAGTTTTTGACCGTTATTTCTAGAATAAAGAGCAATGTCAAAAGATCTAAAATCATGCTGCTGCGACCTGTAGAAAGCCGAATACTGACTGTTAGTATGCAAAAAAATGCCCTCATGTTAGAGGGCATTTTTAATATCTAATTTACGCGTGTTTGCTAAGTTGGATTTTTAAACGCTAGCGTTTCCCACAGTGGTACAGTAGACAAACTATGTTTGTAACTGCCAGACGTCTCTTTAGTACTGTAAGACAAATAAATCAGTGTTTTTGAGTCGGCATCATAAATTCTTCGAAGCTTCATGTTCTTGAAAAACACGCTCTTCGATTTTTTGAATATCACTTCCCCTGAATCTGACTTATCAATGGCGTTTAACATCTCAGCCGTAATAGGGCCGGTTTGTCTGCACGCGATTGAACTGTCTGATGGGTCCGACAAATCAAGGTTCGCTTCAATACTTGAAATATGGCAGGTTACACCTGTCACAATGGGATCTTGAAGCGCATCAATTTTAATGTCTTTAGTAGTGAAAAGGCCAAGAGACACATCGCCCACTTCGCTGTCACTACAGCCTGCCAACGTAGCCTTGTTTGAACTTAACCAACGTCCAATTGTTTTCATATCATTCCCACCTCTACTCTATTTATGATCTTTTATTGTTTACTCGAAATACCGAGCCAGTGATCATTTTAGCCTAACAGGTTTAACTGTGTCTTATCCATAAGGTCGTGCTGCTTAATAAGTTGCTTTGCCTTTTCAATATCTGGCGCAAAATAGCGGTCTTTGTCGTAAAACGGCACTTGGTCTCTTAGTAGCTGCATCAAAACCTGTAGCTTTTCACTGGTTTTAAGCGGCTTTCTAAAGTCTAACCCTTGGCAGGCGGCTAACCATTCAATGGCCAATATTCCTGCCACGTTATCGAAAATATCTCGTAAGCGCCTCGCGGCGAAGGTAGCCATAGACACATGGTCTTCTTGGTTCGCAGACGTAGGCAACGAATCGATAGATGCGGGGTGCGCCAGGGTTTTGTTTTCACTAGCAAGCGCCGCACAGGTAACCTGCGCAATCATAAAGCCCGAGTTTACCCCACCGTTTTCAACTAGGAACGGCGGCAAACCACTTAAATGAGTATCAATCATTAGCGACATTCTGCGCTCCGACAGCGCGCCAATTTCAGATAGTGCAATAGCCAGCATATCTGCCGCCATTGCCACGGTTTCCGCATGAAAATTACCGCCAGACAAAATATCACCAGTTGGCGTATCAGCGTCATCATTATTTTCAACAAAAACCAACGGGTTGTCGCTTACCCCATTGGCTTCAACCACCAAAATGTCTTGGGCGTAGCGCATTTGCTGTAAACACGCTCCCATCACCTGTGGCTGGCAACGCAGAGAGTACGGGTCTTGTACTTTTTCACACCTTTGATGTGAATGACCAATCTCTGAGGTGTCTAGCAATGTTCTAAACGCAGCCGCCACATCGCTCTGGCTTTTGTGGCCACGCACTTCGTGGATCCGCGCATCGAACGGCACGCGAGAACCTAACGCGGCCTCAACAGTAAGCGCACCAATACCAATAGCGCTATGAAGCGCGTTTTCAGTATAAAACAGCCCCTGAAGTGCAAAAGCAGTTGATGCTTGCGTGCCGTTTAACAGCGCTAAGCCTTCTTTGGGTGCCAGAGCAATGGGCTGCATACCGGCTATTTCAAGGGCTTGGGCCGCACTAATTCTCTCTCCTTTATAAAACGCTTCCCCTTCCCCTAACAGCACCACGCTCATGTGTGCTAAAGGCGCTAAGTCGCCGCTGGCGCCTACCGAACCTTTTTCAGGAATGGCGGGGTAAACTTGTGCATTAAACAAGGTAATGAGCGCTTCTATTACGCTTAGACGGATGCCAGAATAACCACGGGCCAAGGAGTTAATTTTTAACAACATGAGCAGGCGCACAGTATCTTCCTGCATAAAGTCGCCCGTACCTGCCGCGTGCGATAACACAATACTGCGCTGCAATAACTCTAACTCATCAACGTTAATACGGGTATTAGCCAACAAACCAAAGCCAGTATTGATACCATAGACCGTACGGTTCTCTTTAATAACGTTAAGCACCACACGCTCAGCGGCATTTATAGCGGGTATAGCACTTTCATCTAACGATAAATGAACGTGGCTTCGATGTACTTCCCGTAACTGATCTAACGTCAATGTACCTGGCACAAGATTAAGTTGCTTAATACCACCGTTTTCAGTAATAAAAGACGAATGCGACATGACTATTTCTCCCCACCAAAGCTTTTGTTCGCGCTTGAATGTGTGCTTGTTCCATCGGGGCTTTGATTATTAGCCGCGCTATTGACCATGGGAAGATCCAAGTTGTGCTTGGCAGCACAGTCTTTTGCAATGTCGTAGCCTGCATCTGCATGACGCATTACGCCCGTGGCAGGGTCGTTATGAAGAACCCGAGCAATACGCTCAGCCGCTTCGTCCGTACCGTCACAAACAATCACTACACCCGAGTGTTGGCTAAAACCCATTCCTACACCGCCACCATGATGAAGGCTTACCCAAGTTGCACCACCCGCTGTATTTAATAGGGCATTCAGCAGCGGCCAATCTGATACGGCATCTGAACCATCGAGCATAGCCTCTGTTTCTCTATTGGGTGAAGCTACCGAACCAGAGTCGAGATGATCCCGTCCAATCACAACTGGCGCGCTTAACTCGCCACTGCGAACCATTTCATTAAAGGCAAGCCCCAGCTTTTGTCTTTCACCCAGCCCCACCCAGCAAATACGCGCGGGCAGGCCTTGGAACTGAATACGTTCTTTAGCCATATCTAGCCAGTTATGTAGATGGGGGTTGTCGGGTATAAGCTCTTTAACTCTAGCGTCCGTTTTATAGATATCTTCAGGATCGCCTGACAGCGCAGCCCATCTGAAAGGCCCTATGCCCTGACAAAAAAGCGGTCGAATATAAGCAGGAACGAAACCTGGGAAATCGAACGCATGCTCAATACCCTCTTCTAGCGCCATTTGTCTAATGTTGTTGCCATAATCAAGAGTAGCAGCGCCAGCTTGTTGGAAACCAAGCATTGCTTTAACTTGCAGCGCCATCGACTGTTTTGCACTTTTCACAACACTCGCTTCGTCTTTTTTACGCTGCGCCTCAGCTTGATCTAGCGTCCACCCCACTGGTAGATAGCCATTCAACGGATCGTGCGCACTGGTTTGATCGGTTACAACGTCAGGGATAATCCCTTTTGCTAGCATATCGGGAAATACTTCAGCAGCATTGCCTAAGAGGCCAATTGATAAAGGCTTCCCAGCTTTTTTGGCTTCTTCTAGGAGTTGTATGGCTTCTTCTAACGAATGCGCTTTTTTGTCCAAATAGCCCGTGCGAATTCTGAAATCTATGCGAGTTTCATCTACCTCCACAGCTACCATTGAAAAGCCAGCCATGGTTGCAGCTAAAGGCTGTGCTCCGCCCATACCGCCCAAGCCACCAGTCAAAATCCAGCGTCCTTCAGCGCTTCCTTCAAAATGCGTTTTGGCCACGCTCACAAACGTTTCATAAGTCCCTTGGACAATGCCTTGCGAGCCTATGTATATCCATGACCCTGCGGTCATTTGCCCGTACATCATCAAACCTTCTTTATCCAGAGCGTTAAAGTGCTCCCAGTTTGCCCAATGCGGTACAAGGTTAGAATTAGCAATTAACACACGAGGTGCGTTTTCGTGAGTGGGAAATACCCCAACAGGTTTGCCTGATTGAACCAGCAACGTCTCATCAGTATTTAAACGCTTGAGTACTTCTACAATTTTGTCGTAAGACGCCCAGTCACGGGCCGCACGCCCAATACCGCCGTAAACCACCAGATTTTGCGGATGCTCCGCAACGTCTGGATCTAGGTTATTCATTAACATGCGAAGCGGCGCTTCCGTTTGCCAGCTCTTCGCATTTAGCGTACTGCCTCTTGGGGCACGTATTTCTCTTGTAGGGTCGAGGCGTTTCATAAACTTCTCCTAGGCATATTCTTACGTTTGCCGATTTGTTTTTTATTAGGAAGTGTCATCTTTTTAGAAAACAATGAGTTGCTAGCGCCTTTGGCGCAATGACACTTAGAACTCCAAGTGTCCTCCCAAGCGGTATCGACTGCCTGGGTGATACAGCACCGCGTGGCTAACCACTGCGCTTGAACTCGCTTTTGGACTATTATCTAAGGATGTATCTGACGTAGCCTTTAAACCGTTCTTTAACTTGGCATTCGCCGTCGAGGGCTCGCCAATATTGCTCTCATCACTCGTTATTGCGCTTGGCACTCGAGAGAATGTTCGTCGCGTAATTTTCAGGCACGGCTCTTTAGGCTTAATCAATAGTGCTTGTGCAATATCTTTTTCAACAACCACAGCTTCTACGCTGTGATCGGCTTGTGAAAGGGGCGCGACCTGATTCAAATAAAAGTTTGCAGTTTGCGCTTTAAAATCTTTATCTAAATAGTCGTTAATCCACGCTGGGTTAACCCACCTATCTTCATACTGCACGGGTAGATTGTTCTCGCAGTGTACGATAATGCTATGAAATACTGGCTCTCCCACATCGATACCCAGTCGTTGAGCAATAGCATCACTGGCTGGCGAGGTTTCCAACACTAATATCTCGTTAGTGTATCTATGCCCCCGCTGCTCTATTTCATCGCGAATACTTTTGATCTCAAGCATTGAGCTCATAGGGCGACTATCTGACACAAACGTGCCTATCCCCTGGCTGCGCATTAAAATGCCCTCGTCCACCATTTCACTTAACGCTCTTCTAGCAGTCATTCGGCTTACACCGTGCTGCTGGGCAAGTTGATTTTCTGAAGGCACTTGGCTACCCGGCTTCATCTCACCACTTTCGATGGCATCCAAAATTGCTGTCTTAATTACTCTGTACCGAGGTTGCATATCGTGGCCATTCACAACTAAATTGTTAATAATATGCTAACAGCATACTTGTATATACAAGTATGCACAAGTACACTGAACTCAAAATTTACACTGCGTTTCAGTAAAGATTCTGGTCAAAGCCAGACAAAGAACAAGACGACCAGTTAGACGAAAAACCAGACAAGAGGTGGCTTAGAGTGGAGCACGTTATGGGTTATCAGTACGACACGCTTATTTACAATGTTCGCATTGCGTCTATGCAAGACAACAAGTTGCCCTATGGCGAATTACCGCCACACGCCATTGCCATAAAAGACGGCAACATTGCTGCGTTTCTTCCTTGCGATGACTCATTAGACGACGTGTTTGAGCAGGCCAAAAGCGTAATAGATGCCACTACCCTACTTCCCCAAAATGAAGATTCAACGCCCAAACACCCGTGGCTATTGCCTGGCTTCATCGATTGTCATACGCATCTAGTGTATGGCGGCAATCGCGCCGAAGAATTTGAAATGCGATTGCAGGGGGCAAGTTATGTAGACATTGCGCAGCGCGGCGGTGGCATTAAAGGGACGGTTGAAAAAACTCGACGCTCTGACGAAAACACCCTTCTTCACACTGCGATAAAACGCGCAAAGCGACTGTGCGAAGAAGGTGTTACCACCATTGAAGTCAAATCAGGTTACGGGCTGGATTTAGACACTGAAGTGCGTATGTTACGCGTGGCAAAATCCCTTGAGCAGCACCTTCCTGTGAGTATTCAAACTACCTATTTAGGCGCTCACGCCCTGCCCAATGAATTTGCTGAGGACTCTGACGGATATATCGATTTTATTTGCGACGAGGCACTTCCTCATATTGCTTCGCAAAACTTGGCTGACGCCGTTGATGTATTTTGTGAAACTATTGGTTTTTCAACTTCACAAACAGAACGGGTGTTTAGCTGCGCACAGCAGTACGGCTTACCCATTAAAGCTCATGTAGAACAGCTTAGCGACAGCAAAGGCGCAGTGCTAGCAGCTAAGTACGGCGCACTATCGGTAGATCACATTGAATATTTAGCTGACAGCGATATTCCCTTACTTGCCCAAAGTGGCACCGTTGCCGTGCTTTTACCAGGCGCTTTTTATTACCTAAGTGAAGTTCAAAAGCCGCCGGTAGACGCCCTAAGGGCGCACAATGTGCCCATGGCCTTAGCAACAGACTTTAATCCAGGTAGTTCGCCGTTAGCCTCAATCCTTACCGCGATAAATATGGGGTGTGTGCTGTTTCAACTTACGCCAGAAGAAGCACTGCGCGGCGCTACTGCACACACGGCTAGCGCACTTGGGCCTGTCTCTTATACACATC
>LUMD01000935.1_pt1 | contig 14446 bp, 16 predicted proteins | sample 729651 | NCBI WGS metagenome assembly LUMD01 (sample SAMN03860272, study PRJNA289734) | marine metagenome | biome: seawater column; feature: ocean; material: water; isolation source: Red Sea water column Station 34 - depth 258m | place: Saudi Arabia: Red Sea | collected 2011-10-15 | depth 258 m | reverse complement strand
TAACAGAGATACTGCCAAAAATATCCTGTTCACCCCCCTGCAAAGCTCAGTTGGCAAAAAAATGCTTGAAGAAAATAAAATAGATGTTAACTATCAGCTTGACCCAGGCATTACAGAAATTACAGTGACCGTCAAATAACAAAATCGGCATCAAAATATCCCTATGCAGGATTGTATGATTAATTCATTAGGTTCTCTACAAATATTGAATGTAAAAATACCCGCATCTTTAAGGGTACACTAAATTAGAACACAATGGTATAAGGTTAAATCATGAAAAAATGGCTATATCTCTTACATCAAAAAGTCTACGAACCCACTGATGTTGCCAGCTTAGTGATGTTGCGCATAGTGTTTGGTTTATTGATGTTAATCGATATCGTCCGATATTTTCATATTGGTTGGGTAAGTGAAATTTATGCGAAACCTAATTTTCATTTCCAGTATGAGTGGTTTTGGTGGCTCGTACCATTGCCGGAAGATTTTATGTACCTGCTTTTTGTGATACTTGGTATTTTTAGTATCTTGATTACATTGGGTCTTTTCTATCGGCTTGCATCAACCCTATTTTTCCTGGGATACACATATATCTTTCTATTAGAGAGAACCACATACAATAACCATTATTATCTGATATGCCTTATTAGTTTCTTTTTGGCCCTGGCCCCCCTTCACAAATCATGGTCCCTTGATGTCATTCGTGGGGCTGTACAGCATACGGACAGGTTCCCGGCAATATGGCTCTGGCTTTTTCGATTTCATATGGGTTTAGTTTATTTTTATGGTGGAATTGCTAAGTTTGATCCAGATTGGCTTAATGGCCGCATAACAGGAGAACTGCTGGGAGCAGCAAACCGTGGGACCATTTTAGAACCCTTGATGAAGTTAGACTGGATGAATCATTTCTATGTTTGGTCCGGAATGATATTTGATCTAGTGATCCCATTTCTAATCACTATGTTTTTCCAATCGGTGTTTTCCCATCCCTTGCGATAATGCTAACACTCCTATATTTTGATCCAGATTTTCCAAGAAAAATTCTACCAACTAAATTAAGGAAACTCATCGGTGCACATTATAGAAAATATGTGACTTACAGTGGTCACTTGGCAGTGTCTTTGCAAAATCAAACACCCCGCCTATTACTAATGTTCTCTGTGATTTATATCTTTGTTCATATTCTACTTCCATTTCGACACCTGTTCACACCTGGGTGGACATCTTGGCATGAAGAGGGACACTATTTCGCCTGGCGCATGATGCTACGCCATAAAAGTACAAGAATTCAATTTAATGTTACCCACCCGGTAACCGGAGAGCAACGCTATGCAGATCCCAGAGACTACCTTAACCATATGCAATATACTGTCTTTGCTGGAAGCCCCGTAATGGTACTGCAGTTTGCCCATTATCTTGATTATCTGGTACGTGCAAATGGGGGATTTGACCCTAAAATAACTGCTAATGTTGAGGTGAGTATAAATGGGAGAGAATTTAGACAAATGGTAGATCCGAACCTTGACCTCTCAAAAATACCAAAATTCAAGACCACCTATCTCTGGATGAGGCCTTATGGAGAACGTTGATTTAATCAAATCTTCAAATCTTTTTTGGTAGGTTGTGAGAAAAGAGCAAAAAAAAACGGGACCGCCTGCATCAGCAAGACGATCCCGTTTAGTAAAAACTTAAATTGAATGACTAGGTTTTATAAACCTAAAGCAGTTCAATTAGAAGCTTATAGACATGGCAACCTCAATGTCGGTCAAATTATAACCTTCGGTTCCGCCTGTCTGATCTGCGGTTTGGGTACCGTAGCCTGTAGATAAAGCAACTGGTCCAACAGTTGTGTTGTAACCAATTTCCATACCTGTTCTATTAGTAGCTTCTCCTGCAGTACCGTCAGTTTTCTGCTCAATTTCTGCAGTAGTACCATAAGCGAAGATAATAGTGTCGCTACCCATAGCATAAGTCAAACCAAGCTCCATACCAGCGTAAATTGCTCCAGCTGATGAAGTACTGTTAATTCCGCTATAAGAACCCCAACTTAAGAAAGGATCGATATCACCCATGTCCATCTTAACTCCCAGACCTGTGGTTGATGTCGTAGTTGAAGTACTGCCAGCAGAAGTGGTTGCTGTACCCTTGTCAGCGGTTACAGCATTACATACTGTCACACCAACTGATATTGTACCAAAGGTTCCACTGAAACCTAATCCAGTACCACTTATACCATGAGAGGCACCTTCACTGTCATAAGCCTCTCCGGCACCACATGCATCGCCTACAGCTGACGAGACCTGGTATGCAACAGTAACACTCATGGAGTCATCAATTTTGTATCCAAGGGAAACACCCTCGTATGCACCAACAAATGCGCCTGGGGAAGCGTCATCATCTGCAGCATCCCATGTAGCTAGACCACTTGCTGTACTACCAGTGGTCACATTCTGGCTGGAAAGATGAGAAGCATCACCCAATGTAATGGTCATTGTGCCATCAGTTACACTTACAGAGGTTGAGTCTGCAGCAGTCTGCTGACCACATCTTGATACATTCGCTGTACCTGAACCGTTGTCACTACAACCATATCTGTCCAGGTTATATGATACGCTACCGGAACCTGTCCAGTCACCCACCTTCTTTGAACCCGAAACTGACAAAGTTTCATCCAATCCAGCATCTGCCCAGTTTACTGCATAGGACAAAGCTGCTGAATTTGCACCATCTGTGTTACTAGATGATAAAGTAATTGTTCCACCATCACTGCTAACACCGCCTCCGGTAAGAGCATTGGCATCTTTGTCAGCCTTTTGAGTGGTTATATTAAAGTATGCTGCTGCGGATCCGCTTGCCGAGAAATCCCAGGCATACAAAGGAGCCGCAAGTGCGACGGAAGCAACAGCGGCTAGCATCATTTTGCTTAATTGTTTCATAACTCTCCTTAAAATTGTTATGAGGTTAGTTTGCAGTCCAACCATTTGGATACAAACTCAATAATACGGCTGCTGTAACCACCATGGTTCTCCAGCCATTTGCGGCTTCGGGAGACGCTCCCAAAAACCCGAGGTTTTACCCCTAAACAAGGGATAGTGCACCTTTTGGGCCAAATACCGCTGAAGCAGAAAACAAAGTCATAGGGAACAAACTCCCGTCAGCTTCTACCTCAATTCACCCTGTCATACTGACAGAGCGCTAACCTCAAAAACCCTGTTATAGGTGATGTTTGAGCAAAAGCCCTCGAAGCGACTGTTTCTGAGTCAGGCCGCCAGTTGCACATACCGAAGTTATCTGCGAATGAGTTTACCCCCTCCTGACGGTTTAAGATAGGTCTGTTCCAGATGGGGAACAGTCTGTCACCGCCAAGGAGTTTCGTTCAAACATGCACTGTAAACAGCAGATTTTTGAAGTTCAACCTACACATTATCGTGTTTATTTTATAAATGTCAAGAAAAAAATAACTTTTTTTATTTTTTTTAAATGGCAGAATTTGCAGTTTTTCTTGCTTTGATTTTCAAATAATTCTCAAATTTTTTCAATCTGTTAAACGAAAATTGCCGACCCACATTACCATATCCAATGTTAAAAATAAAAGATTTAATTTGGAAAATGAATTGGTAATGATCATTTTTCGCCTCAAATTTTACTAAGAAAGGAAAATATCCACCCATGACAGGTTCATTTACGTACTTACTGATTGTCAATCCATTATCAAATCTGAAATTTCTGATTAAAAAAAATTTGAATCATTGCTTTTGCAATTTATATCTGAAATCTGCTAATTTCAAGTTCCAAAAAAATTCTGCAAACTTTCAAAGAGGTCAAGTTGATAAAATTATTACCAGATGTGGACACTGGAATTGATGATGCTCTAGCGCTAATTTTCCTGTCGGAGGCGCATAAACAAGGTCAGCTGGAAATACTTGGCTGCACCGCAGTTGGCGGAAATGTCGAGGTTGAACAGACTGTCCGGAACACAATCAAAATCTGGGAAATGACGGGAGTTGATATTCCGGTTGCTTCAGGAGCAGAACGTCCTTTGCTGTATCCATTAAACACCTCTCCCTTTGTTCATGGAGATGACGGACTGGGAAATACTTTCCTGCCTCCGCCAAAAATTTCCCCCTCAGATGTGACCGCGACAGACATGATCATGCGGCTCAGTCATCAGTTTCCTGGGAAACTGACTCTGCTGACAACCGCCCCTCTGACTAATCTGGCGGTAGCTTTACTTCAGGATCCATCTCTGGCAGGGAGAATCTGTGAAGTGGTTTGCATGGGAGGCGGAGTTTTCACGGGAAATGTTTCCGCAGTGGCAGAGGCAAATATCGCCAACGATCCGGAAGCAGCACGGATTGTTTTCCGTTCGGGAATTGACATTACAATGATCGGACTGGATGTGACCCATCAGGTGTATTGGGAAGAGAATGATTTGAAGCCCTTAGTGGAAATTGGCAATGAACGTGCCGATTTTTTACTGCAGATCATCCGTTATATTTCCGGAGCATACGAAAAGCTTTCCGGATGGAGACGCTGTGTCCTGCATGATCCGCTGGCTGCGGCTGTTTGCCTGTATCCGGATCTGGTGAAAACCGAGAAGTGTCATGTGGACGTGGAATTGTCCGGAGAACTTACACGAGGGATGACTGTGGTGGACCGCAGGGGCAGAACTCCTTTGGGGGAGGAAAATATCAAGGTGGCGCTAGAGGTTGACGCGGAGCGCTTCAAAATTATGTTGATGGATAGTCTGCTGGGGTGGGCACAGGGGGGTTGACTTTGGCCGCCATGTAATGCGGCCCTACCATTTTATTTTAAGGCCACTTTTAATGCGGCACTACCAATGGGTTTTACGGCCGCCGTGTAATGAGGCACTACCATTTGGTTTTAGGTTGCCATGTAATGCGGCCCTACCAGTGGGTATATATGTCTTCGTGTAATGTTGGGCATCACGTTGGGTTTTAAGGCCGCCGTGTGATGCGGTACTACCATTAAGGCATATCTTATGGCTTCAAGCCTCAGGCAGTAAGAATAAACTGCCTGTCTTCCATCAGTTCCAATCCTGAACCAACCCAATCTTCTGCTTCAAAACCCTGAAGTTTCAAAGTCCTGAAGCATTTCAAATACTTTTTGACGCGCGGTTAAATCGACCGGTGAATATGGAAGCCTAAAAACCGGCTGTATCGCTCCTGTCATGCTCAGCACAGTATTTAACGCGTTAGGGCTGGGCACATGGAAAAGCCAGGCCATCAGCGGCTGCAAACGTTCATTCAGATCAGGATCGTCATTGTCCATCAGCCGCCGCATCAGTCCCGGAAGCAGGTTGCTGGTTACGGAAATCACTCCGTGAGCACCGTGCCTGTGACGTCCTTCAAAGCACTGGTCATCATTTCCGGACCAGCATGCTATGCCTTTTTTCTCATAGTTCCCCATTCTTTCGTTTCCTGCACATTCTTTCACACCAATCAAATTTGGATGCTCTGCCAGTTTCTCAATTAATTCAGGCTGCAAATCCTGTCCAGTACGCGCTGGAACATTGTAAATAATTGCTGGGCCCAAATCCAAGACACGTGTGAAATGCTCTTTAAGGCCTGCTTCAGAAGTTTTTCCATAATAAGGATTAATCTGGAGCGCGGCGTCCATTCCAAAGGCAAAACCATATTTAGTGCCCTTAATGGCTTCACGTGTGTTGTTGCTGCCTGTGTTGCCTACAATGGCAAGTTGATTGCTAAACTTATTAACGCAGTGAGCAATCAGCATCAGATGCTCTTCCCAGTCCATCAAATGACCTTCACCTGTTGTGCCGCAGACAATCAAACCCTCAACACCATTTTTGATTTGTGCTTCCACCAGGCTGTCAAAAGTTGCAAGGTCCACTTCACCGTCCGGTCTATAGGGCGTTTTGATTGCGGTCAACAGACTCGCAGATTTTATTTTTTCCATATTTTTCTGATTATAAGTACCATTTAAATGAATGGATGTTTATTGTCATTTTTTTCTATCTGCTGCCGGCAGAATTCATTTTTAAATATTATTCATTTTACTGCGACTGCACACTTTACTTTAAACTGACAAAACGTTCAAGGCAGACAGGAAAATAACTCAAGGCATTTTTTTGAGGTTCGATTCATAGTAACGCGTGTAAAGATTCCCGCGCTCAGCAAAGCGCACTCCGTAAACATTGCTGCGCAATCCCGGACGAAAAAAACTGTTTTCTATCACACCGACCCATTGATCTGTGAGATGTTTTTTCAACACTATTTGAACCCTGTCGCCCTGCTGAAAACGTGGATTAATTGCTTTTGGCTGAGGGCACACTTTTTTATACAGAGAGGTGTCGCCATAGCATATCCAGGAAGCACGGATAATTACGCCAGTACGCTGCGGCCCTCCATTCACCTGAATATAATCTGATGGAGAAAATGAAGTAATCACCTTGCGCGATGTGTTGGCGATCCTGTCAAAAACTTCCAGTTCGTATGCTCGATATTCGGCTAAAGCTGCTGTGTAACTCAGCAGAAAAAATATTGGAATTAAAAACAAGATTGCTTTCCGGTTCATCGGCTTACCCCTTCCAGGCTTGCTCCGTCATAAATTGTATCCTGCTCCAAAACACTATTCATGGCAGATCCATTAAAATTGCTGTTGGAAAAATCTGCCATAGCTAAATTTGCCTTGTCAAGTAACGCTTCTTTAATCTCTGCTCCACCCGCTTTCGCGCCGATCAGCAGGGCAGCGTTCAAAGCCGTGGAATTCAAGCGGGCATTTTCTAAAGTTGCAGAAAAAAGTTTTGCCTTGCTTAAGTCACATTCCTGCAATGATGCTGCAGAAAAATTGCAGAAATTTAATATTGCTTCCTGCAGCTGAGATGAATCCAAGTGAGCTCCGGCGAATTCTGAACCGGTAAAATCCGAACCTGCCGCTTTAATACCAAATGCCCGGCAGGCGCTGAAATCACAGATATGCAATTTTGCCCCATTCAAATTGGAATCAGACATTGTGGCAAAAGAGAAATTGCAGAGATCACCATCGATTTCAATCATCACACAGTCTTTGAGAAAAGCGCCGCTGAAATCAGCGCTATGCAGAACTGCCTGACGGAAGTTTGTTTCAATAAATACACTGTCACGTAAATCTGATTTGCTGAAATCACACTTATTGAAAGAAGATTCCTGTACAATGCAGTCCTGCATTTCACAGTCATCCAACAGACATTCTTCAAAGCGTGAAAAGGCAATTATTGAGCCTTTGAAGCTACTTCTTGTAAATTTGCATTTATTGAATATCGCTCCTTCAAAATCAAAGTCATCAAGCTGCATTCCGGTGAGATCTTTCTCCTTTAACGGATCGCGATGCTTTACTCTACGCTCAACTTCTTTTCTTGTTAAATCTGCCATTATTTTTTAAGCGATGCTCAAACCATTATCTCGAAAAAATATTTTTGATAGTCCTTCAGAAGTTCCCTGCAGGAACTGGTTTGAATACCATTTTCTGAGAAACTGAATGCTTTATCTTTAATATCTGAGCGAACATTGTACCGATAGCGACGGACGTTTATGGCTGTGCCTGCAGGAATCCTTCCGGTGATAAAGACTACACCTCCGCCTGTGATTTTGTTCAGTTCATTGATTTCATCCTGTGCCTCCCGTTTTCGCAAATCAGAGAATGCGCTTAAGACATTTTTATTTGCCTTTTCCTCCAGTTCGCCCAAAGCACTGATTTTGTCCTCATCCCAGCCACTTTTTTCCAAATCTTCAAGATAGGAAGTAATTTCACTCAGATCGTCCTGCAGATCATACAGTGACTCACGGGCCCGTTTTTCAAGCTCATTAAACTGTTTCCTGTTCTTGAGTGAGATGCCGACTTCTATGATGGTCTGTGGAGAAACATCTTGTTTGTTAGGAGTCTTATTATTTTTCTTTTTTTCAGGCAATCCGACATTTGAGAGCCGAATTAGATTTCCCGCCTGCAGCACTCCGCCACAGGCATACCCGTCAGTTGCGTTAATCTGAAGAGTTGAACCACAAAGGACTTTGGAGTTTATGATGAACTCATCCACTACAGCGTGATCTCAATCATATTGGCGGCGTGCAGTGAACCGCCGCACTGTACGATTGTTCCTTTGAGTCCCTGTGTAACACGTATGTCACCAAGAGAACGCAGCTGGGCTTTACCGACGGAACCGCCTATTTCAATACGTACCGCCTCCACGCTGCATCGGTCAGAAACATTTCCCCTGATGCTTACTATTCCGTCAAATCTTACACGTCCGATGGTGGCGTCAACTTTATCCATGTATTTTATCTTTTCCACTGAAATGCTGTCATTACCAAGGCAGACTACCCCTTCTTTTGTGGCAATGATGTGAGTTCCTTCAGCATTGTATCTGGTGTTCCGCCCTGGTCGAATGCGGAATTGTTTTCCGGAAGTGGCAGTGATCAGCCTTCCTGTAATGGTATATCCGTCTTCTCCCATTGTGGCCTGTTCCACACGAACAAGTTCCTGGCCCTCTGTTACTTTCTGTAATACCGGAAGCTCGCGCAGACTTACAGTTGTGTCCGAAGATGGACGAAACTTTTCTGGAAGAAAAAGCAATTCAGGATGACCATTTGCTCCATTTACGGGTGATTTCCCGCTTGCTGCCAAAGCAGGTTCATAATAAATCCTGTCTGTTATAATTTTTTCAATATATTCCCTGTCTATGCCCTGATGCACATTCTTCTCCCTGAATGCCGCCAGTACTCGTTCCAGTGTCAACGGCTCAATTTCCTCCTGGGGAGGTATGACATTAAGATAGGCTTTTGAATCATCTTCGCTGAGTTCAATCTGCAAAGTGAAATCAGTGGTTTTTAAATCTGTGAGAAAATCAAATTCACCACTGGTACGATTATAAATATCAAGCAATTGTTCCGGGATATAGTCTACATCCATCAGGTGCAGTTCCGCCTGGATTTCGTTTATATCCGCAGTTTCAGCTCCTATCAGCTGCTCTGGTACGCGCAGCATGACTTTGCCATCGGCGACTGATATTTTATATAATTCTGCCTTTGGCATGTCTTTAGTGTGGAGTTAGTGCTGGATTCAGGTTGGAGATCAAAAATGATTTAAGGCACACTGTTTGATTTCTTCCGTACTCAAAGCTCTGGATTCTCCGGACTGCAGATCACCCAACTTGATGGAGCCAATCTGGAAACGCTTTATTTTCAGCACAGGATAACCGAGGTTCAGAAACATCTTTTTTATTTGCCTGTTCGTTCCTTCTTTGAGAAAAAGCTCAAGCCAGGTTTTGTCGTTCACAGTGTGCAAAATTCTGACACGCACCTGCTGGTGTTTGCGATCATCAATCACCGGACCCTGCCGTAAAGTTGACAATGCCTGATTTTTCACAAGACCCCGTACCTTGACAAAATAACCTTTTGATACTTTGTGCCGGGGATGCATCAGCTGATGTGCCAGATCACCGTCATTGGTGAGTAAAATCAAGCCTTCTGCATCATAATCAAGTCTGCCTACAGGAAACAGTCTTGAAGATGTTTGTGGAAAAAAGTCATTGATTGCCACTCGTCCCTGAGGATCATTGAGAGTCGTGATGCAATTTTTAGGCTTGTACAGAGCATATACCTCTGTTTTTTGCTTCGGAGATATATCAACTCTACGGCCTTCCACGCTCAGATGGTCAATTCCGATGAGCATTTTCTGGCCCATCTGTTTCACAATCTGACCATTCAGAAAAACCTCTCCGGAACGAATTAAATCTTCGGCTGCACGTCTTGAAGCAATTCCGGCCTGTGCGATAACTTTTTGTATCCGGACAGGTTCTTCAAAATCAGTATTTCTCATCTGCTGATATTATTTCCTTCAAGCAGGGAAGGATCCTGTTGGATTCGTGTCAAAGCATTTTCAGCGGCGAGCTGACTGGCAAGTTTTTTACTGGCCCCCTTGCCTCTGCCGTACTCTTTTTCCCTGACAAAAACCGCCATGGTGAATTCTTTTTGATGATCCGGACCTGTTTCTTCTATAAGTTCGTAAGTGGAGGGTATGCCTGTAAGTTTCTGTACATGTTCCTGAAGCTCAGATTTATAATCCCGTGTGATGTAACCCTCTGCGTTTTCAGGCAGTCTGGGCAAAAACAATTTCTGAATTACACGTGTAATTTCGGAGAGTCCATGTTTTTCCCGGCTGTCGAGATAAATGGCAGCCATTACTGCTTCAAATGTATCAGCCAGCAATGATGTTTTTTCCCGTCCTCCGGTCATTTCCTCACCTCTTCCCAGGAGCAGAAAATCACCTAATTCCAAGGCTCGTGCCTGTTTTGAAAGACCTGATTCACTGACCAGACTTGCCCGGAATTTTGACAGGCCTCCTTCATCCAGTTCCGAGAATTCCTGCATCAGCATTTCGCTGATCACAAGATCCAGTACAGCATCACCCAGAAACTCAATTTTTTCGTTGTTGCCGAAATCCTCCTCTGTCTCCGAGGGCAAATAGGATTTGTGTGTCAATGCCTGACGCAGGACTTTCGGATTTTCAAATTGGTAATCCAGTCGCTGACTGAGCTGTTTCCACTGCTGTTTCATGATTTTTATCTTTTACTGCGTTTACACCAAACTCTGACTGTATTTGGACTGTACATTCCAAGGCTTAAATAATGTGTCATTCCGTCTGTCATAGTCTGCTCTATTTCAAGCAGTGAGGCGCCACTGGGACATGCCGCACGAACTTGTGCCGGTCCACCGATTTGTGTGTCTGTGAACGGCATGCTGACGCTTTGTATTTCTCCATCGTGATTTTCCCGCAGCATATCTGTATCATGATAAATACGTATCGTATAACAGCCTGCAAAGGCAAAGGACAGCAGCAGAAAGATCAGCAACGTTGCCATGGCTGGGAAATGAAAGTTGAATTTATTGTTGATCATTTGACTAATCTGCTGAGAGGTGCTGAACTAACATGCGAGCGAGGCTGATTTACAGAGGGAAAACAGGCTGCCATGAAAATCGCGAACTGAACAAAATTTTTTTATCATTTACCACTTCAGTTTAGCTAATATTCACGTGTTATGACAAGTTTTATCGATACACACTGCCACCTCGATAAACTGGACTCTACGCCGCAGGAGGCAGTAAATGAAGCAAAAGACGCAGATGTGCAACAGATGATTACCATTTCTGTTGATGAGACATCTTTTGATTTTGTTTCAGACGCTGTGCAAGAATTTGCAGAAGTTTACGGCAGTGTGGGAATGCATCCGCATGACGCTTCAGATTTTAATCAATCTTCCGAAAAGAGAATCCGTAAACTCGCCCAAACACAGGATAAGCTGATTGCAATAGGAGAAACAGGACTTGATTATCATTACATGAACAGTTCTTTTGAAGAGCAGCAGCATGCTTTCCGCAGCCAGCTTCAGATTGCTGTTGATCTTAATCTTCCGGTTGTTCTGCACAGCAGAGAAGCAGAAACTGATACAGTCCGGATTTTGCAGGAAATTCCTGTTCCATCTCTTGGTGTGGCGCACAGTTTTACAAGTTCGCTCAAAATGGCCCGCTCTTTAGTGGACTTGGGATGGTATCTTGGAATCAATGGTATTGTAACATTCAAAAACGCTGAAAATCTGAGGGAAGTTGTACGCTGGCTTCCCTTGGATAGATTGCTCCTGGAAACAGACTCCCCTTTTCTTGCCCCCGTTCCCTTTCGAGGGAAACCAAACAAACCCGCCCACATTCCTGTTATTGCCGCTTTTATCGCGGAGTTGCGGAAAATCTCTATCGAAGAATTGTCTGAACAAACTTCACAAAATGCTCACTGCTTATTCCGCATCTAACAATTAAAACCCCCATCCTGCCTGAGCAGTCAAGGCTCAAAGAATTTTCTGATATTTAAATAATTATAAGTGATATCAGTTAACTGTGTTTGATATTACTGAAATGAATTGGTTATTACCGTTTTGAAATGTTTTAGAAAATAAGACGGAAAAAATTCCCCACCTGATCATGCTGTTAAAAACTTCCAGCTGTGTTAAAGGCTGTTTCAGAAAAAATTCAGGGCAACTGTTTGTATTTTCACGGTTATTGCTAATCAAAAGCGTGTTGCAAAAAATGACAATTTTTACTGTAGAGAAGTAGTAATCTTCTCTTTTTTGAATTCTGGAGAAAAATATATATGGAACAGGGTACGCTCATTGGGACTATATTAGCCTGGTTTTTCCTGCTGTTTGCAATGATGTTCGACATGAACACTTTCACAGTAAATGCAGGAAACGCGATGTACTTCTGGGACACCGGCTCATTGATGATTGTTTTCGGTGGAACCATCGCATCCACATTTATTTCGCATCCAATGGGACTTGCAAAGGGAATGTTTGGCTTCATCGGCAGATCATGGAAACCTAATTCAGTGCAGCTGGTTGAAACACTGACACTGATTGTCGATGTTTCCAAAATTGCCCGAAAAAATATTCTGGCCATTGAAGACGCGCTGCCCAGCATTGAAAATCTTTTCCTGCGCGGAGGTCTCAGGCTTGTTGTGGATCGTGCCGACAGAGAAGCAATTGTGGAAATGATGGCACACGAAGTTAAATATTCTATGGCCGCCAAGGACGACGAAATTGCCGTTGTTGGAACAATGGCTTCATTATGTCCGGCCTGGGGGATGCTTGGAACGCTGGTTGGACTGGTGCTGCTGTTGCAGAATCTGGATGACCCTTCAATGATCGGTCCGGCAATGGCAATCGCGTTGATTACCACTTTTTATGGATCACTGTTTGCGAACACCATCTTTGCTCCAGCCAAAAAGAAGCTTGAAAGCTATAAGTCTGAGGAAAAAGTACTGATGGAAATGATCCGTGATGGAGTACTGTATATTGAGGGCGGACAGCGTCCGGATTTTATTGAGAATGACCTGATGAATTATCTGCCTCCACCTCAAAAAACAATGTATGAATCTCTCAAGTTTGAAGGTGGCGGTGCTGCTGCCGCTGAAGGTGCTGAGTAAACTGAGCATGATAAGGAGCAATCATGGGTCAGTTAATTGATGAGGAAGAATGTGAAGTATGTATTCCGTTTGATCAGGAATGGATATTCACTTATGGCGATCTTGTAACGCTTCTGCTTTGCTTCTTCATTTTGCTCTTTTCCATGTGCAGGACTGATGTGGAAAAAAGCAAGCAGATTTCCGAAAGTCTCAGAAGCATGCCCCCTGGAAGTCCATTTATCTTCAGCGGACAAAGTTCAAATTTGGATAAAGCATCAAAAGAGCTGCAGCAGCTGGAAATTCCGGATGAAGTAACAGTCAATGCCTCAAAAGCCGGAGTGGAAGTCACTTTCAGCAAGACCGTGGCATTCGAGCAGGGATCAATTGAATTGAATGATGAAGCAAAAAAAGCCTTGAATAAAATGATGCCCATAATCGGTCAGCTGCAAAACAACATCGAAATATCGGGACACACCGATGAGTCAGACGCAAATCAAAAGTATCCCTCGAACTGGGAACTGTCTGTTGCTAGGGCAAGTGTGATAGCTGCATTTCTGGAATCAAAAATGATTCCGATCAAGCGGATGCAGGTTGCCGGATATGGAGACACCCGTCCAAGGTTTTTTCCGGATACAGCTTATAAACGTAATTTGAATCGTCGTGTACAGATTCTGCTCCTGCCTGAAGATAAAGACCGTTGAACATTCCAGGAACGGCAACAAATTCGAAGTGGGAATTATTTTCCTTATTTGAAATGTCGGGCAGACTATTCTGCTGCAACTTTCAACTTTTAACCGTTAACAGCAAACAATTGAATGGGACAACTCATTGATGAAGAGGATTGTGAAGTTTGTAAGCCCTTCGATCAGGAATGGATTTTTACTTACGGTGATCTGGTAACACTCCTGCTTTGCTTTTTCATTTTGCTTTTTTCTTCCTGTAAATATGAAACAATGAAGTTCAAAAGCCTTGCTGCCAGCTTTAAACCACTGCCGGCAGGCACGCCGTTTCTAAATGAAGGCAAAGACTCAGTTGTTGAACAAATTGCTCAACAGCTGGAGGAAAGTGAGCTGGGAGATGATGCTAATATCAGTGTTGAAGAAAAAGGTGTTGTTGTCTCATTTAAGGCCAGCGCTTATTTTAAACCGGATTCAGCAAAGTTGAGTCAAAAGGCAGTCAAAGAATTGGGGCGCTTCTCCAACCTGGTTTTTCTGCTGCCGAACAACATACAAATTGAAGGGCATTCGGAAAAAACTCCTCCAAAGAATTGGGATTCAAGCTGGGAGCTGGCAGGAGCACGATCTTCCAGGGTTGCCCGTTTCTTCATTGAAAACGGGCTTGACCCCACAAAAATCACTGTAAAGAGTTTTGGCTCAACTCGTCCCCGATTCCTTGAAACCTCACCAACTCAAAGAAGTCTTAACAACCGGGTGGAAGTGATTGTGCTGCCTGAATAACTGTTCCTGATCAGTCTAGTCTG
>LUMD01000895.1_pt1 | contig 14480 bp, 9 predicted proteins | sample 729651 | NCBI WGS metagenome assembly LUMD01 (sample SAMN03860272, study PRJNA289734) | marine metagenome | biome: seawater column; feature: ocean; material: water; isolation source: Red Sea water column Station 34 - depth 258m | place: Saudi Arabia: Red Sea | collected 2011-10-15 | depth 258 m | reverse complement strand
GCCTCCCTCCGCGGTACCGTACAGAACGACGTTCTTAAAGAATACATTTCCCGGGGGACGCACATCTTCCCGCCTGAGGCGAGCCTCCGCATCGTCACCGATATCTTTGAACATTGCCACCGGACCATGCCGAACTGGAACACCATTTCCGTTTCCGGCTACCACATCCGCGAGGCCGGCGCCACTGCCGCTCAGGAGCTCGGTTTCACCTTCAGCAACGCAATCGCCTACGTCGATGCCGCCCTAAAGCGGGGACTTGACGTGGACGCCATCGGGCCGCGGATTTCATTTTTTTTCAACGCCCAGATGGACTTTTTTGAGGAGATCGCCAAGTTCAGAGCGGCGAGGCGACTCTGGGCGAAGATCATGAAGGAACGGTTCGGAGCGAAGAGTGAAAAATCGATGATGTGCCGATTTCATGTGCAGACCGCCGGCTCTTCCCTGACGGCGCAGCAGATTGACAACAATGTTTCCCGCACGGCCTTCGAGGCGCTGTCCGCTGTTCTCGGCGGCGCTCAGTCCATCCACACCAACGCCCGGGACGAGGCGCTGGCCCTGCCGACGGAGAAGTCCGCCCGGCTCGCCCTTCGGACACAGCAGCTCATCGCCCACGAGATTGGCGTCACCGATTCGGTCGATCCGCTGGGAGGGTCGTGGTACGTGGAGAAGGAGACGGACCGGCTGGAGGATGAGGCGTTCGAGATCATTGCCGAGGTGGACGACCGCGGGGGCGCTGTGGCGGCCATTGAAACGGGGTACATCCAGGACGCCATCGCTCGGAGCGCCTACGAATTCCAGAAAGAGGTCGACTCAGGAGAAAGAACTGTCGTCGGGGTGAACAGGTATGAGAAAGACGAAGCGGAGGAGATTGAGCTGCAAGAGATCGACCGCCAGTCTGTGGCGGCACAACTGGAACGGCTGGAAGCGTTCAGAAAAAAGCGGGATCGATCGGCAGCGGAACAGGCTCTCTCATCGCTGACGGCGGCGGCGGAAGGAGATGAACACCTCATTCCGATGATCGTCGAATGTGCAAAGGCGCGATGTACGCTGGGAGAAATCTCCGACGCCCTCCGATCTGCGTTCGGAGAATACCGAATGCCCTAAGAAAAATGTTGACTCGAAGGGGCGCGTCTCCATATTTTGAGACTCGTCTCAGGGGACGAATCCTTTAAGGAGAGTTAGATTCCCCGGGAACTGATTCGTGGGGCTGGACGTAGAAACTCCGAAAAACGGTTTTCAGAATGGAGATAAAGAAACATGAAAATAAGTAAGCTATTGATCGGTTCGTTTGCCGTCATGATGCTGGTCGTGTCGTGCGGGAAACAGACTGCACCCTCGGTAACACCGGAAGATGCGCGCGGTCTGAACGCCGCCGATGAGTCCGCCGACAGGCTCGGCCTCAATCAGAATGACAGTGAGTTCGCTATTGAAGAGAGCGTGGTCGAAGAGACAGTGGTTGAATCGGAAGAGAGTGGTCCTTCGGTGGACCTCACAGCTTCTGTGGCTGAAGTCTCAGAGCCGCCTGCCATCAGCAGTGACATCACCCTCACCGATTGGGACACCTATATGATCGCCCCCGGTGATTTCCTCATCAAAATCGCGGAGGCGGAGTACGGCAATTTTCGCCGATGGCGTGAAATCTACGCCTGGAACGAAGAAGAGATTGGCAACAACCCCAACCTCATCTACCCCTACCACTATCTCACTTTGAGGCGGGACAACAAGGTTGAAGAGTTCAGACCCGGTTTTTCGGAATATGAAGTGAGCTCAGGTGAAACCCTCTGGAATATTGCCGGCAAGCTTTATGGAGATCCCGTGGCGTGGATTATTCTCTACCTTGACAACGCCGATCGACTGAACGGCAACAGCAATTTCCTTGATCCGGGTATGACCCTCCAGGTGAGGGACAGTATTAACCCCAAGGCCTGACCGAGCCGAATCGCCACGTTTGAAAGCCGCTGGTTCGCCAGCGGCTTTTTTGTTTAAGTTCGGGCTAAGCGATGCTCTTTCCTCAACTGATCAAAGCGAATCTCAAGACACGCACGCTCGGGCGGTCCATCGAATACTACCAGCGTCTCGAATCGACCAACCTTGAGGCGTTCGAACTCATCGATGAGGACGACCCCGCCGATGGCACGGTGGTCATCACCGATCTGCAGATTCAAGGGAAGGGCCGGCGGGGGCGATCGTGGTTCGCTTCACCGGGGAAGGCGGTGACGTTCTCCGTCCTCCCCAAGCCGGAGATTTCCACTGAGCAGAGCGGCCTCCTCTCCCTCGCCGCCGGTACCGCCGTGGCGGAGGCAGTGGCACAGTTCGGCCTCTCCCCCACCCTCAAGTGGCCCAACGACATTCGCATCAACGGCAAAAAGTGCGGTGGTATTCTCGTGGAGACGCGAGTCAGCGGCGGTGATGTGAAATGGGCGGTCATCGGCATCGGCATCAATGTGAATGAACGGACGGAAGAACTCCCGGAGGAACTCCGCGAAACCGCCACCACGCTTTCGGAAGAGAATGGCGCCCCCCTTCAGCGGGAGCTCGTGGTGGCATGGACGCTCAACGCCCTTGAACCGCTTATGGATGAGCTGAAGCAGGCAAACGGCGAAGCGGTCCGGTCAGCGTGGCTGGAGAGGTGTGATCACCTGAATCAGACCGTCAACTTCAGTCAGGACGGCGAAGAGAAAGAGGGGACTTTCGCTGGAATCACCCAAAATGGAGCTACGATCATAGAGACTGCGGGAAAGGAAGTGGTCTTGACGGGAGATGACATTTCCCTAATCACTTAAATATTCAGGAAAACTTCCTACCGTGGGTTAACGGTCAAGAATCCCTTATGCCGTTTCCCAAGGTTGAGAGTGTATTATTACTCGAACGCCGCGAGGCCGGTAATCTTCTGCCCGAGGATGAGTGTGTGCATCTCGTGCGTCCCCTCGTAGGTGATGACCGTTTCGAGGTTGGCCAGGTGGCGCATGGGGGAGTAGTCGTCGGTGACGCCGTTGGCGCCGAGGATTTCCCGGGAGGTTCGGGCCGCGTCCCGTGCCATGGCGACGTTTGCACGCTTTGCCATTGAGACCTGACTGAAATCCATGGTGCCGTCGTCCTTCATCCGGCCGAGGCGCAGGACGAGAAGCTGGGCTTCGGTAATCTGCGTCAGCATCTCGGCCAGTTTCGCCTGAGTCATCTGGTAGCCGCCGATGGGGCGGGAAAACTGTTTCCTCTGAGTGCTGTACTCCACCGCTGTTTCGTAGCAGTCCACGGCTGCGCCGATAACGCCCCAGGCGATGCCGTACCGCGCTTGCGTCAGGCACGAGAGAGGGCCCTTCAGTCCTTCAATCCCGGGGAGGCGCGCCGAATCGGGGAGGTGAACGTTTTCCATCACTAACTCGGAGGTGACGCTGGCCCTCAGGCTCAGCTTGCCGTGCTGCTCCGGTGCCGTGAACCCTTCCGTCCCCTTCTCGATGAGGAAGCCGCGGATGACGTCTTCGTCGTCCTTTGCCCACACCAACGCTACATCGGCGATGGCGCCGTTTGTGATCCACATCTTGGCGCCGTTGAGGATCCAGTCGTCGCCGTCCCGGGAGGCTTTTGTCACCATGCCGCCGGGGTTGGAGCCGAAGTTCGGTTCGGTGAGACCAAAACACCCCACCGCCTCGCCGGTTCCCAGTTTGGGGAGCCAGTGAGACTTCTGTTCATCGGAGCCGTAGGCATGGATGGGGTACATCACCAGCGCCCCCTGCACAGAGGCGAAGGAGCGGAGGCCTGAATCGCCCCGTTCCAATTCATGCATGATGAGGCCGTAGGCGACGGAGCTGACGCCGGCGCCGCCCGACTCCTCCGGAAGGGTCGAACCGAGAAAGCCGAGCTCTCCGAGCTTGGGGATCAATTCCATAGGGAACGTCCCGGCGTGGTAGTGCTCGTTGACGACGGGCTTGAACTCGTTGGTGACAAACTCGTTGGCGGTCTTCTGAACAAACAGCTCTTCTTCAGTGAGCTGACTGGAGATGTCGTAAAAGTCGGGGCCGATATATTTCATGGTGCGAAAACTTAACGCCGGCGCAGGTTCGCCGACACTCTCTTTTTGCCGTGACGCGATTTCATTTGGTCACCATGTCGCGCTGTGCAGGAATTCCCATGGAGACGACAAAAGGGTTCTCCGCCTGCCGCTCGAGGAACGATGTTTTCGAATCGATGTCGAGCCAGTTGTTCCGGATCAGTGCCTGCCCCACGGCGCCGCCCAGCGGATTCCCGGGACCGAGGAGGACTACTCTATCGGGACAGAACTCTTTCACCGTCACTGTGACGGCGGCGGTAAAGTCGAATGTATCGGTCACTTGGCGGCCCAGTGTGTAATCTCTCAGCGCTGTGACTGATGTTGAATAGGGCCGCCACACGGAGCCGAGGCCGTCAACGAGTGGAACTGTCGGCTGCCGGAAAAGTGTATCCGGGAGAAGGTCAAAGGCGCGGGCGGAGATGTCCGCCATGAGCGGGGTGTGGAAGGCGCCGTTGTAGGGAATCCGGAAGGGATAATCTTCAACTTCCGGGAGCGCTCAGCATAACCGCCGTAATGAATTGAACGGTAGAGGGATCCTCGGGTCGATTCGAGAGCCTCCGTCACTATCTCCTCTTTCTCGGCATCACGCCGCCACTCTTCGTCCACTAATGGATAGATCAGTTGTCCCCCCACGAGGACGTCTTTCATCATGGCGCCCATGGTCTGGAGGAGCGTGTAGTCACCGCCGTCAGCGAGCGCGCCGCCGAGCCCCAGCGCCGTGTACCACCCCATGGAATTCCCAGCTATAGCAACAATATCGAAACGATCCCGGTCAATGGAGAGAAAGTCCATCAGACCGCAGGCGTAGATGAGGACACTTGCGTGTTCCCCCGGAAGGTGCGTGGATGCGCGAAAGGGGGCGCTGTCCAGTTCGGTCAGTGTGGGGAGGCCGTCCCCTTTTCGCTGACCGTCCAGCCGGACGAGGTCGTCTCCCAAACCACCGGCGGTCAGAGTGCCTTGCGTCTCCCGGGTGTAGGCCCCCCGCCCGGGGCAGATGACGGCGATCCGTTCTTTCAATTCAGCATCTCCAGCGCAGCGGTGAAGACCGTCTCCTTCGTCGGGAGTGTGGCGGTGGCGGCGACACCGAGGGGTATGAAGCTGTCCTCAGCGGCGTGGAGTCTAATGGTCGGCCGGTGACTGCACCGCTGCGCGAACATTCCTACCAACGCCTCACCCAGCGAACCGGTGCGGCGGCACTCCTCCACGATTAGGATACTGGGGCACTTCCCCACCGCCTTCACAAGACCTTCTTCATCCAGAGGCGCGAGCCATCGGAGGTCGATAATTCTACATTTCTTGCGGTGTTTTTTCTCCAGTTCCGCCGCCGCCTGACGGGAGAGATAGGCGCCGTTGCCGTAGGTCACAATCGTGAGGTTCCGCCCCGTGCCGTGGACAGCGAACTGACCCGGTTCGATCTTTTGGTCGGGATCGGCATAGGCGAAACTCCAGTCTCGATCTCCTTTCTCGGAAAGGTCTTTCGTCATGTAGAGGGCGATGGGTTCCACAAAGACGGTTACTCGGCCGTTCTCATGTGCCTCCCGGGCGGCGGTCCGGAACATACTTACCGCATCGGCGCCGTTGGAGGGACAGGCGATGATGATACCGGGGATGTCCCTGAAAATAGCAAGAGAATTGTCGTTGTGAAAGTGCCCTCCGAAGCCCTTCTGGTACGCCAGTCCGGGGATGCGGAGGATCATGGGATTGGCAAACTGCCCCTGCGAGAAGAACGGCAGTGTCGCCGCCTCGCCACGGAGTTGATCCTCGGCGTTGTGAAAATAGGCGAGGAACTGGATCTCGGCGATGGGGAGGAACCCGTTGTGCGCCATCCCTATAGCGGTGCCGATGATGGAGGTCTCATCCAGTGGCGAATCGAAGACGCGCCTCGGACCGAACTTCTCCTGAAGTCCGGCTGTAACGTGGTAGACGCCCCCCTTCCGTCCCACATCCTCGCCGAACACCACGGCGCCGGGATAGCGGGCAAGAATTTCGGAAAGGGCGTAGTTGATTAGTTTCGCCATGTGCTGCGGTTCACCCAGGCGTGGGAACTCCTTCCCAAAAACTTTCTCTCTCTTTTTCTCATCGATCATCGGAGGCGCTGTTCGCTTTCCCTGCGATGGAACGATAGCCGCCATCACATCTTCGGCGGTGGTCAGTTTGGGCCGGCCGGCGGCGTGTTCGAATACGGCCCCCACCTGTTGCCGAAGCAATTCATAGAGTGCCGCCATCTCCTCACCGCTCATGATGTTCCGCTCACGAAGAATCCGCGCCGAGTGGAGCAGTGGATCGTCCGCCTCCGCCGCTTCAATCTCCCGCTGAGTGTGGTAAGTACTCTGAATGTCCGAACCGGCGTGTCCCAATAGTCGGACAGTCCTGATGTGGAGGAGAAGCGGTTTTCGCTCTCGCCGGACAGCCGCTTCAGTTTGATCTGTTTTCTTCAGAAGATCGACGAGGTGAAGACCGTCGCACTGAATATACTGAAGGCCCTCTCGGCTGCCGTAAACGGTCTCGATCCAGTTCGACGGAGTCTCCACCGAAATGCCGAGACCGTTATCCTCACAGATGAAAACAATCGGGACAGGGACGCCGTGGTGGCTCGCCCAGAGGGCTGTATTGATGGCGGAGAGTGCGGCGGCGTGGTTCAGGCTGGCGTCACCGAAACTGCACAGCACGATGCCGTCGTCAGAGAGAGTTCTCTCTTCAAGGTTCAGTGCCGCCGCGCGATCGATGCTGATGGCAGCCCCCACCGCCTTCGGAAGATGAGAGGCGATGGTACTTGTCTGTGGCGGGATGGCCATTTCGGCGCTCCCGAACACCTTGTGCCGACCGCCGGCAATGGGGTCTTCAGAGGAGGAGACAAAGGAGAGGGCGAGATCATAAATCGGTGTGGTGCCGGGAATCTGGCGGGCCCGTTCCAGAAAGAAGGCGCCGCTGCGATAGTGAAGAAACGCCATGTCATCCGGGCGAAACAGCCGACCGAAAACGGCATTCCCTTCGTGCCCCGAGCTGCCGATGGTGTAGAAACAGGCGTTCTTCTCCTTCATCTCCCTCGCTTTGAGATCGAAGTGGCGGCTGATTATCTGGGATTCGAAGAGCCCCGACAGCAGGTCCTCGCTACAAGGATGTCGGGATTCGGCCGCAAGACGGGATGCAGGGAAACGACCCTCCGTTACAGCGGCCGTGAAGTTTTTGTCAACAACTTTGGCGCGGTTGAATTCCACTTTTCCAACAGGTTAGGAATCAGCGATCAATAGTGGTCAAACCACTTTTCATCGAGGGGAGGCCACTCGTCAGCTTCGCCCTGATCGGCTCTATCTTTCCAGTTCCGTTTGCCGCTCCAGTTGTCGACGGCGATGGCGTAGACGGACGTCTGCTTCAGTTCATCCTCGGTGATGGGCCTGTAATCTTTTCCCGATTCCATTTCACCGAAATACTTGTCCAGCAGGCCTTGAAGATAGTCCCTCTTTTCAGCGTGATCTTCCACCACGCGAATCGTGCCGAAGGCGACCACGGCCTCATACTGCATACTCTTTTCCAGCGGAATGTTGGACGGGAGAAGCCGCCCTGACCTGTATGATTCAAAGCACACTTCCGGATGCATCTGGCTGTTCGCCCGCACACGGCCGATGGCGTTGGAGTGGAAGTAGATCTCGTGCTTCTCGGGACTGTACCAGAAAGTGGAAGGATTGATGAACGGCTGCTCTCCCCATCGCGTGGCGATGTGGCCGATCTGGACCTCAGTGAGGAACTGTACAATCCATTTATCATCCATCACATTCTTGGCACGCCGCTGTCTGTTGATGGGCGTCACCGAAGGGTCGTATTGTTTCAGTCTTTCTTCTTTGATTCTAAAGCTCCGTTCGAACTAAGATGCGAGAATATAGAACGGCCCCCACCGTTCCGCCAACAGAAGGGTGGATAACTGGTGGGCTTCCATAGAAATCCGAGACTAGACCTCTTGGCATACCATCATTCTCTGTCTCCTTTGTGGCTCTGCGGCTACAACAACCCGTGATCAGCGAGAGAGTAAACTTCGTTCCCGGCTATGATGATGTGATCGTGCACAGAGACGTCGATGGCGGCCGTCGCTTCTTTCAGCTTCTTTGTGATGGCGTGGTCATCCGCGCTCGGCGTAGGACTCCCGCTCGGGTGGTTGTGGGCGAAAATCACCGCCGCCGCTTTGTGCTTCAGAATCCGCTCCACCACCTCCCGGGGATAGACGGCTGACGTGGAGAGGGTTCCTACAAACAGCTCCTCCATGGCCATCACCTGATTTCGCCCGTTCAGATAGATCACAATGAACACCTCTCGCCCCCTGTCCCTCAGATTGTGCTGAAGGTATTCCATCACTTCGTCCGAAGAACGGATGAAGTCGGAGTCCAGCACTCTGTCAGCGAGGTAGCGCCTCGCCACCGCCTGCGCCACTTTCAGGCCGAATACGTTGTTGGGGCCGATCCCCTCGATTTGCCAAAGCTCCTCCGGACTCGCCTCCAGAACGCCCCGCAAGGAGCCGAAGCTTTTCAGCGCAGACTTTGCCGCCGACTTGCAGTCTTTCCGGGGGGTTCCCAGCGTGAGAAGAAGTTCGATAATTTCGTAATCGTGGAATCCCTCCAACCCTCCTTTCAGAAAGCGGTCCCTCAACCGCTGGCGATGCCCCTCCTTATCCCTCAAAATGTTCACGTTAAGAATGTGTTCAAGTGTTCACGTACCGTCGCGCCCGATCCCTCCATAACCAAATCAGCACATTATCACACAAACACTCGAACACTTAAACACATCTTATTCTCTCAAGGATGCCAGTTTATCCCTGAACTCCCGCATCTCCCGTACGTTGCCCGTTTTAATCTCCCCCGATTCCCACTTCAGCCGAAAATCGGTCTCTTCATCGCCGCCGCCCTGTTTCTGGTAGAGCACAAACAACTCGCCATCCTCCCTCGGCTTATTCTCGTGGAGGGTCGCCGTGATACCGTAGGCCACATCTTCAAGCACATCGTCAATCACCCTGTCAGGCAGTCGCCGCTCCAGCAGGCTCTGCTCAACGTGGGAGAACCTCAGACCGTTCACCACATAGTCCTGATGCGCCTCCCAGGCGATGGGCGCCACTTGCTTCACAAAGGTCGCCATTGCGTCCGAATAGACACGAATTTCGTACTGAGCATGGGGGTCGGAACGTAGGCCTATTAAATGGAGGAGGTTGTGGAGGCCATTTTTCCAGTACCATTCGGTGTAGAGGTTCACCGGCAGGACTGCTCGGGCGAGCTCCCGGGCAAGACCAGCTTCATTCATCTCCTGGTACATCTCAAAGCTCCGTTCGGAGATCTCCTTGAAGTAGTCCTGAACCTTTTTCTTCAAATCTTCCGGTACCTCGCCGCTCCTCCCCTGCTTGTTCAGGGCGCTCTGAAACTGGATCTGCTCCGCGTCGGGAATGTAGAATTCATCCCTCGCTTCTGAGTACCGCAGCGAATACTCGTTGATGTTGGCCGTTCGGTGTCGCACCCACTGCCTCGCAACGAAAATCGGCATCTTGGCGTGAAACTTGAACTCCACCATTTCGAAGGGAGTGGTGTGGCGGTGGCGCATGAGGTAACGGATGAGCCCTTTGTCCTGGCTCACTTTCCGCGTCCCCTTGCCGTAGCTGACCCTAGCCGCCTGTACAATGGCGTCATCTCCTCCCATAGAATCGACAAGACGAACAAATCCCTTATCTAAACAACGGATTGCCCCTTCGGGAAGTTCACCGGTACTCATTGCTTATCAGCCTCAGATTCATGGTGTTTAAGTGTTTGCGTGTTCAAGTGTCGAAGTCGGTGCCCACAGTTATTTTCCGCAATCAACACTCCAACATTCAAACAGGTCAGCACTTGAGCACCTGGACACATTAGCACGTTAACACACTCAGCGTATTCTGAACCGCTTTGGGATTCCCCGCCACGAGCCCCGGAGAGAAGAGCGTATTCTCGTTATTGTACGTTGGTTCATTCCCATTCAGGTCGATCATGGTTCCACCGGCCTCGTTTAGGACACAGTGGCCGGCGCAGACATCCCACTCATTCTTGGGACGGAGGGTTGCGAAAACATCCGCCCGCGCAGCAGCAGTGAGTCCCAGCTTGTAGGCCACACTCCCTACACCCATCAGCTCTTTGAACTCCCCCTTGAACGGGAGCCACAGACCGTCCCGCGTCTCCGTCCTGCTGTTAAGGATGACCATCTCCGAAGGGTCAGTCATGGAGGAGCAGGTCACAGCTTCTCCGTTCAGCTTTGCGCCCCCTCCTTTCACAGCGGTAAAAAGTTCTTCCTTGAGAGGATTGTAAAGGATGCCCAGCACCGGTTCGTGGTCTTCCACAAGGGCGACACTCACCACCCACATGGGCTCTTTCTCAATGAATTCTTTCGTCCCGTCGAGGGGATCGACGATCCAGACCCTCTCCTTGGACAACCGCTCCGGCGAGTCCTTCGTCTCTTCAGAAAACCAGCCGTAGTCCGGGAACTCTCCGGTCAGGGTCTCTCGCAAGTAGGTATCGGCAGCACGATCTGCATCTGTCACCGGATTCGATCCTGAATACATGGGAGATGTCCCCTTGTCATCTACGGTGTAATCGGTATCGTAGAAATCGAGGAGTAACTTCCCCGCCTCAAGGGTGGCGTTTGTAGCGGCTTCGAGCTCTCGATTCATGCCTCAAAATTAGACAAGAGCCCCAACAAAGGAGAGCCAAATCTGACGGTACTGAGCTGCCTACTTGTTGCCGAGCTCGGGCATAAGCTGATGTTTGATCCAGCCGTTCTTGGGATCGATCTCCAGCCCCCGCTCCCACATTTCTCTAGCGGTTGTGGAGTCGCCCAGCGAGAGATTCTCTATCTTCTATCGGGGAATGCTGGCGGAGGGTGACGCAGCGCTCAATCTGACCGCTTCACGCTGAAATAGCACGATTCCGGATGAGAAAAATACCATCCGCAAACGGACGCCGCAGGGAACATGGCCCTCGTTTCGGTGAGGGAGATTCCCATTCCCACACTCTCTTCAACATTCAGCAGTTTCCAGATTGTATCTTTCTCTTCGTGCCCGGGGCAGGCGGGATATCCCGGCGCGGGACGAATACCTCTATATTCCTCTTTTATCAATTCCTCATTGTTCAATTCTTCATCTGAATCGTAGCCCCAGATCTCCTTCCTCACCCTTTCATGGAGCCGCTCGGCGAACGCCTCCGCCAGTCGGTCCGCCAGCACCTTTACCATGATAGCGCTGTAGTCGTCGTTGTCCGTTTCAAACTTTTTCGCCAGTTGATCCACGCCGTGCCCTGACGTCACCGCAAAGAGGCCAAGCCAGTCGTCTTCGGGCGCGATGAAGTCCGCAAGGCTGTAATTGATTCCATCGCTTCCCTTGTCCACTAGCTGGCGCGGAAAGTGAAATTGGGTGTCACCGACAAAAACAGTCTCATCCTCAGCACGGGCCGGGAAAACGGCCGTCACCCCCTCCGCCGAGATAAGCTTGCCGGACACAATTCTCTCCAGCATAGCCCGGCCGTCTTCAAACAGCTTCGTCGCCTCGGCGGCGTACTTCTCGCTCTCGAGGATCGCAGGATACTTCCCCTTCAACTCCCACGCGTGAAAAAACGGCGACCAGTCGATATAGTCCACTAATTCCTCAAGAGAATAATCACCGAACACGCTTGGTTCTTGAATCTTGGGTCTTGGAGTTTGATAGTCAGTCCAATCGGAGGTGAATCTCCGCTCCCGCGCCTGCCCGATGGTAAGCTGCTTTACCTTCCTTCCATCACCCCGCTGTTCGCGAATCTTGCGGTACTCGGTTCTGTGCTCTTCGACTAAAGTTTCTTTCTCATCGGCTCTCATCAGTTTGCTCACCACACCGACACAGCGGGAGGCGTCTAATACATGAATGGTCGGTCCTGAGTAGTTCTCCTCAATCTTGACAGCCGTATGTGTCCGGGACGTGGTAGCCCCGCCGATGAGAAGAGGCATCTCAAACTCCAGCCGCTCCATCTCCTCCGCCACGTGGACCATCTCATCGAGACTCGGCGTAATGAGTCCGGAGAGACCGATGATGTCTGCGTCCTCCTCCTTCGCCGTAGCGAGAATCTTGTCCGACGGCACCATGACGCCGAGGTCGATCACATCGTAGCCGTTACACCCGAGGACAACGCCGACGATATTCTTACCGATGTCGTGGACGTCCCCCTTCACGGTGGCGAGGACGATCTTGCCGTTGGGCCGGCCTGTCAGGCCCAGCTCGTCCTTCTCTTTTTCAATGAACGGAACCAGGTAAGCGACCGCATTCTTCATCACCCGCGCCGATTTTACCACCTGCGGAAGAAACATTCTGCCCGAGCCGAAGAGGTCGCCCACCACATTCATGCCGTCCATGAGGGGACCTTCAATCACCTCGATGGGCCGATCGAACTTCTGGCGCGCCTCCTCCGTATCCTGTTCCACATAGTCCACGATCCCCTCTACGAGGGCGTGCTGGAGCCGCTTTTCGACCGACGCCTCTCTCCAGGAGAGGTCCACCACCCGCTTCTTCCCGGCGCCACGAAAGGTCTCCGCCAACTCCACTAGCCGATCGGTGGCGTCTTCCCTGAGATTAAACAGCACATCCTCGATGGCGTCCCGGAGGGTTGTTTCGATATCGTCGTAGATCGCAAGCTGGCCGGCGTTGACAATCCCCATGTCCATCCCTGCCTGAATGGCGTGGTAGAGGAACGCCGAATGCATCGCCTCCCGGACGGCGTTGTTCCCCCTGAAGGAAAAGGACAGGTTGCTGACGCCGCCGCTCACATGGATGCCCGGGAGTGTCTCCTTGAGAGTCCGTGCCGCCTCAATGTAGGCGAGGGCGTATTCGTTGTGCTCCTCGATCCCCGTGGCCACGGCAAAAATGTTTGGATCAAAAATGATGTCCTCCGGCGGAAGCCCCTCTTTCTCCGTCAGGAGGCGGTAGGCCCGCTGACATGTTTCCACCTTCCTCTCCGTGGTCTCGGCCTGCCCCTCTTCGTCAAACGCCATCACCACCACGGCGGCCCCGTACCTTCGGATAAGGGACGCCTGCTCCAGGAACGGCTCCTCCCCCTCCTTGAGAGAGATGGAATTGACAATCCCCTTCCCCTGAATGTTCTTAAGCCCCGTCTCAATCACCGACCACTTTGACGAATCGACCATGATGGGGACGCGGGAGATGTCCGGCTCCGAGGCGATGAGCCGGAGGAACTTCTCCATGGCCGCCTCCGAATCGAGGAGCCCCTCGTCCATGTTGACGTCGATCACCTGTGCGCCGCCTTCAATCTGGTGCCGCGCCACCGAAAGGGCCTCTTCGTAGCTGTCCTCGGAAATGAGCCTTTTGAACTTTGCCGAGCCCGTTACGTTGGTCCGCTCGCCCACGTTGATAAAGTTGGAGTCCGGCCGGATGGTGAGAGGCTCAAGACCGCTGAGCCGAGTCAAAGGGTCAACAGCAGGCACCTCTCTCGGGGCAACACTCTTCACCCTTTCGGCCAGAGCGGTGATGTGCTCCGGCGTTGTTCCGCAGCATCCGCCGATGATGTTGACAAGTCCGCTGTCGGCAAACTCACCGACGATTTCGGCCATTTGCTCCGGCGTTTCGTCATACTCTCCGAATTCGTTGGGGAGGCCGGCATTGGGATAGACTGAGACAAAGGTGTCCGCCACAGTGGAGAGGGCGTCGAGGAAAGGCCTGATCTGCTCAGCCCCGAGGGCGCAGTTGAGACCGACAGCATACAGATCAGCGTGCCGAACCGAGTGCCAGAACGCCTCCACCGTTTGCCCCGAAAGCGTCCTTCCGCTCGCATCGGTGATGGTTCCAGACACCATCACGGGGACGTCTTCGTCTCTCTCCTCCAACAACGTCCTGATGGCAAACAGCGCCGCCTTGCAGTTGAGTGTATCAAAGACGGTCTCTACTAACAGGATATCTGCGCCGCCGTCCATGAGGCCCTGAGCCTGTTCTCCGTAGGCGGCCACGAGTTCATCGAAGGTGACATTTCTGAAACCGGGATCGTTCACGTCCGGCGAGAGAGAAGCCGTCCGGTTGGTGGGGCCGAGGGCGCCGCAGACAGATCGCGGCCTGTCGGTGAACTTCTCTGCCGCCTTTTTGGCAATCTCTGCCGACCGGCGGTTGATCTCGTAAGCAAAGGCTTCCGTCCCATAATCGGACTGACTGACGGCGTTGGCGTTGAAGGTGTTTGTCTCGATGAGGTCGGCGCCCGCCTCGAGGTAGGCAATGTGAATCGCCTCCACCACGTCTGGGCGCGTCAGACTGAGAATATCATTATTCCCCTTTAGATCGGAGGGGTGATCCTTGAACTGGCCCCCTCGGAAATCGGCCTCCTCCAGTTTGTAGGACTGGAGCATGGTCCCCATGGCGCCGTCGAGGACGAGAATTCTGTCGGTCACTATCTCTCTTATCGTTTTC
>LUMD01000421.1_pt1 | contig 14480 bp, 13 predicted proteins | sample 729651 | NCBI WGS metagenome assembly LUMD01 (sample SAMN03860272, study PRJNA289734) | marine metagenome | biome: seawater column; feature: ocean; material: water; isolation source: Red Sea water column Station 34 - depth 258m | place: Saudi Arabia: Red Sea | collected 2011-10-15 | depth 258 m | reverse complement strand
CGACACCACCGTCCCCGACACCACCGTCCCCGACACCACCGTCCCCGACACCACCGTCCCCGAACTGCCCGACGTGCCGGGACTCGACCCCTGGATTACCCCGAACCACGACTTCTACCGGATCGACACGGCGCTCACCGTCCCGGTCATCGATCCCGCGACCTGGTCACTGGAGATCTCGGGACTGGTCCGTCGAGAGGTGTCGATCGGCTTCGACGACCTGCTCGACATGGAGGTGCACGACGCCACGGTCACGCTGGCCTGTGTCTCCAACGAGGTCGGCGGCCCGCTGGTGGGCAACGCCGTCTGGACCGGCGTCCTGCTCGCCGATGTGCTGGCACTGGCTGATCCGCGGCCGGCCGCCGAACAGGTGATGGCCTGGTCGGTCGACGGCTTCTCGGCCGGCTTCCCCCTCGACGCCGCACTCGACGGCCGGAACGCACTGGTCGCCTTTGGCATGAACGGCGAACCACTGCCGCTCGAGCACGGCTTCCCGGTACGCCTAGTGGTTCCCGGCCTCTACGGGTACGTCTCCGCGGTGAAGTGGCTGTTTCGCCTCGAGCTCACCGACTGGTCAGACGAGGGGTACTGGATCCCCAGGGGATGGGCCCAGAAGGCACCCGTCAAGATCTCCTCCCGCATCGATGTCCCCTTCCCGCGCCGGGTCCCCGCCGGGATCGTGTCGCTGGCCGGTGTGGCCTGGTACCCGGAGGTCGGCGTCGCCGCGGTCGAGGTGTCGATCGACGGCGGGCCCTGGCGCGAGTGCGAACTCCTCGGGGCCGAACAGGGCGGTGACCGGGGCGGCCCGGCGCCGGGTCAGCCCGGCGAGTCCTGGGTGCAGTGGCTCCACCGCTGGGAGGCGGAACCGGGCAACTACAAGGTACGCATCCGGGCGATCGGCGCCGATGGGACGGTGCAGTCCGATGCCCGTGTGCATCCCGCCCCCAACGGCGCCGAGGGCCACCAGGAGGTCAGCGTGATCGTGGAGGAAGCCGGGCCTTGACCCGGCCGGTGGCCGCGAGGGGGGCTGGCCGGACCTGATCCGATCGGCTACTCGGCGGCCGTGGTGGTCGTGGCCTCTGCTGCGGTCGTGGTCGTCTCTTCCGCAGCAGCCGTGGTGGTGGTCGTCTCTTCCGCAGCAGCCGTGGTGGTCGTCTCCTCGGCCGCGGCCGCAGTCGTGGTCGTCTCCTCAGCCGCGGCCGCAGTCGTGGTGGTCTCGCCGCCCTCGGTCGCCACCGTGGTCTCCGGAGCGACCGTGGTGGTGGCCGGCGGGCGGTTCGGGACGTTGTCGGTGGACAGTCCGCGGGCCTCGAGTTCGGCGATGTGGGCGGCCTGGGTGCCCGGCCCGTACCAGCCGTCGGCGGTGATGCCGAGCAGGGTCTGGAGCGCCGCCGCCTCGTCGCGGGTTCGTCGGTGGAACCGGGCGCCTCGGTGGTCGTCGTGGCGGCCGTCGTGGCGGCCGTCGTGGTTGGGGCCACGGTCGGCGCTGGCTGCGAGGCCAGGACCGACACCTCGGTCTCGAGGTCGATCATGTCTTCCCGGAGCTGCACGATCTCGGCACGCAACTGCTCGATCTCGTCGTCGTTGGTCTCGAGCAGGCCACAGCCCGAGGCGCCCAGCGCCAGGACCACCACAAGGGCGGTCATCGTGGAGGTCACCGTGTGTCGTCGCATCTGGTGAGTCTTTCAGATCGTCGGGAGGGAGTGGTAGCGCCGGGGCATGCTGCTCTCGTGGAGCGGGGTGGCGCCGGGGCAGGGTACCCGAGTTCCGCACACACCTGCATCGGCACGGGCCGACTGGGGTCGCCGTGGTTCGTCGGGCTCTGCTTGTCGGGGGTCCCGTCGTCGGGCATCTGGTCAGTGGACGACGCCGGGGCGCCGGTCGGGCCCCACCTACACGCCGCCGAAGGCCAGGTACTTGGTCTCCAGGTACTCCTCGAGGCCCTGGCGGGCACCCTCGCGGCCGATGCCCGACTCCTTGAAGCCGCCGAACGGCGCCACCTCGCTCGAGATGAGGCCCGTGTTGACGCCGACCATGCCGTACTCGAGACCCTCCCCGACCCGCCAGATGCGCCCCATGTCGGCGGCGTAGAAGTAGGCGGCGAGCCCGTACTCGGTGTCGTTGGCGATCGCGATGGCCTCCTCCTCGGTGGAGAAGCGGAACAGCGGCGCCACCGGGCCGAAGATCTCCTCGCCATGGATGGCCATGTCGGGCGTGACGTCGGTGAGGATCGTGACCTCGTAGTAGGAGCGACCCAGGTCGTGGCGCCGGCCACCGGTCAGGACCCCAGCACCCTCGGCGAGTGCGCCCTGCACGAGCTCCTCCACCTTCTCGACGGCGTCGTCGTTGACGAGCGGGCCGATCTGGTTGCCCTCGTCGATGCCGGGTCCGACCTTGAGCTCGGCGACGGCCTCGGCGAACTTCTTGGCGAACTCGTCGTAGACGCCGTCCTGGACGAGGAACCGGTTGGCGCAGACGCAGGTCTGGCCGCTGTTGCGGTACTTCGAGACGATGGCGCCCTCGACGGCAGCGTCGAGGTCGGCGTCGTCGAAGACGATGAACGGGGCGTTCCCGCCGAGTTCCATGGAGGCCTTCTTCACGGTGCCGGCGGCCTGCTCGAGCAACAGGCGGCCGATCGGCGTCGAGCCGGTGAACGAGATTTTGCGGATCGTCGGGTTGGTGGTCAACTCCCGACCGACCGCTGCGCTGGCCGTGGCGGGGATGACGTTGAGCAGGCCGCCCGGCAGCCCGGCCCGGTGGGCCAACTCGGCGGCCGCGAGTGCGCTCAGCGGCGTCTCGCTGGCTGGGCGGACCAGCGACGAGCACCCGGCAGCCAGGGCCGGCGCCACCTTGCGGGTGATCATGGCCTGCGGGAAGTTCCACGGGGTGATGGCCGAGACGACGCCGACCGGCTGCTTGAGGACGAGGAGCCGCTTGGTCGGGTCGGTGGTCGGGATCACCTCGCCGTAGGCGCGCTTGCCCTCCTCGGCGAACCAGTCGATGAACGAGGCCGCGTAGACGACCTCGCCGCGGGACTCGCCGATGGGCTTGCCCATCTCCAGCGTCATGATCCGGGCGAGGTCCTCCGAGTGCTCGTGGAACAGCTCGTACCACCGGCGCAGGATGGCGCCGCGGTCCTTGGCGGTGCGGGCCGCCCAGGCCTTCTGGGCCGCGTCGGCCACGTCGACGGCCCGCCGGGTCTCCTCGACGCCCAGGTCGGCGACGCTGGCGATGACGTCGCCGGTGGCGGGGTCGGTGACGTCGAAGGTGGCGCCGGAGTCGGCGTCGACCCACTCGCCCCCGATGTACGCCTGCGTCCTCAGGAGTGTCGGATCACTCAGTTCCACGGCCGCGCCCCTTGCTCCTCGCGCTCGTCCTCGAACGCGCGGCAGCGTACTGAGTGCCGCCGTGGGGCGACACCGGCGTCGCCGCCAGCCGGCCACGGGCTCGAGGCGGGCGGGGGCGTGCTTGTGCCAGGGGGTGCCGGCGATCGGGTCGCGCCAGTCGGTGGAGGTGAGCTCGTTGGGGGCGACGCCGTACACCTCGGGGTCGCCTCCAGCCGACGACTAGGACAGGCCGTACCCGTTGGGCAACGACACGTGGCCGTCCTGCATGGTGTCGTTGACCTCGGCCACGGCAACCGCCGTCCCCCCGGGTGTGGTGACCCGCACCCGTGCACCGTCCTCGACACCGAGCGCAGCGGCGTCCGCTGGGCTGAGCCGCAGGGCACCCTCGGGGTCCGTTTGGCGGGCCGGGTCCGCAGGTGGAAGGGTGGGCTTTCCGGTACCCGATGGAGAGGCGTTCCCACCATGGCAAGTCCCGAGGCTGAGGCACTCAAGGAACAGTTGCGGATGCTGCGCGAGGCGGTCCTCGACGAGGACGCCACGCTCGAGCAGCAGCGGGCCCAGTTCGAGATGGCGGCACCCATGATGTGCGCCGCCCCCGAGGGCGTGACGTGGACCGAGGTCGACGCCGGCGGCGTGCCGGCCATCTGGGCCGACCCGGAGGACGGCTCGACCGACCACGTCGTCATGTACGTGCACGGCGGCGGCTACTGGATGGGCTCGGCCGACGGCTACCGCCACTTCACGGGCCATCTCGCCAACGCAGTGGGCTGCCGGGTCCTGAGCGTCGACTACCGCCTCGCTCCCGAGCACCCGCACCCGGCGGCTGTCGAGGACAGCACCGCCGCCTACCGGTGGTTGCTGGACCAGGGCTTCGACCCGGCCCGGATCGCCGTCAGCGGTGACTCGGCGGGCGGCGGCCTCACGATGTCGACGCTGGTCAAGCTCCGCGACGACGGCGTCGCCCTGCCCGTGGCCGGCGTCCCGATCTCGCCGTGGGTCGACATGGAGGGCCTCGGGGAGTCGATGCAGACCAACGCCGACACGGACCTCCTCGTCGACGAGGCGGGCCTCAAGCAGATGGCCGACCACTTCCTCGCCGGACAGGACGCCCGGGACCCCCTCGCCGCACCCCTGTACGCCGACCTGTCCGGCCTGCCGCCGCTGCTCATCCAGGCCGGCGGTGACGAGACGCTGCTCGACGACTCGACCCGGCTCGCCGCGGCCGCCGAGGGGGCCGGCGTCGACGTGCAACTCGACGTGTTCCCCGAGATGCAGCACGTGTTCCACCTGTTCGCCGGCAACATGCCCGAGGCCAGCGAGGGCTTCGCCCAGATCGGCGCCTGGCTGCGTCCCCGGCTGGGCCTGGCCTGACGGGTCGACCAGACCCGCCAGAACCATGTCCCCCCACGACAACTGGCTGGCGCTCGTCGACGAGGAGGTCGTCGATCCGGACCTGGTGATCGTCGACCCGCATCACCACCTGTGGCGCGGCAGCAGAATGATGGGCGACTACGTGCTCGAGGACCTGTGGGCCGACACCGGTTCCGGGCACCGGGTCGAGGCGACGGTCTTCGTCGAGTGCCGGGCGCAGTACCGGACCGACGGACCCGAACACCTGCGACCGGTCGGCGAGACCGAGTTCGTGGCGGAGATCGCCGAGGCCAGCAACGCCGGCGACGGCGCCACGATTGCCGGCATCGTGGCCTTCGCCGACCTGCGGCTGGGCGACCTTCTGGACGAGGTGCTCGAGGCGCACGTCGAGGCCGGGCGGGGCCTGTTCCGGGGCATCCGCCACGCCATCTCGCGGGCCGAGCACCCCGAGATCCTGATGATCCCGGGCCGGGCACCGGCGGGGCTCCACGCCGACGAGGCGTTCCGCTCCGGCGTCCGGCGGCTGGGTGAACTGGGCCACGCCTACGAGAGCTGGCACTACCACTACCAGTTGGGTGAGTTCACCGAACTGGCCCGTGCCGCTCCCGGGACGACGATCATCCTCGACCACTTCGGCACACCGCTCGGGGTGGGACCGTACGCCTCGCAGCGTGACGAGATCCTCACGACATGGAGGGCCGACATCGCCGAACTGGCCCGCTGCCCGAACGTGCTCGCCAAGCTGGGCGGGCTGGCCATGCCCGACAACGGCTTCGGCTGGCACGAGGCCGACCGGCCACCCACCTCGGACGAGGTCGTCGCCGCCCACCGGGACGTCTACCTGCACACGATCGACTGCTTCGGCCCGGAGCGCTGCATGTTCGAGAGCAACTTCCCGGTCGACAAGCTGTCCGTCTCCTACCGGGTGCTCTACAACGCCCTCAAGAAGATGGTGGCCGACTTCTCCGACGACGAACGGGCCCGCATGTTCGCCGGCACCGCCCGGGAGGCCTACTCGCTGCCGAGTTGAACCAGGCCCGTTGCCACGATCGACGCCCGGCCCAGCGGCTGCACCGGACCGGGGTGGGGCTTCCAGCCGACACCCATCCTGGATCGGCACGTTTCCCGTGGACGTAGCCCGAAGGACGAGGAACTGTCGCACCCTCTCGCCGGGATCTGTGCTGCACTCGGGGCATGGAGATCGCAGGATCCAGCCGCCATGTCGAGTCGAATCGGGGCTGGTGGGATCGGGTTGCACCGGAGTGGGTCGAATCCGGACGGCGGGCATGGGCGGACGACCACCCCAGGTGGGGGGTCTACGGGATTCCCGAGTCGGACGTCGGACTGCTCTCGGCGTTCGGTGGTGGCGACGTCGTCGAGTTGGGGTGCGGAACGGCCTATGTCTCGGCCTGGTTGGCCCGACGGGGCGGCCGGCCGGTGGGGATCGACAACTCCTCGGCGCAGCTCGCCACCGCAGTCGGCTTCCAGCGTGAGTTCGGGCTGGACTTTCCGCTCGTCCACGGTGACGCCGAGCGGCTGCCCTTCCCCGATCGGAGCTTCGACTTCGCCATCTCCGAGTACGGCGCGTCAATCTGGTGCGATCCGTACCGGTGGATCCCCGATGCGGCGCGTGTCCTGCGTCCCGGGGGCCGCCTGGTGTTCCTGGGGAACTCCGTGCTCCAGATGCTCTGCGTGTTCGAGGACGACGAACTCCCCGCCGGAGATCGCCTGCAGCGTCCCCAGTTCGGCATGCATCGGTTCGAGTGGCCCGACGACCCTGGGATCGAGTTCCACATCTCCCACGGCCAGCGCATACGACTGTTGCGCGACTGCGGGTTCGAGATCGAGAACCTGGTGGAACTGCAACCCCACGCCGACGCCGCCGAGACCCGCTTTCCGTTCGTGGAACTGGCATGGGCTCGGCAGTGGCCTGCCGAGGAGGCCTGGGTCGTCCGCAGGACCGGCTGAGGTGACGCCCCCCGGACAGGGCTCGTCGACTAGTCCAGGCCGAGTTCTCCGACCGTGCGCAGCCACAGGTCGTGGTGGGGGTCCAGGACGTCGAAGTGCGTTCCCGCATCGTCGAAGATGCCGACGGCATCCTCCAGGTAGCCGCTCTGGCCGATGGGGACGACCTGGTCGTAGCGACCGTGGACCGCGATGATCCGCTGACCCTCGAAGACCGGTTGCGCCACCCGGTAGTGCTCGGGCACCTCGTCGGGCTCCCCGCCCAGGAGCCCCTCCACCGCGCTGCCTCCCAGGTTGACCGCCGCCGCCCGGCCGAGGTCGACCACCGCCGCCTGTGCGACCACGGTGTGGGGCCGAACCACCGGATCAGCTCCCGGATCGCCTTCCCGGAGGTGGTGGCGGCTCCCGGTCCAGAGCGCCAGGTGGCCGCCTGCAGAATGCCCGACCACGGTCACATCATCCAGCAACAGGGGCTCGTCCATGGCTGCGAGGTGGTCCATGGCCAGCCCCACATCCTCGAAGGTTCCCGGATAGCCGCCGCCCGGATCGCCCACCGAGCGGTAGTCGAAGTTCCATGTGGCGACACCCCGGTTCGTGGCATCGATCGCCAGCGCCGTCATCAGCGACTCGTCGAATCCCGAGCGCCAGAAGCCGCCGTGGATGAAGGCGACGACGGGAAACGGACCCTCTCCCGGCGGTATCCGCAGGTCGCCCACCTGCTGCGGTTCCTCGCCGTACCGGATCCGCAGCAACTGAGGGTCCCCGGAGTCCGGAGATCGGGTGGTCGTGCTGGAAGGCCGGGTCGTGGCAGGAGGCTGAGTCGTGCTGGAGGTCGTGGCAGGAGGCTGAGTCGTGCTGGAGGTCGTGGCAAGGGTCGTGGCGGGGGTCGCAGCGGGAGGCTGGGTCGTGCTGGAGGTCGTGGCAAGGGTCGTGGCGGGGGCGGTGCCGGTGGATTCCCCGCCTCCGCTGCAACCGGTCATCAGCCAGGCAACCATGAATACTCCAGCCAGCGCCGAAGGACGGCGGCAACCCCTTCCCGACCCGATGCACGCGGGTGCTGCCCCGTCCGTCGACGGCGGTCGTCCCTCTGACCCCTGTATCCCGTGGCCCACCGGGTCAGGACCATCGGACCTGGCCAGCGGCCACGACGGTGGACAGGTCGAGGGGATGCACCGGGCCCGGCAGCGCCTCGCAGACGGCCGGGATGGCGTTGACGATGCGGTTGGCGGCGACGGCGTTGCCGCCGTTGGCGGCACCGGGTTCGACGGGGTCCTCGCCATGAACGCTGACGGTGAGCCGGGGGTGCCCCGACATGACGACGCGGTGGAAGCCGCCGCCGGGGTCCGGTTGGGGCCAGTCAAGAGCGCACTCGTCGTCGATCCGCGTGACGTGCTCGAGCACGAGGAGCGGCTGTCCGGCGACGTGGCCGGTGACTTCGAACCGGAAGGCCCCCTGCGTGCCGGCCTCGAACTCCCCGATCCCGTCGATGGACACGGTCCGCTCGAGTGGTCGCCGGTCGGTCGAGGTCGAGATGTCGTCGAGTTCGACGCCGAGCCCGTCGGCCAGCACCCGCAGCATCGGCGCCCAGACCATGTGGAGTGCGGCATCGTCGAGCATCGGGACCCGGTAGTCCATCGGGTTCCCGAAGCCGCAGAGGTCCCGTAGCGCCCTGGGCTGGTGGTAGCCGCCGTAGTTGGCCAGCTCCTGGATGCGGATCTCGTCGACCCCGGCCGCCATGCCGGTGAGGAACAGCGGCAGGACGTCCATGACCCAGCCGGGGTCGATCCCGGACACGAAGATCGAGGTGTCGCCCTCGGCGCAGGCCGCTTCGACGCGGGAACGGAGGCCCGTGGGCGCCGATGGCGGGTGCAGCAGCGGGTGGAAGGCGGTCGAGACGACGTTCGCCCCGGCGGCGAGCACCCCGAGTGCCTCCTCGAGGCACTCGACAGGTCGGAAGTCGGCGTTGACCGCGTAGACGACGGCGTCGGTGTCGGGATCGTGCGCCACATCCACGTCGTCGGTGGCGGCCAGGCCGAGCGGCCCGATCCCGGCGAGATCGCCGGCGTCGACTCCGACCTTGGCCGGGTCGTGGACGACCACGCCCGCCAGTTCGAGGTCGCGGTGCGTCGCGACGGCCCGGATCGCCGGGCGCCCCACGTTGCCGGTCCCCCACACCACCACGCGTCGCGCCATGGGCACAGTCTGGCCGGTGGGCGCCACAGGAGCCCGATCCGCCTCCGGTCGGATGGTCAGTCGGTGGTCCGCTCCAGCATCGACTCGATCCATTCCCCCGACGTGGTCGGCGGGTGGCGTGGCGGGTCGTCTGGCGACGTGCAGGTGGGGATGCACTCGATGCGAGCGTCGTAGGCCGGCTGGTGGAAGAAGGCGATGGCGAGGCGGCCGCCGGCGTTGCCGGCCGGCACGACGACCCGGTGGCCGGTGGACGTCCAGCGTCCGTTGGTCCACATCGCCATCAGGTCGCCGAGGTTGACGATGAAGGCCCCGTCGACGTACGGGACGTCCACCCAGGCACCGTCGAGCGACCGCACCTGGAGCCCGGGTTCGCCGTCGTGGTGGAGGATCGTGAGGCTCCCCCAGTCGGTGTGCTCGCCGCGCCGGAGCTGGCCCGGGGCGGGTGGGTGCTCGAGTTGCGGGTAGTGGTTGGCGGTGAGGCTGGTGACGTGGTTGCGGACCTTGTCATCGAACCAGTCCTCGTCGAGTCCGAGGGCCAGCGCCATCAGCCCGAGGAGGTGGTTCGCCAGGCCCTCCATGGCCGCGTAGTACGCCTCGAACGCCTGCCGGAGGTCGGCCGGCTGCGCCGGCCAGAGGTTGGGAGCGAAGAACGCCTCGCGTCCCTCGCGGAGACCCGCCCGACGGGCGGCGTCCGGGTCGTCGAAGCGGTTGACCGAGAAGACCTCACACAGGTCGGGCGGGGTCTCCCTGCCGCTGGCCCGGGCCAGGGTGGTCGATTCCATCGGGATGTAGCCACGGTGGATGCCGGGGGTCGGAGCGCAGCGCAACTTCTCCTCGAGGGGCAGTGCGAAGAAGCCGCGGGCGGCGCGCTCGGCGTCGCCGACGATCCGATCGGGGACGCCGTGTCCGGTGACGACCAGGAATCCGAGCTCCTCGCAGGCCACACGGACGGCGTCGACGACCCGGTCACGCGCATGGCCCGATTCGAAGGCGCCAGTCAGGTCGAGCAGCGGAACGAGCGGTCTCCCTTCCACGGCATGATCTTCGCGCCTGCCGCCACCTCGCCTGGCGCGGGCCGCCCCACGAGGTCATCCTGGTTGCGCTTGAAACTCCTGGACAGCGAGTAGTTCCATGAGTTCGCGGGCCACCATCGGCGCGGCGTTCTGGTTCTGACCGGTGACGAGGTTGCCGTCGACCACCCAGTGGTTGGCAAGCGGGTCGCGGCGCCTCGTCTGGCTCTCGAAGAGGGCCCCCTTGGCCCGCAACTCCGTCTCCGGGTGGTGCGGTGTCGCGGTGATGCCCAGCTCCCTCACCTGCTTGTCGGTCACGCCCGACACCCGGCGGCCCTCGACCAACGGCCGCCCGTCGGGCGCCGTTGCGTTGATCAGGCCGAGCGGCCCGTGGCACACGCCGCCGATCAGTTTGCCCGCGGCGTTCGCCTCGGTGATCCCGGCGGCGAGTTCGTCGGAGAACCCGAAGTCGAACGCCGCCCCCCACCCACCGGCGAGGAACACGATGTCGTAGTCGGCCATGTCGAGCCCACCGACGACGAGGGAGTCGGTGACCTTCGCCTTGAGATCACGCCACCGGCCGGGCTGGCGACGTCGACGTCCATGCCCGCGTCGAGGAACGCGTAGTACGGCACCGTCATCTCGCTGGCGAAGACCCCGGTGGGCTTGCCCACGTCGAGGTGGCCGGCGTTCGTGGCGATGATCAATGCACGTCGACCTGGCAGGTGGAACTCGGTCGCATCGGGATCGTCGGGGTGCAGTCCGGCCTTCTTCAGGACCTTGCGGAGCAGGCGGGCGGGCGGTGGCGCGGTCTTGGCCACAGGACCTCCTGATGGTTGCCGGGTGGCGTACGGCCACGGTTCGTTGCGTGTCGGGACGGCGCGCTCACGCTCCGCGGCAAGCGCTGCACTGAGGTGGTCGAACACTGCGGCCGCAGGAGGGTCGTTCCACCGGTTGACGGCCTCGATCGGATCGGTGTCGAGGTCGTAGAGCTCCCACTGGTCGGGGATCGCGTCCGTCCGGTACTCGGGCCCAGCGGTACCGGTGGCTGCCAGGTGACGCTGACCCGGCTCGGTCCAGGTGGCCGGATCGTCGAAGCTGCGCACGAGCTTCCAGAGATGACCGGCGCCACCGGCGACCCCACCTGTGTCTCGGTCCCCGACGCGGGCAACGAGACCCTCGAAGTTGGCCGCCACGTGAGCGGGCACCTGGATCCGCAACGGTGCCGGCTGCTTCTCGACGCGGCCGAGTCGGCGGGCGATCGCAGACGCTCCGGAGTCCCCCTCCGGCATGTTGTCGCGGGTGAGCAGGTAGACCCGGCGATCGTTGTCGGCGACCGCCGGGTCGTCGACGACGGGCATCAGGTCGGTGCCGGGAAGGTCGTGCACCTCGGAGAAGTCCGACCGCAACGCCGCGGTCGCCGTCGCCTGGTCGATGCCCGCTGCGGCCAGCAGCGTCGGGACGATGTCGACGTGCGAGGTGGGAGCCGCGTCGACGCTCGCCCCCGACGTCGCGCGCTGACCGATCCGTGCGATCGAGAACGGCACGCGGGTCGCCTCGTCGTACAGGTTGAACCACTTCTGGTGCAGACCGCCGTGGGCGCCGAGCAACTCGCCGTGGTCGGACGTGCGCACGATCACCGCCTGATCGGACCCGCCGTCGGTGACGGCGCGACGCACGCGGTCGATCGGACCGTCGACCTCGGCGTGCAGCCGGTGGTACAGGTCGCGGTACCGCTGTGCGTTTCGCTGATAGACCCGCGTGACGGCCGGCGCCGGGCCGTACGTGCTGGGGTAGGACTCGCGGTAGGCGATCTGCGCTGCGGGCTTGGTGGCGAGGTCCTCGTCGTGGGTCGGCGCGGCTGCGACGTGTGGCGGATCGAGCGGCGACGACTCCAGCGGATTGCGCCGCACCCACACGGGGAACAGCACGATGTCGTGTGGGTTGACGAAGCTCGCCACGAGCAGGAACGGGCGTTGGGCGTCGGCGTCGCCAGCACGCCGACGGGCGTAGCGGTCGTCGAGCCACGCCACGACACGGTCGGCGATGAGCGGGTCGCGGCGCAGGCCCGAATCGGCGAGTCGACCGCCATGCGGTTCAGGCCCGACCCAGCCGGAGAACCCGAACTCATCGAGCGGGTCGGCGTCGAGGTAGCGCTGCACGCCGTCGGTCAGCACGTTGCCGTCGTCGTCGTTGGTGTCGATGCGCTCCCCCCACCCGTCGTGCAGGTCGGCGTGGGTGATGTGCCACTTGCCGTCGTAGTGGGTGTCGTACCCGCCCGCCCGGAACCAGTGCCCGAGCGTCGGCACCTCACCGGGGCGGAGCCACCGCATCCGCGAGTCGTCAGCCATCTTGCCGAGCCCGTTGGTCTGGGTGACGCCGTGCACGTCGGGGTACTGGCCGGTGAAGATCGTGGGGCGACTCGGCACGCACGCGAGCGAGCCCGTGTAGTGCCGCCGGAAGTTGACTGCGTGTTCCTCGAACCACCGGGCGCCGGCGAGCGTGTTGCGTCGCCACGCCGTGAGTTCGTCGGACTCGTACGGCGGTGCCGCCCGCTCCTCGTCAGTCATGATGACGACCACGTCGGGCCGCGGCACTGGGTCGGTGGGCACCGGGCTCATCGCTCGTCTCCCGCGGGTCGGGCCGGCCCGTCCTCGGCGAGCTCGCATCGTTTGGTGAGTCCGGCGATCATCTGCTCGGATGCGGCGGCGAGGCGCCGGCCCGCCACCCGGGCGATCACCTGCTGCGGTGGTCGCGGGCCGCAGTCGACCTCGGAGGTGAGCGTCACCGTCGTCGAGCCGCCAGACCCGGTCAGACGCCAGGTGTTCGTGGCGGACCGGACGATGGGAGGCAGCCCGATGATCCGGTACGACAGCGAAGCTCCGGGCTCCCAGGCCTCGACCTCCTCGCGCAGCGTCGTCCGACCGGTCTGGATGCGGCGCACCGCGCCGACGCCGTCGGCGCGCTCGGTCAGGAGACACGAATGATCGACGTTCGGTGCCCACGACGCAATCGCGCCGTAGTCGGCGAGCACATCCCACACCCGGTCGGGTGGTGCGTCGATCGCACCGGTGCGGGCCTCGGTCGTCATCGGAGAACCTCGACTGCGGCGATCGCGTCAGCCGTTCGCGACGGCGTCGACGATGATCTGGGCGAGCTGCTCCGGTGCGTCTTCCTGGAAGAAGTGATGGGCGTTCTCCACGATGAGGTTTGGTCGGTCCCGGGCACCCGGCACCAGCTTGCGGAACGCTGCGTCGCCGCCGGCGGTGACGGGGTCGCTGTCGCTGAAGCAGCAGATCAGCGGCTTGTCCCACTGCTGGAAGACCTTCCACGCCTCGCGGTTGGCATCGGCGGCCGGGTCGTCCGGCGAGGTTGGCACGAGCGACGGGAAGATGCGCGCGCCGGCCTTGTAGGAGTCGTCGGGGAACGGTGCGTCGTACGCGGCGACCTCTGCTTCGGTCAACTCGGTGATCGTCGCACCCTGGATGAGGAAGCCGATGTCGAACACGTCGCTGGTCTGGCTGAACTTCTGCCACGCCATGAACGCATCGCTCAGCCGCTGCTCCCCCGTCGGGAGCCCGGTGTTGCCGATGACGACGCGTGCGAACCGGTCGGGGTTCTCAGCGACGAGGCGCAGCCCGATGAGCCCACCCCAGTCCTGTCCGAAGAACGTGGCGTCATGCAGGTCGAGGTGGTCGATGATCGCCGCCTGCATCCACGCCACGTGTCGCGCGTAGGTGTAGTCCGACTTCTCGGTCGGCTTGTCCGACTTGCCGAACCCGATGAGGTCGGGTGCGATGACCCGGAGACCGGCAGCGACCATCGGTGGGATCATCTTGCGGTACAGGTAGCTCCAGCTCGGCTCGCCGTGCATCGCGAGGACGACCGGGCCGTCGGCAGGACCTTCGTCGAGGTAGTGGACGCGCAACGTGCCACCCTCGGTGTCGTCCGGATCAGCGGGAACGTCGACGTAGTTCGGTGCGAACGGGTAGCCGTCGAGGTCGGCGAATCGTTCGTCGGGGGTGCGGAGTGACTGCATGGCGGGTTCCTGTTCAGTTCGGGACGGAGGGACTCATCCGTCGAGGACGCGAAAGCCGGGTGTGGGCTCGCAGGCGAGCACGACCGTGGCTTCGAGGCCGCTCTCGCGATCCTTGTGCGCCTCGTTGTACTCGGGGGTGGACACCATCTCCATGAACTTCTCCCGTGAGGGATACATGACAAGCACAGCGGCATCCCAGCGGTCCGCCTCGGGGTCGCCGATGAACACATGGTGGGGGCGTCCGCTCCACACGATCGTGCCGCCCTGCGCCTCGACCATCTTGATGACCTGGTCGCTGTAGCGGTCGTATGCCGCGGCGCCGGACTCCTCATCGCTTGCGCCGGTTCGGGCGAACCGCAACAGGTTGAGCATGACGACCTCGCCGGCGAGATCGGACTTCGCGTACTCGGCGAACTGTTCCCTGTTCGGGGTGATGGCCATGTGGGCTCCTTGATTGGTCAGGTCGATTTCGTGGAAAGCGAAGCCTCAGGCGCGGAGACGACGGCGAAGAACCGGGGCCACCGCGTTGTCGGCAACACCGACCAAGGTGATGGC
>LUMD01000296.1_pt1 | contig 14513 bp, 15 predicted proteins | sample 729651 | NCBI WGS metagenome assembly LUMD01 (sample SAMN03860272, study PRJNA289734) | marine metagenome | biome: seawater column; feature: ocean; material: water; isolation source: Red Sea water column Station 34 - depth 258m | place: Saudi Arabia: Red Sea | collected 2011-10-15 | depth 258 m | reverse complement strand
CATCAAATCATATGGGGCAGAAGATTATCGTGAGTGGAAAGTATCTGACCCTACACGATATGCAGATTTCATTCGAGTTTGTGTAGATAGGGATATTGATACGGTGCGAAATGGTGTGGATTATATTATCTGTCTTTGGGATGATTTTGTATTGAGGGGAGCAGGTACCCATGCAGAAGTGACCCTGGCATATGAAATCGGTAAACCGGTTTATTTGATTAATCAGCTATCTGGTGGGGATCTCAGTGGTTGGATCATGGCATGCAGTACAAAAATATTTTCAAACTTTGATGAATTAAAATCTCATTTATCTGATACCTATTCTTGATTATTTATGCGCGGACCCAAAGCAACCATCCATCTTGATCGCTTAATCGCAAATTATAACCGGGTAAAAACCAGAGTTAATCATAAACCCATAATGGCCGTCTGATATTTTGGTGTTTAGCCGCATGGATACAGAAAAGTTAAATGGTGCGATCCAAAATAATCTCACTCTAAATGTGGCAAATTCGCATGATGTGGATGTCCTTGTTCAATATTATAAATCGACTGGTCAGTCTCCCAAATTTCATTTAAAAGTGGAAACAGGCATGACCCGATTGGGCATTGATATGGATGCAATGGATCATGTCCTACATCAATTGGTAGATCATCCCCATCTACCTTGTGAAGGTATATATTCTCATTATGCCACAGCAGATGAGGGTGACTTAACCTATGCATTGGCTCAGGAAGCCAAGTTTAAATCTGTATTGGCGTTGGCAGCCCAAAAAGGAATTAAGTTTAATCATGTCCATTTTTCGAACAGCGGCGCTGTATTAAATATGGATCAAAGTGAGTACAATCTGATTCGAGTCGGCATGCTCCTTTATGGTGCTTATCCTTCTGATGAAGTGCCCCAGGATTTAAATATACAACCCGTGATGACATTCACGGCACCCATCGTTAATGTTCGTCACGTTCCTCAAAATACTGCTGTGAGTTATGGGGGTGTTTATCATACCAAAACGGATACGAATATTGGTGTCATTCAATGTGGATTTTCCGATGGGTTACCCCGCCCATGGTATGTGGATGGATATGTGTCTTATGGCGGGATCAATTACCCCATCGCTGGTCGGATATGCATGGATCAATTCATGGTAGATTTTGGCGATACAGAACCGATAGAAGGGGAGGATGTATTGCTTATGGGCAAATGGGAAGAAGATGAAATCACCATTGAGACCATTGCCAAATCTATCGATTCTACTCCATATGTATTATCTACGGCTATTGGTGGCCGAACTGAGCGAATCTATCAGGATTAATTCCCTGAAACTGTAGTAGATTTTCTGTGGAAATGATCCGAGGAAATCCAGTCCAAACCCTATTTGTAAAAGCCACGATTTGGCTTTCCATTGTCTTTGGGCAATCATTTAATCATAGTATTGTGATGCCCGTTCCTGATCTTTCTTTCCATCCATCTATTTTCTATGGATTGGATGTATTGGAACAAATGGATTTCAAACCGCTCTATGGTAAAACAATTGGTGTATTTACCAATCAAACGGCTGTCAACCGACAAGGCACGCATCTTTTAGATTTATTGAAGGCCCATCCAAAGATTGATGTAGAGATTATTTTCACGCCTCAATATGGATTATTCGCCCAACAGAATGAACGGTTTAAAATTCAGGGAGATCAAAAGTTTGACCCCATTTATAATGCACGTATTGTAGAGGTATTTGGTCGAAATGTTAAGCCGCCGGAATGGGCCATGCGCGGTTTGGATCTCATTTTAATTGATATTCAGGACACGGGCGTTCGGTATTCTACCTATGTGGCCACCACCACAAAAATTATGGAAGTGGCCAGTGAATGGAACACTCCTGTTATCCTGTTAGACCGGCCCAACCCTCTGAGAGGCGATCGGGTGGATGGCCCAGTAGTCCGACCACAATTTCAATCATTTGAAGGGTACCATTTGGTGCCCATCCGTCACGGTATGACTATAGGTGAAATGGCCATCATGGCCAATGAAATGGGATGGATCAAAAACTTAAAACGGGTGAACCTCACTGTGATTCCCATGGCCAATTGGAAGCGAGCATACTGGCTAGATAAATCGGAACACCCATGGGTGAAGCCACAACCGAAAATCAAATCGCTACGAACCAATTTAGCTTATGTGGGTTTTGGTTTATTAGAAGGGACGAACCTCAATGATGGTCGGGGAACGAGCCGCCCCTATATGCGGGCGGGAGCGCCTTGGCTGTCCGGATCCCATTTGGTGGAAAAATTGACCGCATTAAACCTCCCCGGAGTGGAATTCCGAATCGTTGAGTATATTCCCAGAAAAAGGCCAGAAGATAGGATGGTGCCCATGCACGTGAATAAAGTGTGCAGTGGTGTGGATATTTATATCACCGATGCAAATCGGTATGATCCTCTGGCCACGGCTACGGCCATCATGGTCCTGGCTTATCAACTTTACCCACGCCAATTCCAGTGGGATGGATTGAACCGAATTGATATGTTATATGGCCATAGTCAATTACGAATATTTGCTGCTCAGGGGAAGCCTGCCAATTATTTGCCGCCCCTTTGGCTTAAGGATGTACTGAAATTCAATGAGTTCCGTCAGCAGTTCCTCCTCTACCAATAGACGATGTTCCATAAACTTATTCCTTTATATTTTTTTCTTCTCACTTATTCATCCTCCCAAACCCACTTTACCATTCCCCAAAATGTGTGGCGGATTAGCCTTCAGCAGGAGATGGCCACGGGCAAATGGAAAGGCCATGACGGGAAAGATGGATGGACTGATTATGAATATTTCTATGATGGGTTAAATTATACAATCAATCAATATTGGAAGCGGAGTTTGACCACTCAATCATTTCATATTGAATATGGATTAACGGACCGCGCCACATTATCTTTCAATATTCCTCATGTCAATAAGTTCGAGCAAACCCATACTTGGTCGATTACGGGAGATGGGAACCAGGCCGACTTAGATAGTGTTATGGCTTTTTATTTTCCGAAAAATAAATCCAATTCAGGGCTAGGTGACGTGACCATTGGAATGAATGTATTATTTATTGGCAATCCGGCATGGCGTGGTGGCAAACAAAAATATTCACTCTATGGCGGTATAGATGCCACACTCCCATTTGGTGAACGGTTAGAAAAATATTATCCGAAGGAAGTAGATTCGAATGGCGTTCCGGATCAATTTAAACTACTGCCTATTGGCAATGGCCTCACTCGATGGCGCGGCCGCGTGTTTGGAGAACTGTACCGGAAAGTGTGGGGACGGCTCATCAATATCAATTGGTCTGTCAGCGGGGCCACCTATAGCCGGGAGATTATTAATCCATCCTATTCATTTCTTTGGCATACAGACACCCATATCGATTCCATTTCTGCAACTATTGGCAAGGACGTTCTTCATGAACAGGGTTTCGAAATTGCAGGCGCAATACAGGGACAGATAGAAGCCATTCCACAACGCTTATTTGTTTCCACTGGGGTGAATTGGCTTTTATCAGGACGTGATCAATACGTAGATCCATTCAAACAAATAGGCCCGCTCCCATTTGAAATGGAGGTGGGTATCCGTTGGTTTGTACCATACTTGACCTATCATACCTATGGCACCACATCCACATGGGTTCGGATTAGTTCTTACTTACAGGCATGGTAATCCATTAAATTAAATGAATCGACAGGCAGACAAATGATTGATTCAAAAAAATCCATTCTTTCCTGGTCATTGTATGACTGGGCCAATAGTGCATTTTCCACCACTGTGATGGCGGGATTCTTCCCTGTATTTTTTGAGCAATATTGGTCCACTACTGAATCGGTTTCATTGAGTACGTGGTATTTGGGTTTGGCCAATTCAATTGCATCCATTATTGTGGCTGCACTTGCACCATTTTTAGGTGCTATCGCTGATCGGGGGACGGCCAAAAAGAAATTTTTAACCCTATTTGCATTTTTGGGCATAATTGGTACAGGTGCATTATGGATGGTCGGCCAAGGCCAATGGCAAATGGCGGTGGTATTTTATGTGGTGGCTTCTGTCGGATTCTTAGGTGGCAATATTTTTTATGATTCATTATTGCCCGGTGTGGCCTCAAAAGCAAAAATGGATTATACCTCCTCATTGGGATTTGCATTGGGCTACATTGGCGGCGGTTTATTGTTTTTGGTAAATGTCCTCATGTATCAACAACCTGAATGGTTTGGAATCCCTGATGGGGCAACTGCGATTCGGCTTTCTTTTTTATCTGTGGCAATTTGGTGGGCCGTCTTTTCAATGCCTATTCTTCTCTTTGTGAAAGAGCCAAAAATTCATGCATCTGTAGGCATCATCACTGCCATTGGAAATGGATGGAAACAACTCTTCCAAACGGTTCAGGATATTAGACATCTCAAGGTGGTGGGTATGTTTCTCCTCGCCTATTGGCTATATATTGATGGGGTAGATACCATTATCAGGATGGCCGTCAAATATGGTACCAGTATTGGTTTTTCAGCCAGTTCATTGATTGTGGCATTACTCCTTGTGCAGTTCGTTGCTTTCCCTGCCACCTTGGCCTACAATTATTTTTCATCAAAAATTGGCATTAAAAAAGCCATCTATACGGCAATATTTGGTTATACGATCATTACAATATTTGGTGCCCTCATGACAAAAGAATGGCACTTTTATACATTGGCAATTGGAATTGCCTGTTTCCAAGGGGGGATTCAGGCTCTGAGTCGATCCATGTATGCACGTATTATCCCCAAGGAGAAAGCGGCCGAATTCTACGGATTCTATAATATGTTAGGAAAGTTTGCCGCCATTATCGGGCCTCCATTGATGGGTTATGTAGGATTGGTAACCGAAAATCCAAGAATCGGGATTTTATCCCTCATTTTATTATTTGCCGCCGGTGCATATTGCTTATCAAAGGTGGATCTTGACGAGGGAGAACGGATGGCCAAAGCCTATTTATCGAAGAATTGAAAAAAATCCTTGAAAATCATATCTCCTTAAAGATAAACTTTTTCCATGAAGCCCCGCAGGTGTGGCGTGCTCTTCAGGGAAAAAGAATTTTCTCGAGGGTGTATTTGCGGGGCTTTTTCTTTATACCACCCTATGCATAGTTTTCAATAAAGGAATTTCTATTATGTCGAGCCTTTCAGCTAAATATTCTCAATTCGTGATGCCGGATCACATTAATGTGGTGGGCACGCTTTTTGGTGGCCAGATGATTGCATGGGTGGATTTGGCAGCAGCCAAAGTAGCCTATCGATTTCTAAAGAGTGCCAATGTGGATGGGGCCGTAACGCGGACCATCGACCAAGTGGAATTTAAAGAACCGGTTTATCTCGGAGACTGGGTGAATTTCATGGCGACGATTGTTGCCGCTGGCACCACCTCATTTAAGATCCAAGTGGAAGCCCACGCCGAAGGTAGAAACAGTGAACCACGATTGGCCTGTGTGGCAACGATTGTGATGGTGTCCGTGAAGAAAGATGAAAACGGAAAGTACCAGAAAACACCTCATGGGCAATCCTGCTAACAATCGCCGATTTATTTTTTATGGTCTGATCTTGGCTGTAGGATGGGGGCAGGAAGATTCCACTATTTTTGATCAAAAGATTCGTGTAAGAAAACCAAACGAATCCAAAATAGTGACAATTAATGCAACTGTGAACCCCATTGATGTGTCACCAACAGCATATCGATTGAGTATATATCCACGGAATCGACCTGCAGAAATGCAGATTCAAAAAATATTTTTTCCGGGAGAACCTATCCAAATCATATTGCCGGCCGATATTCTTAATTCGGATTCTTTGGGGAATATGGCGAAGCTTGAGCCTATGGGTGATAACTATCTCCACCAATATCGTATGTTTGATGCGGCTGAGGGCGACATCCATTTGACGCCATTTGACGTGCACGTACCCATGGATATTATCCAACTGTATGTGATGGATGAAAAAACGGGTGATCCCATCCCTAATAGTGATATTCGCGTTTCTCAAGGAGGGGATGTGTTAACATCCACTCAATTGGATACATCCGGGTATAAAAGGGTGCGCATTACCACCAAACGACAATTTGATGAACCGGTATTGTTCTCTATTGATACAGAGGGGTACTATCCGCCATGGAAAGGATGGATTACTGTCCCCGAAGGCCTTTCAGAAAAGGTTGTGTATATTTCTGCCTTAGAGCCCGATTCTGGAGAAGCAGTTTATGCCGTTCAGGAAAATTTGGCTCCTTTTCGTATTGGACCCGAAAATGGTGCAGAGGTGCAGTTTGTCCTCATTGAAAAAGAACAGGTAGCTATTTCTAAAGTGGCGGGCGATCGATTGTATGGGCGAGTCCGAATTTATATTGAATCTCAAAATGCATATCAAAATGTATTCGGATGGGTTTTGCGAAAACATATTGCTCTAAAAAATTAAGTGTAATTAAAGATATTAATATTGACAGCAAAATAATCCTCTACTTACTTTACAATCGTCTATCTCAATTAAAATTCGGGGGAATTCAATTGGATTTCATACAAAATATCAACTCATATTTCCATGAGCCGGATTTATTACATTATATTTTGGAAAATATTATTCTAATGCGAATAATATTAACATATACCAATTCTTATCCATGGATTACAAAGGAAATAAATCATGCCTATTAACACATTTCAACCATCTGCCTCATTTTCAGCCAGTGCCCATGTGAAAGATATAAATCAATACCGCGAGGAGTATGATCGTTCCATTGCAGATCGAAACGCATTTTGGGCTGAGAAAGCAGACCGCATTTCATGGTATAAAAAATGGGATGCCGTCGGCAAATTTGATTATGTAAATGCGGATATAAAATGGTTCGAGGGCGGAAAATTGAATGTGAGTTATAATTGTCTCGACCGCCATGTAGAAGCGGGTAACGGAGATCGAACCGCCTTAATATGGGAAGGGAATAACCCGGAAGAAGATCGCCATTTCTCCTATGCTGAATTGTTGAAAAAAGTCCAAAAGTTCGCCAATGTGCTGAAGGGCTTGGGCGTTGAAAAAGGGGATCGTGTTTGCATGTATATGCAGATGGTGCCTCAATTGCCCGTGGCTATGCTGGCCTGTGCTCGAATCGGTGCTGTCCATTCCATCGTGTTTGGCGCATTTAGTCCAGATTCACTGAGAGATCGTATCAATGATTCCGAATGTAAAATATTGATTACCCAGGATACGGGCGTCCGCGGAACGAAGCAGAATATCCCCATGAAAGCCAATGCAGATAAAGCGGTGGCAGAGACGTCGTCCATCAAGCATGTAGTTGTGGTAAAGAGAACCGGTGAACCTGTGGATATGGTGGATGGTCGGGATGTGTGGTGGCAGGATGAGATGATGAATGCGGAAGCAGAATGTAGTCCGGAAGAAATGGATGCGGAAGATCCGTTGTTTATCCTTTATACATCCGGATCAACAGGGAAGCCAAAGGGTGTGCTCCATACCACGGGCGGATACATGGTATATACCAATTATACATTTGAAAAAATATTTGATTACAAACCAGACGATATTTACTGGTGTACGGCTGATATTGGGTGGATTACTGGACACTCTTACATTGTGTACGGACCCTTATCCAATTGTGCCACATCCGTCATGTTTGAGGGGGTACCCAACTATCCGGATTTCGGTCGGTTTTGGGACGTGGTGGATAAACATAAGGTGAATATTTTTTATACTGCACCTACTGCATTGAGAGCCCTCATGAAAGAAGGAAATGATTGGGTGAATTCCCATGACCTATCTTCAGTGCGACTTTTGGGCACAGTCGGTGAACCCATCAAAGAACCGGAATGGATGTGGTATCATTCAGTGGTAGGCAAAGAAAATTGCCCCATCATTGATACATGGTGGCAGACGGAAACGGGCGGTATCATGATGTCTCCATTCCCCGGGGCAACGGTCACGAAACCGGGCTCGGCTACGTTTCCATTTTATGGGATTGAGCCTGTATTACTCACAGAATCTGGAGAAGAAATAGAAGGGGACGATGTATCCGGATTACTGGCTATTAAGGCATCCTGGCCGGGACAAATGCGTTCCATCTACGGCGATCACGATCGATTTATTGAAACTTACTTTTCACAATTTCCGGGATACTATTTTACCGGTGACGGCGCCCGTCGAGATGAAGATGGGTACTACTGGATTACAGGCCGTGTCGATGATGTACTCAATGTATCTGGCCATCGGATTGGTACGGCCGAAGTGGAAGGTGGCATCGGTAAGGCAGACGGGGTGGCAGAAGCGGCAGTCGTTGGCTATCCTCATGACATTAAAGGACAGGGTATTTATGCTTTTGTCACGCTCATGACTGGTGTGGATGTAGATGCATCCATAGAGGCGGATATTCGCGCCACAGTGACGAAAGAAATCGGTCCCCATGCCAAACCCGATAAAATTCAATTTACGCCGGCACTGCCGAAAACGCGTTCCGGAAAAATTATGCGGCGAATTTTAAGAAAAATTGCTGAAGGCGATTTAGATAATATGGGCGATACATCCACATTGGCTGACCCATCGGTAGTGGATGAATTGGTTGAGAGTGCAGTTTAATAAATTACTTTAGGGAACACAGATCTGTGTTCCCTACAAATTTAAATTATATCCATACATCATTCTCGGCGGTCTTTTCACCACCCGCATCACCGGTATTCACTACTCCTTTGGGTTCAATAAGCATTATTTGGCATTCTGATTTTGCCACCGGTTTATGCTCCACCCCTTTAGGAACTACACACATTTCTCCTTTTTTAAGATGGACTGATTTATCTCGAAATTCGATAGTCAATTCGCCATCAATTATAATAAATGTCTCATCGGATTCCTCGTGGGCGTGCCAGACAAATTCACCTTCTACTTTGGCCAATTTGAATTGATAATCGTTCATTTCGGCGATGACTTTAGGGGACCAATGATCCGAAAATAATTTGAATTTTTCAGTGATATTGATGGTATTGGTTTCCATCAGTTTATTTTCTCCGCAGCAGTGGTGTGGGGCACAGGGTTATTCATGGCCCAGATGGCAGGGCATCGTTCATCGGTCAATTGTTTCACCTTTTGGATATCATCATCTGATGCATCGCTTTTGACTTTTACCATAAAATGAAACCCAGACATTGGAGGGAAATCTCCCACACCCAATGCGGCGCGGAAGTCCACACCCAAATCCAAAGAAATGGTCATGGCATCTAATTTGACACCGGCCATGGCTGCTTGGGTGGCAAAGGTAGATCCGTAACATGAGAGGGCACCAAAGAAGCAATAGGTGAGGGCAGAGGGGGCCCGTCCTTCTCCACCAAGAAATGGAGGAAAGTCCGCTGATAAAGTCAGTTCACCTTGGGGAAAGGCCACATCTCCTGAAAACTGTACATTATCTTTTTCTGTATGCCAAGTGCCTTCAAAACTGAAATCCAAACTGGCAGCTGTGGGGTTTTGATGTGCTTCTTCGACTTTTGATTGGATGGGGTTAAGTCTTACGTTGTGCATAGTGCTTTCCTTTTTATTTGGTACTAGCGATTAATTAACAAAAATACAATCTGAAGTGTTTTATTATTTCTAATTCAATTTATCAACTTTCCATCTTTCACCCATATTTGATTGCCCACCTTCACTGTTGCATCAGTGAAAAAGTTCCAGCGGACATAGGGTCGTTCACCAACTACAGAACCACCAAGTTCGGAATTATCACCCAAAGAAAGTCGAACAACACCGGCACCATAGCCGTAGTATGGTATCCAAGGATTTTTATCCGGTACAGCCAACTCAGGATTAAATCCTAATGCGAATTCCCTAAACCTGTGTCCCACATCACCAGCTTGTTCCATTTCTGCTTTGGCATACTCTAGTCCACTATTTGCATTGACTTTGACTACCTTTCCCTCAACAAACTTAAGTTTAAGGCCGATGACAGGTCGTCCGTTCCATTGAGACGGTGGGAAGACTATGGTACCATTGACAGACTTTTCCAGAGGGGCCACCCGAACAGCTCCAGCTGGCAATTCAATCTCCCTGTCAATTAAAACTACGCCAACATCCGTGCGCAATCTTGACGCGTTGCCATCCTGCTTGTTTACCGGCCGGTCACCAATTCGAAAACGAATATCTGTTCCCAAAGGTGTTGTCACATGCACTTCCCGGTTTCGCATGGCCTGCTCAAACCTGTGTTGAATTCGTTTCAGTGAGGCGTAGTCACTATTCAGTACCGCCCGCTGGTACAGCGCATCAATGTCCCTAGGGTTGGGCATAGGCTGTCCAGAGAGGGGATAAGCGCTTCCGTTCTCAAGCCAGTGAAAATGAACTGTCCGGCTCTGCCCAGATTTCAGTATATCCTGCATTGCGGCATAGGCCGGATGCATGGGAGTTGCTCCTGGTAGCATAACCGACGCATCAACGTCTTTGAACATTTTCCGGTACGCCTCTCTTGAAGGTTCCTTTCCGCGACGGATGACATCGGAATCCCATTCGCCTGATGGGAGAACGTCTACAACGCCGAGATCAACCGCACCTGCTTTCATCACCTCATAACGTAGATGCGGAATCAGATCACCGAACATATCTGGATGGGCTAGAAGTAGAACCGTCTCTCCCTGCTCCAATGCCATACGCTCAACAATTGTGCGTGCTAACTCAGGCCAATCTAGTCGGAGGCGCTCTTGAGCAGAAAGATAAGTTCTGTTCATAGCCAGAAGGAAGAACAATCCAATTACTAAAGTGAAATTGTTTAAAATTCTTTGCCCAAATTGAAATGGTCTATGGCTCATAATATTTCATCCACATTTTTATTAATTTTCGAAATTTCCAATTCAATCTAAATCTTAGGTCGTAGTTCTTACAACTTTTTATATCCATTATTTGAATATGGTCACAATCACACTAATTTTATTCTTAGATAATATTTAATTCATTCGAAATTCGAGGATAAAGATGGCACATCTTTCAAAAGTAAAACATAGTTCAGCCGATTGGCGAAAGGTCAAATCTGACGCCATTGCGGTTGGTATTTATGATGACCTAAAACTTTCCCGCCAATTGCAGGGCGTGAACCGTGAATTGGGCCGAGGACTTTCTAATGCCTTAGCGGCAAAACTCATTAATGGGAAAGTAGGTGAAGTCAAAACAGTGGTGGGGAAGAAGGGCGCCATTGCTTTTGTATTTGGTCTGGGTAAACGGGGAGAACTCAATGCAGAAAAACTCCGCAGAGCCGGTGGCGGTGTCTCTAAAGTCTGCATAGCCAATAAGGTCGATTCTGTAGCATTTATCATGCCCGTTGATGGAAAAGAAAATTATTTTTCCCAAGCTGCTGCAGAAGGGTTGGTTTTGGGCAGTTACCAATTCAACGAATTTAAAACCACGGATGAAGATCCTTTTGAAATGAAGGGTGCTACAGTTGTAGGTGGCTATAAAACATCGGTAGCCAAGGGTGCTCATATTGCCCATGGGGTGTGCTTAGCCCGAAATGTTGAAAACCGCCCCGGAAACGTGGCCACGCCGACTCACATCGCAGATAATGCGAAAGAGATTGGTAAAGCCGGTGGTATGAAAGTGACGGTTTTTGATCGGGAAAAATTTACGAAAATGGGTATGGGTGCTTTGGCCGGTGTTGCATCCGGAACGGAGGTGCCTCCAAAATTTATCATTATGGAATATATGGGTGGACCCAAAAAGCAAAAGCCGAAAGTATTGGTAGGCAAAGGCCTCACCTTTGACAGTGGTGGTATTTCCATCAAGCCCGCGGCCAAAATGGATGAAATGAAATATGATATGTGCGGTTCCGGTGTAGTCCTGGGCGTCATGAAAGCAGTGGCGGAGTTGAAGCCCAAAATGAATATTATCGGTATCATTCCATCTACAGAAAATATGAGTGGCGATAAGGCGTATCGCCCAGGGGATGTGCTCACAGCATACAATGGCAAAACCATCGAAGTCTTGAACACAGATGCAGAAGGAAGACTCATCCTTGCCGATGCCTTATCCTATGCAACCAAGCATTATGATCCGGAATATATTTTGGATTTTGCTACACTCACCGGTGCCGTTGTGGTGGCCTTAGGGCATGTGGCCACAGGTATTATGGGAACAGATGAAGCCTTGGTTAAAGCCATAAAAACCTCATCCAAAACTACAGGTGAAAAGGTATGGGAATTCCCCCTCTGGGATGAATACATCGATCAGGTAAAATCAAGAATTGCAGATGTAAAAAATGTGGGTGCTCCCATGCAGGCAGGGACCATCGCCGGCGGTGCATTCTTGAAATCATTTGTAGGTGAAGATATACCCTGGTGTCACTTTGATATTGCGGGAACGGCTTGGGGTGACAAAGATTTACCCTATCAAAATAAAGGGACGGCCACAGGCGAAGTGATCCGGTTGGTTGTGGATTTGCTGGGCATTTAAGAAATGGGTATACCTTCAAGATCAGAAGCAATCGAATTGCTTCATGAATATACCAAAACAGACAGTCTAAGGCGCCATGCCCTTGGGGTGGAACAGGCCATGCGGAAGATGGCAGAGAAATACAATGGCGACCCTGATGAGTGGGGATTGACAGGACTCATGCACGATTTTGATTATGAAAAATATCCATCTTTAGAAGATCACCCTTATCGTGGGAATGAAATCCTGAAAGAAAAAGAATGGCCCGAATCCATCACCAAAGCCATCATGGGACATGCCACCTATACGGGTGTGCCAAGAGATACGGATATGGCCAAGGCCCTTTTTGCTGTGGATGAGTTGACGGGCTTCATTTTTGCCGTAACTTATGTTCGGCCATCTAAGTCTATTTTTGAAGTAAAGCCCAAATCCGTGAAAAAGAAATTGAAACAAAAGTCCTTTGCCGCTTCTGTGTTGCGAGAAGATATTTTTCAATCCGTAGAAGAGTTGGGTGTGGATCTGACTGAACACATCCAATTCGTTATTGATGCATTAAAAGAAAAAGCAGATGAATTGGGATTAAGAGGAACAGTAGTGGCATGAGTATTACCGCTGGAATAATATTATTTTTTGTTGGCTTGGCTGTGGGAGGCGGGTTGGTATGGTTTCTAAAACAAAAGGAACTGGAAAGTGCCCGATCCAGCGAAGAACAGATCAAAGCTATGATTGGTGATTTGTCAAAACAGGCGCTGGATCAAAATCTCGATACATTTTTAAAACTGGCTGAAAATAAATTTTCCGAATTGGTGAAATCCTCTGATGGTCAATTGGATCAAAAGAAAGAATTAATCGATCAGTCATTGGTGGATATGAAGAAAAAACTGGAAGGGCTGGATAAGTCCACCAGTGAATTGAAAGGACAAGTGGCAACCTCTCAAAAAGGGATTGGTGATTTAGCTGAAACCACATCCATGCTCCAGCGTGTCCTCTCCAGCTCACAAGCACGGGGCCAATGGGGTGAACGGATGGTGGAGGACATCATCAATTTTATGGGATTGGTAGAAGGCATCAATTTCGAAAAGCAAGCCCAAGCAGGGGAGGGTCGCCCCGATTTCACATTTAAACTGCCAGACGAAAAATGTATCAATATGGATGTAAAATTCCCCTTAGCCCATTATGAACGGTTTTTGGGGACGGATAATGAACGTGAACAAGCGTCAGAAAAAAAGGCATTTTTAGCGGACGTCCGCACCCATGTGAAGGCCATTGAAAAACGATCTTATATCGATCCCGAAGGGGGCACGGTGGACTATGTGCTTATGTTCATTCCCAATGAAAGTATATATGCATTTTTGAATCAGGAAGATCGTGAACTTATCGATTTTGCTTTATCGCGGAAGGTAGTCCTTTGTTCGCCCATTACTCTTTATGCAGTATTATCCTTGATTCGCCAGACCGCATCCAACTTTGCCATGGAACAAAAGGCAGGGGAAGTGCAGCAGCTTGTGGGTGTATTCAGGAAGCAGTATGAAAAATTCTTAGAAAAACTCGATGCCTTAGGAAAGACATTGGGAACGGTTTCCACCCATTATGAGGATTTATCCGGTACACGTCGCCGCGCCTTAGAAAAGCCTATGGACAAGATTAATGAACTCCAATTGGGCGGTGGAAATGACCAAAAGGAACTGGGTGAATGAATAAACGTTTATCTATATTCCTTTTTTCTTTTTTCCCTTTGTTTCTCGTATTGTTTACGAACTTTTTCTCTATGTTTTTCATCATTTAATTCATTAGGACTTAGTCGGATTAGCACGGATTTCCCTGTATTGATGCATTTAAGTGCTTCTTCTATAATAATATCTTGAGAACAACCGCCGCCTATCCAGCCCTCTAATTTACCATCAACCGTAATAATTGCCTTTGCCATAGGTTTAGCGGATGTAGGTGCGACAGTATCAATAACAGTTGCAATTGCAAAAGATTTGCCCGCTTTTTCAAGTTCGGCTATACGTTGTATCCAGTTAAAATGCTTTGCCATTATTTTTTATTAAATGCACCCATGATTCTAC
>LUMD01000247.1_pt1 | contig 14537 bp, 20 predicted proteins | sample 729651 | NCBI WGS metagenome assembly LUMD01 (sample SAMN03860272, study PRJNA289734) | marine metagenome | biome: seawater column; feature: ocean; material: water; isolation source: Red Sea water column Station 34 - depth 258m | place: Saudi Arabia: Red Sea | collected 2011-10-15 | depth 258 m | reverse complement strand
TATAAGAGACAGGGAAAGGTTAGATCAGATGTATCTGCCTATCCGGACAGATTGGCGACTCAACGAACGCCACTACGGCGCACTGCAGGGACTCAACAAGAAAGAAACCGCCGAGCAACATGGTGACGAACAGGTACTTGCCTGGAGACGGGGCTATGCGGTACGTCCGCCGGCACTGGCGGCAGATGATACCAGCCGCCCGGACGCTGATCCACGCTATGCCGGTATCAAAGGTCTCCCCGATACGGAATCTCTGGCAGATACGCTGTTGCGGGTCACCGAATGGTGGGAAGAGACACTGGTTCCGTTATTAAGGAGCGACAGCCGACTGCTGATCGTTGCGCATGGCAACAGTCTGCGCGCGATGGTTAAATTTCTCGATCAGATGAGTGAAGACGACATATTGGAATTCAACATCCCAACCGGGATTCCAATGGTCTACGAGTTCGAAGACAACCTGAGCGTGATTCGTCGCTACTATCTCGCCGACGATGACAAACTTCAATCAGCTGTGGACGAAGTGCGCAATCAAGCCTCGTCTAAGGAAAGATAAAACGATGACTGCCAACGGCCGGGTCGAAATTTACCAGGGCCGACTGATTGAGCTCGGACTGGAAACAGCAGTGCTTCCGAATGGTGCAACAATCGAGCTGGAAATCGTCAGACATCCCGGCGGTGCAGTTGTTCTGGCGCTGGATGATGCAGACAGGGTGTGTTTGCTGCGGCAGTATCGCCACGTCGTCGGAGACTGGATCTGGGAATTGCCGGCGGGTGTGATCGAGGCAGGTGAAGACCCGCTTGAGACCGCCCAACGGGAATTGCGCGAGGAAACTGGGCTGGTCGCGGTACAGTGGCGCGAGCTGGGAACAATGGTGCCTTCACCGGGATTTTGTAGTGAAGAACTTTTTCTTTATCAGGCAAGCACGCTCTCTCAAGTTGGTGCTGATACTCAACCGGATGAGCAGATCGAGGTCCATTGGTGTACGCTGGAACAGGTGAAGGCGATGGCGGTTGATGGTCGAATTCGTGATGCCAAGACGCTGGTGGCGTTATATCGACTCGGCTAGACCCGGCAGGTCGTTAGAACTCGGTACAAAATACAGGCTTAGGTCGGAAAATAGTCAGGCTCCTGGCCGCTTTTCCATTTGATGTTGCAACCCAGACTGGGAACCTGTTCAGTTGTCACGGGTTGGCCACTCAGGACCGCATCGACTGCGCTTTGTAGTGCGCTGCCGTCGACGGGTATATCGTTATTGGGCCGGCTGGCATCAAACTGACCCCGATAGACCAGTTTCCGCTGGCTGTCATACAAAAAGAAATCGGGCGTACAAGCCGCACGATAGGCTTTTGCCGTGTCCTGGGTTTCGTCATACAGGTATGGATAACTGAAATTGTGTGCCAGCGCTTCATCGGCCATTTTTTGTGGCCCGTCGCCAGGGTGGGTACTGATATCGTTAGCTGAGATCGCAACGATGCCCAGCCCCTGATTGGAGGGAAACTACCTTGGGCCCGGCGTTGGGATTGGTGTTGGGCAGTTGGAAATCAGGTGCGGGCGACCCCAGTTCTTCCATGATCGATGCAAAGGCCACGGGTATTTCCTCGTAAAATTATCTGATAAATCAAACACATTTTAGCACGCCTCCTCGATATGGCGACCGGGGTAACGGCCTTATCAGCGTGAAAATGGCTACAATATCCGGTCTCAGGCAGGGGAGCGAAAAAATGGCGGCTCAAGGACAAAAACTGACCCATCTCAATGAGCGCGGTGAAGCGAACATGGTCGATGTCGGTAGCAAAGAAATTACCGAGCGGTGTGCCGTTGCTGCTGGAGAAATTTCGATGCAAGCTTCGACCCTGGCACAGGTGGTTGACGGGACCAATGCCAAGGGTGATGTGCTGGCAGTCGCCCGGGTCGCAGGAATTATGGCGGCTAAACGGACGTCGGAACTGGTACCGTTGTGTCATCCGCTCAGACTGACCCGGGTGGAAGTGTCCTTTGAGCCTGACCCGAAGAACAGCGCGATTGTCTGTCGAGCTGTCGCTGAGACCCGGGAACGCACGGGTGTTGAAATGGAGGCTTTGACTGCAGTCCAGGTGGGTTTGTTGACCATCTATGACATGTGCAAGGCAGTGGATCGTGAAATGATAATCGGCGCTGTGCGGTTGCTTGAAAAGTCTGGTGGCCGCTCAGGAAACTGGAAACGCGACAGTGAACAAACAGACTGAAGTAATCGTGCAACCCAGTTGTGAGGATGAATACGATCCAGCGTTGCTGCCAGTTGATGTTGCCCTGGCCCGAATCGCTGAAGCGATCACGCCAATTAGTGATATCGAGTGGGTACCGGTTCGAGGTGCCCTGAGCCGGATCTTGGCTGAAGATGTAATCTCGCCGGTTGATGTGCCCAACCACACCAATTCTGCTATGGATGGGTATGCTGTGGCAGCATCTGATCTTTTAGCCACAGATCTTAAGGTTATCGGTACAGCCTGGGCAGGCAGTGCATACACAGGACCGGTTGGTCCCGGTGAATGCGTACGCATTATGACCGGCGCAGTGATTCCGGATAGGTGCGACACCGTAGTAATGCAGGAACAAGCCGAGCGCATTGACGATCGTATCCGATTCGCACCAGGACAGAAACCAGGCCAGCACGTGCGGCGGGCGGGTGAAGATCTCGCTGCCGGTGACATCGCGCCCTGGTCCATGGGCGCTATTTGCTGCCCTCGGACTTGGGAATGGTCGCATCGTTGGGGATCGGGGAACTGGCGGTATTGCGTAAACCCAGGATAGCTTTCTTCTCCAATGGTGACGAGCTGCGGTCAATTGGTGAAACTCTAACATTGGGCGATGTTTATGATTCAAACCGTTACACCCTGCATGGGATGCTCACGCGCCTGGGCGTCGAATTTATAGACTTGGGCGTAATTCCGGATGACCGTGATCGCATACGAAAGACCTTTCACCGAGCTGCAGCAATTGCCGATGTGGTGATCACATCAGCCGGAGCCTCGGTGGGTGACGCGGACTATGTCAAAGAGGTGCTCGATGAAATCGGTGAGGTGAAATTTTGGAAACTAGCGATGAAACCGGGTCGACCATTATCGTTTGGGAAAATCGATCATGCCCATTTCTTCGGCCTGCCGGGCAACCCGGTTTCAGTGATGGTCACTTTCTACCAGTTTGTATTACCGGCGTTGCGGCAGCTAATGGGTGAGGAGAATTGGGCGCCTTTGCGGTTACCAGCGAGGACGCTTAACCGTCTAAAGAAAAGGCCCGGTCGAACTGAGTATCAGCGCGGTTATCTGGTGCAGGATGAGAGCGGTGAACTTACGGTGCACAGTACCGGAGACCAGGGTTCAGGCATCCTGAGTTCGATGAGTCAGGCCAATTGTTTTATTGTGCTGGACATTGACAGCGACGGTGCACAAGTCGGTGACATGGTGACAGTGGAACCCTTTGCTGGCTTGGTCTGATTATCAGCGATCAGATATTCGTCGATGCGTGAGGACGTCGAGCGCTGGGAAGCAAAGTACCAGGCTGCTAACCCAGATCCACAGCTCAGGACTGATCCCCTGCTAAGCTGTCACCTGGCAGACCTGCACTCAGCGGGATCAGCACTCGACCTGGCCAGTGGGTCCTGCCACAGCTCGGTATTTCTAGCGCAACAAGGATACGACGTTCTGGCGGTTGACTGTAGTGCCACAGGTCTTGCAATTGGCCGGCGGCTGGCACAGCGTGAACAGACAACAATTAAAACACTGGCAGCAGATCTCGATGAGATGACGCTGGATACGGAAGCTTATGATCTTGTGGTTTGTTTCCGATACTTAAACCGAGCACTTTTTTCCGGCATGAAAACCGCACTCAAACCTGGCGGCCTGCTGTTCTTCAAAACGTTTAACGCACATCATCTGGTGTCATCCCCGAAATTCAATCCGGCATACGTACTCCACCCGGGGGAGTTGTCCCAGTCATTCAACGATATGGAGATGATTGATCTGAACGACGGTGGGGATCCAAAAATTACTCAATCCTGGATAGTTGCCCGGCGTTGGTAATAGATATCTGCTGTGACTGAACGAAGTATCCAGGATTCGGCCCTCGAGACAATGTTCTGTGCGATCATAGCAATTGTGTGCGGATCGACGAAGTCGACTTGCAATCGGATGAGGTAATCTGTTGCCAGACCATCGGAAGGGAAGGCCTGATTCGCAGCAGTCCACATATAACCAGGTCGGATGAGGTTGCCTGGAACGTTGATAGTGTTCTTGTTGCCCAGGGGAAAAAAATGAATCGCGGGAAATTGATTATCGCTAATCTAACGCGCTGGCTAACCTTGACAATCGGGGTTATTTGTTTGACCGGCTGTTCTGGAAATTGGGGCTGGTATGTCATTTCACCGGCGACAGATCAAGGGATCATCAACATCAAGTTTCTGCTCGGCGGCCTTAAATTCACCATTTTACTGTCGGTGACTGCGATCGTAGTGGCGATAGTTCTTGGGTTGTTGATTGCGCTGCCCGGGATCTCGAAAAATCGAGTCGCAAAAAGTATCAATTGGACTTATGTGGAACTGATTAGGGCCATACCTCTCCTGGTCATGATTCTTTGGGTCTACTACGGCTTGCCGCAGGTAGCCGGAATCTCCATAAGTGCTTTTGCGGCAGGGGTTTTGGCGCTCGCCATATCAGATTCTGCTTTTCAAGCCGAAATATTTCGTGCAGGTATCCAATCTATTGACCGTGGACAGATTGAAGCCGCGAATGCACTGGGGCTGACCTATTTTCAACGAATGCGTTTCATTGTTTTACCGCAGGCTATCCGGCGCATACTCCCCCCATTGGGTAATCAGCTGATTTACATGCTGAAAATGTCCTCGCTTATTTCTGTTATCGGGATGCAGGAACTCACCCGTCGGGCAAATGAACTGGTCGTTACGGAGTACCGCCCATTGGAAATCTATACTTTCTTGGTTCTGGAATACCTCGTATTGATTCTGATAGTGTCTTCGGGAGTGCGTTGGCTGGAGCGCCATCTGGCAATCGATGAAAACTAGGTGATTTTTTGATTAGAACCAGACAGCCATGATGTGAATTCGCTGATTAAGTCGCTTGCTGCCGCGGCAATCAGAGCCTCACCGTGTTCAATATCAGCGAGTTCCGAATGTGAACCAACCCGGCCGTCGGGAAAATCGCGTGCGTGTTCACTCGCGGGGCCGTGAAAATCGCCTGCGTGATCTCGGATGAACTCTTCACTCAATGGTGGCGGGGGCTGTTGGTTCGATGAATCAACCACGCGTACGCTGGCTTGGGTGATCGCGACTTCGGAGGGCGTACCATGCATGCCTTCCCAGTCACCGTAAAGTTCGTTGCGCAGCGTGTTTACGGCAGGATAATCCCACCAGCTTCGCAGCTTGACTTTTGGTGCTCGGTCATCGAGATCAAGATAAAGATCGTGCACTGCACTGCGCATGGGGGCTAGATTGGCACCATGGCCGTTCAACACGTAGATGAACTTGAACCCTTGTCTATGCAGTGATCTAAGAATGTCCTCAAACAGCTGAGCAAATGCTCGCGCTGTCACCGAAACCGTTCCGGCAAAGCTCATGTTGAATTGAGCTGGTGTGTAACAAAGTGTCGGCGCAATCAGCATAGTAGATTCTGTGGCTGCCCGTTCAGAAATAGTGGTAACGCAAAGTGTGTCTGTGCCAATCAGGCCAATTGGTCCGTGTTGTTCCAGGGAGCCGGTTGGCAGTACGATACCCGAACACTCTTCGAGATAATCGGCTACTTCTCGACTGGTTGCGGTCTCAAGTTTCAAGTTATCTTGCTCTTTTGTTTAGAGTCAATCCAACCTGCTACCGCAGCCCGGTTGTCATCAACCACCTGTTGAATCGTTTGGTCTTCATACAAAGCAGACTGCCATGCCTGAAGTTTAGCTGGAAGTTCGATTGTTTTTCCCAGTGCTGCGGACACGTCCTGGATCATAAACAGTGTTGTCGGATAGGCGCAGTCGCTAAGACACAACTGCTCTGCCCACAGATAGGGTGCTGGATCCACCAAGTTGGCCAGCCGTGACAGGCAGTCTGTTAGCACTGACAGCGCAGCGTCTGCTCGATCGGCTTCCGACTCACCGATAAATCCAAATAAAGCTCTTAGCGCGGGCTCAAGACGGGTATCGTGATACCGAGCAACCGACCGATGGTAGGCCCGTTGCTGAGAATCTGGCGCGCGCATGGTGGGTACCGGGCAGCAGTCCTCCAGATACTCGGCGATAGCATCGGAATCGTGGAGTACGAATGATCCATCCTGGATTGCGGGTACCGAGCCTGCGGCAATCAGCTTGTGGTAGGCATTCGAATGATAACTGCCACCAAGTGGCAGCTGTTCGACGAAATCGATAGTCTTCAACTTGAGGATGATCCGCACTTTCGCACAGTAAGTGCTCAAGGGATGCGCATAAAAGATCAAAGACATATTCAGTTTTCTGTCGGTGGTCAGTCAGAAATAAAAAAGCCCGCATGGCGGGCTCTTTTATATATTTTCAAACGAAGCGATGATGTCCTACAGTCCCCACTTAGCGCTCAGTTTATCGAAAAGCCCACGGGCTTTTTGAAGGCTTATCCAGTGGTTAACATAGTTGATCCAGACTTGGTCTGCCTGTGGCAAAAGAATCGCAAGCGGTGTGCGGGCTTTTGCTTGACCTACTGGCACGATCATCATCTGGGGATACTTGGCAATAAGTTTATAAGCTGCAATGTTTGATGTGATGTGTACGTCAGCCCGGCCTGCTAATACTTCCGAGAAGTCTGTTGCGGGTGCTTCGACGATTGAGTGTTCAGCTTTGGGAAAGAACGACTTTACATATTGCTCTTGTGTGGTGCCGAGGATTGCGGCCACGGTGACCCCTTCCTGATTGATGTCGCCCCAACCGTTAAACCGGTCAGCGTTCTTTTTAAGTATCAGCGGTAACTGGCCAACATCAACATAAGACATCGAGTAACCCGCAACTTTTGCGCGTTTAGGGTTAACGGAAGCTGATCCGGTCATGTGGTATTTGCCCGATGTGACACCAGCAACCAGTGTTTTCCACTCGGTTGGAACGTACTCAATTTTGACGCCAAGATCTGCTGCCAATGCGGTGCTGACATCAATATCAAAACCCTTATACGAATTGTCAGCAGGATTGCGCATCGTCATGGGATCCCAATCCCCCGTGGTACCAACCTTAAGAACGCCTTCTTTGAGTATAGTGTGGAGCAGTGAGTCTTGAGCCTGTGCCGTTTGCATTGCGGCCACGCCGACTAGGCAGGCCAGGAACCAAACATATCGTTTAAATAATTTCATTGTTGTCTCCTTGGGTGGGTCTACAGAGGTACATCTGGCTAGTACTTTATCATGAGGTGGGGGGCACGTACTTTTTGCAGCGTTTTTTTACGGACCGAGTTCGGTTTTCGTGGTTCAGATCTCCGGTTTCGAGCACTGTATCCGCAACTGCCCGACCAAATTCTTGACGTTGTAACGCATCCAACGTTATTGGATAGACAGTGTCCTGGGTGTAGGTTGATACCCATCCTTTATATCCCCGAGGAGGTTGAGGCGGATCATTGCCCTTCGCGACGTTACGAACGTGCCCTCTTAACAGTTGTCTTAATCGAGCCACGCCACTGTCGGAGCTCGCTAAATTCTCGCGGGCGTGTATCGCTATGGGGCGCTGCGAAACCTGCGCTTCAAAATCGCCTGGTTGTTGTTGGCGTTCGTGGTAAGAGCGTTCATCTTCGGTTTGACCGACAAAGTCGATGCTTTCTTTACCGACGAGAGACCGGTCACCCTGATCCCGCGGATCGGTCTCGGAGCTGTAATCCCGCCAGCCAATGGTACGGGTTGAAAAGTTGTCAATAGGTACCATCCAGCGCAGTATGGCGGTACGCTGAAAGTATTTTTCGGCTTCAGCTTCTTCCCAAATCGCGCCGGTCTGATTAGCGTTGGGCAGAATTGCCTCCACCGTTCTTACCCAAGTGTATTCTTCGACCTGTCGAGTTTGAATGTTAATCATGCCAGTGGGACTCGTCTCATATTCGATGATCTGGTCTACACCCGAGGCCACACCGAACTGCACGCCGCTGGAACGGGTATGCAGATGGAGTACATGAATCGGGTCTTGGGTGTTTTCATAGACCTGCAGCCAGTTACACGGCGTGGTCAGGGAAAACGGAATTCTTTCCACACCAGGAAGATGTTGTGTATCGTATTCGGGGAAATCAGGTCGCTTGTCCGGTGGACCCATGTAGGTGAATAAGATGCCGTCTTTTTCCGTGACCGGATAGGCACCTTGGACCACATTTTTGCAGATCGGGCTGTCCAGTCGCTCGGAACCTGCTCGGATCAGCGTGCCGTCAACATCGTAGTGCCAGCCGTGATAGCAGCAAATGATGCCGCGCTCCGCGATAATTCCGTATTCCAATGATGCGCCTCGATGGGCGCAATGTTTGTGCAGCAGCCCGACGCTGTTGGATTTATCTCGGAACAGGACCAGTTCTTCACCCAGTATTTTGACCACCAATGGCAGTTCGCCCAACTCGCTGGACATTGCAACCGGTTGCCAGAATCGTCGCAGGTACTCCCCACAGGATGTGCCGTGATCGACATGGGTCAGTTCCTCATCTTCACGAGCTTGAGATTGATGGACATATCCCTGGAAGCCGGCGGGTCGTTCAGTTGGTTGGTTCATGGCGGATGTCATGTCGATCATCGTCTCGATTCGGTCAAGAATCGGGTGTATTGCGATGGACCCAGCGTTCACTGTTCTGATCGTCGAGTGTTTCTTTCTTCCAAAAAGGGGCTGTGGATTTCAGCGCTTCCATGATTTCCCGACAGGCGTCAAAAGACGCTTTGCGATGTGTAGACCATACTGCAACCAGAACGATATCTTCGCCTGGCTTGACTGAACCAACGCGATGAACAACCAGTGCTTCCATCAGGTTGTTGGTTTCACATGAGGCGCTAACCAGCGATTCAAGCTGCTTCTCGGTCATTCCGGGGTAATGTTCAAGATACATCGAACGCACCCGGTCGCCCTCGTTGTAATCACGCATGGTCCCAACGAACACTGCACAAGCACCGTACTGACCGGCTGATAACATACGATCACGAAAAACCGCTATCTCGGCCCACGGGTCAAAACCCTGATCGCGCAGTTCGATGTGCATGACCTTATCTCTTAGCCACCAGTCACGGGTGGAAAAAACGCCACCTCATCGCCGTCTGCAACAGTGTGGTCCAGGCCTGCGTAATTGCGGTTGATTGCAACGAGCATTTCCTCATCGAGTGGCTGATGGCTGACCGCCAGCCAGACGTCTCGGACATCATTGACCGAGTCAGCTTGAATTTCGGTCTGCGCAACACCAATGCGTTCACGCAGGCTGGCAAAAAACCGAACATTGATCGTCATGCTATGGTGATACCCCCTGCATACGGTGTCCAGGAAAGGCAAACTATAATAGGCTGTTAACGACAAGGCCACAACAGGTATCGGGAGCAATGACGGCGATCCAACGTGAGTTCATACCGGTAAACATTGCTGTATTGACAGTCTCGGATTCAAGGACGGAAGCCGACGATAAGTCCGGCAAGCTTTTGGTGTCGCGTCTCAATGACGCGGGCCATCAATTGTTTGAGAAGACGATTGTCAAAGACGACATTTTTGCGGTGCGCGCAGTGATCTCAAACTGGATTGCCGAACCTGACGCTCAGGTTGTCGTTACTACGGGCGGTACGGGTGTGACCGGATTTGATGGCACTCCGGAAGCCGTGTGTCCACTGCTCGAAAAAACGCTGGATGGATTCGGCGAAGTCTTTCGCATGATTTCCTACGAGGAGATCGGCACATCAACGCTACAATCCCGGGCCATAGCCGGGGTCGCTAATGGCACCTATGTTTTCTGTTTGCCCGGTTCTTCCGGCGCTTGTGCTACGGCGTGGGACAAGCTATTGGTACATCAGCTGGATTACCGAACCCGGCCGTGTAATTTGGTTGAACTGATGCCTAGATTGCTGGAACACCGACAGACTTGATGGTTGCGAAGGCGGATGATGGCCACAGACGTTTATAATTAACATGACTCAAAAAGGCTTCACCCTAATCGAACTGACTTATTGTCTATCGTAGTCGTGTAGCCAAAAAAGGAGTCACAGCGTAAGACATGACCCCTTTATATTGTGTGTAGTAATGCTAGAAACTTTACTACTATGACAATGTGTTATTTGTTGTAGCTTAAACGCCAACAACTTGCTTTGCACATGGGCCTTTCTCGGTCTGACCGACTTCGAATTCAACGGCCTGACCGTCGTTCAACGTTGCATACCCGCCACCCGCATCAATGTCGGAATGATGAACAAACAGATCCTTACCACCATCTTCCGGAGCAATAAATCCGTAGCCCTTTTCTGCGTTAAACCACTTTACTGTACCTTTAGCCATTTTACTTACCTTACTTTTTATTGATGAAATAAACGGAATCCCATATTGAAGTCACCGCTTCTAAATGGGGATTGAGAAATTCCTATACTCCCAGATCAGACGTAGCCATCAATATTAGGTGTATCGTTGTCTGATTGGGATTGATCAGATTGATCATTCCCGGCAGTCGCAGCCTGTTTCTTTAGACGTTTTTCTTCCTTCTTCTTTTTTTTAGCGAGTTCTTTTTGTCGCTTTTCGAACGTGTAGTTAGATCTTACCATAAGGTAGCCTCATATTAATGTAAAACCGGTGGTGACCATGCTGTATTGAACCAGAATCTGATTTAGTACCACAGACATTCCTGTGCGCTCTTCGGATCCCTTTGTCGACGCATTTCGCGTGAGCATTTGCGTACTGTATTCATCTAAACGGTAAGCACCCAAAGGCCAGTTCGACCTCTATCCTCCCCCATTCATAGTTATCATAGTACGTAATATTGGAACCGCGTATCATGGGTGAATTTTGAGCATCTAAAGAATAAAGCCGTGACATTGCGGGGCTCTGGTATGAGTAAATCAGGGACTAAGCTTCTTCCAAAAATTTCACTTCAGGTGGCCCAAGTACGCCAGCCGCTTTCTGAATTTCCTGCATTTCAGGTGTCGTAAAAAACCCCAGAAACTCTTCTTTTGACGGTGCGGTGCCAATTGCGACTGCATTATTCGGGTCATCTATATTTCGGTGCCCTTTTGCATGAATGCCGGCTTCTTCACGAGAGCCACTCGCGCTAGAAAATGCAGAGTACCACTTGTCAAAGTCTTCAACTTTTAGGGAAACAATAACGGTAACGCTCATATTCGATATGTCCTGGTGATGGATGGTGATCATCTGATTGTACGGGAAGTGTTATCCGATATCAGAAAAAGAATATAGAGGCGGACTACAATCGATGTGAATTCCAATTTTTTGGTGGGATGGAAATTGTTCACCTTAGTTTACACAAAGCCTGAGTATGATCCGGCCCCAGTCCACAGCAACCGCTAATAATGTTTGCACTAGCCTGTGTCCAGTGGTTAGCAAACTCAATTAGGTGATCAGGAGTAATAATTTCTTCATTCGTGTTAGCTTCTTCATAAAACCCCCGAAAACCCGGTGCGTCTGTTCCCCGCTATTTCCAAGATGCTACTAAACTGTAAACCTTGAAAACGTTCAATAGATAGAAAGTTGTATCAAAGTCATTGTTGAGGCTGCTTTCTCTATATCGTTTTGTATGGGCTTTCCATTTTCATAACCGACCTTAGCAAAAAACCCGTCGATCCGACTGTGTGAACAAAGCGCATCTAGCTGATCGGCAATTATTTTATTGTCCTCATGTTCGATGGTAACTCGTGCATCAGTTAGTCTGCCTTTGTATAGAATTTTTATGTTAGTCGCGTGAAGAAGATTCCTCCACCAGATATTTCGCCTATCGGTTACACAACTTAGTCGTCCCTTTGGGTCTTCAAAATAGCTTAGTGGAAGCGCATAATTTTTGCCGGTTTTCATTCCCACAAAATTTAATACCACAAGATTCTGACTAATCAGGAAATGCAAAGGCGATTTTGCAATCGCAATCGTAACCGGATTTATTATTTTCCAAAACATATTGATACGAGTCGCCGCTTGAAATTGCGAATTGTTAATGATTGGATGTAGTTCTAAAAGAAAAGGGGCATACAAGATGTATACCCCATCCACAAAGATTAAAAGATTGGCTTTACCATTTATTGCATAAGTTGACTGTAAAACTCACAGAAGTTTAATCCAGCCTCGCCACCAAATATTCTGGCTTGATGTGGGTATAGCGCTACAGTCCCCGAGTGACTCGCGTAGGGCCTTCAATTACATCGAAATCTTTGGACACAATATTAGCTAAAGCTGGATTGGCCCCAACCCCTGCAAATAAATCGGACTTTAAATACCCCTCATAGGCATCTTTTGATTCCCAGATATAAACACCACCATAGGTATTGTTTTCGTCATCGGCAAGCCAGTGTTTTGAAATAAGTCCTGGCAGTGCGGCAAAAGCTTCAGCAAGTTCGTTGCAAACTGCTTCGTACTGAGCACGATCAATGCCTTCTAGATTGAAATTAATGACTTGGATATGCATACATGTCCTCTCGACGGTTGATTGTAATTGTCATAAGAAGTTTAACCCATTTGTGCCACCAAAGATGCTGGCTTGATTTGGACATAGCGATGGAGTTGTTTTAGGCCCTCATGCCCCCGTTGATGCTGACGACTTCCATAACCCCCACTCCTTTTCCAAACAATCGTGATGTCTTTTCATACCGTAGATCATACAAACGTAAATCGCCAATTCCGAATTCATCTTTCAGTTTTGTAGAACGGTTCCATTCCGTTCATCTATTCACATCAAATATTGGTCTATCAGACAACTGAATTGTGTTCCCTGACGAGCTCAGTTGCTCTGTAAGTGTGTTTAAGGTTGTTTTGAATAATGCGGGGGCGGAGAGTTTTCTCAACGCTGGAACGCTGGCATGACTTCGTCGATAAAAAGCTGTAGGGACTGTTTCTGGCTGCTCATATCCAGGCCGTAACTCGCGTTGTAGATGTAATGATCGACACCGAGTGCCTGATAGGCTTGAAGTTTGTCGATGACGACATCAGGTGTGCCGAACATCAGATTAGTCTGAAGTTCAGCACGATCAAATTCACGCCGAGTGGAAAGCTGTTCCACATCAACTTTTTCTGGAAAACCATTTTTCACATCAGCCAGATTCTTGAACAGGTTTTCAAACCGTCCTGACTTGGCAATCAGAGCGTCCAGATAGTGTGTGGCATCTTCTGGTTTAGGGTAAACGGCGGTCTGACGCATGGTGGCGAACAGGGGTTTTGCTGATGGGAGATGTTCGTTCAGTGCACATTTAAAACGTGCCATATAGGTTTCGACTTCGGAAAACGGTCGGGTCAGGGCCCAAGACATGATGTTGCAGTTGTTCTTGACAGCAAAATCAAATGTTACAGGCGCACGTGCAGCGAGCCAGATGGGCGGGTGGGGTTTTTGTAGCGGTTTGGGTACTGAGGTTGCGCTCGGAAACTGCCAGAATTCTCCGCTATGGGTGCAGTCACCCTGCCACAGCGCTTTTACGACGGGTAGCATTTCTTGAACGTAGCGGTAGGCCTGTTGCTGCTTAAGGCCCGGTTTCATCCGATCGAACTCCCACTGGTAAGCACCTGATCCTATACCGAACTCCAACCGGCCATTGCTGTACAGATCCAGCAGTGCTGCTTGCCCGGCTACTCGGACGGGGTGACTATAAGCCGCGACGACCACGGCCGTTCCAAGCCGGATACGTTCAGTGTGCGCCGCGAACCAGGTCAGTATCTGAAAAGGATTGGGGGCGATAGTCATCTCAATCCCATAATGTTCAGCCGCCCAAACGATCTCGAACCCCGCCGCATCCGCCATCTGCACCATCTCAAGAGTATGTTTGTTGACCGAACACATATCGACATCAAGCGACATGCGCTCCATGTTGATGACCAGTTGAAATTTCATCGGGCTGCGATGCAACAGTACAGTGATCTACGAGGTGTTGTCGGTATGTCCAACAGACGGTTTATCTGATGAACTGAATTTCTCAGGTGGTGCTGTGATCTTCGAAATGGAAGTTGGGGTGTTCCGGCGATAGCGGCGGTTTACCCAGCAGGTAATCCGCGGCACGCTCGGCGATCATCTGGGTGGGTGCGTTTAGATTTCCGCTGATTATGGTTGGCATCACCGATGCATCCACCACGCGTAAACCTTCTATACCGTGAACCCGCAACTCGGAATCGACAACCGCCTGATCATCACTACCCATCTTACACGTGCCAGATGGGTGGTAGTCGGTGTCAGCGGTAGCACGCACGTAGTCCGCGAGCTCACGATCTGAGGTGATCTCCGGTGCAGGGGTTATTCGTTTGCCCCGAAATCCATTGAATGCGGGTTGTGTCAATATATCCTGCATTACTTTCAAGGCTTCAACCAGCTCTTTGAGATCTTGTGGATGACTGAGATAATTAAAATGAGCAGCCG
>LUMD01000525.1_pt1 | contig 14538 bp, 16 predicted proteins | sample 729651 | NCBI WGS metagenome assembly LUMD01 (sample SAMN03860272, study PRJNA289734) | marine metagenome | biome: seawater column; feature: ocean; material: water; isolation source: Red Sea water column Station 34 - depth 258m | place: Saudi Arabia: Red Sea | collected 2011-10-15 | depth 258 m | reverse complement strand
CTCGCACACTGGGTGATCGACAGATTGCCTTCTAATGCGGTTAAGAGTAGAGCCACACTCATTTTTTTTGCATCTGAATGTAAGGTATAACCCCCTAGAACTCCTTGTCTAGAAGTAACCAATCCCTTTTTATTTAATTGTTTTAGTAATTTTTTAACGGTAGGTAAAGAAATATGCGTGGATGAGGCAATTTCCTTTGCAGTTAAAAAATCATCATGCATAGCGAGATTCGATAAAATAAGAACTGCATAATCAGTCATTTTCTTAATTCTTAACACAACAATTTATCCTTAATTTATATATATGGGACTATTTTAGTCCACTTTAGTATTTATGCAATCAATAAAGAAGCTATTTTTTACAATCAATGGTGTATGAGGTGATCCAACTTGGTTATAATTATCTCCATAACAAAGGAGAATATAATGGATCTAAGTTCACTTAACTCAATTGCTCAATCAATGGTAGCACCTAATAAAGGAATATTAGCAGCTGATGAAAGTACACCAACAATTGCTAATAGATTTGCTTCAATAGACACGGAATCGACAGAACAAAGTCGTCAAACCTATCGCAATATGTTGTTTACTGCCCCTGGTATTTCAGATTACATAAGTGGCGTAATTCTATTTGATGAAACACTTAGACAATCCACAAACGAAGGTACCCCCTTTGCTGAATATTTGACATCTCTTGGGATTGTTCCTGGTATAAAAGTAGATAAAGGCGCTAAAGTGATGACAAACCAAGTACCACTTGTATTGATGTTAATGCACATGCATTAGCTAGATATTCTGCTTTATGCCAGGAGGCTAAGATGGTTCCAATTGTAGAGCCAGAGATATTAATGGATGGCAATCACGATATAGATAAATGCTATTCTGTTACTGCTCAAGTGTTAAAGCATGTTTTCAAATCACTGGAAGATCAGAAAGTAGCTCTCAATGGAATCATACTTAAACCCAACATGGTCATTTCAGGAACCGAAGCTAATAACAGAGCCGATGTTGCCACAGTAGCCAGTGCAACGGTTACATGTCTTAGCGAATGTGTACCAAATGATGTTCCAGGCATTGCATTTCTTTCCGGCGGTCAAACTTCAGAAGAAGCAACAGCACATTTAAGCTCAATGAACGAAATGGGTCCACACCCTTGGCAGCTATCTTTTTCTTATGGGCGAGCCTTACAAGCGCAACCGTTAAAAGCATGGTCAGGTTCTGATGAAAACCTAGAATCCGGTCAAAATGCTTTTTTAAAAAGATCAAGGCTCAATAGTCTAGCTCGAACTGGAAATTATAACCCTCAAATGGAAGAAGTAGGCTGAAATAATAAATCTTATGAGTATTTATCTACCCAGACTTATATTTAGCATTTTTCTTTCTATTTCAGTAATTGTTTCAGCTGAAACTGAAATAGAGCCGTATGAAATGATCCGATCATCAATCGACTCAATGACACTAAGTTTAGGTGGTGATGAGAACAGAAGAAGATTGGATAACGAAAGAGAAGAACTCTACTCAATTATCGACAAAACACTGTCACCGTACTTTCACAAAAAATACGCTGGTAGGTTGGTTTTAAATCAGCACTGGAATTCAGCAACAATTATACAGCGTGAAAGATTTACCGAAGGCTTGTATCAATCTCTAGTGCGTTCATATGCACTTACAATATTAAATTTTGACGTGAGCCAGATTAATGTTCTAAATCATGAAAACATATCTTTAGAGACTAAGAAAATTACAGTTCATTCTGAAGTGATGTATCAAGGAGAGCTTATTCCCATGAACTTCAGTTTTGGAAAATTTAAAGAAGGGTGGCGATTCTATGATGTAAAAATAGAAGGTGTCTCGTACATTAAAAATTATCGCAACCAATTTAATGCTGAAATTAATGCTAAAGGACTGGATGCAGTGATTGAACGATTAGAAATCTTCTAGGTCAAAAGTGTCGTCGCCCAAATCATCTTCGATAAGCCCATCGTTTACTTTGTAATCCCGATTTTGAATATAAGAGTCTCTTATATATTGATACGGGTCATATGAGCCGTATAGTTCTTCTTCAAGCGCAGATAAATCTGACCGTTCTTGAATTTTGTCTATAAGCTTGATTGAGTATTTAGTTGCAGTATCGTCGATATAATTAATTGGACTGAACAGGTTATCAACTATATCACCAACAGCATGTCTAAAAGTGTATGGCCCAAATAACGGGGTCATAAGGTATGATCCTGAATCTATACCCCAAACTCCTAGTGTTTGCCCAAAATCTTCTTTCGCCAATTCAAAACCAAGATTTGTTGCTGGATCAAAAAATCCAGCTATACCAATCGTTGTATTGATTGTAAATCTAAATAAACTTTCAGTAGATTCAATGAACTTGCCTTGGAGCATTTGATTAACGATCGTTACCGGATAATTGGCATTACTGAAGAAATTCTGTACGCCAGTTTGAAGAAGCTCAGGGATAACATAATCATAACTATCAGCAACTGGTTCTAGTACCGCTTTATCAAGATTTTCATTAAATTCATAGATTGATCGATTTACGGCTTCGTACGGGTCTTCTTCGATAGGTGCTAGAGTACCTTGAAAGCTGCACCCATTTAGGATCAAGAACACAAGAGGTAGAGTTAAGTATTTATATAAATACGATTTCATTATTTTTGTCTTTTTATTTCATCTATATATTCTTCTACCTCATTAAGTCTAGCAGTAAACTTGGCAGTTTGAATTTTAGATAAGGAGGTGAACGTTAATGCAATTTTAAGTTGTTCTCTGGCTTCTTTAAAGTCTCCTATGCTTAAGTAGTATTCTGCCATGTATGAATATGAGTCTGCATAATCTCCTGCTTGATTGGCTGAGTTCGCAATAAGTCTAATTTGGGAAGGTGAAGGAGGGATGGTATTAAAAAGATCCAGTAATACCTCGTGAGATTTTTTAGGATTCCCGTAATTTAATTCTGTTTCAGCATAAGCAAGCGTTAAAGGTATATTTCTGGGTGATAATTTTAGGCGATCTTTGATATATCTGATTGCTTTATAAGCAAGACCATAGAGTTCTCCAATGGATTGATTACTTAAGTTACCACTAAGGTTAATATTTCTTGTTTTACTATCAAAGTACTCCAATGTTTTTTCAGGTAGATTGCTGTCGATAAAACGAATTCTATTTTTCGCTAGCTCAAAACCAAGTGATTCTTCGACTGTGTCGACAACCATGCTTCTAGCCTGCTTTTTAGCTGCTGCAGACCGATTTACTGAGGTTGGATGAGTTCTTAGAAATTCTATCGAAGCAGCGTTTCTTGGGTCATCTCCTGTAGAAAGTTTATTAAAGAAATCTGCCATGGCATAAGGGTCATAATTAGAAAGACCCAGTGTTTTAATTCCTATAGCATCGGCTTCAATTTCCATTTCTCTGGTAAAATCAATCTGCCCTTGAGTCATGAACGCAGGGGCAGCAAATGCACCAGCTTCCATTAATTCAGGGCTTCCTGTGGCTGCACCCAATAAGATGGCTCCTAAAAGGATTAGGCCTCCTTGAATTGTATTGGGTACTTGGTCTCCTAATTGTCTTGAAATATGTCGTTGTGTCACGTGACTGATCTCATGGGCAAGAACAGAAGCTAACTGACTTTCATTATCAGCGTTCACACACAAACCTGTGTGAACTCCTATAAAGCCTCCTGGCATAGCAAAGGCATTTATTGAATTTTGAGGTACAAAGAAGTAATTAAAACTAAAATCACCACTTTGAACCTTTGAGGACAATTTTTCTCCTAAGTTTTGAATATATTCTGAGAGCAGCGGGTCTTCGACAACTTGTCGTTGTGCTCTCAGGCTTCTGAAGTAAGCTCTTCCAATAGCAGGTTCATCCATTTTTGATAAATAAATGTCTGATGGATTGCCTAGATCAGGCAATTCTATTTCTGCAAACACCAAGGTGTTAGTGCTCAACAATAAAACAGATAAAATTGTTGTTCTCAATATAGTTAAAAGCATAAATTCATATCTCTTTAACCGCTTCAAGGACATCGTCGACGTGACCCTTAACCTTTACTTTTCGCCATTCTTTAACAAGCATCCCATTCTCGTCGATCAAAAATGTACAAATAAATTACACACCTTTTCATCTTCATCAGAAATTAAATTAAATGGGAAATTATATTTGCCAATAAACTTTTCATGAGAGCCCACAGAATCTCTCGAAACCCCTATGACTATAGTGTTATGTTCTATAAAGTTCTTATTTTGATCCCTAAAATCTTCTCCCTCTTTGGTGCATCCTGGTGTGCTGTCTTTTGGGTAAAAATACAGCACAAGGTTTTTACCTTTGGTTTCACTTAGTTTAAACGTTTTGTTGTTATCCAACAAAGCTTCAAATTTCGGTACTTTTTTACCGACCACTACTTTTGACATTGTTCCCTCGTCTATAAAAATTTAATAATTAAAATTGAGTATTTGGTAGACTCATCACATTATTTTATATTAACTGCTGAACAAAAAGTATTAGCAGAACATTTTATAAGTAAAAGCATGAGCAATATTGAAGAAACCATGATTATTTATAGAAACAATAACAAACCAACTTGGTTGAAGTATTTTTTTATGTCAGTGGTTCTGGTTCATCTATCAAGTTGTAGTTTATTTGAGCCAGCCATTCAAACATGTGATGAAGTTCAAGAATATCAATCAAGCTATTCAATTCCTGATTTGGTGGTACCCAATGCCCTAAGAGAAATACAGCAACGTTCGTCTTTCTATATTCCTGAAACCATTGAAGCAAATGCACCCATTTCTGAAGAATTTTTACCGATCTTAAAAGAAGAATTAGAAGCAACAGATAACCCTCAAGATCCGATTTCTGGAGATCAGTTATCAGAATTATTAGACTTGATTGACAGCACGATAGAAAATCGTGATAACGCATTAGCACAGCAAAACTATGATCAAAAGAGCTCAGTAAAACCGGTAAAATCATCTTCAGGAGAATGTTTAGATGTCTCGCCTAATTACTTTGCAGATGGTGTATTAAAGAGTAATAGGTCAAGCCAATCTTCTAAAAGGACAAACGCAGAATCAAAAGACAAAGGCTGGTGGGAACGAATGAGAGACAGACGAAATAATAGAAAAGAAGAGGGCGGTTCTTAATCTCTATCCAACATTCCCATTTGTTTCGAAATAATACCGAGCATGACTTCATCGCTACCACCACCTATAGAACCCAACCGTGTATCCCTGTAAGCTCTAGCAACTGAACTCTCCCACATAAAACCCATTCCTCCCCAGAACTGGAGGCAAGCGTCGGTCAACTCTCTTCCTAAACGACCGGATTTAAGCTTAACCATGGAGGCTTTAGTGAGGACATCTTGACCTTCGATGTATTCTTCCACAGCGTTATAAGTCAAGGCTCTAAGTAATTCAACTTCAGTCTGCAGTTCTGCCAGTCTGAATTGGACAATTTGGTTTTCCAGAATCGGTTTTCCAAATGTTTCTCGTTGTTTAGTGTATTCAATAGTATCCTGAATAATATTTTCAAAACCTTTTAAAGATGCTGCCGCAGCATAGAGTCGTTCTTCTTGAAATTGAATCATTTGATATATAAATCCCATATCTTCTTCGCCGATTCTATTTTTTTGAGGAACTCTTACGTTTTCCAAGAATATTTGTGCAGTATCGGATGAACGCAGACCTAATTTATTTAAAGGTTCAGATAGAGAAACTCCATTTGTATCTGAAGGAACAATGATTAATGATTTATTTTTATGCGGTTGGCCTTCACTGGTGTTGGCTAATAAACAGAAGTAATCTGCCTGAATTGAATTAGATATCCACATTTTTGTCCCGTTGATTAGATAGTCATCACCGTCTTTTTTTGCTTCAGTTTTGATGGCGGCAACGTCTGACCCTGCGTGTGGTTCACTGACTGCGATAGAGGTTACCATGTCTCCTGAAATTGCGGGTACAAGGAATTCAGTACACAGTTCTTCACTTCCAAACCTAGCAAGAGCAGGGGTTGCCATATCTGTTTGTATTCCGATACCGGTAGACACCCCGCCTGCATGAATCCTCCCCATCTCTTCAGCAAAAACTATTGAGTAGCTGTAATCGAGTCCAAGTCCACCATATTTTTCAGGTTTATTAATTCCAAGCATTCCTAGGTCGCCTAATTTTTTAAACAACTCATGAGCTGGGAAAATACCATCTTCTTCCCATTGATCTATGTACGGGTTGATTTCATTGTCTACAAATTTTGCCGCCGTATCTCTTATGCTTTGGTGCTCATCTGTCCATTTCATATTATTTCCTTTTTAAATTCTTGTTCCTTTTTCTGGAGGGGTTTCTGGATCTCCAGCAAAACATTGTGCTATAGACATCCAATGATTTGCAATCGAACCTTTTACTTCTAATTCAGTGTCAAGTACATTTCTATTTTGTGTGACAACATGACAAAAATCACTAGCTAAACCATAAATAGAATTTTCATCAGAAGGCTCATTCCATTCCCATAATTCTCCGGACGGTGCTGTGAGAGCAATATATGGTCTTTGATTTGGGACTTCTAGTTTCCGATTAATGTAGGTCCAACCAAACGTTTTAATACCGATATTGACGATATTCTTTATATCATCATTGTAATCTCTAGATTGATGGCTCAAATCATAGATGGCTTGTGCGTGTGACCAGATCTCCATATATCGAGCGGTCATAAACATTCTAGCCCCCATGTCTGGACCAAACCATTTGCATCTGGTTTTAGGGTCGATCTTTTCAAAAACTTCACACATTAGATCGTTTGATTTAAGCCAACCGTTGATTAGTTCTTCTCTTCCTGATGTTTTAAGTCTTCTGTGGATTATCTCTGCACGTCGAAGGGATTGATTTTCATTTGAAAAGGTTGTCAATATAAATGCAGCTTCTTCGTTAAATTTTTCAGGTTTATTGACTGAATAAATAGTCATTAAGTCAAAATAATATAAATGAGAAATTATTATTTCTGTAGACCAGTTCTTGAATCCAGTAGGACAGGACCATTCATCTGCTGATAAGGAGTTAACTAGCTCATTTAGAGTTAACATCTCTTGTCTTATTGCTGAAATTATTTCTTTCATTTATTTGAATTAGAATATTAACTTTGGTAATGTTTTGTCAATAATATTACCAAAACCTATTTTTAATGGAAACAAAAAAAATAAAACAACAATTAGTGTCCCGTTTAGATAAAAACTCATCAACTTACGAGGAGAATTATGTAGAACTACAACGGAAACTCAATGATATAGACGACTTACTTGATTTGGCTGAAGCAGGCGGTGGTGAATATCATCATCAACGCTTAGCCAAAAAAGGAAAAATGTCCATTCGAGACAGAGTCTTTAATGTTTTGGATCCTGATACCCCTTTTTTAGAAATCAGCCCATTAGCAGCTTATGATTCAGATTACACCATAGGAGGAGGAACTGTTGCCGGAATTGGTATTATTGCAGGCGTTGAGTGCGTGATTTTTGGCAATGACCCTACCGTACTTGCGGGAGCATTAACCCCTTATGCTGCAAAAAAATGGGGTCGTTGTATTGAAATTGCAAGAGACAATGGAATTCCCTATATAAGTTTTGTTGAATCAGCAGGCGCTGATCTTCGGGTTGATCCCACCTCAGATAAAAAGCCGTGGAATATTGGTGAGGGACATTTTGCTGAAACAGGCCGACATTTCTATGAGATGACAGAGTTGTCAAAAATGAGAGTGCCGACCATTTGTGTTGTTTTTGGTTCATCAACTGCTGGTGGTGCCTATCAACCTGGAATGTCGGACTACAATATATTTATTCGCAAACAGTCCAAAGTATTTTTAGCAGGGCCGCCTTTAGTCAAAATGGCCACTGGAGAAATTTCAGACGATGAAACGCTTGGTGGGGCACAAATGCACTCCGAAGTATCTGGTCTATCAGACTATCTTGCTGATGATGAAATGGATGCACTGAGGTTATGCAGAGAAGTGGTTTCCCATCTCAACTGGAAAAAAAGTGAACCCCAAATAGAAGAAACACCTGAAGAGCCTATTTACGATAGCGATGAATTGCTTGGTTTGGTCAGCAAAGATCTTAAAACACCTTTTGATATTAGAGAAGCTATAGCTAGAATTGTCGACGGCTCAAGGTTTGAAGAATTCAAACCCTTGTTTGGACCAACTATAGTTTGTGGTTGGGCTAACATTCATGGCTACTCGATTGGAATTATCGGAAATAATGGCGCCATATATCCAGATTCTTCTCAAAAAGCAGCCCATTTTATCCAATTATGTAACAAAACGGACACGCCAATCATTTTTCTACAAAATGTGACAGGCTTTCTTGTTGGTAAAGAATTTGAGAGAGACGGTATTGTCAAAAAGGGATCACAAATGATTAATGCGGTTTCAAATTCAACAGTGCCTCATATAACTATTATTTTAGGGGCTTCTTACGGGGCTGGTACCTATGCAATGTCGGGCAGGGCTTTTAATAATCGATTCACATTTATTTGGCCTTCAGCAAAGATTGCGGTAATGGGCGGCAAGCAAATAGCAGGAGTCATGTCTATGGTTAGAAGGGCAAGGGCATGGAAGAAAGGAGAAGATTTTGACGAGGAAGAAGATAAAAGATTTACTAAAGCTGTTGAAAAGCTTCAAGATAAAAGTTCTGAGGCACTCGAGGCCAGCGGCTTAATTAGCGATGATGGAATAATAGACCCTAGAGACACAAGAACAGTCGTCGGTATGTGCTTATCTGTGGTTCGCAACCGACCAATCAAAGGCACTGAAGCATTTGGTGTATTTAGATTATGAGCAGCTTAAAGACGATATTAATTGCTAATCGTGGCGAAATTACTTCAAGAATTATCAGGTCAGCTCATAATTCTAATCTCAAATGTGTGGCAATTTACACCGATAGTGATAAAAACTCCCCGTACGTCAAGGAAGCAGATCAAGCAGTACGAATAGACACTTCCTATTTGGACAGTGATGCTATTATCAAAGCAGCTAAGCAGACGAATTCGCAAGCAATCCACCCCGGTTATGGCTTTTTATCTGAAAATGCAGATTTTGCGTCGCTTGTAAAAAAGAAAGGTTTGATTTGGATTGGCCCTTCAGCTGAAGCCATACGGATAATGGGAGATAAAATTAAAGCCAAACAATATGTCAAGCTTGCCAATGTTCCACTGCTGCCATCAGTAAAAACAGAAAAATCAGCTATAAAAATAGGGTTTCCCTTACTAGTCAAAGCTGCAGCTGGTGGTGGAGGTAAAGGAATGAGGATTGTTGACAATCAAAAAGACCTTAAAGATGCAATTAGACTGGCAAAACAAGAAGCCAAAAAAGCATTTAATGATGACAGAATTTTTATTGAAAGGTATGTCGAAAGCTCAAGACATATTGAGGTACAAATTCTGGCTGACAATAACGGCAACGTTATCCATCTTGGAGAGAGAGAATGTTCCATACAACGTCGACATCAAAAAATTATTGAAGAAGCCCCCTCGGTTAGACTGACTAATGATATTAGAGATCAACTGACCAGCTCTGCAATCGCGATCGCTAAACAAATTAAATACCAATCTGCTGGAACCATAGAGTTTTTATTTGACGATACAACTAATGAATTTTGGTTTCTAGAAATGAACACACGCATACAAGTTGAACACCCTGTTACAGAAATGATTACCGGTATCGATATAGTTGAAGAACAAATCAAAATCGCAAAAGGGGAGACCTTGTCACTAAGTCAAGAAGACGTTACTTTTACAGGTCACTCGATAGAAGCAAGAATTTATGCAGAAGATCCGTCTAATGATTTTCTTCCTTCTACAGGTAAACTCATAGCGGATCAGCACGGAAATAATAAAGGCATAAGATGGGACAGCGGGGTAAAGGCTGGCATGGAAATAGGAACTGATTTTGACCCCTTGTTGGCAAAAGTAATTTCTCATGGCTCGAATAGAAAAGCAGCGATTGAAAAACTAGCTCTAGGTCTTCAGAGCAGCCATTTTGGTGGATTTACCAACAGCATTGAGTTTCTTTGCAATATTTTAAAAGATAAGAATTTTATTAAAGGGAATACCACCACTGACTTTATCAATCTATATAAGCCGCATGGAAAAATTACTCTCAATGATTCTGAAAAAATAGCAATAGGAATAATCGCAGCGCTTTGGATACAAGGATTAAATCGTTCTAATGCTACGGTTTTAAGACATATCCCTTCAGGTTGGCATAATGCTAGACTGCCAAATCAGACCATCTCGTTTGAGATCGACGATGAAGAACTAGAAGTTCAATACAAAAGACAGAGAAACGATTCATTTAAAATCTCCGATGACTCAATAGCTATTGTTCATGAATGGAAGGATAATTCTATTGATCTTGAAATAAATGGTCTTCGCTCTCAATCTCAGGTAACCAAAGACGGGGAGTTATTGCTGATCACCAACCAAGGGGTTTCTAAATTACTAAAGATACTACCTCGTTTTCAAACATCTGTTTTAAAAGCATCAGAGGGCTCTCTTCTTTCACCTATGCCAGGTAAAGTCATAGAGGTAAACATCAAAAAAAGACAGAAGGTGACAGTAGGAGATCCATTAGTGGTTATTGAAGCCATGAAGATGAATCACACGATTGCTGCTGATCAGAATGGAATCATCGAGGAGATCTTTATCAACGTAGGAGATCAAGTTGCTCTGGGTACCGATCTTTTGAAACTTGAAACAGGAGAAAATAAGTGATGGTTGGGTCTTTATCAAAAACCAAGAAAGTTGAATTAAGTGAAAAACATATTCAGGTGATGGAAGATTTCGAAAAACTTCTTGAATCAGGTATCGGCAATCAAACCATGTCAGATATTGCCTCTAAGCTTAAAGTCTCACTTAGAACGTTATATGAAATTGCACCCAGTAAAGAAGAGTTAATAATCTCTACAATGGACAGAATTCTAAAAAACACTGCAAGACAGGCATATTCTGCAATTAAAGATATTTCTTCGCCTTTAGTTAAGCTGAAAACTTTCACCAAAATAGGTAATGAGGCAGTGGGTCCTAAGACACAAAAATTTGAAATGGATCTAAGAAAAATTAAAGGCGCTAAGCACATGATTGATTTTCATCAAAATGCTTATATACGACAAATAAATAAATTACTCCTAGAAGCAGAGAAGAAAGGAGAAATTAAGCCGATAGATACCAAAGCAGTAGCTATGATATTGGGTGGAATTGGCCAAGAATATTCTAAACCTGAGATTGTTATGCAGTTAAATCAGAGTCCTGAAGCATCTGCAAATATGATTACAAGTCTAATTATCAGAGGATTAGCGAAGGACCAACCATGAATGAGAATATTATAAGAATTGCGAATTGCAGCGGATATTACGGCGATAAACTCTCAGCAGCAAAAGAGTTGGTTGAAGGTGGGCCTATCGATGTCTTGACTGGCGATTATTTGGCAGAGCTCACCATGGGGATACTTTATGGACAAATGTTGCAGCGAGGTCAAGACAAGGGATATGTTGCTACCTTTTTAAAGCAACTAAGAGAAATTGCTCAAACTTGTCAAGATAAGAACATTAAGATTGTAGTGAATGCAGGAGGCTTGAATCCAAAATCAATGAGCCAAGAAGTACAAAGCATTCTCGATGAAATGAATCTAACAAGTCAGGTGGCATATATTGAAGGAGATAATATCATTAATGATCTTGAGTGGCTCCAAGACCAGGGTCAAGAATTCATTAATATAGATAGACAAATATCATTAAATAATTCCGGTCATCAAGTCTTAACGGCCAATACATATCTCGGTGCTTGGGGAATTAAAGAAGCTCTGGATCAAGGAGCTGATATTGTGATTTGCCCCAGAGTAACAGACGCTTCTGTTGTTATCGGGCCAGCCGCGTGGAAATTTAATTGGCAAAGAGACGACTATGATCAGTTGGCTGGAGCGCTAGCAGCTGGGCACATTATTGAATGCGGTGCACAAGCAACGGGCGGTAATTATGCCTTCTTTCAGGAAGTGAAAACCTTTAAAGATATTGGTTACCCGATTGCAGAAATACATGAAGATGGGTCGTCTGTAATTACAAAGCATGAAGGCACAGGCGGATTAGTCTCTGTAGGCACGGTTACCGCCCAACTATTATATGAGATAGGGTCAACTGAGTATCTGAATCCAGATGTTACTGCGCATTTTAATACATTGAAAATGGAAGATATTGGAGTTAATAGAGTTTCTGTTTCTTGCTGTAAAGGCACTGCGCCACCACCAACTCATAAAGTTTGTATTAACTTATCGGGTGGTTTCAGAAACGGAATGGAATTAATTCTCACCGGTTTAGATATAGAAGAAAAAGCTGAGGTCTTTACTGAAGCTTTATTTGAACTCTTAGGAGGCAAGGAGCAGTTCGATGATGAAGTGAATCCAAGCACACATGAAGAAGCCATGGCTCTGTTAAGGATAACGGTAAAATCTAAAGACTCAAAAATTGTGGGACGTATATTTACCGCCAAGATTGTCGAACTTGCATTGGCCAACTACCCTGGATGGTTTTCAAAGGATGTCATCGGCTCAGGGACCCCTTTTATTATTTACTGGCCGACTACCATTGATTCTAAATTTGTCAAAGAGGTGGTTCATATTAATGGGGAAACAATCGACATTCTGCCATCCAATCAACTGGAGCTAGCTGCAACAACACTTAATCTGGATTCAATTGAGATACCAGCTTATGAAAGTGAGAAAAATCGAGAAATATTTTTCGGTAGATTAATTGGTGCTCGATCTGGGGATAAAGGGGGTTGTGCTAATTTGGGCGTTTGGGTTAAATCAGACGATGCTTATTCTTTCTTATATCATTACCTTACTGTTGAGGAGCTTAAAAATTTACTACCAGACTTGCAACAATACAAAATCACACGATATGATTTTCCTAATATCAGAGCAGTTAATTTCTATATTCATGGAATCCTAGGAGACGGCGCTTCCTCGAATACGAAAATCGATGCTTTGGCTAAATCATTGGGTGAATACCTTAGAGCAAAAAAAGTCAATGTTCCTGAGCAACTTATAAAGGACTAAACGATGTCAACAATAGAATTAAAAACCCCTGAAGATTATACACTTGATGCCACAGAAATTAGTCTGAGCAAACACATTTTAACCGTTACTCTCAACCGACCTGACAAAAAAAACGCCATCAACGAGGCCATGGCCAATGAAATTATTTACTCGCTAATGTTCGCTGCTGAGAACGATATTGTCCGAGTCGTTGTTATCCAAGCAAAGGGAGATACCTTCTGTGCTGGAGGTGACTTAAAAGGGATGTTAGGAAACACTGTTGATAACGAGTCAACTGTTCCCAAATTAGGAGACGTTGAAGACATTAGTTTATTGATCCGAAATTTAAACAAACCGGTGATTTGCAAAATTCAAGGCAACGTATTTGCTGGTGCTTTAATGATGATCACCAACTCCACTCATGCAATTGCAGCAGATCACGCTATATTTGCAGCACCTGAAATCAAAAGAGGTATCTGGCCGTTTATGGTAATGGGTGGTTTGTTTCGAGTTATGCCTAAACGACAGGGACTTGATTTTATTATGCGAGGAGAGTCAATAAATGCAGCTACAGCTGAACAGTATGGTCTTATTAATAAAGTCGTACCATCCAACGAACTGGACAAGGTAACCAATAATCTTGCTAAAGAATTTACTCAACTTCCTCCCAATACAATGAAAATGGGACTGAAAGCTTATAATAAGCAAGACCGTATGGCATTTGATGAAGCTCTTCCTTTTCTTAGAGAGCAACTCAAAGAATGTTTACAATCCAAAGATGCTAAAGAAGGTATTGCAGCATTTTTAGAAAAACGTGACCCTGAATGGGTTGGGGATGACAATGAATCTTGATTTTGGCAGTCAATACGATAATTTCAGAAATGAAGTAAAAAGTTTTTGTGATAATTACAGAGGTGTGACAGTTAAAAGAAGTGTATTGGGCAGTCTTCTTTACACTCAAGAAGAAAGCACAACTGCAGCTAAAGAAGATGATCTGGTATTGACGGCACAAGAGTGGCAAAAAATTCTTATTGAGAACGGTTATTTTGCACGAAATATTCCCAAAGAATACGGAGGTTTTGGTGCCAAGCTAGATATAGTTGAAAACGTTATTATTAACCAAGAATTTTCTAAAGCTAAGATTCCTCTCGGTACCGGTGGACAGGGTATTGATTTTTTGGTTCCAACACTTCTTGAAATGGGAACAGAGGAACAAAAAAAGCGATACATTAGACCGGCCCTCTATTTAGAAGAAATTTGGTGTCAAGGTTATTCTGAGCCAAACGCAGGGAGTGACCTTGCGAGTCTGCAAACTAAAGGTGTTCTTGAGGGTGATGAATGGGTTATCAACGGTCAAAAAATTTGGACCAGCACGGCCAAGTACGCACAAATGATGTTTTGTTTGCTACCAGCCAACCCTGCCCTCTGTTGCCAACAATATTAGTTGCTGGAATACGAACATCGG
>LUMD01000252.1_pt1 | contig 14638 bp, 15 predicted proteins | sample 729651 | NCBI WGS metagenome assembly LUMD01 (sample SAMN03860272, study PRJNA289734) | marine metagenome | biome: seawater column; feature: ocean; material: water; isolation source: Red Sea water column Station 34 - depth 258m | place: Saudi Arabia: Red Sea | collected 2011-10-15 | depth 258 m | reverse complement strand
GAACAAAATTGAACCACCACCAATGTTCGTGGGTGATGTTTATACTGCAGAAGATCTTCCTGAAGTTCCCAGGACACTCAGGGAGGCTCTTACCTCATTTGAGCAGAGTGAATTTGCAGAATTGACTTTTGGAAAAGAGGTACATCAGCACTACATACATTTTTTTCGCACCGAAGTGGAAGCGTATGAAGCAGCTGTTACCGATTGGGAATTAAAACGTTATTTTGAAAGAATTTAATTAAATAAAGGAGAATTATCTTATGAGATTAGAGAACAAAGTCGCCCTGATCACCGGGGCCGCAAGTGGAATTGGTAAAGAAACAACGCTGCTTTTCGCAAGTGAAGGAGCAAAAATCGTGGCAGCAGATCTTAATGATTCCGAAGGTCAGAAAACAATTTCAGAAATCAAATCTGCTGGAGGCGATGCAATTTATGTTAATGCAGATGTGTCTAAAGCAGTTGATTGTGAAAATATGGTTAAAGCCGCAGAGGAAAGTTTTGGCAAACTGGACGTGTTGTTTAACAATGCGGGAATCATGGACAGCAGGGATGATAATTCACAGGTCACAGAAGAAGAAGTCTGGGATTTGACAATGGCAATCAATCTCAAGGGCGTTTTTCTGGGATGCAAATTTGGAATACCAGCAATGCAGCGTGCAGGAGGAGGTTCTATTATCAATACAGCATCTTTTGTGGGACTGATGGGTGCAGCAACTCCGCAGGTTGCCTACACAGCCAGCAAGGGGGGGGTAATATCTCTTACTCGTGAACTAGCAGTGATTCATGCCCGGGAAAACATCAGAGTCAATGCTCTTTGTCCGGGACCTTTAAGGACAGAATTGCTGATGAAATTTCTGGACACGGAAGCAAAAAAACAGAGACGTTTAGTGCACATTCCAATGGGGCGTTTCGGAGAAGCTAAGGAAATGGCAAAGGCGGCTTTGTTTCTGGCCTCTGATGAGTCATCTTATACAACAGGTGCAGAATTTGTGGTTGATGGTGGGATTACCTCAGCTTATGTCACTCCTGAGTAAAAAAATCATTCTCCCCATTTCTCTTTAACTGCCTCGCGATCAATTTGATTATTTTCGTAAGGCAGTTCATCCACGAAAATTACTTGTCGTGGTTTTTTAAAACCCGCAATCTGTGCACCTACAAAGTCACGAACTTCCTCAACAGACAGGTTTGAACCTGGAGTAAGCACACATATTGCTTTCACTGCCTCACCCCAGGTTTTGTCTGGTACCCCAATCACGCTGCAGTCATTAATCTCAGCATGTTTCAGCAAAACTGTTTCAACTTCTCCGGGGTAAACGTTTTCTCCGCCGCTTTTAATCAGCTCCTTTTCTGCTTTTCGTTTGACATACCACAAGTATCCACCTTCATCAAATCGTCCTATGTCACCGGTGTGATGCCAGCCATTTCGCAGGGTGTGTGCTGTTGCTTCCGGCATGTTCCAGTATCCAAGAAAAACATTTTCTCCCCTCACCACAATTTCTCCTTCTTCCCCGGGAGACAGAATTTCATTTGCATCATTCACAACTTCAACTGTGTTTATCAGTGAAGCACGTCCGGATGCTCCCGGACGTTCCGAAGCCGGGGATGTAGTCACTAAAGCCGTGGTTTCAGCTTGTCCGAATCCAGTCCAGAATTCCGCACCTGTTTTTTCCTGCAAACGCTGAATATTTTCTGCCCCTTCAAGACCATAAACCAGTTTCAAACTTTCCAGTCCGGAACCGGATTCTTTTGCCGCATCAAGCACTCGTTCCAGCACTGGGGGGAAAGCACCGAAATATGTCAATTTTTCTGTGTCAATCAACTCAACAGCAAGTTTTTCATCAAATTGCTTTAGCAGTACATTTTTCCCGCCGCTGATGAAAGTCGCCCAGGCGGAAGTAAGTCCCATAACGTGATAAATCGGCAGGGCCACAAGGTGCCCTTTAATTGCTTCACGTCCAAAATGATGCAAATGAACGTCAGCAGAAGCGAACACGTTACGCTGACTGAGCAGGGCTCCTTTAGGAATCCCATCCACCGCGGCTGTAGGGATAATCAACCATCCATCATCCACAGCTGGCTGAGGCTCTGTAAGCGGTGAAGGATCTTCATCAAGCAATTGGTCAAATGAAGAAGACAGTACTGAGGCATCATCAATACTATACAATTGACGATGGATATGCAGATCACGCAGCTGATCAGCCTGCTGTTCGTAACTCTTCTGAAAAATCAAAGCTTTCGGTTCTGCCTGTTCAAGCATTTTGTGCATTTCTTCAGCGCTTGTGCGTGTGTTTAAACATACTGTGATAACACCAATTCGTGTGCATGCTGCAAGCAGCAGCGCGTATTCTGCACAGTTGTTCAAAAGAACTGCTATCCTGTCGCCTTTCTCAAAACCTGTATTCAACAGACCTCTTGCCAGTGAATTTACATGAAAGGGCACTTCTCCATAAGTGAGACGTAAATCACCCGACACAAGCGCAATTTCATCGGAAAAATTACGCGCATTATTCAATATGCAATCATAAATAGAATGTTCTCTCAGGGACATTTTAATTCCTTTTTAAGTTTACTTTTACAATGCGTCCAGCAAACGCTGGTGAATGTTTCCAAATTTGCCGTTACTCATAATTAATACAATATCTCCTGAACTGCAATTATCTTTTAAATGGTTAATAATTCCAGTTACATCAGGAAAAACAAGAGCTTTAATATTCTCATTATTCAATGAATTCATAACATTATGCACATCCAGTCTCTCCTCCGGCGGAATCTTATCCACTCTGTATGGAGTTGTTAAAATGACTTCGTCTGCATCAAGAAAAGAATTAATAAGTTCAACCTGGTTTACTTTACGAACGCTGGTGTTGCTTCTGGGCTCAAAGACAGCCACCAATCGTCTGTTTGGATGTTTTTGCCTGATAGCACCCACAGTTTCACGAACTGCTGTGGGATGGTGTGCGAAATCATCATAAACTGCAACACCATTTACTTCCCCACGTAGTTCCTGCCTTCTACGGACACATTTAAAGGAATCAAAAGCCGCCCGAATATCTTTGTCCTCAATGCCGTTATGACGTGCCAGTATGATCACCCCCATTGCGTTCAGAACATTATATTTTCCCGCAAGCTTCAGTTCAAATTCCTGTTTCTTAGAAGGTTCATCCTGACGATTGTCGATAACATCAAACTTTGTTCCTGAATCATGGGTTCTTATATTTTCAGCTCTTACATCACATGATTTTCCCATACCAAAGCGGACTACTGGAGAATAAGCAGAATCCAGCACGGATTGAACATTTGGGTCATCTCCGTTAGCCGCTATCAAACCATTACTTGGAATGAGACGAAGCATCAATCTAAACGCTTTTTTGATCTCATCAAGTGAATTAAATATATCAGCATGATCAAATTCAAGATTGTTCAGAATTAACTGCTCAGGAAGATAATGAAAAAACTTTGAGCGCTTGTCAAAAAAAGCAGTATCGTATTCATCTCCTTCAGTGATAAAACAGCTGCCCTGACCATCACGACAGCTGGCGCCAAAATTTTCTGCAATACCTCCGATCATGAAACCAGGATTTTTCTTTGCAGATTCAAACACCCAGGCAAGCAATGAAGATGTTGTTGTCTTTCCGTGAGTTCCAGTAACAACAAGTGAGGTTTTCCCACGGATGAAATGCTCCTTTAATAACTCTGCCATTGAAATATACGGCAGTTTTTGCTCCAGAATTGCTTCAACTTCAGGATTGCCGCGTGAGAGAGCATTGCCGATGACTACCAGATCAGGCTTGGGCTCGAGGTTATTTGCTGAAAAAAGGTTATGCACTTTAATATTATTATCTGCAAGAAATTCACTCATTGGAGGAAAAACATTGTTGTCAGATCCTCGTACGAGATAACCTCGTAATTTCAGCAGTACTGCCAAAGAAGCCATTCCTGTGCCGCAAATTCCTACGAAATAAATCTGTATGGATTTTGACTTTGAAGAGACCATTTAGTTACTGTCAGATGCTTAAAAAATTTAGCAGGAAGAAAGGTAATAATTTTTACATAAACAAATACTACTTTAAAGAATAATGGTGATACAGGAACATTTGCAAACGATATCCAGCAATGAGCACACACTTTTCAATTGTATTAATCACATTATTCATTTTGGTTTAAATACCCGTTCCTTGTTTGCGGCAGCTTACGGTCGAGCAGCGTTGAAGCCACGACCGTGCGCAGAATTTGTGCTGTACCGCCGCCGATGGTGAACATGCGTGCGTCACGTGACATACGTTCCAGCGGCATATTCCGGGAATATCCGGCTGAACCAAAAAATTGCAGCGCGTCGTTAGTGACCTTAATCGCCATTTCAGAAGCAAAAATCTTGGCTTGTGCTGCTTCCAGCATGTCCGGGAAGCCTTGGCCCGCTCCGGTGGCGGCTTTGCGGAGCAGTAGCCTTGCTGCCTCGATCTGAGTATGCATATCTGCAAGCATCCACTGCAAACCCTGAAATTCGCAGATCGGTCTACCAAACTGTTGACGCTGCTTTGAATACTCGAGTGCCAGTTCGTAAGCTCCGGCGGCAATGCCCATCGCCACAGTACCGGCTCCAACACGTTGGCCGTTATAGGCATTCATTAGTCCGGCAAATCCTCGCCGCAACCCTTCCGGGGGAATCAACGCCATTTCATCCGGAACCTCCAGGTCTTCGCAAATGATCTGCGTTTCCGGAATACCACGCAAGCCCATTGCCGGTTCGCGTGTTCCGATTTTCAAGCCCTTTGTGCCTTGCAGTGCGATGAATCCGGCTATGCCCTGCGGTTCGCCATTTTCAAAAACACGTGCAAAAATCAAATGGAATTTGGATACACCTCCCCCAGTGATCCAGTGTTTCGTCCCGTTAAGAATGTAGAGGTCGCCCTTGTGGTCAGCTCGGGTAGTCATTTCTGTGGCGGCGCTTCCGGCTCCGGGTTCGGTGATGCAAATGGCAGGTTTGTCACCGCTCAAAACATGTTCCGCCGCCAGTTTTTTCTGTGCCTCTGATCCGTATTTCAGCACCGCCCCAATCGCTCCCATGTTGGCTTCCACTACAATCCGCGCCGAAACTCCACAGGCTTTGGCGATTTCTTCAATCACCAGCACCGCGTCCAGATACGTCAATCCTGGACCACCATAAGTTTCCGGAACAGTCATTCCCATGAAACCTTGTTCGGTAAGCAGTTTCACATTATCCCATGGATACAGCTCAGTACGGTCAATTTCTGCAGCACGTGGCGCGATTTCTTTTTGGGCAAACTCACGTGCGGTAGTTTGAAGTTGTTTTTGGGATTCGGTTAGTGCAAACATATTTTTTCTTAATTGAGGATGGATCAGAATAATTCAGGAAAAGCTAGACTTTGTCAATTTTATATTATATAGTCAATTAGTTCCAAAACAATATCAAAAGAGAATAATTATGGCATCACTTAATGTAAAAAATATTCCTGACGATCTATACGCTCTGTTAAAAGAATCCGCAAAACTTCATTTTCGCAGCATGAACGGTGAAGTACTTCATTGTATGGAATCAACTTTGCGAACACGTAAAGTAGTTGTTGATGAAGAATTAGCCAAGTTCCGGCATTTGCGAAAACTGACTGCGTCAAAAATAATTACAGAAAAAGAAATCACTAAAACAAAAAATGAAGGGCGGGAATGATAGTTGTTGATACAAATGTCATCACTTACCTCCTGATTTCCGGGGAGCATAGTCAGCAAGCTGAAAAATTGTTGAGACATGATCCCCATTGGATTGCTCCGTTTTTATGGCGAAGTGAGTTCCGTAATGTGTTATCCCTCTACATGCGTAAAGGATTCATATCCTTGGAATTGGCGATGAGGCTTTCGGAACATGCAGAACAACTGATGAGTAACAACGAATTTGATATCTCTTCATCAGATGTTCTAAAGTTTGTTCAATATAGTGAATGTAGTGCCTACGATTGTGAATTTGTCGCCTTAGCTACTCAATTCAAAGTGTTGTTATACACGATGGACGAAAAGATATTAAGAGCATTTCCAAATACTGCTCAGCCTTTAACTGCTATATACTGAAGTGTATTAGAGTCTTTTGACCAGTTATACTTTACCACGTAAATACATCTTACGTCTTTTTTCCGGGAATCTTTCTATCGCGTAACGGAGCATGATGCGGGGAATGTCTTTGTAATGCTCCTTGAGGAATTTTTCTTCCGCTTCAATCCTGCATTTTCCGACTTCCCGCAGCATCCATCCCACTGCTTTGTGAATCAGTTCTTCATTGTCGCCAAGCAGCATTTCAGCAATTTTTAATGTGTGTTCGAATTCATTCTGTTTAATAAAATAAAAAGTGGAGATGATAGAAATTCGTCTTTCCCACAGGTTTTCAGAACCAACCAGTTCATAAAGTACGGCTTTGTCTTTATCATGTAAATATGAACCGACAATGTTTGCTGCCGAAATATCAACAAGATCCCAGTTATTGATGAATAACGTGTTTTTCAAATACATATCAAAAACAGCTTTTTTGTCTTCTTTACTGCATGTTTGGAAAATATTGACCAGCATCAAAACAGCCAATAGACGCTCTTCATGAAATTTTGATTTCAGCAATTTTTCAATTTCCGCAAGAGAAATCCCACGATATTTTTTTATCAGTTTACGCAATACCGGAACACGGATGCCTAAAAACACATCTCCTTCTCCATACTGGCCTTTTCCGGTTTTGAAAAAGCGTTGTGAATGTGCGGCAATTTCCTTGTTGGCCAGCTGCATCAGTTCATCATGAATCTCACTAAGTTTCATTGTTTTAAACTTACCGTTTTATACTTTGGTCAAATCAAATAGACACAGATGCATCAGGCTGCAGATGTGTCATTAGAACCGGACTTAGTTGCGGCTGTTGATTTTTTGAGAGGCAGATATTAGAGAGAGGCAGATTTTCATCCTTTTCCGGAAAATCTGTACGGAAATGAGAACCACGGCTTTCTTTACGGAACTTGGCACTTTCAATTATCAAATCACATACGTCAAGATAGTTTTTCATACTCAGATATTCCATCCACTCCAGATGAAAGGCTCGCTGTCCCTGAGTCAGGGCAATTGTTGATAATTGTTCACGGATTTCTTTCATTTCATTGTGGGCAATTTCCAGGCTTTCTTCATTTCGTACCAAACCGGCATTTTCCCACATGCATTTTTTTAATCGATCACGCAAAGAATAAATAGAAGAAGATGAATTTCGCTGAAAAGGTTCAAGGGTTGATTCAATAATTCCTCTGATCTGAGATTCTTCAACAGTTTCTTCCTGGAATTCTGTTAGATAATCTGCAATCGTGTCACCGGCAAGCCCTCCAAACACAGTCGATTCAACCACACCATTGCCGCCAAGTCGGTTAGCTCCATGCACACCTGCGGCATCTTCACCTGCAGCAAACAGTCCTTCCAAATCAGTACGGCAATCTTGGTCAATCCGCATTCCTCCCATAATAAAATGTGCTGTAGGTGAGACAACAACCGGAGCATTTGGCAAATCATATCCCACGTCACGGCAGCGTAAACTCATACCACGAAAATTATTCATAATGAATTCTGCTCCCAGATGAGACGCGTCAAGATAAATGCCTCCTTCAGGCGTACCTCGTCCGGCCATGATTTCCATAAAACTGCTGCGCGAAACAACATCACGTGTTGCTCTTTCTTCACGTGGATCATAGCGGTGCATGTAACGCTCTCCCTTTCCGTTAATCAGGTAAGCGCCAGCGCCTCGTAAGCCCTCTTCGAGGACAGTCCCGGAAATCATGCTGTTGTCTGCCAGTAATCCTGTTGGGTGGAACTGGACCATTTCCATGTCCATCAGTGTCGCGCCTGCACGAAAGCCCATTGCAATCCCATCACAGGTTTTATCCTGACAAGGCGCAGTTATTTTGTACATGGTAGGACCCCCACCTGTTGCCAAGAGTACTGTACGGGATTGCACAACGATAAACTCACCGAGGCGCATATCTATCAATAATGCGCCTGAAACTTTTTGTCCGGAATGGTCAAACAATAAATCAACCGCGCGCATCTCTTCACCAATTGTAACGTTTTCCATTGCAGCCACTTGCTCAGATAATCGGTTGATAATTTCAATCCCGGTTAAATCTCCCTTGTGTACAGTACGGTCAAATGACTGACCGGCGAACGGTTTTTGATGCACGGTCCCATCAGGATTACGGTCAAAAAAACAGCCCGCATGGTTTTCTAATTCCAGAATACGTCCTGGAGCCTCACAAACCATTTTCCAGGCAAGTTCCTGATTATTCAGCCATTGCCCGCCTTTGAGTGTATCCAGAAAATGGGCTTCCAATGAGTCTTTCTTATCCAACACAACGTTATAACCACCCTGAACCATTCTGGTACATCCGGATTTGCCAAATAGACCGCGCACTGCCATAAAGACCTGAGGCTGGGGCTGATGGTTCATCAAATGTAAAACAGCACACAGGCCGGCTCCTCCTGAACCAAGGACCAGCACATCAGTTTTAAGATGTTGCCAGGTTATATTCATTTTTATAATTTAAGGTGAGGAAAGCAAGATTTGGGGAACAAAAAGAAAGGAAGCTGATATCAGGACAGCTGTACAGCAAAAAAGCGCTAAGCCAAAAAGTAATTTTTGATGTCCAACAAGATTGAAGCAATCTAGGGCTATGATCCGCAAACCATTGAACATGTGAAAGGCCACCGTCAACACTAGGATAAATTCAGCAAATTTGAAAAAGGGTGTGGTGTACACATTTAATTCCTGATCAAACATTTGCTGACCAAGTTGCGAACTGTGGATGGAGATAAAGTGCGGAAGTAGATAAATTGCGAGGGCGACTCCTGTTACTCGATGCAGCAGCCATGAAACATTCCCAACGCTCTTTTGAGATAAAAACAAACGTTGGAAATTACGGATAAAACTCATAGTAAAATACCAAATAACGGCTGTAAGCCAAAGTAACCGTAGATCGTTAAACCTATTCCTCCAATCCAAAACAGCCATCCAATGATGCGTTGTTTTGCTGCAGAAGGATTAAAATCCAGAATAACGCTCCACAGACCATTGAATGCATGGTAAATCACCGCAGGGATAAAAAGCATGTAATAAATAAACCAGAAATTACCCTCCTGTAAACGTGAAGAAATGGTCTGCCAGTTTAAATTACCCTGATTTACCACATTAACCGTCCAGAGATGAACCACCAGGGCATAGGCAAGGAAAAGCCCACTGATGCGCTGCATCATCCAGCCAAAAAGTCCTCGTTTTTGAATCGTGTTTTGAGTCTTATTCATATTACTTCATGATCACGGTCCATTTCTTCTCCGTAGCGACGCAGCACCGGTTGAGGCAGATTCCCGTATAAAGACTGCAGGTTTTGATTTACCTGCTCATTGCACAACTCGAATAAACTGTTACCCTGGTTGTCACTTTCCACAATGAACGGCCCCATTTTTTCCACTTCAATAACCCAGACGGCTTGTGCCACACCCAACTCCTCCAGCCAGTATGCATCATGAACCTTTTGAATCGATCTTCCGTAAGTGGCACCTAAACCATAACCCACAGTAGTCAGATATAAAGCGCCTGCTGGGACAAAAAGTTTTCGGTAATCTTCTGATGTCATTCCGGCTTTGCCTATGATGATTTTGCAATTAGTTCTGTTGAAAAATTCTTTCATCCATTTGCCAAAACGGAACGATGCAGTGGCAGTTATGGCTTTGACCACATACCCATCCTCACCGGCTGTTGCGGCAGGCGAACAATGAAAATTGACATTAGAAATATCAGCAATTGAAACCGGCAGCTCAAATCCTTCATCTATAAAACGTTGATACATACCTTCCCTTCCGGTATAGATAACTCCACTCAAATAAACCAGATCACCTAACTGCAATTGCATCAAATCATCTGTTTTCACCGGACAGTTGAGGTGAACCTCACGCATTTCTAATTTATTGATGTCAATAATTTTGTTCATCTCTGTTTGAATTATGATGATTTCGGAAAACTATGTTATTCACCTGAATGTGGGAATCCAGAAATACTTGAAGTTATTATCTGGATTTTTAATTTCTTCAAGAGGAAGAATTATATTTCAAATACCTTCGCGTCGGTAATAATCAGTGAACCACTGCGGATTTGTCCTGAATTCAACTTGACCGTCCGGCCATATTCTGGCGGAGGCACGTCGTGAGGCGAAACAGAATGTGTGAATGGCAGTCTGCATTCCTCCAGTGTGAGCGTACGCGACTTCAATATGCGTGTCCACGACCATCTGGCTTCCAACAAATCCCATGGGTCCCATTCCGATAGAATTGCCAAGTTCTTTTAGTTCCAGCTCCAATTCAGCAATTTCCGGGTCGGGGTTGCGATCTCCAACTGCTCGTAAACAGGCGGCCTCTTTTGCAATGCGCATGGTTGTGTCTTTGCATCCTCCAATACCGATTCCAACTACAGCAGGCTGACAAGCCATGCCGCGACGACCAAACTGAACCATGGTATCCAGAAAAAACTTTTTAATACCGGCAATTCCATCTGCCGGAAACAGCATACGGTAGTCTGTACCAAAGAGACCGCCTTTATGGACAGTGGTTAAGTCCAGCCAGTCTCCTTCAGGTTCAAAAGCAAACTGTACTTCAGGTGCGTGAATCCCCAGATTGTTATTATTATCTTTACGCGTTAACGGATGCACGCGATTAGGACGTAACGGAATGCTTTGTGTCGCATCAGCTGTTGCACGGCGTAAATTGCGTTCCAATTCAACAAATCCGCCATTAGTGCGGCAGTCATTACCCAGTTTTACATACCACCTAGGGAGTCCGGTATCTCCGCACATAGGTCGTTGATCTTTTTCTGCAATTTCATAATTTTTTTGAATTTCATTTAGTACAAATTTAGAAAGCGGACTTTTCTCAAGCGCACACATATTTTTTATACCATTTTTAAAATCACCCGGGATTCCAATGGCAGCTCGTGACATCAATTCAAGAGCAACTTCGTAAATTAATTCTTTTGGGATGCTTCCATCAACCGTATTCCTGGAAGCAATGACAGAATCAACTGAAGAATTTTTTGAAAGCATGTCCCACCTCCTTTCGCTTAAGTTTTTGAATTGCCCTGGTGGGTGAGATCCCCATTGGGCAAACATCTGTGCAATTGAATTGAGTATGACAACCCCATGCTCCTTGAGGAGAATTTAACAGATCAAGTCGTTCTTCTCCAGCTGAATCTCTTGAATCAGCAATCAGTGTGAAGGCACGATTGATTGCTGCAGGGCCAAGGTATCCACTGTTTGTTTCAACTAAATTGCATTCACCATAACAGCAACCGCAGGTGATGCATTCAATTTGAGGATCAATGTCCCTGCGCTCTTTTGAATTTGGCTGTATCTTAGCAAATTCTTTTGAAGTTGGATGTTTTGATACAAATTCAGATCGTACATGTCGGTAACGGTCAAAAAAAGGACGCATGTCCACTGCTAAATCTTTGATAATCGGATAGTGAGGCAGTGGTTCAATAGTCAGCATTTTACTGCGTAAACTTTTCACGGTGCTGCGGCATGTCCAGCGATTTTTCCCATTAACTCGCATAGAACATGTTCCACACATTCCTGCACGGCCGTGTGGCCTGAGCATCGTCTGATTTTTACTGTAATTCCCATATAGTCAGTATTTGCTTTGGTCACCCATTCGATATGATTCGAAAGAACATTTTAATCTGATATCCACTCAAATTAAATACTTAAATTCTACCAAAAAAACTTGCTTTAGTATTCATCAAACTTCTTATCAAATTACACCTTTCTCTGCCAAATCAATTCGCTCTGTTTCACTAATCCCAAGTAATTCCTCCAAAATTACATCCGTGTGTTGTCCCAGTGTTGGGGGGGCGTTGCGGTAACTGACCGGAGTTTCGGTCATCTTGATTGGGCTTCCGATTAAACTGACTTGACCATTTCCGGATATGTGGTGCGGCATAGTAATTTCCATTTCACGATGTTGTATTTGAGGATCATCAAAAACTTCTTTAATAGTATTTACAGGACCGCAAGGGACCTGAAGTTTTTCCAGCTCTTGCAGCCAGTACTTTTTTGTATTGCGTTTAGTCAAATCATTAATCAGTTCAGCCAGCACATCCCTGTTTCGTACACGATCCGCGTTTGTTTTGAAACGGAGATCGTCAGCCATTTCCGGAGCTTCAGCAAATTCACAAAATTTGCGGAACTGTGTATCATTACCGATCGCCAGTACAAAGAAACTATCGCTGGTTTGGTAAACCTGGTAGGGGACAACATTCGGATGAGCATTCCCCATCCGATGCTGGTCCTGACGTGAAGTTAAATAATTTAGTCCGGAATTTATCAGCCATGCTGCCTGTGAATCCAGTAATGCAAGGTCAATATGCTGACCTTTTCCTCCCTGTTCTCGATGACGGATTGCCGCAAGTATGCTGATAGCGGCGTACATTCCACACATCACATCAGCGATTCCAACACCCACTTTCATTGGTGAACCATCCGGTTCTCCTGTGACACTCATTATACCACCCATTGCCTGTATCATAAAATCATATCCGGGTCGATGTGATTTCGGACCAGTCTGACCAAATCCGGTAATTGAGCAGTAAATCAAATCAGGAAAATCTGATTTCAAGTTTTCATAATCCAAACCGTATTTTTTCATTCCTCCCACTTTGTAATTTTCAACCAGCACATCACTTTTAGCAGCCAATTTCCGGATGAGATTTTGGCCTTCCGGTAATGAAATGTTTACAGTCAATGAACGTTTATTGCGGTTGGCGCTTAAATAATACGCGCTTTCAGTAGTGTCATTTCCGTCTGTGCCTTTGAGGTAAGGAGGTCCCCATTTCCGTGTATCATCACCTGCGCCTGGACGCTCGACTTTGATTACATCTGCGCCTAGATCACCAAGCATTTGTGTACAGGTAGGTCCAGCTAAAATGCGGCTCAAGTCTAATATCCTTAAGCCATGAAGGGGGCCGCTATTATTCATAAAACTTTATTCAATAAATATTAATCATGAGGAAACTGTCTTCCGCTGTCGCTGACCAACAATTACAAGAGCAAGCAGCAGTATTGCGGGCAAATACATCCATTGTTTCGGAGGCTGATCAGTGGGAACCTGCACACTGAGTATTTCCCAGTCAAAATCTATTCCAGCTTTTTGTGCCAAACTGTCGAAAACAACCATGTCAACGAAAACACGGTCTTTTTCCTCACGAAACTCCAAGCCTGCTGTTTCAAGGCGTTTCTTTCCGGAAGCAATATCTCCCATTGGCAAAACTACCATTTTACTAATCAGATCACCGTCAAGATTTTCACCCTCAACATGTAATTGCAATTTATGATTTTCGGGAATCTGTTCAGCGATTTCAACAATTTTTGTTGGTTCAACAATGCTGTTTGAAGGAAAAGCCATTTCCCACCAAAACCCCGGACGGAATAACGTGAAAGAGATCAGCAACAATATAATTGTTTCCCACCAACGGTTGCGTACAAAGAAAAAACCCTGTGTTGCCGCCGCAAACAGCAGCATAGCCAGGATAGCAGTGACTATGGTGAGCAGTAAATGCCACCAGCTTTCAATCCCGATCATTAACAACTCTGTGTTAAAAATGAAAAGGAAAGGTAGAATGGCTGTGCGAATGTCGTAAGTAAATCCCTGAATTCCGGTTTTTATGGGATCACTTTGCGCAATTGCTGAAGCAGCAAAGGCTGCCAGTCCGACGGGGGGGGTGTCATCTGCTAAAATACCAAAATAAAAAACAAACATGTGAACAGCAATCAACGGTACGATCAAACCATTTTGTGCTCCCAAAGTGACAATCACCGGAGCCATCAGTGTGGAAACCACGATGTAATTTGCTGTGGTTGGCAGACCCATACCTAAAACCAGGCTGATGAGGGCTGTAAAAAGCAACATTAACATCAGATTCCCTCCTGAAATAAACTCAACAAATTCTGTCATCACCAGTCCGATTCCTGTTAGAGTGACTGTACCGACAATAATTCCGGCCGCAGCAGTGGCTACTCCAATTCCGATCATGTTGCGTGCTCCGGAGACCAATCCCTCAATCAATTCATAAAAGCCCCTCCACATTGCTTTTTTCAAATTAGTTTCAGCACGGAAAAATGCCTGCAAAGGTCGTTGTGTGATTACAATGAAAAGCATAAATACTGTTGCCCAGAAAGCAGAAAGTCCCGGAGAGAATCTCTCTACAGTTAAACACCATACCAACATCACTAGCGGCAGCAAATAATACAGTCCGGATTTAATCGTAGGCCCGGGTTCCGGTAAATGGGCAATGGTTTCTTCCGGATCATCAGGTTCCAATTCCGGAAACCGCGAAGCATATCTTAAAAGTAAAATGTAAATGATTATTGCCAAAAGAGCGACTATCCAGACAGCTGTATCCGGAAAAAACAGTTTTAACCAGCCTATTCCATAATATACCACTGCGGTTATCACCATGACTGCAATTATTCCGCTAAAAAACCCCAGCATTGTTTGAGCAAGAGATCGTTTATATTTTCTCGGCAAACCCTGCATGTTTGCTTTTAATGCTTCAAGATGGACAATATAAACC
>LUMD01000964.1_pt1 | contig 14690 bp, 13 predicted proteins | sample 729651 | NCBI WGS metagenome assembly LUMD01 (sample SAMN03860272, study PRJNA289734) | marine metagenome | biome: seawater column; feature: ocean; material: water; isolation source: Red Sea water column Station 34 - depth 258m | place: Saudi Arabia: Red Sea | collected 2011-10-15 | depth 258 m | reverse complement strand
GGCGAACACCGTCACGCCGCCCGCCGAGAGCGCCGCCTGGCGCTTCATACCCTCCTCGAGGACGATCTGCCCGAAGACCAGCACCGGCACCGCCAGCACCAGGGTCAGGTTGGCGATGTTGGAGCCGACGATGTTGCCCACCGCCAGGGCGGTGCCCTCGGCACCCTCTGTGAGGGTCGCCAGGGTCGAGACCACCAGTTCCGGGGCGCTCGTCCCGAAGCCGACGATGAGGGCGCCGGTCACCACCGTCGAGACCTGCAGCCGGGCGGCCACCTGGGCGGCGCCCAGCACGAACCGGTCGGCGGCGAGGGTCAGTCCCGCCAGGCCGACCGCCAGCAGCAGCAGGTTCACCAGCACGGTGCGACGCTACCGGTGCCCCGGCGCCCGGGCTAGAGGCCCTGCTCGGTGAGGTTCTCGAGGTGGTCGGGCTCGACGAGCACCTCGCGTGCCTTCGAGCCCGTGGAGGGACCGACCACACCGGCCTCCTCGAGCAGGTCCATGAGTCGGCCCGCCCGGGCGAACCCGACCCGCAGCTTGCGCTGCAGCATCGAGGTGGAGCCCAGCTGGCTGGACACCACCAGGCGGCGGGCCTCCTCGAAGAGCTCGTCGTCGCTGGAGGGGCCGTCCCCGGTGCGCGCCGGCTCGGCGGTGATGTCATCGAGCGGCGACGGGGAGGGTGCCGGGGCCGGGGCGTCGGACGCCCTGGAGGTGCCGTCGCCCTCGCCGACGAACCCGCCGGCAGCGGTGCTGTCGACCACCGGCGTCTCGCCGGTGGCCTCGTCGCCCGATTCGGGCCCGGTGCCGCCGGTCCCGCGGATCGACCGGGCCTGCTTGCGCCAGGCCGTCACCACCTGGCGGACCTCGTCCTCTCCCACCCAGGCGCCCTGGATGCGCTGTGGCGCACTCGAGCTGGGCCCCAGCAGGAGCATGTCGCCCTTGCCGACCAGCCGTTCGGCGCCGGGCTGGTCGAGGATGACCCGGCTGTCGGCGAGGCTCGACACCGCGAACGCCAGGCGGGCCGGGATGTTGGCCTTGATGACGCCGGTGATCACGTTGACCGATGGGCGCTGGGTGGCGACCACCAGGTGGATGCCGACCGCCCGGGCCATCTGGGCGATGCGGCAGATCGAGTCCTCGACGTCTCGGGCGGCCACCATCATGAGGTCGGAGAGCTCGTCGACCACGATGAGGATGAACCGCATCCGCTCGTAGCGGGTGGGCTCGCCATCCTCGTCGGTGAGGCCCAGCGGCGCCTCGAGGTCGCCCCGGTCGTAGGCGGCGTTGTAGCCCGTGATGTCGCGGAAGCCGCACTCGGAGAGGATGTCGTAGCGGCGCTCCATCTCCTTGACCGCCCAGTGGAGGGCGTTGGCGGCCTTCTTGGGGTCGGTGACCGGCGCGGTCAGCAGGTGCGGAACGCCCTCGTACTGCCCCATCTCGACGCGCTTCGGGTCGATCAGGATCATCCGCACCTGGTCGGGCGTGGACCGCACGAGGATCGACGTGACGAGGGCGTTGATGCACGACGACTTGCCGGCCCCCGTGGCGCCGGCGATGAGGATGTGCGGCATCATGGCCAGGTTGAGCATCACCGGCCGCCCGTTGATGTCGCGGCCGATGGCGGCCTCGAGCGGATGGGTGGCCTTCGCCGCCTCGGTCGAGCCCAGGATGTCGCCCAACGCCACGGTCTCGCGCTCCTCGTTGGGGACCTCGATGCCGATCGCCCGCTGCCCGGGGATCGGGGCGAGGATCCGCACGTCGGCCGCCGCCAGCTCGTAGGCGATGTCCTTGGCGAGGTTCGTGATCCGGGCCACCTTGACGCCCTCCGCCACCTGGAGGGCGTAGCGGGTGACGGTGGGGCCGACGGTCATGTCGACCAGCCGGGTCTCGACGCCGTGGGCGTTGAGGGCATCGACCAGCCGCTGGCCCCGCGACTCGACCGCCCTGGCGTCGACGTCGTGGGTCGCCGAGCGGGCCAGCCCCTTGGCGGTCGGCAGGGTCCAGGACGAACCGGCGGTCGCCGGACCCAGTTCGATGGTGAGCTGCTCGCCGGTGGCGGGGTCGACGGCGGCGGCCTTCTTCCTGCGCCGCCGCTTCGGCACCGACTCCTCCGCAGGCGCCGGATCGCCTTCTTCCTGCGCGGCCTCGGGGGCCGGCTCCGGCTCCGGCTCAGGCTCCAGCTCGGGCAGAGGCGCCGGCGCAGGTGCGTGGAAAACCGGTGCGTCGGGGTCGCCGGGCGGGGTCATCAGGTTGCCAAGGCCGTCGCGGAACGCCCGTCCGACCGGCCGCAGGCCGCGCACGGTGCCCGCCGCTGCCTGCCGGACCGTGGTGCGGGTGACCACGGCGAGGCCCACCAGCACCAGGCCGACGAGCAGGAGCACCGCACCCCAGGTGGCCACGGCGGCGTCCAGACCGCCGCCGACGCCGAGACCCAGCAGGCCGCCGGCGCCACCGAGGGCGTCGGCCCCGTCGTCGATGCCCGGCGTGCCACGCCCGAGGTGGAAGAGTCCGGTGAGCCCGGCGAGGAACAACACGCCACCAACGGGCATCCGCCTGGTGATCTCGCCGAACTCGTGGCGCTCGCGGAACATGGCAAAGCCCAGCAGGACCATGGCCACCGGGAGCACCAGCTTGGTGAGCCCCACCGTCCAGCTGGCGGCGTCGTCGACGACCCGCCCGACGATGCCCGCCCGGTCGAAGTAGATGGAGAGGCCGGCCAGGAGGCCTCCCAGCAGGAGGCACAGGCCCAGCAACTCGCTGCCGCGGTCGGCGAAGGCGGCCCGCAGCATCCGCCGGGTCAGCGGCTCGGTGCCGGAACGCTCCCGGGGGGTGTCGGCACGGGTCGTCGCGCCCTTCGTCCTGCCCGCTCCCCTGGTGGGTGCGGTGCGCTTGGCGGAACGCCCGGTGGACGGGCGCGCGGACTTGCTGCTCATCGTGGTGCGCCTCGACCGCCTCCCGGACCGCGCCGGCCACGTCGGCCCCCCACCGGTCGCGCTCGGTGGCGTCCACCCAGCCCCGGCTCTCCACCAGTGGCGGCTCGGCCAGCCGCTCCCGCCCGAGGTCGACGACCACCCGGACCAGCACGAACCCCTCACCCGACAGCGAGCGCCGCTCCTCGACGAGGTCCTCCCCCACCGGGCGACCCCGCTCGTCGACCATCACGTACTCGTCCGAGACCCGGCCGGCGAGCTCCAGCCCGTCGTCGGTGAGGCGCACCTGATCGCCGTCGGTACAGCGCAGCACCCGGTCGGGCGCCATCCCCCGCTCCAGCGCCAACTCGTGGTGGGCGACCAGGTGGGCGTACTCGCCGTGCACCGGGATGAACAGCTCCGGGTCGGCCGCCTCGTGCAGCTCCCGCAACTCCTCCCGCTTGCCGTGGCCGGTGGTGTGCACGCCCAACTGGCCACTGTGCACGAGCTTGGCGCCCCGGCGGGCCAGGGCGTTGTGGAGCCGCGACACCGCCGCCTCGTTGCCCGGGATCGGGTGCGACGAGAACACGATGGTGTCGTCCTCGCCGACCGTCAGGAACCGGTGGCGGCCCTGTGCCATCTGGTTGAGTGCGGCCCGCGGCTCGCCCTGGGAGCCGGTGCAGACCACGCAGGTGCGGGCGGGATCGAGGCCGTCGAGGTCGTCGGCGGTGGCCAGCATCCGGTCGTCGATGCGCAGCAGGCCCAGCTGGCGGGCGAGGGTCACGTTGCGGACCATCGACGGGCCCAGCACCACGAGCGTTCGGCCGGTCCCTGCGGCGGCGGCGGCCACCTGCTGGATGCGGTGCACGTGGCTGGAGAAGGCGCCCACGACGATCCGCCGGCCCTCGTGCTCGGCGAACACCTGCTCCAGTACGGGGCCGATGGCCGACTCCGACGACGACGAACCCGCCGAGTCGGCATTGGTGGAGTCGGCCAGCAGCAGGCGGATGCCCGGATCGCCCGACAACTGGCGCAGGCGCGGCAGGTCGGTGACCCGCCCGTCGACCGGCGTCGGGTCCAGCTTGAAGTCGCTGGAGTGCAGGATCCGGCCCTGGGGCGTCCCGAAGATCGTCATCAGGCCCTGGGGCGTGGAGTGGGTGACCGGCAGGAACTCGCAGTCGAAGGGGCCGATCCGTCGACGGTCGTGGTCGGCCAGGGTCACGAGTTCCGGACGGGGCAGGCCGGCGAACTCCAACTTTCCGGCCACCATCCCGAGCGTGAACGCCGACCCGTAGATCGGCATCTCGACGTGGCGAAGCAGGTACGGCAGGCCGCCGATGTGGTCCTCGTGGGCGTGGGTGACGAGGCAGGCCTCGATCCGGTCGGCCCGCTCGAGCAGCCAGGAGAAGTCCGGCAGGACGGCGTCGACGCCCGGCAGGTCGTCGGGGAAGAGCTGCCCGCAGTCGAGGAGGACGATGCGTCCCTCGCACTCGAGGGCGGCGCAGTTGCGGCCGATCTCCCCCAGGCCGCCCAGGAACGTGAGGTTGACGGGGGCGGCCACGGGCGTCCCGATCTGAGGAGCGCTCAGCCGCGGCCGAGGTCGGCCAGCACCCGCCGGGCCTCGTCCTGGAGGTGGTCCGGCTCGGGCCCCATCGGCAGGCGGCAGTCGCCGCCCGGCAGGCCCAGCACCTTCATCATGGCCTTGCTCGGCACCGGATTGGGCCGCAGGTCGCCCGACTCGAAGTCGTACGACGGGATCAGGCGGCGGTTGAGCTCGCGGGCGGCCTCGTGGTCGCCGGCGAAGAAGGCGTCGAACATGGCGACCGTCTCGGGCGTGGCCCAGTGGGTGGCCACGCTGATGGTGCCCACCGCCCCGACCGCCAGCAGCGCCAGGGTGAGGGCGTCCTCGCCGCTGTAGACCTCGAAGCCTTCGGGGGCGGCGCCGACCAGGCGGGTCGTCTCGGCAACGTCGCCCGCCGCGTCCTTGACGCCGACGATGGTCTCGACCTCGTCGGCGAGGCGCAGCAGCGTGCCGGTCTCGATCTTGCGGCCCGACCGGGGCGGGATGTCGTAGAGGATGACCGGCAGGTCGGAGGCCTCGGCAACGGCGGTGAAGTGGTCGACCAGCCCGGCCTGCGACGGGCGGTTGTAGTAGGGGGTGACGGTGAGGATCCCGTCGGCACCCACCTCGGCACATCGCTCCGTGTTGCGGACCGCTGACCTCGTGTCGTTGCTTCCGGCGCCGGCGACGACCGGCACGTCGACGGCCCCGACCACGGCCTCGACGAGGGCGACCTGTTCGTCCTGGGTGAGGGTCGGTGACTCGCCGGTGGTGCCGGCCAGCACCAGGCCGTCGTTGCCCTGCTCGACCAGCCAGCGGGCCAGTTCGACCGCCCCCTCGAGGTCGAGCGACCCGTCCTCGGCGAACGGCGTGATCATGGCGGTCAGCACCCGCCCGAACCGGGGTTGCGTCATCACGTGGACTCTCCCTCCCTCGCCCGCTCGATGCCGAGCGTAGCCAGCAGGTTCTCGTGCAGTTCGAACCACACCGTGTGGTACGAGTCGATCATCGGCTTGGTGAACCACTCGACCTCGCCGGCTCGGACGCGGTCGAGTGCCTCGGTGAACCGCCGACCGTAGCCGTCGAACCGCTCGAGCAGGCCGGCCAATTCGGCGCAGACGGGCTGGACGACCGCGTCGGCCTCCCCGAGCCGGGCGATGACGGCAGCGTCGTGGTCCGGATCGGCATGGTCGTTGACCACCTGCTCGTCGTCGACCGTGCGCAACTGCCAGTCGGTGCACAGGGCGAGGAACCCCTGGTTGACCTCGAGGAAGCGCCGGTACAGGCCATCGACGGCGCTGCGGGCGCCGGCGGCGTCGAGCTCGGCGGCGACCAGCGCCTCGCCGTGCGTGCGTCCCTCAGGGGTGAGCATCCAGCCGGCCATGCGCCCGTCGCGGCGGCGGACGTACCCCGCGTCCTCGAGTGCGCCCAGGCGGGCCGCCAGGTCGGTCCCGTCGAGGCCCAGGGCGTCGGCCAACTCGGGCGTGTCGGCGAAGCCCCGCACCCGGAGCCCGTGGACGGCGCGCAGGTCCGGATCGTTCGTGACAGGCATGTCGGCCTCGGGCTCCCGCCGTGCCAGGCGCACCAGCACCAGCGGATAGCCGACCAGCCCGATCGTGGTGAAGACGAACCACTGCACGGCGTAGGAGAGGTGCGGGCCCTCGCCCAGGTCCGGCGCCGGCAGGGCGTACGGCACGTCGCCCAGCGGCTCGGCGTCGAGGTGCACCGGTGGGAGCAACGTGTCCCACCGCCCCGAGAGGTCGGCGGCGTCGACCCGCTCGACCTCGTCACCGTGGCCGCCCCGGGAGGTCCCCGACGCCCGCAGCAGCCCCTCCACCTCGACCTCGCCCACGGGCGGGGCCCAGGTGTCGGCGACGCCCTCCAGGTAGAGCCGTCGGGGCACGAAGCCCCGGTTGACGGCCAGGTCGCCGGAGTCGGTGGCGAGGAGCGTCACGACGTGCACGCCGGGCAGGCCGTCGCTGGACCGGTTCACGACGTAGACCTGCCGGGTCGGGTCGAACGTCCCGGTGACCAAGGCCGCCCGGAACTCGAGGTCGTCGAACGACGACCGCACGCCAGGCTCGAAGGCGAGGGTCTCGAGGTCGGCTCGGGCCTCGACGAGTGCGTTGTGGGCCTGGCGCTGGTCGAGGCGCCGCAGCTGCCAGAGGCCCAGGTTCACCGTGGCGACCAGCAGGGCCACGATCGTCAGATGGGAGGCCACCCACCACGGCCGCAACAGCCGTCGCGCCCCGGGCCAGGCGCTCACGCTGCGACTCAGAGGCCGAGCAGCGCGTCGAGGCCGACGGCGCAGCCCGTGCCGTCGACGCCCCGAGCCGCCAGCACCACGCCGGGCATGAAGGAGTCCCGGTCGATCGAGTCGTGGCGGATCGTCAGCGTCTGGCCGGTCGTTCCCAGCACGATCTCCTGGTGGGCGACCATGCCCCGCATCCGCACGGCGTGGAGGCGGATGCCGGCGGGTCCGGCGCCGCCCCGTGCCCCGGGCACGACCTCTCGCTCGGTGGGGTCCTCGGCCCAGTCGGGCGACGCCGCGGCCATGCGCTCGGCGGTGGCCAGGGCAGTCCCCGAGGGGGCGTCGACCTTGCCGTCGTGGTGCAGTTCGATGACCTCGGCGGTGTCGAACCAGGGCGCCGCCATTTCGGCGAAGCGCTGCATCAGCACCGCCCCGATGGCGAAGTTGGGGACGATCAGGCAGGCGCTGGACGTGAAGGCGGCGTCGAGCGCCGCCCGGTCGTCGTCGCCGAGGCCGCTGGTGCCGACCACGGCGTGCACGCCGGCGGCAGCCAGCACGGGCAGGTTGGCGCGTGCGGCGTCGGCCACCGTGAAGTCGACGACCACGTCGACGCCGGCGGCCACGACCGCCTCGACGACCTTCGGGTGGGCGTGGCCGAGGATCCCTGGGCCGTAGGACTGGACGTAGTCGATGTAGCGGCGGCCATCGGCGTCGAAGACGTACGGGCCCTCGGCACGGTCGACGAAGTAGGGGGTGCCGCCGACCGACCCGAAGGCACGCACCGGCGAGTTGACGCCGCCGGGGATGACCCGCACCGCCCGCTCGAAGAGCGCCTCGTTTCGACTCACGCGGGCCTCACCCGGCGAGGGCCTCGGCAGCGCTGCGGGCGAGGTAGGTGAGCACGAAGTCGGCGCCGGCCCGCCTGATCGCCAGCAGCAACTCGAGGGCGACGGCGTCGCCGTCGATCCAGCCGTTGGCGGCGGCGGCCCGGAGCATGGCGTACTCGCCGCTGACGTGGTAGGCGGCCAGCGGCACGTCGACCTCGGCCCGGGCCCGGGCGATGACGTCGAGGTAGGCAAGGGCCGGCTTGACCATCACCATGTCGGCGCCCTCGGCGATGTCGGTGCGGATCTCCTCGAGCGCCTCGCGGGCGTTGGCGGGGTCCTGCTGGTAGCCCTTGCGGTCCCCGCCGCCGACGATCTGCACGTCGACGGCGTCGCGGAACGGGCCGTAGAGGGCGGAGGCGTACTTGGCGGCGTAGGCGAGGATCGCGGTGCCGTCGTGGCCGGATCCGTCGAGGGCGGCGCGGATGGCGGCCACCTGTCCGTCCATCATCCCGGAGGGGGCGCACACGTCGGCACCGGCCTCGGCCACCGGGGCCAGGACGTCCATCAGGGCGTCCTTGCAGTGCGCGCACCGGTCGGCGTCGTTGTCGACGCTGCCGTGGCCGTCGAGGATCCCGCAGTGGCCGTGGTCGGTGTACTCGTCGACGCACAGGTCGGCCATGAGGACGACGTCGTCGCCGACCTCGTCGCGCAGGTCGCGGAGGGCCACCTGGACGATGCCGTCGGGGTTCCACGCCTCGGAGCCCTCGGGGTCCTTGCGGGCGGGGACGCCGAAGAGGATCACGGCCGGGACGCCGAGGTCGCGCAGGGCGGCCACCTCGGCGCGGAGGCTGGCCCGGGTGTGCTGGACGACGCCCGGCAGCGACGCCACCGGCTGGGGGTCGTCGGCCTCGGCGACGAGGCGGCGCAGCGGGGCGGTGCGGCGCAGGCGGCGGAGCCGGCGCTCAGGGAACATCACGCCGGAGAGCCTACGGAGGGGCGGTCCGCGGTCCCTCAGCCGGTGGCCCAGGCACAGGCGGTGGCGACCAGGCCGTCGACGGAGTGCGGTTCGGCCTCGACGGCCCGGTAGCCGAGTTCCCGGGCGGCGGCGGCGCTGATCGGCCCGATGCAGACGGCATCGGCCGGGGTCGGCCCGCCGGCGAGGGCGGTGTAGCGCCGGACCGTGGACTCGGCGGTGAAGGCGACGGCGTCGGCGGCACGGGCGGCGGCGAGCACGTCGGGGTCGACGTCGGGCTCGACGTTTCGATAGGCGACGACGACATCGACCTCCCAGCCGGCGGCCCGCAGCCCGTCGGGCAGGACGTCGCGGGCGACCTCGGCCCGGGCCAGGAGCACCCGGCCGCCGTCGGGGGGCGGTGCCGGGAAGGCCTCGAGCAGGGACTCGGCGACGGCCCGGTCGGGCACCAGGTCGACGGGAATTCCGGCGTCGACGAGCGGGGCGGCGGTCTTGGGGCCGACGGCGGCGAAGCGGGTTGCTGCCGGCACCCCGCCACCGAGGCGGTCGACGACCCTGCGGGCGCCGTTCGGGGAGGTGACGACCACCCAGTCGCAGCCTGCGATGCCGGCCAGCGCCGCGTCGAGGGCGGCGCCCCCGTCGGCCGGCTCGGCGATGGCGACCACCGGCAGCTCGACGACCGTGGCCCCCTCGGCCTCGAGTGCGACGGTGAGGCTGCCGGCCTGGTCGGTGGCCCGGGTGACGACGACGGTGCGGCCGGCGAGGGGCAGCTCGCTCATGCCCGCCCCAGCAGGTCGGATCCACCGCGCTCGTCGAGCAGGTGGCGGGCGGCGGCTCGACCCAGCGCCTCGGGGTCGTCGCCGGATCGGGCGTCCACCAGCAGCACGTCGCCGTCGGACGATGACAGGGCGGCGGTGAGCTCGACGACGCCGTCGGGTCGCACCGTGGCGTGCGCGGCGATCGGGAGCTCGCAGCCGGCGCCCAGTTCGGCGAGGAAGCCGCGCTCGGCGTCGACGGCCCGGCGGGCGTCGGGGTCCTCGATCCGGGCGAGCAGCTCGAGGGTGGCGTCGTCGTCGGTCCGGCACTCGAGGGCCAGGGCCCCCTGGCCGACCTGGGGCAGCAGCACGTCGGGATCGAGCGGGTCGACCACGTCCGGCGCCAGGCCCAGCCGGTCGAGGGCCGCCATCGCCACGACCACGGCGTCGAACTCGGCGGCCTTCGCCAGGCGGGTGGCGATGTTGCCCCGAAGGCCGGCGAAGCGCAGGTCGGGCCGACGGTGGGCCAGGTGGGCCCGACGGCGAATGGAGCCGGTGGCGACCGTCGCCCCCTCGGACAGGTCGGCCCAACGGGCGCCCACGAGGGCGTCGCGGGGGTCGCCCCGCCCGGGCACGGCCGCCAGCACGAGCCCCTCGGGGGTCGCCGCCGGCAGGTCCTTGGCGGAGTGGACGGCGACGTCGGCCCGACCGTCGAGCACCGCCGCCTGCACCTCCTTCACGAAGACGCCCTGGCCGCCGAGCTGCTCGAGCGGGGTGGTGCGGTCGAGGTCGCCGGTGGTCTCGACGATGACCAGGTCGACGGCGTCCGCGCCGGCAGCCGTCAGGAGGTCGGCGACGTGTTCGGCCTGCCAGCGGGCGAGGGGGCTGCCCCGGGTGGCGGCCCGGATCCGCATGGCGCTGCTCCGGTCCAGGATCCGGCCGGCGGCCTAGAGGTCGTAGAGGTCGCGCAGCGCCTCGGCCAGGCGCTCGCCCCGGGCGGTGCCGGCGGCGTCCTTGAGCCGGACGGTGGGCTCGTGGAGGAGCTTGCCGACGATGCCGGCGGCCAGTGCCTCGACCACCTCGCGCTGGCGGTCATCGAGTTCGCCGAGGCGGCCGGACAGGCGGTCGAGCTCTCCGGAGCGGACCTCCTCGGCACGGACACGCAGTGCGGCGACCAGCGGTGCGACCGATCGGGCGGTGGACTCGTCGACGTAGCGGTCCAACTCGGCGTCCACGATGGCCTGTACGGCGGTGATCTCCCGGCGCCGTTCGGCCAGGCCCACCTCGGCGAAGGCCCGCAGGTCATCCATGTCGAGCAGGGTGACGCCGTCGAGTTCGGAGGCGGCAGGGTCGACGTCGCGGGGGACGGCGATGTCGACGATCAGCAGGTTGCGGCCGTTGCGCTTGCCGACGACGGACGCCAGGTCGCCGTGCTCGAGGATCACCGACGAGGCGCCGGTGGAGGTGAGGAGGACGTCGACCTCGGCGAGGTGGCGCGGCAGTTCGTCCAGTCGGACGGCGGTGCCGTTGAGGCGGGTGGCCATGTCCTCGGCGCGCTCCCAGGTGCGATTGGCGACGAGGATCTCGGTGACGCCGCCACCGTGCAGCGCCCGAGCCAGGCCCTCGCCCATCTCGCCGGCGCCGTCGACCAGCACGCGTCGGCCGGCGAGGCCACCGAGGCGCTCGTCGGCCATGGCGACGGCCGCCTGGGACACGGACGTGATGTTGCGGGAGATGGCGGTCTCGGTGCGGACCCGCTTGCCGACCTCGAGGGCGTGGCGGAACAGCGGGTTGAGCACCGGTCCGACGCTGCCCTCGGCGGCGGCCGTCTCCCACGAGGAGCGGACCTGGCCGAGGATCTCGTGCTCGCCGATGACGGCCGAGTCGAGGCCCGACGCCACGGCGAAGAGGTGGCGGGCGGCGTCGCCGTCGTAGAGGCAGGTCAGGTGGTCGCTGAACTCCTCGGGCGGCACGTGCGAGACGTCCTCGAGGGACTCGCGGATGTCCTGGTAGCCGCCGTGGAACTTCTCGCAGTAGGCGTAGACCTCGATGCGATTGCAGGTGGAGAGCACCACTGCCTCGGTGACGTTCTCGCGCGCGGCGAGGTCGGCCAGCGTCTTCGGGAGGCGGGAGGCGGGAACCGTCATGCGCTCGAGCAACTCGAGCGGCACGGTGCGGTGGTTCAGGCCGACGACGACGACCGACACGGGTCAGGGCCTCCTGCGGATGGGCGGTTGGGCGGCGTGCGGGGCTCTGGTGGGCCCCGGTAGGGCACCAGCATTCCCGCTCGGACGGCGGGTTGACAACCCTGCGGCGATCGATCCGGGGCGGATCACCCGGTGGCCCGGGTGGCACCCCGCTGGTGCTCGTAGTAGCCGAGGATGTGGAGTTCGGTGGCGAGGTCGACCTTGCGCAGGCCGACGTCGTCGGGGGCGATCACGATGGTCGGGGCGAAGTTGAGGATGGACCGGACGCCGGCGTCGACGAGGCGGTCGACGGCCTCCTGGGCGGCGGTGGCGGGCGTGGCGACGATGCCGACGAGACAGCCCTCGTCCCGGACGACGGTGCGGAGGTCGTCGACGTGGCGGACGGCGATGCCGGCGACCTTGCGGCCCACGACGGCGGGGTCGGCGTCGACGATGGCGGCGACCGGGAAGCCGCTGGCGCCGAAGCCGCCGTAGCGGCTGAGGGCCTTTCCGAGGTTGCCGGCGCCGACGATGACCACGGGGGCCGGGTCGGCGCTTCCGAGGATGCGTCCGATCTGCTGGACGAGGAAGCCGACCTCGTAGCCGACGCCGCGGGTGCCGTAGGAGCCGAGGTACGAGAGGTCCTTGCGGACCTTGGCGGCGTTGACGCCGGCCAGTTCGGCGAGCTGCTGCGAGGAGACCGTGGTGGTGCCCTCGTCGGCGAGTTCGACGAGGCCCCGGAAGTAGACGGGCAGGCGGGCGACGGTGGCCTCGGGGAGGGAGGTTTCGACGTCGGCGTCCGGTGTGTCGCTGGCGGGTGCCATGCCCCCAACATACGCGCTCGTGAAGCTGTTCACATGGCATTCGGATTGCGGTCGGGCGACGATCCGACCGGTGCGGGCGATCCGCTCAGTCGACCATGAGGACGAACTGGAGGACGGCGGCGCCGAGGATGGCGAGCAGCAGGATCCCCACCGCCAGGGTGGTGCCGGAGCGCATCAGCACACCTCTTCTCTGTCGTCGGTCCTGTCGTCGGTCCTGTCGTCGGTCCTGCGGCCCAGTTCGACCGACGTGGTGACGCCGGCGCCGGCGCCGTCGGCTTCCGCCAGCACCACGGCGTCGCCGGTCCCCAGGGCCAGTTCGGCGGCGGCCGACGAGCGCGCCACCACGAGCGCCACGAGGCCGGCCGAGTCGACCAGCAGGCCCAGGCCGCCGGGCGGCACCTCGTCGAACGAGGACACCCGCTGGGCCGGACGGACCCGCTCGCCGATCCGGACCTGCACCCGGTCGCCGGGGAGGTCGTCGGGGTCGACGTTGAGTTGCACGTTGCCGAACCGGTCGATCCAGAGCACCTCGGCGTGCAGGCCGTCGGCCTCGTGGCCCGACACGGGTACGACGCCGGGCACCAGCAGCCCGGTCTCGAGCGACTCGCCCAGCTCGGCCAGGTCGACGCCGTTGCAGAGGTGGGCCGCCACCGGGGCAAACACGTCGCGGCCGTCGAACGTGGTGCCGGGGCTGTCGAGGTGGAAGTCGGCGTTGGTGAGCGCCACGGCCCGGTCGGCGCCGCCGACCATCGCCACCGCCGGGGCCAGCAGGCCGTTGTCGGGGCCGACCAGCACCGACTGGCCGCCGCCGACCTCGACGGCGATGCCGCGCCGGTCCCCACCGACGCCGGGGTCGACCACGGCCAGCACCACGCCGGGGCACAGGTAGGGGGCGCTGCGGGCCAGGGCCAGCGAGCCGGCCCGCACGTCGTGGGCGGGGATGCCGTGGGTGACGTCGACGACGGCCACACCCGGGGCGAGGCTGCGCAGCACGGAGTGGACGACGCCGACGAACTCGTCCTCGAGGCCGTAGTCGGACAGGAATGAGACGGTGCCGTGGCGCAGGCCCACCTCAGCCGCCCCCCAGTTCCCGGGAGCGCTCGGTCGCCGCCGCCACGACGTCGCGTACGAGGTCGCGGAAGCCGCCCTCCTCGAAAACCGCCAGCCCGGCGGCGGTGGTGCCGCCCTTGGAGGTGACGTTCTGGCGCAGCGTGGACGGCGGGTCGTCGCTCTGGCGGAGCAGCGTGGCGGCGCCGAGCAGCGTCTGCTCGGTCAGCGCCACGGCCGTGTCGCGCGGAAGGCCGGCGGCCTCGCCGGCGTCCATGAGGGCCTCGGCCAGAAGGAACACGTAGGCGGGGCCGGACCCGGACAGGCCGGTGACGGCGTCGAGCAGCGACTCGTCGACCACCTGCACGGTGCCGACCGCCGAGAGGATGCCGGCCGCCCAGTCGAGGTCGTCGGGGCCGGCGGCGGCGCCGGGGGCGATGGCCGCTGCGCCCGCGCCGACCAGCGACGGCGTGTTGGGCATGGCCCGCACGACCGGGACGCCGGCACCGAGGATCGACTCGAAGGTGGCCAGCCGCACCCCGGCGGCGATCGACAGCACCCGGGTGGCGCCAAGGCCGGCCAGCGCCTCGCAGACCGCCGGGACCACGTCGGGCTTGACGGCGACCAGGGTGTCGACGCCGCCGACCGGATCGGGTCCGACCGACAGGCCGGGGACGGCGTCGAGGAGGGCGTCCCGGCGGGCGGAGTCGGGTTCGGCCACGTGGAGGTCGCCGGCGGCCGCCCAACCGTCGGCCACGAGGCCCCCGAGGAGGGCCTCGCCCATCTTCCCGCCACCGACCACCTGGAGCCTCGTCACGACGCGAACCTACCGGGTGGCCGCCGGGGCGCCCGTCTCGATGATGCGGCTGGCGGCGACCAGCCCGGTCACGGCGAGCACGCCGATGCCGGCCAGCACGAACACCGTCGAGCCAGACCACCAGCCGAAGGCGAGGCCGAAGGCCAGCGGGCCCGTCGTCTGGCCCAGTCGCAGGACGCCGACGGACAGGGCGATCACGGCACCACGAGCCTGCTCGGGTGCCCACTCGGCGACCAGGTCCTGGAGCGTGGGGATCGTGAGGCCCTCGGCCAGCCCGTAGACGGCGGCGCCGACGACGAGCAGCCACAGCGGGCCGACGCCCATGAGGAGGAAGGTGCCCGCCAGGACGACCATGCCGACCTGCACCAGGCGGCCGGCCGACACCCGGCCCCGGGCCCGGGCCACGACCAGGGCCGCCACCGTCGAGGTGACGGCCGGGGCGGCGGCGATCAGCCCGCGCTGGGTCGGTCCGAGGCCGAACACCTCGTCGAGGTGAATTGGAATGAGGGTTAGAAACACCCCGAACATGACAAAGAAGATCAG
>LUMD01000720.1_pt1 | contig 14756 bp, 14 predicted proteins | sample 729651 | NCBI WGS metagenome assembly LUMD01 (sample SAMN03860272, study PRJNA289734) | marine metagenome | biome: seawater column; feature: ocean; material: water; isolation source: Red Sea water column Station 34 - depth 258m | place: Saudi Arabia: Red Sea | collected 2011-10-15 | depth 258 m | reverse complement strand
CCGATAACCCCGTTTCAAGGTATACAAGATCCGCCACGTTGACGAGGAAGCGTGAATGTTCCATCTTAGGATTGCTCCCTCCCGGACCTGATCCCTTTCAATGGTTCGGTCTTAGAGTTCATCCCTTCGGATGATTCTAGTCCTACAACCACCCGCCTCAGCGTGATTTCATTTCCGCATACCAAGCGGGAATTGCCAATCTAGAGATTTACCCAGCAGTTACTGATCTCTGCGTATAGCCGGTTTCAGAACAGGGCACGGCTGGCACCCTAATCCTACCTACTACCGTTCATAATACAAACTAGTGTTATATTTGAATTAGGATAATCAATCCTTCAGATTTGTTACCATATCACACACAGAACAAATTTTGCTACTACATTGATTTCCACAAACCAAACACATCTGCTTTTCTTTGTGGATTGTTTTATTAGTAAATTGAGAGATTTTCAAAATTGTTCTATACATATTATTTTTGATTCCATCATGGTTTGATTCAAGCAAATTTAGAAATTCTCTGATCTCAGTTCTAATTCCTTCATTCATGTGTGGACATGGTTCAGTTTGAAATGGCAGATTGTTTGTAAACGCATAAAATACAATTTCAGATTCGTAAATTTCAGATAGCGGTTTGATCTTTCGTACTTTATTCGAAGATGTATCAGGATCCATCCAACCTATTTTTTTTGTATCACCTGAAAGAATGTTAATAAGAAATGTTTGGAGTATATCATCTAGGTTGTGACCTGTTGCAATAATATTTGCATTAATTGCTTTTGCCGCATGATCCAAAGCGCGTCGTCTAAATGTACCGCAAATTGAACAGGAAGAAAGTTTATCGCTGTCCCTTAACTCTAATGATTCTTCTAAAGTAAGATCAAAGAGTTTTTTATAAGAGAAAACTTCATGCTTAATTTCTAACTGTGCACAAAAGTTTTCAACAATTTTAAGTGCTTCATCTCTGTATCCCGGAATCCCCTCATCAATTGTAACAGCAAATATTCTAAAATTATGAGTTTTTGACATTTTATTTAAAATGTCTAATAATACAAGGGAGTCTTTTCCTCCGGAAACCGCCACACAAACAAGTTCATTGTTTTTAATCATCTTATATTTTGAAATTGTTTTAGCTGCTTTACGTAAAATAGAATTGGAAAAACATTGAGAGCAAAGACTTTCTCCAGAATATTTTCTAGAATAAACCGATATGTTTTCGCATTTGTCACATTTCACAGTTTTTTTAAATAATTTATTATTAATATCTTCTTGTTTTCAAGATCATATTCTAAAATTTAAAATAAATAAAGTCTTGAGCAGGTCCAGTTTCAAATATCAAAACTAACATTAATACGGAGCCCAAAAATGAAAACCAGTATCTAAGTTTTATATTTGCAATTGCTTTAGGTAAATTTCCATGTTTGTATGAAGCAAAATTTAGTATGAAAAAAATAATGATCAGAATAACCGGGAATTTATTCAGAGTTACTAACTCAACAATTTGTTCTGTTGCAAAATCCCATAAAACATACTTCTGCATAGAATACCACATATGATCAAAATCTTGAACTCGAAAAGAGATGAAAGTGAAAAAGACTAGATATTGCATGCAAGCCTCCCCATATAACAAAGTTCCACGATGCGCCGTGCCAAAGACCCATTAGCAACATTGAGAACAATAAACTGGAATAAACAATAACATCGGATTTCCGATTTTTAAAAATTAATGGATAATATAGATAATCTCTTACCCATGTTGACAAGCTTATGTGCCACCTGCCCCAGAAATCTGAAGGCGACGCAGCAAAAAATGGCTTGTTGAAATTTAGAGGTATTTTAAATCCCAGAATCAGTGCGGCGCCTATTGCAATGTCAGAATAACCGGAAAAGTCACAATAAATCTGAACTCCAAATGCTATTGTACCAAGCATTATACTAAATGACTCCATTCCAATTGGATTTGAAAAAATATTATCTACTAGTGGACCTATGTTATCTGCAAAAAACATTTTTTTCAAAAATCCTAAAGCCATCAAAGTTAAACCAAATTTTAGATTTGAACGATGAATTACAAATTGTCGCAATCTTCCAGTCGTGCCAACTTCTTCTATTTTCTCCCTTAATTGTGGCAAAAACTGTTTAGCTCGCAAAATAGGACCTGCAACTAGCGTGGGAAAAAATGCCACAAAAAATGCATACTCTCTTAATGTTTTAGACGGTGTTAAACTTCCACGATAGATATCAATAATGTAGCTTATTGATTGGAATGAATAAAATGAAATTCCTATCGGTAATGCCAAATTCATTAATGGAATTTCTGAGCCTAGATCCACAATATTTCCAAAAATATTGAACTGTGTTATTGCAAAATCAGCATACTTGAAGAAGCCTAATAAGCCTAAACTACCCGCAATGCCTAACACCAAGAATATTTTTTTTCTAGCTTTACTGTCAGCTTTGTATATTTCTCTACCAGTATAGTAATGGAGTAATATTGTATAAAGTAAGAGAGCAACCAAGTAATTGTCAGTGTAATAAATAAAAAAGAAACTAGCAAAAATTATGTAAAGGTGTTGGAACCTTCTATATTTCAAAATAGTAATTATCCCTATTACAACAAAGAAAAAAATCATAAAGTCGATTGTATTAAATAGCATTATACATCAAAACTAATTTACTCGCCCATTTTTTCATATATGATCGGCAACGATAATTTAAAGAGTTTTTCAGCTACTAACACATTTCCAGCATCAGCAAAATGTGTTAAATCAAGATAAATCGTTCTACTTTTACTATCAAATGTATTTGTCAAATCTATAGTGTCCGTACATTTTTTATCTAAATCTCTTAAAGTGTCCTTAACAAGATTATAAGATGGTACAATGCTTGTATGGCTAAGTTTTTCTAAATTCTGTAATTCCCAATCTGATGGTATTTTATCACCAGCACCTGATACCGGTGGTATAGCAATAATAACACCAAAATTATTTTCTACACCTAACTCACAAATTTCAACCCATGTATTTTTCCAGACTTTAACATTATTTTCTACATTTTCATGAACTATAGCTTCACCTGGCACGCCCTGATCACCATAAACATTTTTTAGAATAACTCTTTTTGTGAACTCAAAAAATTCTGGTGACTTGTAATATAGTTTCAGTTTAGCAAATTCATTAGAAATAGGATAATAAAATGGCACATCGACATCAACTTCCTTGATCGGTTTACCTACACCATGACCAGTAATTACGATCAGTAGATCAGGCTCATAATCAATTAGTTTTGTCTTTATTTGATGCGCAGAATCAAATGAATTGTATGCGTTTATTCCTGCATTAACAACTTCGATTTTATAATCAGTGTCAAGAGCGTCTAATTTTTGTTGTAAATATCCCTGAAAAGTTGTTTTATCAGATGTTGAAAACATTCCATATGTTTCTGAACCACCTACAAGAAAAATTCTAAAAGTATTTTCAATTTTTGTCTGAGTTATTTCTGGACCCCTAAATCCATGCTCATTGATGTTAACAGTGTCTGTATGCTGATTAGGTGCCAGATGCCTAGTTGGGTAATCATAGTAAATCATTTTTCCATAGTCATCACATAATTTTTTCAAATCATCTGAATCATAATTTTCATAAATTCCGCTCATAAGCAGGCCTGTAAAACATGAATCCTTTTGATCCAAAACCATTCTACCAATTACTTCAAACGATGCTAGTATTACCAACAAAAAAATTATTCCTAAGCATATTTGCTTCCTGTAAAAAACAATTTCTGACAATGTCTTTTTTTGTTTTTTACCGTCGTGTATTAATGACTTATTATGAAAAGATATTAGAGAACTAACTTAAAATTTCAAATTTAACGAGTAGATTAGGTATAACTAGATTAAATCGTAAACCAGCCAGACTTCATATAAGATAATGCTATATTGAGACCGAATATGGCAAAGGTAACCCCATAAACCGAAAACATAATTGCGTTAATTTTTGCCTCGGATGCTTTCTTTTCAATAATAGTGTAGATAAACTTCCCTCCATCAAGTATGGGCAATGGAAGCATGTTGATGATTCCAATGAAAAATGAAATCATCCACAACCAAAGAAGGAACATAGATACTTGAGGATCCCATTCTATGAAATTATAAACTGGTTTGTAAAATGCATTATCTCTCATAATACCAACTAGACCTTTATCAGGATCATCAGGAGAAGGCATGATCTCAACAGGAAATTCCAATTGCTGTCTATCTCTATTTACTGTAACAGTAACAGTCTCTCCTGGTTTCAGATCAACTTTTTGAAAATCTAACGGAGTTATAATGGGCACACCTTCAATTCCTGTTATGACATCATCTTTTTGTAGACCTGCTTTTTCTGCACCACTACCTTCAATAATTGAAAGTATGAGAACACCATCTGGTTCATCATAAAACCATTCCAAAAGTGGATCTGGTAAAATCATTGCAAATAATGGATTTGTTAATAAAATTGCTCCTAATGCAAATGCAAAAATTACATTCGCGGTTGCTCCTGCACCTATGACTCTGAGCCTAGATATTTTTTTTGCATTATCAAATTCTTTTTCGTCTGGTTCCACAAACCCTGCAAACAGTGCAATGAAAATAGCAAATCCTCCCGTCTTGATCTTTATTTTTTCTAAAGAGGCCACTATACCATGAGCGCCTTCGTGAACCACGAGAACTATTGGAATAGATAACAGAAAATACAAAATAGCTGATGCAGAAGTTAGAGTAACTCCAGGTATTAGCACTGTTAATTCAGCAAATTCTGTTGGTTCCACAAAAAAGTTTGAAATGTTTAAAATTAAAAACCAAAACGCAAACCCCATCATTAGAAAGCCTGCTACTACGCTAACATCCGCAAAAACACGAATTCCCCGTCTGGTCCTAGTTAACATTTTTGAAAGCACTGACTGAACTTGACTGTTTCTGTATGTGAGGCTGTAGGCTTTGATTGTAAAACCATGTTTTTCTAGTTTTAGCGACTTTGCTACAATTAAGATAACAACCCACGCTATCAAAACGTAAATTATTGCATTTTCAGTAAGAAAGTCAAGCGCCAAATCAATTACTACTTTTTTAATCACGTAAATTTATCAGTTACTGTGAAACCAGTCATCATTGTATCGACATTTCCTGATAAAACATCAATCACAAAGATTGCCAATCAATTGGTAAAGAAAAAACTTGTTGCATGTGTTAACATTATGAAGATTTCATCTGTTTATTACTGGAAGGGAAAAATCGAAAATCAACCTGAATATCTTGGACTTTTCAAAACTACCAAGAAAAATCAACCTGTACTAAAAAAGGAACTTAGAAAACTTCATCCATATGATATCCCAGAAATCGCAGAAATCAATGTAGATTCAATCAACCAACCATATCTAAAATGGCTAGTAAACTCTACACGTTAGCCTTCTACTGGAAATCTTAGAATTGAAATAATACCACCAAGTCCCGTTACCCTTAGTCCAGCGTCAGTTGTAGTATCTACACTGTAAATACTGCTACCTTTTGACTCTACATCATTTAGAAAATCTATAACTTCCTGTTCATCACAGCTTTGCATTACTTTTTCAGAAAAAATAAGGGAGTCTATAGCACCGTATTGATTTGCATTCTTAGTTTCTTCAAAACCCATTGTGAATTTACGGCTTTTTTTATTGGCAAGAAACATTACCTGATCTATTATGTCAGAAACTTTTGCAAGCTTACTATTTGAAATTATTTCTTTCATTGATTTGGATTTGGTAAATATATGAATACCATCTTCTCCACCGGAATCAATGCCTTCAACTATTTTTATTTCATGATTTTGTCCAATCTGTTCCTTTGCAAGAAAATTTGCAAATCTATTTTTTGTTTCACCCGGCCCAAAGATGATGAGCTGGTTGTCAGTCCTTACAACTGATAACAGTGCCTTTGCAATTTCATCAAAGAAATTTTCAATTTTAAAATTTGTTTTGTATCGTTTTCCGCTAGACCCTGAATAAATATTCTGTAGTATATGTAGATGCGTTCCCTTAAGCTTTCCAACACCGCAATCATTAGTATCTATAGCAACTAAGATAAATGCAAAATTCTGATTATTGGTTTTGAGAAGTTTTTTTTCTATTGATGACCATTTCTTTTTGACTAAGTTAAATGGTTGATCAACTTTGATGATAAACGAATGATGTGATCCGTGTGGAATTGATTCATTGTTAGAGTCTTTGATTATTCCACTTACACGCATTCTGTCCAACACATTATCGAGTGATATTTTTTCAACTTCTAGTGATAATCTAATCTTAATCCGTTCTCCCTTATCAGGCCTTGCAAAATCTTTTTCCTGTTTAATAACACGAACAGTCTCACCAACAATCCTATCTCCCCCTTTTATTATTCGGCGAAGAATAATTAGATCGTCAGAATCTTCTGGTATGCATGAGATTGAATTGTTATCAATAATTTTTGTTATCATACCTGTTCTTCTTGTAGTTAAAGAAAACTTTTCAATTTTTTTGCGTCATTTTTTGAACGTATTTTTCTACCCACTCAAGGGTAATAACACCGCTTTGTGCCAAGTTTACAAGAGAATTTGATGAAGCCTCTCCAGTAACTTTACCACTATTATGTCTAAACTGGCGCCACTTTAGACTTGTATTTCCAGTTTTGGAGTTATAGATAATACCTAACACATCTCTTGCATTCACAAATGTAATACCTCTGATCTTCTTTAGAGTAACCTTATCAGCAGCCTCAACGTATATGGAACCAAGGCTTTCTTCACGCTCAGGAAAAACTTCAGGATCTTCCGTATAGCTTTCTGGAGCAAATGAGCTACAAGTGCTTACTATAGTGAATCTTCGAAAGTTTTCCAGTGATGTGCCAGCATCTATTTTTACCATTTCTGTTACAAAGTGTGACGTTATTTATCAAGCTTCTTGAAAGATTCAATTAGTATTCACTTAAACTACGACTTGCAGGCATTGATGAGCTTATCCCTTTGAATAGATGATGAGGATCTTGAGTTCTGAGCCTGCAAACTACCATTTATGATATATCTGAATGGCAAATTAACCGAAATCACTATCACGTTTTTGTGATTGCTCTTCATTCATTCTTGCCGATGCCCTAAATTCATCATCGTGATTTTGTCGTCCGTGACCACATTTTACGCATGCGAGAAATCTACCATTTGGATTTTTTTCAAAATTTTCACAACCACAAAAACATGTCAAAATTCATTCTCCTCCATATTTAGTAATTTCCAATATGATAAAATAAATCATGCCTAACTAGTTTCATTTTTAGCACAACATTCTCCTAAAGGAATTTCATGGTTATCTGGACATTTTCGTGGATGATTTAACATAGTACACAATGCATCTGTAAATTGTTTGTTCATATGATGTTCAATTCCACACACCATTTCCTCATCAATTTCTACCTTAAGAGCACTGTCCATCAATACTTCAAGCAGTCTACTATTTCTCATCATACTTGATCCAATTTTTTCACCATTCTCAGTAAGAGTTACACCAGCTTTGTTATACGAAACTAATTGTTTTTCATTTAGTTTTTTTAACATTTGAACAACGCTTGGCTGTCTAACATGTAGTATTTTCGCAATAGTACTAATTTTTACTTCCTCGTTTCGTTCTTTTATATGCCAAATCCCCTTAAGATACATTTCTACATGTTCAGCTTCGGCAGTTCCCACGAATAATACTTCATCATCTTTTGTTGTCATCACTTCACTTCCAAAGTATCTTTTAATAAATATTCAAAATATTCAGTTGCAAAACCGGATAATGCTGCATGATCTGTACAGATGGCTATAATTTCAGAGCTGTTTGAATGACTAATTTCAGGACCAAGTAATATTACAACATATTGTTTATCTGAAATTATACCTCCACCAAATAGTCCTTTCTTCATCCTTACAGTTGCAACACGTTTTAATCCTTTGATAGCAGTTTTGTCAAATTTGTCAGATGTAAGAATAGTGATTTTGATACCTTTATCATTCAATTGTCTTATTCTTGGCAGCGCCTGTTTTACTAATTCCTCTCCAGCTTTTGGGATTGCAATTAAGACTTCTTTTCTACATGATTCTATTATCTCGAGAATTTTAGTTGCTATGTTCATGGTACCCGTCATTACCCAGATATCAGGTCGCTCACTTGTTCCACTTTTTTCATACAGCGGACCGAGTTCTGCCATGATCATTTTCTCATTTTTGAGAAATTCCGTTTCGTAGTTTTGCTTTGTTGTTTGTAGTGCACTGTTTGGAGATTTGGCGAAATATTTTGTCGGTCTTGATTCATCTGAGGATATCCATCCTTTTTCCTCTAGTATACTCAAAACTTCGTAAATTTTTGAATAGGGGACAGTAGATTTCTCGCTTAACTCTGAGGCATTAAGCTCGCCATTTCTCAATAATGAAGTAAAAGTTTTGATCTCATAACTAGTTAGGCCAACTTTTTCCAAAGATTTTCGTACTTGGTTGGAAATGCTCATTTTGCCGTTCTAATTTTATAACTAAATACCTTATAAACTACACACCCATTCCAACGGTGAGTAGTATGAAATTTGTTAAATACTGATTTTCGAGACTTTTAGTAATAATGACTAATATGATTTTAGATGCTGAAGTGTTTGAAAGAGATAACAAAGTCTACATGACAAAAACATGTCCTACACATGGAGAATGTGAGGAATTATACTTTGGTTCGTATGACATGTACAAGAAATTCAGTACTTACTGGGTTGACGGTAAGGGAGCACATGCACCAAATGTTATGATGGAAGACAAATGTTCATGTCCAAACAACTGTGGGCTTTGTTCTAATCACTTGTCACATAGTGGACTTGCAAATATTATAGTTACAAACAGATGTGATCTTACTTGCTGGTATTGTTTCTTTTATGTAAAGAAAGGTCTTGAAGGGGCTTACATGTATGAACCAAGCCAGGATCAAGTACGAGCTATGATGAAGACTCTGAAGGCTGAGAGACCAATTCCTGGAAACTCTATGCAGATTACTGGTGGTGAACCAATGCTAAGAGAAGATATTACTGATTTGATCAAGATAATGAAAGAGGAACATGTAGATCACATACAAATGAATACAAATGGAATACGTCATGCACTAGACCCAGAAGCTGGCAGAGATGTAAGATTAGCAGGTTGTAATAATCTTTATCTTAGTTTTGATGGAGTAACGGCAAGAACCAATCCAAAGAATCATTGGGAAATTCCACACGCAACTGTAGTCTTTGTTCCAACTGTAATTAAATCAATTAATGACCATGAGCTTGGCGGCATAATTAGATATGGACAAAAGAACATGGATGTTGTTCACGCAGTAAACTTCCAACCTGTATCATTAACTGGAAGGATGGGAAAACAAGAAAGAGAGAAGTACAGAATTACTATTCCTGACTGTATACAGAGAATAGAGGAACAGACACAGGGTCAAGTAACTGTTGATGATTGGATGCCAGTACCAAGCTGTATGCCACTTACAAATGTGATTGAGGCATTTTCAAGCAAACCGAAGTATGAATTATCAATTCATTTTGCATGTGGTGCTGGTACGTACGTCTTTGAAGACGCAGATACGAAAAAATTTGTTCCAATGACACGATTCTGTGACATTCAAGGAATGCTTGAACTGTTTGAAGATAAATCAGAACAAATTCGTTCTGGGGCTAACAAATACTTTACAATGCTTGAAGTAGTAAGAAAACTAAAGAGTTTCATTGATAAGAACAAGCAGCCAGCAGGTCTGGACTTGGCAAAGATGTTTAGCAACATACTAATGAAAAGATCATTTGATGCAGTGGGTAGCTGGCATGTAAAAGGTCTATTCTTGGGCATGATGCACTTCCAAGACAAGTATAACGAAGACCTTGAAAGATTACAAAGGTGTGATATTCATTATCTAACACCAGATCTTAGAATCATACCATTCTGTGCATTTAATGTAATTCCTGAATGGTATAGAGATAGAATCCAAAAGAAATATTCCATGACTGTTGAGGAATGGGAAGAAAGAGAGGGTGAAAAACTTGAAGACGGTCTTTACAGAGGTCTTATGAGAAGAGGTGCTGGCGATGAGCTTGCAGCGGGCTGTGCCAAGAGTCAGATGTTCCACGAAGCACAGCAAGCAACAATGTAATTAGTCACACTTTATTTTTAGGCAATAAATCAAAAGAAACCTATGGCAATTGAATTATTTGTTAATGGTACGTTGATGCGCGGACTGGCACTGCACAAAAATTTGGATGGCGCAAATTTTCTTGGCGAATTTCATACTCTTCCAATTTATCGTCTTTATTCTATTGATGATATTCATCCTGGTATGTTTGAAGTCGAAGAAGGAGGAATTTCAGTTATCGGTGAAATATATCGTATGAGCGACGAAATCTTTCAACGGGTGAAAAGTGGAGAACCATCTGGTCTATATTTTGGTGATGTTAAATTGACCAATGGGAACACAGTCAAAGGTGTATTATTCCCAAGGGAGACAGCAGAGTCAAATTACAAAGACATTTCCAATTTCGGAGATTGGCGTGCTTACATAGCCAGCCTTAAGAAATAGATTACTGATGAAATCTGTATTGGATTTTGAAATTGATACAATTGGAAAATCAGCACTAAATTTTATAGAATCATATTCTGATGGTGATACAATTGGTGAAACTGTAAAAGTTTTTGAGAATACGGTTTATTTGAAAACTAGGAATGATGATTTAATCTGCTTAACTTCAAAGGATGTAAAAGCTCCAATCAATCTGAATTTTAACTCACCCGTTAATTTTTTGGAATTAGATTGCATCAACAAAAAAGCCATCAAAACATCAGATGGATTAAAGTTAGAAACTATAGGATTTAATACTAAAAACTCGAAAATTTATCCCATAACAAAAGATCATGGAATAAAATCTGGTTTGCGTAATAGGATCTTATTTTCTGTGGATGAAATGAATCTTTTCGACACTTCAGGAAGTATTCTTGACAATCACTCACTATTTTTCAACGAGTTATCAGATTCAATTAGGTTGATATCAGAATCTACGCAAAAACATGATCTAGTGAAATTGTCAGACCGACTTTCAAGTATTGTTGGGTTAGGAAACGGATTCACTCCTTCAGGTGATGATTTTATAGTTGGCTTCTTATTTTGTCTGAATAGAATTCTTTTATGTTCAAATGATAAGAGCATAAAATTTGTTGTCATGGGGAACACTAACTGGGCTAGCAAAAAATTCATTGATTATTCCCAGAATGACATTGTCATTGAACCACTTGAGGTGTTTGTTAATTTTTTATTGTCAGGAGAAAACAAAACGAAATTTCCTTTAATGGATCTTGTTCAAGTGGGCAGATCCAGCGGTATGGATGCAAGCATAGGTGCGATTATAGCTACGGTGTTTGTTTTTGATAATGACTTTAGAAATTTAATATTAACAAAACTTAATTTTTTGAAATAATTGTACCAGCTTTGCCATTTAATGCCGCCAGGGCATTGTCTAAAGATGTGATAATACCCATATCTCCTCCAGATTCTAAGAAATCTATCATTGCCAGCATCTTTGGTTTCATACTTCCTTCCAAAAATTGTCCTTCCTTTAGGAGTTTTTTTGCAGTTTTTACAGTGATAGTATCCAAGTCACTCTCATTCGGCTTACCATAATTCAATTTTACTTTGTCTACGTCTGTTAGAATCAAAAGTACCGAAGCCCCAATAGATTTTGCAATCAAAGCTCCAACATGATCCTTGTCAACCACACAGTCTATTCCCTTAAAACTAGAACCACTCTTGATTACAGGTATTCCACCGCCACCACCAGCAATCGGCAAACAGGAATCATCCTCAATGAATTCTTTCAATATATCTAATTCAACAATTTCTAGTGGCTTTGGAGACGCAACTACTCTTCTCCACGTTTTTTCTCCAGTAGGTTTTACTTTCTTAATAATATAGCCCGTTTTATCCCTTAATTTTTTTGCCTCAGTCTCTGTTAAGAAAGGACCTATAGGCTTACTTGCGGAAGTTTTACCAAATTTTGGATCATTTTTAGATACGAGCGTTTGAGTAATCAAACTTACAACTCTTTTATTTTTTTTTAATTTTAAAAATTCGTTTTGGAGTGCCTGCTGCAGCATATATCCAATTTGGCCTTGCGTCATAGCTATAACCGTATGCATCGGTAGGTTAGGCATATTCTTTGCAAATTCCTGTTGTAGGAGTAAATTTCCTACTTGTGGTCCATTACCGTGAGTAATACCTGAAACTTTGTACCGGTGTTTGCCTAGAACAACAGAAGCAATACTTTTTGCCGTTTTTTTTATATTTTCTTGCTGTTCTTCATGTGTGCCAATTTGATCTTTTTGTAAAATGGCATTCCCACCAAGTGCGATTACTATTTTCTTAGAACCATTTTGGTTTTTTTTGCCCATACTACTCAGAATATTGTCATTTAGTCAAAAAGCTATATAAGCGATTACAAAATTGCATCAGTCGCTATCAATTTTATCAAGTATATCTTCAATATCTTTTTCAAGTTTTGGTTTTGGCTCCCAGTTGACATGCGCGGTCTCAACTTTTTGTTCCGTTAAGGATTGATAAAAAAACCGCAAGCCGATATTTATTACTCGAAGATTGTTTGGTATCAAAACAATTCTCCCTCTAGAAATTCAGAACGAATTTTTTTAATCAAGTTTTCATCTGGTTTGTTGACAACAAGTGCAGCTGCAAAACTCATCAAAGCGTTAGATGTAAAAAGTTTGGCGCCGGAGTCTGTCAACAACTTGAGTTCATTTTCACTTACATCCTTTTCTGTTCCGCAAATGTATGCAAAGACAGATAATTTTCTACCATTTTCCTCAGCAATCTCAATAGCTTTTTTTATGGTTTCAGCATGAAATGATATAGTATTTTTTGCGGCATTAATTCCACATATTATATCAATAATTATCACACCAACATTTGGATCATTGGCATCCTCAAGAATTCTGTTCTTCCTTAGCAAGGGATCAATTATAGGATGTGGTCTAGCCGAAGTAAATTCCTCCTCACCAAAATCAATCAAAGTATTTTCCTTACTAGATGCATTTCCCTTAATGGAATACTCACCGTCTGAGCTAAGATTAGAGTGTATTTTCCCTATCATTTGCTCCAAAATTATTTTAGATTCGTAACAAAGAGTACCACCAGCAAAAAATCCCCTAACAAATTTTTGTTCATTGTTTAAACTATTGGAAAGTGATTCAGCCATCTTAACAGATTCACTGACTTGACTCCTGATAATATTCCTAATTTTTTTGTAGGAGTCACCATTTAGAGATTTCAGAGTTTTTAGCACAGATGTCTGAATTGATTTGGAAAATTTTATCTTGTCAGTATCTTCACGGTTTTCATTATCACCAACCAAACAAAGAACATAATTTTTCTTTGAGAAATTATTGATTTTGTTTATGATTTTATTTCTAACATCGTTGTCAACAGGTTTTGAAACCAGCAAGACAGCCTCAGTGTTTGGATCATTTTCAAAAATTTCCATGGCTCTTATAGTCATCATTCCACCAATATCATTCCGTAAGTCTCTTCCACCAACTCCTATTGCATGGGATATACCCTCGCCAAACAAATCAATCAAAGTGCTTGACTCTTGAATTCCAGTACCTGACGCACCAATGATTCCAACGGAACCTTTTCTTATCCTATTTCCAAATCCAAACACAGTTCCATTGAGTATGGTTGTTCCAGCTTCTGGTCCCATGAATAATACATTGTTTTCAAGTGCAAGATTTTTCAAGTAGATCTCATCTTCCAACGGTACATGATCACTAAAAACAAAGAGATGAAGTTGTTTTTTTATTAATTCTACAGCCATGTCTTTAACAAATTGACCTGGAATTGACAATGACGCAATGTTTGCATTGCTAAAGGATTCCAGTGCTGAAGAAAGATCATTGAATTCATTTTTTTCCTTTGCAGAATCTGATACAAGTAATTGTTCTGCCTTCTGAGCAGCATTGTTCAACGAATTTTCATCTTGACAATTAATAGAGATTAATGTATCATTTTCCGTAGCAGAAATTCCATCTTCCGTTAATAGATCCATGTTTTTGAGCGTGTTTTTATTAAGATCAGTTCCCATCACGATCGCTGCATCAACAACTCCCTGCACATCCTTAAGTCGCTGAGAAAACTGCATCATCTGAACGGAGTCCCTAAAAAAATTTTTTTTAACAATATTTAGGATCATCTTTATATCAAACAATTTTTCTATACCTTTTATCGTTTTGGCTCGATCAAAAGTAAACAGCTTTGGCGTCGGATTATTATCAATTATAATTTTAACAGCAGTTATAGGCATTAGTTTGCCACCTGCTCATGCAGAAGTTACAAAGGTTGCTCTTGTTACCGATGCCTTGTTTAGTGACCAAGGCTGGGGTACTAATGCTTACACCGCTGCAACTAACCTAAGTGAGAAATATGGTTTTGAGCTTGGAACTGCAGAAAGTGTGGCTATACCTGATATTGAATCAACACTAAGAGATTTTGCTGAACAAGGTTATGATTTGATCATAGCACACGGCTTCCAATGGACTGACCCTGCATTGGTTGTATCTCCAGATTACCCAGATACAAAGATTTTTGTATTTACTGGATATGCTTCTGGACCTGGTGTAGCATCCATATCTCCGCTGCAGCAAGAAGGTACGTTC
>LUMD01000269.1_pt1 | contig 14759 bp, 21 predicted proteins | sample 729651 | NCBI WGS metagenome assembly LUMD01 (sample SAMN03860272, study PRJNA289734) | marine metagenome | biome: seawater column; feature: ocean; material: water; isolation source: Red Sea water column Station 34 - depth 258m | place: Saudi Arabia: Red Sea | collected 2011-10-15 | depth 258 m | reverse complement strand
ACATGGGAAGGGGGAAAACTTGCAGAAGATCTAAATTCTGATTTATCATTAAACGAAATGATTGCTAACCAATCAGTTAATGACGCAACAATTTTTGTTGATCCTTCGAATAATGGAATACGCATTTATGGAAAATGGAAAAATAACCATGATTTTGGTATTACAAAAGAATTGTTTGATATTTACAACAATATTGCAGGACACATAAAGAAGATTAATTAGCTCTCCACCAATCTAGCGATAAATAATCAATTTTGGATTTATTGTGTGGTATGGCCAAAATGAATTGTTTTTTGACACTACTAGCTAATCTACCAGCCAGTACTACAGCAGTAGAAGAAATATCATCGCTTTTGTTGTAAACCTGTACTAAAAATGGCGCATGGTCAATTCCTGGACCCCTTTCATATACAGCAAAATCACAACCAAATTTTATTCCTGGATTTATGACATAACCCTTTTCTCGAAAATCTTTGTACACTTGATATTTCTTATCGAAATTATGATATTCCTTCCTGCATAATCTAATAAGTGCACTCAAAGACACTCTCTTTCCATCCTTAGTGATCTTAATTTTTGAAACTTCTTGTAGATAACATCCTTCAATGAGATCTAAAATCAATGGGACGTTGATCTCATCTACATTTGGTTTTGGAATACCTATTGGTTTACCAAAATAACCACTAGCAAAAAGATTTCTAGATTCTTGTATATTCCAAACAACTATTCTGTTTTCTAATAATTCGCCTTTCAAATCAGAGACTTAATGCTAATAAGATGAATGAATCAGAAACTTCCTGACATTTATCCGCCATCTCTTCTATAGATTCAATAACGTCTTTCATTAAGAGCAATTCCTTTGTGTCAGAAATTTCATTTAGTGCAGTAATTGACATTATACGGTATTTCGTATCTATATCACGTTCAATTTTTTGTGTCTCCTGAGCAAGTTCAATAGCTTTACTGGCATCAACATTTAGACTCCTAATAATTTCATTTAATTTGTAAATTTCGTCAACAACAAGCTCAATCAATCCTGTTAAATCCTTATCCAATTGTGAAGTTTTAATTGTTGTAACTTTCATATTCGAAAGCTTGAAAGAAATGCCAGTTATGTAACCGCCAATTTCATCCATTGTGTAAGCTGTGTTAAGAATATTATCCCTGTTTAAAATTAAACCCCCAACATCTGCTACATCCCTGGTTATTTTGCGTCTAAGATTTTCTACTTCTTCTTCTATACTAGAAATCTGTTCAAGGCTGCTTGCATTAAGAATTCTGTTTATCTCATCCTGTAATACGGCTAATGCCTTTCTTTTTGCTTGAACCTCTAATTCCCCGCTATACATAATTGATAACTAATTACAATCGTTTTTCTAATTTATATCATACTTTCATTAGATGTGTTCATGCTTCTTGATTGATTTTAGTTTGCCTATTATACAGTGTTAAAACTTCCTCACCAGTGGAAGAGTCCTCCACTGCTTTTTCATACCTAATTTTCCCTGTAAATTTTGGAAATCTTAAAGCAAATCCACTACCTTTTCTAATTAAATTTAATCCAGTTTTATGGATTGGACTTAGAGTTATTTCTGACGCAACAATTTCTAAAACTAATTCGGGATCAAACCAAACATCAGCTTCCATTTCACTCACAACCCTAGAATTTTTTTTAATTGTTACTTTATTAGAAAGAATTTGGTATAATTGGTCCAAACTTTCATCAGTAAATCCTGTACCAACTTTACATATACTTGGGAGGTTATCTTCCTCTGGATTATAACTAGCCAACAATAACGTCCCATATAGTCCAGTTCTTCGTCCTTTACCAAAGTATGCACCTATAACAACTAAATCAAGACTATCTCCCAATTCATTTCTATATTCACGTTTCAGTTTCAGCCAATTACTACCACGAGTACCAGCGCGGTATGGTGAATCAAGAGTTTTTAGCATAAGCCCCTCACATCCTGCATTAATGGAGTTTTCTAGAAAGTCTTCGACCTCATTCTCATTTTTAACAAGCAGCATTGGTACAAGCTTAGCAAAACTGTTTTCATCAACTAATCTTTCTAAAATTTTCCTTCTTTCGGAATACGGTGAATCCAAACAATCATTTTTGTCATAATATAGTACATCAAAAAAATTAACCGTAATTGGATATTGTGATACAGCCTCATCTAACTTATGTTTCCGCCTTCTATGCATTAACTCCTGAAATGGTAAAAATTCCCCTGTGTTTTCATTAATTGGAACTATCTCTGCCTCAAATACACCATTATCAGTTTTAAGCAATTTTCCAATATTGTCGACAATATCTGGGTAGTATTGTGTAATGTTTTCTAGACTGCGTGAAAATAAAATTATGGTGTCATTTTTTTTGTGTATTTGTACACGTTCCCCATCTAGTTTGTATTCTGCAGCAAATTGTTCAGGCATTTTCTTGATCACATCTTTCTCACTCTGAATTCGATCAGCTAACATTGGTCTTACTGGACTAAATAGTGATATTCTAAATTTTTTTATTTCATCGATTCCATCTGTTGCAATTATTAACGATACCTTACCTAAATCGCTTGAAACGTTATATGCATTTTCAATATGTTCTCTATTTTCTTTTTTTCCAGTAAATGCAATAGCCAATGCATCCATCACTGTGTTTTCTGCTATTCCCAAACGTAATGTACCTAGTAAAATCTTTAGCACAAATTTTCCCTCTAATGGTGTTGCATCATTCAATAAACTTGAAATATATTTCATTTTCAAATCTTGCGAACGTTTGCCTTCTAACTTTGAAATTTTAAACAAAGTATCATAAACTCTTTCTACAGTAATTTTTTCTGTTGTAAACGTGGTTTGAGTTTTTAATTTTATCAGATTTGATGCTGTTATACCAAGATCACCATCTTCTTCATAATCATCCTCAATTTTTTTAACTGGAAATCCGACTGATTTTGAAATGGCACGTATTGCAAGCTTTTCAGCAATCCCTAACTCTACACCTTCAAAATTTGGTCTAATAATTCCCTGAATTAAATAAACAACATTAGGAATTAATTTTTTAGGTGTTTTTTCTAATAATTCAACTAGTATACTTGTAAGTTCTATTCGTTTTGTTGTCTTTTCCATCTTTTCAAAAATTTCAGATATTATAGAGAATTCCATCAGGTTTTTTTTGCATATTCAAGTAATAAATTTGAGCTTGAGCTTATGCTAGTTTGTATGTGTGGTAATCAGTTTATTAGATATATTTGAAAATAATTTTTTTTGGAGAATTTTTTTGTTTTGTTACCATTGCAAAATTGTACAGTGGGTATGATTTTTTATAAAATTTCATGAAACTCCATGCCACGTCATGATTTTTAAATTCACAAATAAAAATACAATTCCAAGAACCAATGTTTCACCTGTCATTTTAAAAAATGACCATATTATATCACGAACAGTCTGACTAAATAGCACAAAAACAAAATTTGAGAAAGCAATTACTGATATGTATGTAATAGCAAATGGTTTTAGATTATTAGTAAAATTAGATATTTTCATGTATTATTATTTTTTTATGTAGTTTAAAACTTTTTAATTTTTCTAATCTGGATCTTCGTAAGATTCTTTTCTTTGTTCATTCTGTGGTTGATCTTCCATTGGCTTCATTTTACTGTGTAGTACGCTCATTATAGATTTGTATCCTTCTGCGTATTCTAATTCAGATGGTACAAGTGTTGCTGGATGAATAAATCCCTGACTTCTCATTGCTAATGCTTTCTTTGTAGCAATTTCACGTATATGATCCCAATCTGGAGTTGAAAATCCATCGAATGGACCTGTTAATTTACCATTATGCATACTAAAAACTAACGCTTCAACAATTGGGATACAGAAGTTGATTGATGCAGCTGAGTTGATCTTAACTGGCATCAATGGCATATTATGACTTCCACGTGTATTTCCAGCTACATAGTGTGGATTACTAAATACACTACCTGCTTCCTCAGTAGCTGGAAAGTTTTTTTGTGTTCTAACAACGCATATGGGATCATCTTTACCAACATATGTACCAGCTATATTATGAAGTCTGTCAGTTGATGCGTCTAGTATCGGTTCGCCATCTTTTGTATAAACTGAATCAATAACAAAACGACCAGGATACATCAATGCAGCTTCTATTATTGGTTTGTCTTCCCATAATGATAGGTTTGCAATCTTACCTTCCTCTACGTCCATGATGTTTATGTTGACACCCTTAGCAAGTGATTTGTTAACTATTAGTCCTGTGTTACTTAGTGCATCAACAAATAGTTTATAGATCGGATAATTGAATGCTCCAGGTTCAGTTTTATCTGCTGCAAATACTGTAAACACTTCATTTGGTCTTTCATCGAATTCCATTTCTGCTACGCCAGGTCCCATTCCCTTTATGTTACCTGAAAAAGAATCCTTTAGCAGGTCTTGTCCTGCACCGTATAGCCCTTCTTCTTTAGCAACTTTTGTACCAGCCATAAATGCATCCCACGCAAGTTGATGAATTTCTTTATTGTTTGTGCCTTTAGTATGAGTCATAACAATATGTGAATCATCACCACAATATCCAATGTAGTGGTCAATCAACAGATTTCCAGCATCCTTCACAGTTTTTCTTATAGCATTAAGAAGTCCATCACTTGGTAATGTATGACCTCCTATTCCACCCACATCAGCCTTAATCACTGATACAGTTATTTTCATGAATTTTGTATTTGAAACTTTGATTTATAGTATATGAAATTTTGATCATTTCAAAGCTGAAAACACGTAAAATTGGATAAACGTTCATAGAAAAACGAAATGGTAATAAAGCCCATTTCACTTTGAGTTCGATATGGCAGACAAAGACCACATGAACATGATCATTACTGGTCATATTGATAATGGTAAATCAACCACTATGGGTCACTTTTTGTTGGATCTAGGTGTGGTTGATGAAAGAACAATTGCTGCACATGCTAAAGAATCAGAAGAAACAGGAAAGGGTGATTCTTTCAAATATGCCTGGGTTATGGATAACATTAAAGATGAAAGAGCCAGAGGAATTACGATCGACTTAGCTTTTCAAAAATTTGAAACTCCAAAGTTTTTCTTTACATTAATTGATGCACCTGGTCATAGAGACTTTATTAAAAATATGATTACTGGCGCATCTGAGGCTGACGCAGCAGTTTTAGTACTTTCTGCTAAAGAAGGAGAAACAGATACTGCAATTGCACCTGGTGGTCAAGCTAGAGAACACGCATTCTTGCTAAAAACATTAGGAGTAAAGCAACTGATTGTAGCCATCAACAAAATGGATGACAGCAAATTTTCTGAGGATGCTTTTAACACTGCGAAAGGAAAAGGTGAACAGCTTGTCAAATCAGTTGGTTACAAAGTTGAAGAAGTACCATTCGTTCCAGTCTCTGGTTGGACTGGTGATAATCTTGTTAAAAAATCTGAAAACATGCCATGGTATAAGGGTAAAACTCTTTTGGAAACATTTGATGACCTTAAGGTACCTGAGAAGCCAACAGGTAAACCACTACGTTTACCAATTCAGGATGTTTATTCTATTACTGGTGTTGGTACTGTTCCGGTTGGACGTGTTGAAACAGGAACAATGAAACCAAATGACAAAATTATTGTTATGCCATCTGGCGCTACTGGAGAAATAAAATCAATTGAAACACACCACACAGAAATGCCATCAGCATCAGCTGGTGATAACATTGGTTTCAACTTACGGGGAATCGAGAAAAAAGATATCAAACGTGGTGATGTACTTGGTTCACCTGATAATCCACCTAATGTTGCTAAAGAATTTAGAGCACAGATAATTGTGATTCATCATCCGACAGCACTTGCTCCTGGTTATACACCAGTTATGCACTGTCATACTGCGCAAGTTGCAGCAACAATTACAGAATTTGAAGCTAAAATTAATCCTGCAACAGGTGCAACCGAAGAGGAAAATCCAAAATTCCTTAAGGTTGGTGATTCTGCAATTGTTAAAATTACACCAGTTAGACCAACATGTATTGAAACATTCCAAGAGTTCCCAGAAATGGGACGATTTGCATTACGAGATATGGGTGCAACAATCGCTGCTGGTGTTGTTAAAGAAATTACTCAAAAGCATACCGCATGAGTCTATGATATGACTCAACCAGCCCGTGTTAAACTTACCAGTATTAGCTTACCAAAATTAGGTGAGGTGTGTGATGAGATTATGGGAATAGGAAAAAAAACTGGTGTTAAAGTAAAAGGTCCAATTCCACTTCCTGTAAAGCGCTTAAATGTTGTAACTAGAAAATCACCATGTGGTAATGGTACTGAAACTTATGAAAAGTGGGAAATGAAAATGCATAGAAGAATTATTGATATAAACGCAGATGATAAGGCAATAAGACAACTCATGCGATTGAAGATTCCTGATAACGTATACATAGAATTATCTCTTACGTGATATTATGGTTGACGAATCTAATAGTGAAATGAATGATGCTGAATTTACAGACGATACTGCAAAACCAGAATTCGATGTTATTTATTCATGCTTACGTTGTAACACAAAAGTTAGTAATTCTGAATTAAGCAGATTGCCTGAAATAAAATGTATTTGTGGATTCAGGGTCTTCACCAAGATGAGACCGCCAATTGCTAAAACTGTAAAAGCAATCTGACTACCTATCTATTTTGTATGAGTGTTTTCTCTTTAGATGGTCACGCATTTCTGACATATTATTGAAATTCTCATTACACTCCTTACAATCATATGGTGAATCCTTGAAATGTTCTAACTCCTGGTGATTCATGAGATCCTCATGATGTGAGAATTTTTTTTTGCATAACTCACATTGGAATTTTTTGAAGAATATCATTTTTTATCCAATTGAGCCTTTTGTTCATCCCAACAATTTTTACATAATTGTCCTTTGATTTTCCAGTGATTCTTTGGATTGTATCTAATGAAACCTAGTTTGTTACCACAAATACCACAGAAATCCCTCTTTTTGCTAAAATCTAATTCTTTCTCGTCAAAGCATTTTTTACAAAGCAATCCTTCCATATCCCACTGTAGTCTGGGTTCCCACAAGTCGGTAACCTTACTTTTAACTCCACATGTCATACATTTTTTTATTAATGTTGCATCATAATGTTCCTGCATTTTATCTAAATGACAATCACTGCAAAGTGGTGATTTTACGCCATACCACTCTCTTTTTGCTTTATATTTATGAGCAGTGATTTGCTTATTGCAGATTGTACAATATGCTGGTTTTCTACTAAATAGTCCCATTACGGTTATAATTTTTTAAAAATATAATATCCTTTGCAGTGAATTTAATCATAGAATTGATTATGAGAGATTATGATTAGATTTCTTCTAGAATTTTTTCTACTGCTTGGCTAGCATTTATCATGCCACGTTTTTTTGCATATCTTTCGATCATTTTGTATTGTTCGGAATCACAACAAACTGGCATAGTTCTTTTTGTCATATTGTAACCTATTTTTTTTAATTAATATCCTTTGCTCTTGGACTATTTCAAAAAGTATTTCATTGACAACTAAGAATTTTCAATATGAGAAAACGTCAGATCTTAATCATCGGCAACAACGATAATGGTTGTACACCAGAATTAGAAAAGATTGCTTATGATGCTGGTGCAGAAGTGGCAAAATCTGATTCTGTTTTGATAACTGGTGGTCTAGGCGGTGTTATGCGTGCTTCATGTCATGGTGCACAGGAATCTGGCGGAATAACTGTTGGAATAATCCCTCAAGATGATTCTTCACACGCAAATGAATTCTGTGACATAGTAATTCCTTCTGGTATGGGGTTAACACGTGATTTTTTAAATGCACTTTCAGCAGATGGTGTTATAGTTATTGGAGGAGGTTCTGGTACCTTATCTGAAATTTGTGCAGCATATATGCACAAAAAACCTATTGTTGCATTAAAAAACTCTGGCGGAACAGCATCTAAATATTCTGACACATATTTGGATCATAGAAAAAACATTAAGATTGTTGGTGTGGAAACACCACAAGATGCAATAAAATACATTTTAGAAAGTATTAGCACATAGATAGTAAAAGAGGATCTGGCTCATAAAATTCACCATGTTTATCAGATAGTTTTTTTAATTCTTCCACAATTTTTTTCATACCTATTTCATTTGCGGTTTCAAATAATGGTTTTTTCAAACCAAGTCCAAGTTTTGCTGCCTTTTCAATTTCATCAATGTCGCTAGCATTATTTGTTATAAGCCATGCAGCATTGTTTAGTACGTTTGCAATAATCTGTGTTGGATCACATTTTTTTGCTAATTCTTCTGAAAGTGGTATTCTTTCATATTTATCATCAGAGTATTTGTAGAATCCCTGACCACTTTTTTGACCGAGATTTTTTTCATTGAATAGTTTTTCAATTGTAGGATGAGGGAGAATTACTTTTTTGTCTCTTACATGCATTTCTATTGTTGCCTTATGGATAACATCCAATCCTGTAAAATCTGCTAACTCAAATATTCCCATTGGAAATCCAAGGCTAAACTTAACCGCAGAATCAATTTCAGTTTGTTCTATTTTTTGTCTTTCCATTACATAACATGATTCATGAACTAACGGTATGAACAACCTATTCACAATAAATCCTGGAACATCTTTTCTACAAGTAACCGGAATTTTGTTAACTGATTTTACAAAATCTATTGTTAGGTTAGTAATATCATCTGAAGTTTCCTGACCAGGTATAACTTCTACTAGTTTCATGAGTTGTGGTGGATTGAAAAAGTGTATTCCAATAAATTTAGTTGGTCTTGAGATTGTATTTGCGATTTCAGTAATTGGTAACGTACTAGTATTAGATGCGAAAACAACTTCTTCACCAGCTGTTTTATCTAATTCTGCATATACCTTTTTTTTGAGATCCATTATCTCGGGAACAGCTTCAATAACTAGATCAGTATTATGGACAGCATCTTTCAAGTCAACAATTGGTTTTATTCTTCCAAATATTTCATTACATTCAGCCTCAGAAATTTTTTCCTTTGAAACAAGCTTGTCTAAACTCCACTTTATTTTCTCCATTGCTTTGTCTAAGAATTTCTGTTCAATATCTCTGAGTACTACATTATATCCAGCCATTGCAGAGACTTGAGCTATACCATGACCCATTATTCCTGAACCTAATACAGTAATGTTTTTGATTTCCATACCGTCCAAGAAAATTGATATCCTTTATAATATGTTTCATGATTACGCAAAATATGGGATTGTTTGGGAAAAAACCTAAGAGTGAAACCAAATGCGATGTTTGTGACTTAGAATTACCTACTCCTGAACGACTAGAGCGTCATAAAAAAAAGGCGCATGGAAATGTACCAGAGAAAAAAATTGAAGATACTGGCGGAAATATAGGCGAAGGTGGCTTGTGGTAGTCGACCTGATGTAAAAAATTTGTGATAATTATGGATATTGATGGAATGAAAGATTCAAAAAAATATGGACTAATGTTTCTCTTTATATTTATTACAGCTTTCATAATCATTGCAACAGTCATTTTTCCATTTTGGAATTTAATTCGGGAGGATGTTTATGAAGAAGTAGAAATTATGTTAAACGAGCGCGGTAACTGTTATGTTGATACTGTGGATAATGTTCCTAAAACAATTTGGAACTGTGATAAGAAAGTTGGCGATATTGTTACAATAAAATACGGTAAGGATCTTGCATACGCAGAAATTGTTGAGCCTTAGCAGTTTAATTTATGGTTGATATCAACTTAATTGAGTCATGGACTGTATTTTTTGTAAAATAGCTAAAAAGGAAATTCCATCAAAGATAATTATGGAATCTAAATACTCCATGGCGTTTTTGGATGCATTTCCTGCATCACGCGGGCACACATTAGTTATCCCAAAAAATCATTATGAAAAAGTTCAGGATATGAGCGAGGAAGATAACATAAACCTGTTTAATACTGTACGAAATGTAATAACTAAGATAGACAAGATAACTGGTTCTACACTAGTGGCGGTACATAATGGAAGGGATAGTGGTCAGGAAATACCACATGTTCATGTTCATCTTATACCAAGAGAATTATCTGATCATGCTGGACCTGTACATAGTATGTTTAAAGATAAACCAAAATTTTCTGAGCAAGAATTAGATGATTTATGTACTGAAATAAAGAATATGTAATCATAGAGGATAGACTTTTCGTCCAGATTTTCTTTCGTTAATTTTAATTGCTTTTGTTGGACATGTTTCAGCTGCATCCATTATTCTTTCTTCAGATGCACCGTATTGATTATGAACCTGTGATTTTGGGTTAATCATAGTAAGTTTGTCAATAACAAAAACATTTGGGGCTATAGTTTCACAGCTAGTACATGCAATACACTGACTTTTATCCACACGGACAGATAAATTATGTTTATAGATTTTTGTCTCGTTCTTTCGATTTTTTGTTTTGGGTCTCGGTCTAGTTATTTCTTCATTTATATCCCAAAATACCTTTCCATAATCATTCTTTTTAGATTCATTCTTTCTAAATTCATAATCTTCCCAAAATGATTTTTCATATTGCCGCCAAAAGTTCTCATCCATCTCAAAGTCTTTTGTGAATTTACTCCAATCCTCTTCTGGGGGATTTTGTTTGGTTGCATTTTGATATGGACGAGTTTTTTTCTTTACAGTTTTATCATCATAATGAGAGTTTTTCAGTCTAAACTGACTCTTTAAGAAATGATATGCATCTAATACATTTTTGAATTGACGTCCATCACTCTCATTCTTATTTCTGTCTGGATGCAGTTCTAATGACAATTTTCTATAGGCGTATTTAATATCGTCAAAACTAGCATCTGAATCCAGCATTAAAATCCGTATAGCCTGTGTTCTGTTCATGCTCTTTTATCTAATTAATATCTTAAAAGTAATTTGATGAGTATTTCAAGTTATTTTAGATGTCACATTTGATCTGAGATCTGATTCATACCAAACAGTCTTTGAACTAACATTTTTTCTTTGGTAAAAATTAAGAGCTAAATGTGAAAAAATTGTATCTTTTCTAACAGATCCATGTGTATGAAGCATTTTTGGTTGTATGTATACAACATCACCTGAATTCAAACTAATAGTTTTAGTCTTTGAAATTTTAAATTTTGAAACACCACTACCAATTTTTCTATAATAAACAAGGCTCCCGTGACCTTTTGTAACAATAAGCATTTGGGCTCCAGTGTGGTAGTGAATTTTGGTTCTGGCCGATTTTTTGAATGTTACATGATATAGATCATGTTCGTTTGGCTTTGTAATACTAGAAATGTCATGAAGCGTGACCGGACCAGTAAAATAGTTTTTTTTGACTTTTTTAACGGGTGTAGATGAAATGTTACCTTTTTTCAACCATTTATGATAAATGGCAATAGTCATAAAAAACTATAGACGTATTAATAATGGTAGTAATTGGCTGATTCTGAACATAAAATTAAGACAGTGGTTTTGCGCCCCATTTTAGATGACGATGGAGCAGACAAAATTGTTGAGAGTGGGAAAACATCGTTATTTAGAAGCATGTTGCAAAAACCCAAAAAATCAGAAGTTCACGTACATTCAATAAATCTCTCATATGAAGCATTTTTAATTTTATCTGGAAGCTATAACGCAAATTTTTATCGTAAGACTGTTCATCAAATTCATGTTGATCCAACAGTTAAGGAGATAATTATTGGTGATGATGCATTTCCAGTGGAATCAGGTAAGGGTGTTTTAGGTAAATTCAATGCTAAAATAAAAAAAGGCACTAGAAGAAAAAATCAAATTAATTTGGAATTAGAGGAACATGTCTACTTGGATAATGAGGAAGAAATAGCATTTGATCATCATGGAAAAGAAATCAAAATTCCATATAAAATGAGTTCAAAATTGATTGAAAGCTATCCAAGACGTACATTAGAAAAAACCAAAAACAATGTAAAAAAACCTGAAATTACTTATGATGCAGCAATTGCAAAACTAACTTCAAAATTAAAAAAATCAGTTTCGATTGGGAAACGTAATCTTGAGGAGAAAATTATCATTGACGAAATAATTGAATTGTATGTACCAATTTATGAGGCTAGATTAATCGGACCAAAAAAAAGTATACGTTTGATGAGAATAGATGCGATTAGGAAAAAAGTTTTGTAATATTATCGGATTAGTTTTCTGAATTTTGGTTCATCTTGTAAAGAATCAAAAAACTCATCTTCGAGGGCCCATTTTTTGATTGTTTTTCGATCTTTTTTTACCGCCAATTCTAGTAGATATAATGCCCTACCAATATTAGCAATGGCAGCATTACTCCGTGCCATTGCATAGATTACGTTAACATTGCCCTCGTGTATTTGTAGCAATTTGTCAAAAATTGCTAAAGCTTTATCATGCTTACCTAATTCAGCTAATTCCATTCCTTTATGAAAATATGCATCCATATGTTTTGGATGTTTCCGACAAATATTCTCAAAGCAGTTCAGTGCTTCTTCATGTTTTTTCATTTTCCCAAGCACTATTCCACGATAAAATGCTGTATTTACATTCCCAGAATCACATTTTATCGCTTCATCCAAACTTTGTATTGCTTCTTCATGCTTCAATAATTTATCATAAAGCACGCCCCTATTGTAATATGCAGCAGCATATTTTGGGTCAATCCCTATTGCTTTATTGTAGTATTCTAATGCATCATCAGTATTACCTAATTCTGCCAATGAGATACCACGATTATTGATAGCTGCAATGTATTTTGGGTCAATCTCAAGTACCCTATCGAAGCATGTAATTGCATCCTGATATTTTTTTAGTTGGTTTAATGCAAGACCTTGGTTATACAATGCGTCAATATTTTTTGGTTCTTGTTTTGTGACTTTTTTGAAAAATGGGATAGCATTTTTTGGCTGTTTTTTCTCCATAAATGACATTGCTTGATAAAGCAAATCTTCAGTTTTTTCTTTGGAAGCAAAAAATATCATAATAACCAGTTGTGATATGTTAATTTATTTTTTAAATGTTGTAAGGTATTGATCAGTAGCTTTTAGCATTTGATTCATGTCATATTTTGTATGTTCATCTGAATACGCACCAAGCTTTCCTGGTAAAAAGAAAATTCCATTATTAGCAATCATGTGAAAGTGATAATCATGTAATTTTTTTGTGTTACATTTTGCAGCATCAGATGCATTATTAATTTCATATATTTGATTATTCAAAAAATGTGTTAAGAACAAAGAACCAGTACCAGTTGTAATCACAGAACCATCAAATTTTTTATCAAGAATTTTTCTGGTTTCTTTCCCCATACCATTTAATTTTTGATAAAGTTTGCTGCCTTTCTTTTTTATCATATTCAATGTTGAATTTCCCGCCATCATCGAAAGTGGATTTGCTGAGAATGTACCACCACCAATATATGCACGATTTGATTTTGAGAATTTTGATGTATTTGCAAAGTTCATAAATTCACTTTTGCCAGAAATTACACCTATTGGAAATCCCCCACCAACTATTTTTCCTAGCGTTACTATATCAGGATCAAGTCCCATAGTGTTATACATACATCCATATCTGAATCTAAATCCAGTCACAATTTCATCTAGAATAAATAATGAATTATTTTTGTGGCAAAATTCCTCTATTCCTAATAGGTAATCCTTTGTTGCTGGTATACATCCCCCACCACCAAGAACTGGCTCAATAATAACTGCCGACAAATCATTTTTTATTGATTTTAAAATTTTGATGGAATTTTCCAAGTCATTGAATGGAAGTGATTTTATGTGTTTTTCATCAGTCAATCCATTACTTTCAGATTTATTGAATGGCCAATTTACCGTTTTGAGTAGGTCTGTGGTATATCCATGCCATCCACCATTAACTTTTGCTATGGTGTTTCTTTTAGTGATTGTTCTAGCAAGTCTAACTGCATACATTGTGGCTTCTGTACCAGTTGATGCATAGCGGATTTTTTCAGCCACTGGTATTGCTTTCGAAATTTTTTCAGATAATTCAATTGAATTTTTACTTACAGTTCCGTGTATCCATCCATTTTCAAGTTGTTTTCGTGCATTTACCATAACACGTTTTGGCGAATGACCTAAAATCAAACTCCAGTGACCCATCCAATAATCAACATATTTGTTAGAATCTACATCAACCAGAAACTTTCCTTTTGAAGATTTTACAATAAATGGATATGGCTCAAAGAATCTTATGTTATGATGAACGCCATTAACATGCAGTTTTTTTGATTTTTTAAAAAGTTCTGAAGACTTTTTTGTCTTTTTCTTGTATAATTTTATGCTATTTTTTAGCATTCTAATCACTATATTCTGTAATATATTACTGATCGCTAAAACTCCATTTTTTTGAAATTTTTTTGAATGGTTTATATGTATTTGATGAATCTCAACTTTTGCATACGTAACGCAAGAGCGGCGCTTGTGATGAAGTATGGTAGTGGACCATTTTATGATTTACAGGCCTCCAGTTACGCATACAAAATGTGGGTTTGACCAAATGATCAAATCTGAAATGTGAAGATTAAGTGCATTCCGTTAATTCCAATAATTATCATGTAGATACTTCTAAGATTCAGAATCCGGTTGATCCTGCCGGACCTGACTGCTATCGGATTAATACTAAGCCATGCGAGTTTTTGTAGTAATACAAGGCATACGGCTCAGTAACACGTAGTCAAC
>LUMD01000340.1_pt1 | contig 14803 bp, 14 predicted proteins | sample 729651 | NCBI WGS metagenome assembly LUMD01 (sample SAMN03860272, study PRJNA289734) | marine metagenome | biome: seawater column; feature: ocean; material: water; isolation source: Red Sea water column Station 34 - depth 258m | place: Saudi Arabia: Red Sea | collected 2011-10-15 | depth 258 m | reverse complement strand
ACTGAGAACACACCACCAAAATTGAAACCATCTCTCTTATCCAATCTCATTTCACCGTATACGAGTTGGAAAGAAGTCCTTTTGTGAGAATCGTTTTCTGACTTCTTATAGCCTGTTCCATTGGTGACGAGGAGCGTTGCCTTTGTGGCGGCCGTCAGTGATCGTGAAAAGCCTAGGCCGATATCCGCTGAGCTCGAAAACTTCCTGTGATCCATTGCCGACTTTTCCAGAAAACGATAGCCCCATGTCTTTTCCTGAACATTGAAAATATTCATCCCTTGCATGCCGATGATTATCTTGCCGAAAGAAGATTTCCAATCGACTTTGGCATTCTTCACATAAACATTCATCGGGGAACTTTTATAGTCAAGATCGGACTGGAATTTATACGAAATACCATCTGAAACCTCTTCCTCATAAGTAAAGTAGACCCGTTTGAAACCAAAGCCATTGACGGCATCCTTATCAGAACTGTGCGTGTAGTGGTAATATGACACTCCGCTAAACTTCCCATCGGCCCCAAATGACATAATCACCATAACGCACATCATCATTATAAGAACTCTTACTCGATTCATTTATTCACCCTTTGCATAGATTCTTTGATACCAAAATATTAGGCTGAGACTAATTCACTAATTTAATTATCTATTTTTTTGAATTGGATGAAATTGCAGCTTTCATGTTTGAAATTCATCCATGCTAGCACTAAAATTAAAGTTCAATAATCGGGGTATTCTGATGATAATGCGAAGTGCTCAACCTAAAAGGTTTTGGCTTAAATGATTTCTGATCGGTTACTCCCTTATATAAAAGGATCGGGCGTTGTAGGATCTCTTTACCTCTTTCTTGTAGGTATCAATGGCATGTCCTCCGCCATCAAACATATGGGCGGAGGGTTTGCTAATGCGGTCCTCACCACCACCAGCGAACCGTTTGTTGCCCTCTTTATAGGAATCTTGGCAACAGTGCTCTTCCAAAGTTCTTCTACAACTACGTCGCTCATTGTTGGGATGGTAAGCAGCGGTTCCCTGGGGTTGAACGGCGCCATCCCCATGATCATGGGTGCCAATATCGGCACCACTGTCACCAACACCATTGTCTCCGTGGGACACATCAATCGAGGGCGAGAATTCCAGCGTGCTCTCGAGGCGTCCACCGTTCACGATTTCTTTAACCTCCTGTCGGTGGCAATCCTTTTCCCTCTGGAGCAGCGGTTCCACATGATCCAGAGAAGCGCCGAATCGATCGCAACAATGATGTTTGGAAAGATTCACAGCATACAGGTGTTGCAAGGGTCAAGCCCCATCAAGGTGGCGATCAAATCTGGCTCCAAGGTGGTGGAAGGAATCTCATTCGGCAACGATGTGGTCTACCTTGTTCTGAGCGTTCTTCTCACTTTTCTCATGCTCTATGCGCTGGTGAAACTGTTGAGGAGCCTCGTGCTGAAGAAGATTGAGGTCTTCTTTGATCAGTATATTTTCAAGACGGCCCTCCGAGGATTTATCTTTGGCATTCTGTTTACTGTGATGGTTCAAAGTTCTTCCATCACCACTTCCCTTGTTGTACCTCTGGCGGGGGCAGGAGTTCTGAACCTTCGGCAGATATTCCCATTTACTCTCGGCGCCAATGTGGGGACGACGGTCACCGCACTGCTCGCCGCCATCACCGGCACCGTCTCGGCGCTCATCGCTGCCATCAGCCACCTCATCTTCAATCTATTCGGAATTCTGTTGATCTACCCTGTCCCCTTCCTAAGAGATATCCCGATTAGACTCGCGGAAAGGATCGCGGCTGCGGCCGTAAACAAAAAGTATTTGCCGGTACTCTATCTCGGAATAGTCTTTGTACTCATCCCTCTCACTGTCATTATACTTGGTGGAAGATGATGAGGTCTTCGATAGTCTGTTTTTGTTTCACAACCATGCGAGGTGACCCATGTGGAAGGAAATAATCAATCTGTGGCGTTCTGACGATCTTCTCCAGCAGGCGTGGAATGAATCTTTTGAGATGATTGAAATTGCCCAGGAGATGTATGTGGAAGCGGTGAGGATTCTTCGCGAAAGCGACGACACCGTTGTAAACAAGGAGATTCGCCAGAAAGATAAAGAGGTGAACAAGTACGAGCAGGAAGTTCGGCGGAAAGTGATGACGCACTGCACACTGCAAGGATCGGAGGAACTCCCCGGCGGGATGGTGCTGGTGAGCATTGTCATTGACATTGAAAGGATCGGTGACTACTGTAAGAATATTCTCGATCTCGCCGAAGTCCACCCCGCCAGACTTACGGTGGGCGCCTACGAGGAATCTATCCAAGGAATCGAACAAGAGGTGAAGAGCAGGTTCGGCGAAACGATCTCTGTCCTAAGAAATCAGGATGTGGTGACTGCACAGGAAATGATGGGTTCGTTCAAGATTGAGATCAGCGCCATCTGTGACAGGATCGTGAATGAACTCGCCCAAGGACACTTGGAGGGCCTTGCATCAAACGATGCGGTTGCGCTGGCGCTCTATGTCCGCTACCTTAAAAGGATCAGCGCCCATCTGAACAATATGATTACAAGTATCCATGGAAGTGTATAACTAGTTATAACAACACCACCTTTAGAAAAAAGTTGTCGTTCCCGCTGAACTGGCCGAACATTGTGTCGTCCCCTCCCCATAGCTGATAAGTACCCAAACTGATAGACAGTGCGTCGATGCCGCGGTAGTCCAAGTCAAACCGGAGCAGGCCCGCCTCGTTGCTGACATCGAAGATGCAGAGTGCGAGGAGTCCGATGGTCTCATTGGCGAGGTCCAGCACGGGTCCTTGTTCGATATGGGCCTCAAGAAAGTGACTGAAATAGTTTGTTTCCAGCGGCTGGGTCCCCTGGACCTCCGGCAGCGTTGTCGCCTCATCACCATAACGCTGTCCCGCAGCATTGGTCAGATCGTATAACGAATCAAGGTCTAGATACCGGCTGAAGTAGCGACTGCCAGTCAGCGGCATGAACGCACTCTCTTCGTCCTGAAATGAAACAACAGCAACCGGAGGACCGCCGGACTCCTGACTTGTCCGGGCTACCTCGAGAGCGAGAATCACGCCATAGGCACCGTCCAGCCAGCCACCCTCGGGCTGGGTGTCGGAATGAGAACCGATCAATATAGGCTGACCCGGCTGGGCCGGTAGACCAAACAGGTTTGCAGCTGGGTCCCAGCGGGGTATCAATCCACAGGCTTCAAATTTTTCGGCCAGCCACCGCCGAGATGCAATATCCGGTGCCGAGAACGCGGGACGGACGACGCCTATGCCCTGTTTTCCGAATTCCCGCAGTGCATCGAGGTCCTCGAGAAAACGAGTGCCGTTAATTTTTAGTTTGTGGGCCATGATGTATTGAATTCGAAGATATTAAGGTGCGAGTCTTGGATAATAGAGTGCAAGCGGGCCGGACAGGCACTACTCGCGACACAATTCGGTTATTCTGGAGTAGTGGGCGGACCTAAGCAGCCTCTGCTCCCAGATCGCTCAAACAGTTATCAGCCAGTGGGGCAATAGGGGTGAAATCCCGATGTGCAATAAACTCGGCCCGTTTATAGCGACGGATATGATTCGATACTGCACACAGACTTAAGTATACGATCGTGCGGCCGAAGGGGCTGATATTAGGTGGGCTGGCATGAACGAGATTGCAGTGGAACATTACTACGGAACCCGCCTTGCCCACAGGTGTTGCGATGCCACCCTGTTCAGCCAATCGGGTCACGGTTTCCCGATCCAGCGTCCACAGTGGGTACGACGTTGTTTCGATGTCGTGCCCAGCGGGGAGAGTGCCGTCCTTGTGGCTTCTGGGTATAAACAGTAGTGGCCCATTGGCTGCTGTAACATCGTCTAGATAGATAGCAATGTTCATGGCACGGGGTTCGGGCATTTCATCATCGCGGTGCCAGGTTCCAAAATCCTGGTGCCACTGCCACACTTCCCCATCGAAGGCGGCCTTCGCATTGACCTTGTACTGGTGCATGTAGACGTCTTCATCGAGTAGCTGCATGACCGGTTTAATCAGGCGCGGATGAGCTCCAAGTAGACGAAATCCCTCGTTGTAGGTGTGCGCTGCAAAAGCAGTGCGAGCAACCCCACTATTTTCACGAACAACTTCTTCCCGGTCCATTGCGTAAACCTTGTAGGATTCCTCGAGCAGTCCGGATGTTTCTGTAGCCGAGAAACAGTCGGGGATAAACAGATACCCCTCGGAATGAAAGTGTTCTATCTGCTCTTGATCAAGTTTCATGATGTGACTCTCGGGGTCCGAATCAGACGTCATTGTAATATTACGGTGTCTATACGTTAAGCGAAAGGGCTTTGAGATTCGCGTAGACTGCAGGCCGGTCTACAGCGATTGCACTAAATTTGGGGCTGACCTGGAATTGTGCGGGCAGTGATGTTGGACGGCTTGTTTTTGATCGTATTGTAAATGGCTTTCTCGGCGGTAGAATCGATGTTTTGTACTTCGGGGTAACCCATGTTGCGACTCGGAATAATTGGAACAGGCAGCATCAGTCGTGATGCACTGACGCCGGCCATCGCTGAGGTGGCAGGCGCCACATTGTGGAGTGTGCTCAGCCGAGATAAGGCAAATGCTACCCGCTTTGCACAAGAGCACAACGCCGCTTCCCCAACACCGGCTTTCGATGATCTGAAGCATTTTTTATCTGACCCAGACCTCGATGCCGTGGTGATTGCTACACCAGACAAGCTGCATGCCGAGCAAACCATAGCCATTCGGTATGCGCGTGCGCAATGGACATTTCAAGCGCCCAATGCGGCCAACTGGCGGGCCCATGACGAAGTTGGACGCTGGTGGAGCCTGGCCGGCGTGGGGACCCACAGCCTCGACTGGCTACGCTGGATGTTGCTGCCCGTGTGCGGTGAGGTGACAGAGGTTGCAAGCACCATCACTCGAAATGTGCTGGGCAGTGCCCACGATGAAACCGCTGCTGCCAGTCTTCGATTTGAGTCTGGTGCTGTGGCCCAGTTTGTATCATCCGCATTATTCGCGGCACCCAATCGTGGTGAAATCGGTGGTTCTGCGGGTTATGCCTACTGTTCCGAAACTATCGGCCGCGGAGGGGGTGGCCGGATTGATACTGACAGCGGTCAGATGACGTTTGCCGAGGCCAATCCCTACGCAGGTGAGATTGCAGACTTTGTTTCCGCAATCAAAGAAGGTCGGGAACCAGAGGTGTCCGGAGAAGAGGGTCGGCGTAATATTGAATTGTTGTGCGAAATTTGTCCGCAATAGTGTCGCTAGAAATTCAAGTTCTCAGGTTACCAACCTAGGTCCTTCGGTTATGGAATTATTCAGCGAGCAGGCAGTTTATGATGCTTGTCCGGTTGTCGTAGAACTGCCGGTGGTGTGGGGTGAAATGGACTCGATGCAGCACGTCAATAACACCGTCTATATCCGTTGGATGGAGGCAGCGCGGTTTGAATACTTCGAGAAGGTGGAATTGCGTTCGGCGACTGCGCAGTCGGGCAGAACCGGCATACTCAAGTCTGTCGACTGTAACTTCCGCCTACCTCTGACCTGGCCAGATAAGGTACTCGTGGGCGGGAAAGTGATTGAATTAGGAAAAGATTATTTTGTGATACAACATGTTGTTTTCAGTCGCAATCATCAGAAGGTTGCGGCTCACGGCAGAGCGGTCGTCGTTGGTTTCGATTATCGCAAGCAGAAGAAAAGTGATTTCCCGCCAGGTCTGGTCGAGAAGATCCAGAAGCTCGAAGATATGACCTGATTCAGGCTGTAGACTCTCTGTTAGCGTAGGTGTCCGCAGAGACTGTCAATACAGGTGTGAACGGATACTCTCTTGAACACGGTCATCGGCATCTGAGATATCGGCCGGATCAGCCTTTGTTCCAGTCGGCGTGATCTGGTCGATGATCATTTGACCCAGGCTGGGCATTTCTTGTCGATTCTGAATGCTCTCGGGGTCCCATAAGTGGGATCGCTTGAGTGCTTTTGCGCAATGCAGAAATGCGGTCTCGACTTGTACCTTGATGCCGATTTTGGGTGACCGGCCTTTAACCGTGCTGGTTGCGTTGAGAGTTTGATCACGGATTACGGTGCCTTTGCCATTAACCCGGAGCGTTTCATCAAAGCCTGGTATCAGAAACAGCAAGGCGATAGCCGGATCTTTGAGCAGGTTCGACATAGAATCGATTCTGTTGTTGCCTGGGCGGTCCGGAATAAAGAGCGTTTTGTCGTCGAGTACCTGTACGAAACCGGGCGGGTCACCTTTGGGACTCACGTCGGCTTTGCCAGTGCCATCGGTTGTACCGATGCAGACAAACGGTGACCGGCCAATGAATTCGCGGCAGTGTTTGTCAAGCCGGGTGATGCTTTTTTTAGCCGCAAGCTCGGAAGGTTTTCCCATGAACGCACGCAGGGCAGTTAGTTCAGAATAGGTCTGTGTGGGTTTAGCATCTGTCATGGTGAATTCCTTGATCAGTGGTAGGGTCAGGGCTATTTGCGTTCAATTTCTATGAATACAAATTCGAAATCGTTGTTGTTGATGACATTGTGTTCGACGCCGGCCTTGCGTGCGTAGGCCTGACCGGTAACGAGTTCGGCCAGGCGTTCTCCATCCGCTGTTTCCAGACGCAGTTCGCCAGTGACCAGGGGTACAACAACATAGTCATACTGATGTATATGCCAGCCGGTTTCTCCGTGAGGCGGAAAACGCCATTCCGTGACAATGGTATTGTCATTATCAATTTGTACAGTCGGAGTAGCGCTGGGTCGTTTGTCAGGCATGGACAACCTCCGGCGAAAAAATAAGCTTAACTATCGATGAAGCGTGTAAATGAATCAACGGGTTCTCTTTCAGTGATAAGGCTGTTCTCGATGGCATCCGGGTCAGCATAGCCCAGTGACATCCCGCAAACCAGGGATTGTTCATCAGGTATTGGAAGGCACTTACGGATGACCTGATGATGACCGGTGAAAGCTGCCTGAGGGCAGGTATGAAGCCCTTTCTCTCTGGCTGCCAACATCACGTTTTGAATGAACATGCCGTAGTCCAGCCAACTGCCAATTTCCAGGTTCCGATCAACCGTAAACATCAGTCCTACCGGGGCGTCAAAAAACCGGAAGTTTCGGCCATGCTGTTGATGCATTTTTTCTTTTTGACCACGCTCAATACCCAGTAACCCATACAGATCCCAACCAACTTTTCGCCGTCTTGATTTGTAGGGCTCCTGAAAATCGCTGGGATAGTACTGGTACTCCGGCGCCCAGGCAGAGGCACCGTCGTCATGGGCCTTGAGCAGTGCGTCAGACAATCTGTTTTTGCCATCACCGGTTACCACATACACCCACCAGGGCTGCATGTTGGTACCACTCGGTGCGCGCCGGGCAACTGACAGGATTTCCTCGACAACTTCCTGAGGGACAGGGGTCGATAGGAAGCTTCGGATGGAGTGACGTGTGGTGATCGCGGCGGAAACGTTGTTTGCGGGTTCCCAAGTCGATGCGTTTTCTGCCATTTTTTGGTGGTGTTGTGAATGGTGGTTTGTACGTGATCCCGTGATCTTACCAGCGAGGGTGCTTCTCCATTGTCGAGACATGCGCTGTAACCACTTTCCAGCCGGTCGTGGGAAACTTGACCCAGGTCTGGGTTTGCCTGCCGATGTCTTCTGTACCTCTGATCTTGAACTCAAGATTAACTGTCGCAAAACAATCACCCAGCGTCAGAATCTCCAAACGTCGACGTTCCTCTTTGATGCCGGGTCCTTTCTTTCTGGAAACCCGGTGTTGATGGATTTCATCAAATCCGTAGCCGTTTTCGTGCATGGCGTAACGGATCGTGTGTTCACTGTTCCAGAACGTGTTATCCAAGACTTCGACATCCTTGTTGATCAATGCCGTTTCGTAGGTTTCGAACAGGCGCTGAATCTCGTTCACTACATCCTGTTTGTTAACTTCAAGTAGGTCAGACATGTTTTGACTCCAGCGCCAATGCTACAGCAAGCAGATCGGTATCGTAATTGTGGCCTGTGACGATGGATAGGCCGACTGGCGCGTGATCCTCTCCGACCGTGCCGCCGGGTATAGAGACCTGTGGTACACCCGTTAGGCCACCGTGGCAACAGAGCAGAGAAATCTGCGTGCGTAGGTGGTCGGTCTGGTGTACCGGCAGGCCCGCCTTGGGAGCGCAGAAAGGGGTCGTGGGCAGACATAGCAGGGTTCCGTGGGGCAGCAGGGTTGTCATTCGGGTGATGGCTTGCTGTTTCACCAAGTGGGCCGCATCAAGGTCGGATTGTGAGATCTGTGAAGCGAGAAAAAGATTTCGGGCGACTGTGTAGGACATTCTGGGATTTTGTTGGTCAATCCATTTGTTGAATGTGTGCCAGCCCTCCGTAGGTTGAATGGTTCTTTGCGCTTTAGACCACTGCACAAGCCCATCTGGTGCCATATCGACTTCGCTGACTTCGTCAAATAATTCGCTGAGGTGTTTTAATTTCGGCGCCAGGGCGGCTTGAACGGTATCGTCACTAGACGCGAAAGCATCGCGCGCGATCAAGAGTCTTTTGGGTAGACGTTTTGGAATATCCGCTTTGTAAAGTATCTGGCTCACTCGGGCTAACGTCTTGGCACTACGCGAGAACCAGCCAGCAGTATCTGATGATGGTGCCTGCGGTACCATTCCACTGAGATCAAGTCGCCCCTGCGTCGGGCGAATCCCGTAAATACCACAAAAACTTGCCGGCACGCGTACAGATCCTCCGGTGTCGGTACCCAGTGCAAAGTCACAATAATCCCCTGCGACCGCAACAGCGGATCCTGCAGATGAGCCGCCTGGCACGCGGCCAGGACAGGTTGGGTTTTGGGGAGTGCCATCGAATTTGTTTTCTCCCAGTATGCCCAATGAGATTTCATCGGTGATGGTTTTACCGATTAGTGTGGCGCCGGCATCCAGTAGTTCGCTGACAATCACAGCATGTACTTGTGGGAGCGGTCTTGTTTCTGGCCAATCGGGGCTGCCGGCCGCGGTTGGCAGTCCGGCGACATCGAATAGGTCCTTGGCCACAAACCGAAGATCACTCAGAGGTCGGTCCGATGGGCCACTCAGCGAGATAGTAGGTTTGGCGATCATCGCGCCGTAGGGATCCCTGAGATGTAACGGAGATTGTGCCATTTTGTATAGAATTCAGTTTGGGCTTGTAGAGCCTCGCAGTCCAGGCGCGTTGGGTCAAGTAAAAAAGTCGTTTTACGGTAGATGCGATCCACAATTTGCCATGTATCTGATTTATAGAGCTTGCACCGTATCGTGGAAGTTGCTTTGTTAATATGCAATAGATTGAACTTGAGGGAGAACGGTGGATGACATTACCGCTGGCAGAGGGGTTAACGTTGGGCGTGCAAACTATTCACCGACGCACTGAACCATCCACTGGGCGGTGGATCCCATCCTTGGAAGACGGTCGTGATGTTGTCGAGCTAGTAGACCGGTTAGGATTTGACTCGATATGGGTTGGTGATCATCTTGCGTTTTCCATTCCGTTGCTCGACCCAGTGGTGCAGTTGTCACAGGCTGCAGTTTTCAGCAATCGTCTCAAGATTGGGACTGCCGTATTTCTTCAGCCTTTACGTCATCCAGGACCTACGGCTAAACAGATTGCCACATTGGATTTACTTTCCAATGGCCGATTCATATTCGGTTTGGGTGTGGGTGGGGAGTTTGAAAGTGACTTCAGTGTTGCCGGTGTACCCATAGCTGAACGCGGCAGCCGTTTGAGTGAATCAATCGAAGTCATGCGCAAGCTTTGGAGTGGGCAGAGGGTGAGTCATTCCGGCCAACATTTTCAATTCGAAGATATCCTGATGGAACCGTCACCAGCCCAGCATGGTGGTCCGCCAATATGGTTGGGTGGTCGATCCGACGCGGCATTGCGACGGGCAGCTCAAATAGCAGATGGGTGGATGAGCTATGTGGTGACGCCGGATATGTACCGCGAATCATTGGACAAGATTGAGGTTGAGTACGATCGATCTGGACGGGCAATTGAACAGTTCATGTCGGCTCACCTGCTGTTTACGCGGTTAGATAAGGATTACGAGACGGCACTGAATGCTGCGGTTAAAAGCCTCAGTATTCGCTACAGCATGGATTTTCGACGGGCTGCTGAGCGTTACTGTGCGCTGGGCACCGCCGAGCAGATTGCACAAAATCTTCAGGAGTTCTACGAGGCGGGAGTTCGCTATGTGATATTGGATCTCGTGGGACCCTACGAAGAGCGGCTTGACCACTTGGCCGCATTTGCAGATGAAGTTTTGCCCTTGATTGGGAAATGATTCCCTGACGAGCCTGGTTCCGTGCACGTGTCAACACTACCTGTGTTGGTGTTGCCGATAGGCGATGACAGGTACATTTGTGAGGACTTAACTGTCAATCAGCTGTTGTATACTGATCATGCGCCGTGCGGCTTGTCTAGAGGGTGGGTTGCCACGGGCCCGCGGCGCCAGACTGATCAGGTCAGTTCACGCTGTGGTATGGGAGCTTGTGATTGTCAGCTGTTCTATTCTCTGGGAGTGACAGATGTCAGACGATATTCAGGACGCCTTAGACAAAATATTTGCGATCGATTCTGCGCTCTACCAGGAGCGGGGTTTCCAGCGCCGAATTGGGTATGGGGAGCGACCCGCACTGCTCAATATTGATCTGGCCAATGCCTGGACACGGCCGGGTAACGTGTTCTATTGCGACAACATGGATGTGATCATCCCATCGACACAAGCACTGCTCAAGGCAGCTCGTGGAGCTGGCATACCGATTGTCTATACGACCACCGCGTATGATGTCACGAGTGGGAACCCTTCCGACATGGGGCTCTGGCACAAAAAGATTCCAGTAGAGTTGTTGCAAGCTGGAACTGAAACTTGTGCAATTGACAATCGGATTGCGCCTCTGGATGACGAACTTGTGATCGTAAAAAAACGGGCCAGTGGATTTCATGGAACCTACCTGGCCGGATTTCTACGCGCGCATGATGTTGATACGGTGATTATTACAGGTGTAACCATGGCGGGTTGTGTACGGCACACGACCGAAGACGCCATCGCAGAAGGATTTAGACCGATTGTTGTCCGCGAAGCGGTGGGGGATCGTGTGCCGGCAGTGACCGAATGGAACCTGTTTGATATCGATGCCAAGTTTGGTGATGTAGAGCCGCTGGAAAATGTGTTGCATTATCTGGAAAACCTTGATCATTCGGGCTGAAGGAAAATTGTTGTCGGGGGCGTCATGAACAGTAAATACCAGCTCACTTCTTTAATCGTGAACTTCCGGGCAGTGCACTATGGCTAGAGTCGGTGTCGATGTCGGTGGAACGAATACGGATTTGGTTATCGAAGCCGATCATGGTGTCTATTTCCACAAGGTTGCCAGCACACCGCATGACCAATCCGAAGGTGTGCTCAAAGGCTTATCTGAGCTTTGTGAACAAGCGGGTGTTAAACCCGATCAGATCGATCTGATTGTTCATGGGACCACGGTCGCGACCAATGTCACTCTCGAGCACAATGGGGCAGAGGTGGGCATGATCACTACCCGTAACTTCAGGGATATCCTGCATATCGGACGGCACAAAAGACCGCATAATTTCTCGCTTCATTTCGATGTTCCCTGGCAGAGTCAGCCACTGGTGAAGCGGCGTAATCGTATACCGATCACAGAACGCATCATGCCTCCGTCCGGAGAGATCGTGGAGCCGCTGAACGAGAACGAGGTGCTCGAAGCGGTCGCATTGTTCAAGAAACGCGGCATTGAATCGGTGGTCATTGGCTTCTTGTTTTCGTTTTTGAACGACGCCCATGAGCGGCAGGCAAAGAAGATTGTTGAGCAGGAAATGCCCGATGCGTTTGTCTGCACGTCATCGGATGTGGCCAATGTGTTGCGCGAGTACGAGCGATTTTCCACTGCAGCAATGAATGCGTTCGTAGGGCCGAGTACGTCTTATTACCTGAACAATCTTCAGGAAAAACTCATTAGTCACGGTTATAGAGCCAATCTCCGAGTAATTCAGTCCAATGGAAGTATCTCCACGGTAGAGGCTTGTTCACAACGCGCCGTGACCATGTTGATGTCAGGTCCCGCGGGCGGTGTGATCGGAGGAAAATCAGAGGGATTGTGGTGCGGCACCCGCAACATGATCACAGTAGATATCGGCGGCACCTCTGCTGACATCAGTACGATTCCTGACGGTCACATCAAGATCATGAATGCACGCGATTCCTACGTCAGCGGTCACCCGATATTGGTCCCGATGATCGACCTGGTGACGATCGGCGCAGGTGGGGGATCGATTGCTTACGTCGACTCCGCCGGTGGTTTCCATGTGGGGCCACGCTCTGCGGGGGCTGATCCAGGACCTGCATGCTATGGCCGCGGTGGGGAGGAACCCACGGTAACCGATGCCCAGGTGGTTCTTGGCCGACTCGATGCGGACAAGATGCTGGGAGGGGATCTGCCTCTGGATAGAGACCTGGCCGAGCGCGCGATTGAGACCAAGATCGCCCGGCCACTTAACATTTCGGTGACTGACGCAGCCCTGGGGATCATTAAGGTGATCAATTCAAATATGGCACTCGCGATTCGGTCTAATTCGGTTGCCCGGGGTGTCGATCCTCGGGAGTTCTCACTGCTGCCGTTTGGCGGGGCCGGGCCACTGCATGGCGTAGCTCTGGCAGAGGCTGTCTCAGCCAAGAACGTCATTATCCCCGTGGCACCGGGAATTACCGCCGCTATGGGTCTTTTACAGACCGACATGCAGTACGAACATGCTCGTTCCCTGATTACATCACTCTCCAATACCACAACTGAGGCGATCGACCGGATCAACAGTCTAGTTAAGGAACTGGTATCGGAATGCCGCCGGGACCTGGAGAAAGATGATGTACCCGCGGCGCGCCAGGAGTTTCAACGTATCGCGGAATGTCGTTATCACGGCCAGGGTTTTGAGTTGCGCGCACCAATCCCTGATGTCGATATAGTGCCAGAAAACGTCTCTAAGATAGTCGAGGGTTTTCATGCCCAGCACCAGCTTGATTATGGTTATGCCTTTGAAGAGGGTGAAGTTGAGTTGATTACTATCCGGGTCATCGGTATGGAGCGGGTGGCACCGCTCGAGGTGTTGACTCTGGATCAGGCGAACGCGGCGAACACGACCGAAGATGCACTGATTTATCATGCGGAGACTGTTTTTGACGATGGGCAAAGCCTACAAACACCCCGCTACGATCGAAACAAGTTGCTAGCTGGTCACGCGGTTTCAGGGCCATCCATCATTATTCAGCACAACTCGACCATTCTGGTCCCCCCGGGGTACGTCGCACAGACGGGAGAATACGGGAACTTGACCATCGAGCGCAGTAATTAACGGTTGCTGAACAGAGAACGACCTATGGCAACCGACGAACTGGATCCAATCACTCTGCAGGTGATCAGCGGAGCGCTGGATACCATTGCGGAAGAGATGGGACACATCCTTTATCGAATGTCATTCTCATCGATCATTCGGGAGTCCCAGGATCTCGGTGCCGGTCTTTTTGATACCGATTTCAATACCCTGTGTGAGTCCGAATCAACACCACTGCATATAGGATCTCTACCGGGTTACTTATATGGCATTCAGGAGTCCCTGCAGGGAGGAGCCTGGAACGAAGGTGATGTTGTTCTACATAACCATCCTTACTACGGCGCGAGTCATTCCCCCGATCTCGCGATCGTTATTCCTTGTTTTTATGAGGGCGAGCTGGTCGGGTTCGCAGCGAACACAGCACACCATCTCGATATCGGTGCAGCGACACCAGGTCTGATTATCGATATACCTGATGTGTTCGCCGAAGGTATGCTATTTGCCGGAACCAAGTTGTATGAAAAAGGTGTCCGTAATGATGCCATGTGGGAGTTTCTGGGTCGAAACAGTCGCGCGGCGACACAGTTACAAAGCGATATCGAGGCACAGATTGCGTCAGCACGGTTAGGCGTACGGCGCTTTGCAGAATTAATGGATCGCTACGGTAAAAGCCATATTCTGTCGGCAACCCAGCAGCTGATGGATTACACCGAGAAGATTCTGCGGCAGAAGATTGAAAGAATACCGGACGGCGAATACCGTGCCGAAGGGTTTATGGATGACGACGGCAAGAATCGGGATGCGACACTGCCCGTCAAGGTGTGCGTGCGGGTCCAGGGTGACGCGATCGAAATCGACCTCACCGGTTCGGCTGACCAGGTTGAAACCGGGTTCAACGTGCCATTTGAGGGTTCGACCAAGGTGGCCTGTTTCTGTGCGATTAGATCCCTGTTGCTGGATGCGGAGACTTCAGAGATTCAGGTGCCTTCGAACGAAGGGTCTTTCAGACCTATTAAGGTTATCGCACCTAAGGGCTCAATATACAACCCGGAGTTTCCGGCAGCAGCTGAAGCGAGATTTACCCAGTGCAATCGCGTGATCGACCTGATTTATAAAGCACTGGCACCGGTATTACCGGAAGAGATAATTGCGGGCAGTTCGGCATCGCTGTCGTTTGTGTCGTACTCTGGTATACGCCCATCGGGTGATTACTGGGTATTTCTCGAGGTGAACGAAGGGGCTTACGGTGGCCGCCCGCGATCCGACGGTCCGGACAGTATCGACAACCTGATGGCCAATACCCGCAATAATCCGTTGGAAGACCTGGCTATCCATCTACCGATGATCTGCGATCGTTACGAATTACGTGATGATGTATTGCCTGGTGCAGGCCGTTATCGGGGCGGG
>LUMD01000483.1_pt1 | contig 14855 bp, 14 predicted proteins | sample 729651 | NCBI WGS metagenome assembly LUMD01 (sample SAMN03860272, study PRJNA289734) | marine metagenome | biome: seawater column; feature: ocean; material: water; isolation source: Red Sea water column Station 34 - depth 258m | place: Saudi Arabia: Red Sea | collected 2011-10-15 | depth 258 m | reverse complement strand
GGATTAGCGTTCTTATAAGAACTCTTCGCCACCGCCACCACCAAGCATGATTTCACCAGAGTCAGAAAGTCGACGGGCAACAGAAAGGATCTCTTTCTGCGCTGTTTCCACTTCACTAATACGCACGGGGCCAAGCGCTTCCAAGTCATCATTAAGCATTTCAGCAGCACGCTTAGACATGTTGCGCATAATTTTATCTTTAAGCTCTTCGTCAGCACCTTTAATCGCTTTAAGCAGCGCGTCTTGCTGTACTTCGCGCAGTATGGCCTGGATCCCCTTGTCGTCTACATCGACTAAGTTGTCGAATACAAACATCAGGTCTTGGATTTGCTGACTCATTTCTTCGTCTTGCTCGCGAATAGCATCCATCAACTGGCCTTCTATCGCAGTATCTAGATAGTTCATGATGTTCGCCGCAGACTTCAAGCCGCCCATTTTGGCAGCTTGTGTACCCGCTTGACCTGCGAACTGTTTCTCCATGATTTCGTTCAGCTCTTGTAGTGCAGCCGGCTGCACTTCCTCTAGATTTGCAATACGCATTAGCAAGTCGAGTCGAACCTTTTCCGGGAACTGCGCCAATATTTCAGCACTTTGTTCAGGCTCTAAGTAAGACAACACGATAGTTTGAATCTGCGGGTGCTCGTTGCGAATAATGCTCGCTACTTGCTTAGAATCCATCCACTTCAATGAGTCGAGGCCTTTTGCACCGCTTCCCATCAGGATTTGATCAATAAGGTTTGCCGCCTTATCTTCACCTAACGCGGCCGTTAGCGCACGTTTAACGAAGTCTTGGCTTTGGAAACCAATGGTGCTGTAGTTCTGAATTTCTTCAATAAAATGTTTATGAACCGCGGTAATTTTGGTTTGCGTCATATCATCCACTTTCGCCATTTCAGTACCGAGTTTTTGCACTTGTTTAGGCTCTAAGTGTTTTAATATCTGCGCGGCATCTTCTTCAGACAAGCTCAGCAGCAAGATGGCCGCTTTTTCTACGCCTTCTAATTTACTGACGTCGTATGACGGCTCGTCAACATTGGCAAGTTCTTCAGCCATAATCTTATCTCACTACTCGTCTTGCATTAACCAGCCCTTCACTACTTGGGCTGATAATTCAGGTTCGTTGGCCACAAGGGCGCGTACGGCTTTAAGTACATCTTCGTCTTTATGTAGATCAGGCAGCATAAGTGAGCCGTCTGGTGCAAAGCCTACCTGGCCTTCATCAAAATCAGACGTCAGCATGCTGATCGTGTCATCGCCTAAGTCTAAACCTTCATCTGCATCAAAATCATCGGCGTCGTTAGACTCGTCAGGATTAATAAGACGACGAAGCATAGGTCGAATTACGAAGATGATAAGCACTATTATAACTAAACCACCAACAACTAGCTTAAGAATTGGTAGAAAGCCGGGTTGTTCCCAAATAGGCGCATCTTCAATTTCACCTGCATCCATACGGGTAAAGGGTACGCTAACAACTTCTAAGGAGTCACCACGAGTAACATCGAAGCCAATGCCGCCCTGTAAAAGTCGACGAATGTTTAGGATTTCTTCTTGCTTGCGCGGTGTTGGCGTCATCGCGCCATCTTCACCCGCAACTTGGGTATAGTCTACCGCGACAGACACACTTAATCTGCGAATAACCCCGGTTTGTTTCTTAGTATGACTAATAGTGGTATCAAGTTCGTAGTTACGTGTTGATTCTTTCGCTGTGCGACCAGGCATAGTTTGCTGACTACCGCCCACTGCATTTTCTGGAATATTAGAGTCTAGCGGAGGTTGATTAGACAGTGCGCCAGGAATACCACCAACACCACCACCTACGCTGTTTTCTTCCATGATCATTTCACTGCGAACCGCAGGTAAATCAGGGTTGTAGCTACGCTGTGTTTGTTCCATAGCTGTAAAGTCCATGGTTACGTCAGCTTGTGCTGTGTAGTTACCAATGCCCAATACTGGAATCAATATAGCGTCAATTTTTTCTAAATACTCTTGCTCGCGCTGGCGCTCAATTTCGTATTCTTTTCTGGCGCGGGCACTCATAGAATCTTGAGAGCCTGAGTTAAGCAGACGGCCATTGCTGTCTGTCACCGTTACTTTAGACGGCTCCATGTTTTGCACCGCAGACGCCACGATATCGACAACAGCATCAACTTCTTCACCTGCAATTACCGCACCGCGCTTAGCCGTTAGCACAACGGTTGCCGACGCTTTCTTCTCTCTTCGCGCAAAAACGTTCTCTTTAGGCATAGCTAGCAAGACACGGGCTTTTTGAATACTTGCGATATCTTCGATGGTAGCCGCGATTTGTTGCTCGCGGGCGTGTTTTAAACGTTCCATCTCAACACGCTGGCTTACACCAAAACCCATATCCTGCATAATGATATCGGTACCGGCATCAGAGGCCTTAGTTAACCCTTGGCGGGTCATGCCTAAACGAATATTTTGGAATTCGTCACTTCTTACGTAAACAATATTGCCTTCAAGCTTATAGTCGATTTGGTTGGCGTCCATATAATCGAGGGTTTCAATAAGCTCTTGGGTTTCCATTTTCGCAAGGGGGCGGTAATCAGGTTCTTGCGACCAAATAAGAATAAAAATAGCGATGGCTACGCAGATTACCAAAACGACCACAAGGGCCATTTGGCGCATCATGTCAGCGCTTCCTAAGGTGTCCATAAAACCAGATTTGTTTTCTGGCTCATTGTCCACGGTTTGATTCTGATCAGGAACCGTAAGGTTTGTACCTGTTGCTTCAGCCATAACCTACTCCACCTACACCGGCATATTCATTATTGTTTTATAGGCTTCAAGAACTTTATTACGTACTTGAACAGTGGCTTCAAAAGCAATACCCGCCTTTTCTTTTGTCAACATAACTTGAGCTAAGCTTAAGCTAGGGTCGCCCATTTCAAAGCGCTGCTGAGCATCTTTTGATTCGAGCTGCATGCCATTTACACCATCTACCGCATTCTTAAGCATGGTCGAGAAATCACTTGCCGAGCTATTAACTTCACTAAGCGGCTGCTGTTGAGGCTCATTAACTTGAAGACGAGTTTGCCCAATCATGTTCTGCATTTCTTGATACAAACTATTGGCTTTAACGTCCATAACCACTCCTAGTGCTTTTTCGAGACCGCCTGAACATCGGCGTATAACTTATGTATAGAGGGGATTTAGCAAAGGGCTTGCCAACTTTAAAAAGCCATATATATCAACAGGATAAATTAAAAATAAGAAGGTTAGCCAAATTTATGGCGTTTGACTTAGTGAGAGCAACAAAAAACCGCCGCCTTCTTTACTACAGAGGCGACGGATAAGGACGAGGAAACCGAAAGTGTAGAAAGCGACCTTATGCGGGCACTTCAATACCGTCTTCGCGCATGCGCGCTAATTTGTAACGAAGGGTTCTTGGACTAATGCCGAGCTTTTCTGCCACATCTTTACGCTTGCCGTTACACGACACCAACGTATCGAGGATAATTTGATGTTCTTGGTAGCGCAGCTCAGACCCTAGCCTATTTTCTTCAACATGCTCTTGCAGTGTTTCAACAGGTGCAGTCATGTCTTCATCAATCATTAAATCGCTGGCGTCGATTTCATTGTGTTCGCATAAAATAAGCGCCCGTTGAACCACGTTTTCTAGTTCGCGAACGTTCCCAGGCCAGCTGTATTGTGAAAGCTTATTGCGCGCTGCTGCGCTTAACCTGATAGTACCCAGCCCTTGAGAACTAGCATGACGCTGTACCAGATGTTCGGCAAGAGGGACTATATCACCCGGACGTTCAGATAGCGGGCGCCACTCGATAGGGAATACATTTAAGCGGTAGTACAAATCTTCTCTGAACTCTCCCGCATCCACTGCTTTTCTCAAATCTCGGTTACTTGTAGCAATAACGCGGACGTTGAGCTTAACGGTTTTACGTCCGCCAAGACGCTCTACTTCACGCTCTTGTAACACGCGCAACAGTTTCGCCTGAAGTGCCAAATCCATTTCGGTAATTTCATCAAGTAACAGCGTACCGTCTTGGGCTTGTTCAAATTTACCCGGGCAAGCTTGGATTGCGCCGGTGAAAGCACCTTTTTCATAACCAAACAAGGTCGCTTCTAGCATGTTCTCTGGTATGGCTGCACAGTTGATGGCGATAAATGGCGCATCACTGCGCGGCGACTGATCGTGAATATAGCGAGACAGCACTTCTTTACCCGAACCGCTTGGTCCCATTACCATCACAGTAGCATCTGACTTCGCGACCTTGCGAGAAAGCTCAAGCAACTTTAAGCTTGAAGGGTCTGCAACTATTGGCGTGCGTGACTCTATTTTTTGCGCAGGCGCGTAACGCCCCACTAAATTGAGCAACACTTCTGGCGCGAAAGGTTTGGATAGATAATCTGTTGCGCCATCGCGCATTGCCTGAACGGCATCGTCGATGGTGGCATAGGCCGTCATCAATAAAACCGGCATATTGGGGTACTTGGCTTTAATACTTTTAAGTAGCGTTAAACCGCTCATTTCACCCATTTGGATATCGCTAACCACTAAGTCGACTGGGCGCGAAGACATCACCATTAACGCTTCTTCAGCACAGTCAGCGGCAACAACTTCGTAGTTGCCTAACAAAAGGGTGTCTAGGAGTGCTTCGCGTAATCCCGCGTCATCTTCAACAATTAAAATGGTAGTTTTAGACATTATTCTCTCCTATGACTTACGCAACATGAGTCAATGTTTGTGAAGATTGAGCGTTCACGGCACACGGCAATGACACGCTAAAGCACGCTCCACCTTCTGGCATATCTGATACGCTAAGCAAACCGTTGTGAGCGTTTACTACTGATTTAACAACCGCCAGTCCAAGGCCCGTGCCATGAGTTTTAGTTGTGAAAAACGGTTCAAAAATTTTGTTTTTGAGTTTATCCGGTACTCCAGGACCTTTATCAATAATGGCCACATGCAGACGTTGACCAGACACTGAGGTTTCTACGTGCACGCACTCCCCTTTCGGAGTAACTTGGCTCGCGTTGTGGATAAGGTTTAATAGTGCACCTTGAAGTGCCGTAAGATTACCGGTTATAGATACGTTGTTATCGAAGCCGCTAAAAGTTAGCGTTTGCTGCGCTTGAGCCGTCATGGTCTGGGCGCTGCCTTCAATTGAAGTAAACAACTCTCCCAAGCTAATTTGGCTGACCACTTGTTCTTCCCCTGACTTAGCGAAAAGCAGCATGTCGTTAACCTGACTCTCTAGCTCTTTAAGCCTGTCAGTTAGCTTGTTTGCAAATTGAGTTTGTGCTTCTTGTCCTAAGCCTTTGCGCGTTAAGTTAGACGCATAAAGCATGGCTGCAGAAAGAGGCGTGCGAATTTGATGAGCCAAAGATGCTACCATTTTTCCCAAAGAAGACAGGCGCTGCATATGACTCACGCGTGCTTGCAGCTGCCGCGTTTCAGTCAAGTCGGTAATGACAATTAATTGCCCAGGCTCATTTTCTAACGGCGTGATAGAAAGCTTCACTCGGCGACCGTCAACAAGTGATACTTCATGACCGTCATCAGCGCGAGGCTTGAATGAGCGCGTGATAATACTTCGCCACACTTCCTCTTCTAGCGGTTCACCCAAAAGGGCCTTCGCTTGTTCGTTGGCCTGGCGCACGATCCCTTTGCCGTCTATAACGATAACGCCCGCAGGCATTACCTGAAGTAAGTGCTCAAGTCGACTCGCCTGCAACCGCAGAGACGCAATGTCGTCACTGCTCGAGGGATGGTATTCATCATGAGATATCGCATTATCAATACTATCTAACGCATAGCTTGATGCTGAGTACTCAGTAGATTGTGGTGTGCTGTCAAAAGCCATATTACCCTCGTCAAATTGCAGACGCTGTTAAACTATGGCTTAGATAAAGCAGAAGATGTGCCAATTCATCATTGGCTTATTTATCAACTAGATAGAGAAGAATTTAAAAGAAAAGCGTAACGTCAATTACCTGACATTACGCTTCTTCAGTGCGCTGAATATCGTATTTCCGCATTTTCTCAACAAGCGTTGTTCTACGCATTCCGAGTTTGTCGGCAGCTCGAGCCACCACCCAATCTTGATTGTCTAACGCTTGTCGAATGAGATTTACTTCCAACTCAGAAAGGTACTCTTTGAGATTAACCCCTTCCTCAGGTAAAGACGAAGAAACCATTCCGTTCAAACCCTCGTGGCTTTGCTCGTTAAGGTCTTCTTCTGGCTCTTGCGCGGCCGCTTCAGCAAAAAGTGCATTGAATGCTTCACGCTCAAGAATTTCTTCTGGATAATCAGGCTCGTAAGCCTGTACATCACCGTATTGATATTTCTCAGGCAAATCGGCGATATCAACGATTTGACCAGGATAAAGGATTGTTAGGCGTTCAACCAAGTTAGACAACTCACGAACGTTACCCGCCCATTCGTGCTCCATTAACGAGGCAATCGCTTGCTCGGTAAAGCGCACACCTTCCACCCCATCACCTTGGATACGACTATTTAGCTCTTGGAGCAGTAAGGGGATATCGTCTTTTCTTTGTCTAAGTGCAGGGCTATCAATTGGGAATACGTTGAGTCGGTAATACAAGTCTTCACGGAACTTGTCTTCACTGATCATTGTTTCAAGGTTGCGGTGCGTCGCAGCGATAATGCGTACGTTACACTGAAGGGGCTTGTTGCCGCCAACGCGCTCAAAGGTACGCTCTTGCAACACGCGCAATAATTTAACCTGCATCTGAAGCGGCATATCGCCGATTTCATCCAGAAACAACGTACCGCCTTCAGCTAACTCAAAACGGCCTTTACGCGCGCTAATTGCGCCAGTAAACGCGCCTTTTTCGTGACCAAACAGCTCGCTTTCCAGCAGTTCGCCAGGAATTGCACCGCAGTTTACCGGAATAAATGGCCCGTCTTTGCGTTCAGATAAGAAGTGAACGTTACGTGCAACGACCTCTTTACCCGTTCCAGATTCACCTAAAATTAAGACAGTGGCATCAGTAGGTGCAACTTGTTCTACTAGTCGACGAACAATTTGTATTTGTTCACTTTTACCAACAAGGCTTCTAAATAGTCGCGTCTTTGTACCCGATGTACGAGATAAGCTCGGTTTGCGCCTTGAGTATTCTTGGCAACGATGGATAGCTTGGGTCAAAACGGGATAGGTTAATGGCGTTGCAATAACGCTAACGAGATTACAACCTGCTGATGCTTGGCTATTATTTTCAACCAATGCTACAAATGGTATGTGAGGAAACTTCTCAACCAGTCCACTGACTACGGCTGGCGATATGTGCTCTATAAGAACAGCATCAGCTCCACTATCTTGCAAATACCGTTCGCAATCACTAAAGCCTCGCGATTGACACGATTCTCCCATGAAGGTAACGATAGTTTCCAAGTTTTGAATAAGTTCCTGGTTGTCACTAACCAGCAAAATGTTCTTCATCAATTCCCCGAGAACGCTTTGTTATTATTTACAGTTTAGCGCATTTATAAATTGTAACGACAAAAGATCGGAGCGCAACCGCTGTTTTCGGAAATGTATCAATAAAAAAAGCAGGTTACCCTGCTTCTTTCGATTAATTTTAGCAAAATTAATGTATGTCGGTTTAACTCAACAGTGATAAAACCTGACTTTGCTGCTGATTCGCTTGCGCTTGAACGGTTAGCGCCGCTTGACCAAGCACATCGTTTGACGCCTGCTGTGACACAGCTTGAGCAAAATCAAGATCTTGTATGCGGCTACGCGCTTCAGCGGTGTTCACATTAGCTTGAGTAAGAGAACGCGCCGCACTTTCGAAACGGTTTTGGGTAGCACCTAAATCGCCTCGCGCGTTACCGAGCGTTTCAATTGCTGCATCAGTTGCACCTAGCGCATCTTCAATGCTGGTTCCCGACGTAATATCGATAGACAACACATCGTTTAATTGAGCAGCAACATCCTGTGTATTGACGCTAATTGATTGACCCGCACTTGAATCTGATTGGAATTCAAGTGAGCCATTTGCAGATAGTAACGGCTTGCCGGCGAAATTCGTCTGCTCAATAGTTTGAGAGATATTCTCTTGTAGCTGTGTTATTTCAGATTGGATAGCACGGCGATCGCCACTGCTCAAAACACCATTACCAGATTGTAAGGTAAGTTCGCGAATGCGGTTTACATCGTCATTGATGCTACCTAAACCACCCTCTGCCACCTGCGCCACCGAAATTCCGTCGTAAACGTTATTAATAGCCTGCCGGTTGCCTTCTACTTCTGAAGTTAACCGGTCGATGATTTGCTGGGCTGCTGCGCCGTCAGTTGCATCGTTAATTTTCTTACCACTGGCAAGCTTTTCCATCAAGGATTCTTGCTTCTCTTGCACTTGGCTGAGAAGTGAGGACGTTGAACTATTAACTTGCATGATGCTTTCCTAAAATATGTAACTCATTAAGTTTAGCAGAAAGCTGAGCAAAATGTAGTCAGCCATTTGTATGATAGTCGATACCTTTACGAACAAATCTATACGCTCATGGAATAGTTTGACTTGCCGATAAGTTATGGGTGTACAATTTGTTTATTTTCAGAGATTAATGCTATGACTACTGTGGTGACGTACGGCACCTTCGACCTTTTCCATATAGGGCATGTAAGGCTTTTAAAGCGATTACACAGCTTAGGCGATAGGCTAGTGGTTGGCTTGTCCTCTGATGAATTCAATACGGTAAAGGGTAAAAACGTAGTCATACCTTATGAAGACAGAAACGTCTTTCAAGAAAACTGTTGGGAACAGAAACGAGAAGACCTTGAGCGAGAAGGCGCTGACATATTCGCAATGGGTGATGACTGGATTGGAAAGTTCGATGATCTGCAAGATATCGTTAAAGTTGTGTATCTACCGCGCACACAAGATGTCTCTACTACTGAACTAAAAACCGTTATCAGCGAAATTCAAAACGAAAAAATTCGCCAATTACAAAGTCTAACAGAGCATTTAAATGCGTTGATGCAGCGGCTTTGAGCTCGCTGTCAGATTCGAGCTAGCCTTCTTTTGAACGGAAAAAGTAAATGAACGTAGCCATAATCCCCGCAAGGGGCGGAAGCAAACGCATTCCTAAAAAAAATATAAAACCGTTTTGCGGTAAACCTATGGTTGCCCATGCAATAGAAAATGCGTTGGCAAGCCCCTATGTAGACAAAGTAGTGGTTTCAACAGATGATGAATCTATTGCGAACGTAGCAAAAGATTATGGCGCTGAGGTGCCATTCATGAGACCTGCAGAATTGGCAGATGATTACACAGGCACTAGTCCTGTGGTTCGCCATGCACTGAGCACTCTGTTAGAAAAAGGCTGGGATATAAATTATTGCGCCTGTGTATATGCAACATCGCCTCTTCTAGCCACTTCTTTAATTAATTCTTGTTATGAAATGCTAATGAACGCTGACAATACAGACTACGTATTTACAGCGGCAAGATTCTCATTTCCAATTCAACGGGCGATATTACAAACCGAAAATGGCGGCGTAAAACCTTTTGACGAGTTTGGCATTACTCAGCGCTCACAGGATTTACCACCAGCCTTCCATGATGCAGGACAGTTGTATTGGGGCCATCAAAAAACCTGGCTTGATACGACCAAACGTATTTTCGGTGCCAACTCTAAAATGGTAGTAATGCCAGACCACCTAGTGCAAGACATTGATACACCTGAAGATTGGGTTAGAGCTGAACTGCTTTACAAGCTTTTGCAGAGCGAAAGCGTAAAGTGAGGATTGTTTTTAGGGTCGATGGTACAGCGCAAATAGGACTCGGCCACGTTATGCGTTGCTTAACCTTGGCTACACAATTACTTCCCTCATACAACGTAACATTCCTTTGTTGTGCGTTGCCTTCAACTCTACAACAACAGATACAGCGTGCTGGAATTACAACATTGACCACGCCCTCGCTTCATAAAGGCGAACGGGCAGGTAATGCTTCGGCAGTCTTAAATGAAGCAGAGCAAGCCTCTCATGCTGCTCACTGTATAGCGCTTCTTGATGATATGAACGATGAGCCTATCGACATGCTTATAGTCGACCACTATCAGCTATCAGCTTCGTTTAGTAAAGTAATGCGCAGTCGCTGCAAACATATTGTTGTCATTGACGATTTAGCTAACCGCCAGCACGACTGTGATGTGATTTTAGACCAAAACCTCTTTGAGGACTTTGAATTCCGATATGATCAGCTTGTCCCTCCTCATTGCCAAAAACTCTTGGGACCCGAGTTCGCTATTTTGAGAAATGAGTTTTACCACGCACCACCAATGCCTAGAAATGACAATCATTTTCTGGTCTGCTTCGGCGGCAGCGATCCTATGAATTTAACAGAGCGAGTCGTTGATGTTTTGATTGAATTAAAGTCTTTAACTTTTTCAGCCGATATTGTTGTCGGAGCGGCTTATTCCGGCGTTAGTGCGCTTAAAGCAAAAGTTGAACGCCTACCTAACGCGAAGCTTCACGTCGCTTGCGGTCACATATCCGAGCTTATGAAAGCCGCCAATACAATGATTGGCGCTGGAGGTTCGATGCACTGGGAGCGCGCGGCATCGGGGGTAGCGGGCATAATTATCACATTGGCTGATAATCAAGTTGAAACGACGCGGTGCTTGCACGAACGGCATTGCTGTTTGTGGCTAGGAGCATGTGACGAGGTCACAAATGAAGATATTAGCAAGGCCGTTGAATTTGCGATAAATTCCCCGCAAGAAATGCGTAAACTAGCAAACAACGCGGTATCTTTGGTGAGCGCAAACAAAAATCCATCTTTTGTAATGGATACTATATTGAACATTGTTACGAGGTAGTCATGAAACCAATCACAATCGGTGATATTCAAATTGGTCCGGGTCTCGCTCCCTTTATCATCGCAGAAATGTCTGGAAATCATGGACAATCATTAGAAAAAGCCTACCGACTCATTGATGCAGCTGCAGAAGCTGGCGCACATGCCATAAAATTGCAAACCTATACGCCAGACACGATCACTTTGGATTGTCATGAAGGCGAATTTTTTATTGAAGACCCAAATAGTCTATGGAAAGGAAACTCTTTGTATAACCTCTACAAAGAGGCAATGACGCCTTGGGAATGGCATAAGGAGCTATTCGACTATGCCAAAGAGAAAGGCCTATTGGCATTTAGCACGCCCTTCGATTTAACCGCTGTCGACTTCCTAGAAACATTGAATCCTCCTTGTTACAAAGTAGCGTCTTTTGAAAATACTGACCACGCTATCCTAGCGGCTGTAGCAAAGACAGGGAAACCCGTTATTGTCTCTACAGGCATGGCTAGCCAGGCAGAAATAGCCGAGTCTGTTGAAGTACTCCGTTCCAATGGGTGTAATGACATCATATTACTTAAGTGCACCAGTAATTACCCAGCAAACCCGGTAGACGCCAACTTAAAGACAATTCCTCATTTGAGCGACCATACACCGGGGGTGGGGGTAGCTGTCGCTGCGGTGGCACTTGGCGCAACAGTCATTGAAAAGCATTTTGTTTTAGACAGAAACGGCGGAGAGGTTGACGCAGAATTTTCTCTTGAACCCCATGAAATTAAGCTGCTTGTCGAGGAAACGGCGCGAGCAGCGGTAGCAATTGGCAAGGTGAGTTATGGCGCCACCGAGCGAGAAAAGGCCTCGTTGGTACACCGACGCTCTTTATACATTGCCAAAGATATGAAAGCCGGCGATACATTAAATGCGGAGAATTTACGCTCTGTTCGTCCAGGACTTGGACTGCCTCCCAAATACCTTCCCCTTTTGCTTGGGAAGCAAATCAAGCGCGACGCACCAAAAGGTACCCCTATGAATTGGGAGCTACTGTGAGATGAGAGCCATTCTGTTTGGTGCAAGTAAGGCCGGAGAAAACTACGTTTCTAATCACCCAGATATAGAAGTCGTGGCATTCACGGATAACGATAGTGCGAAACACGGAACTCGTTTTATGGGTTATCCCATCATTGCACCCGCAGATATCAATACTCACGATGTCGACAGCATAATTATCACCAGTCAGTGGGTTGATCAAATTTATTCCCAGCTTACCCAAGAAATGGGTATTGATGAGTCGAATATCATTGTACCGAGTAAGCAGTCGGTAAAAGCTGCCCTGCCTTTCGAAGACAATGAAACGTTAGCCTTTGCCCAGTCTGTAATGCGTACGCTAAATCGATACTTCGCTTCCCACAACATTTCAGCGTGTCTAGATTCTGGAACTTTATTAGGTGCTGTGAGAAATAAAGGGCTCATTCCTTGGGATGACGATATAGATTTAGCTGTAGATAAAGACAATTACGAAAGGTTACAGTCATCGCTACCTGAGCTTTATAAATTATTAAACACAAACTATGACGTAAAATGGAATATCGTCATTATCACGGTCAACAACATAGACTGTTGCATCAACCTAGAGTTTAGTAATTTATCACACACCCAATTAGTTCCTTTTGATATAAGTATACAGCGCAGAGAGTCGATAAATGGTCTATCTGAACTCTTGTCCTCGGGGGGGCTGTTTTTTGCCCCTGCTACACATTTCGACAGTTACGAGCCAATCGAGTTTTTAGGTGAAACCTTTCTTGCCCCATTCGATGCAGAAGGCTTTCTCACTTTTATGTACGGACATTGGCAAACGCCCAAAAAGACGACACAAATTACGGAATACGAAAATAGAAGAGCATCGATGTCAGCACCTAGAACAGGTATAAGCGTGCAAAAACGCACGCTTTGTGAATGAGCGTGATAGTTAAGGTGTCAAATTAACGTGAACGTATTACTTTCAAGTGCCAGCAATAAAGTTCCACTATTGAAAGCGCTTCAATGCGCTGTTAAGCGTATCGATAACAAAGGCATAGTTACGGCGGGAGATTTAAGTAGCCAAGTACTCACACGACACTTTTGCGATGTTTTTTGGCAAATGCCACCCACAAAACAAGAAAACGCAGATGAGATTATTGCCCAACTCAAGCATCGAAGCATTACTCATGTTCTCCCAAGTAGAGACGGCGAACTACTTTTTTGGGCAAGGCTAAAAAACGACCTAAAAAGCGCTAACATTCACGTACTTATTTCTAATGAAAGTGCAATTGAGCTTTGTTTAGATAAATTAAGATTCGGCCAATGCAGTATTCCTTTTATCATCCCTTCATTCGAAAGTATCGAAGAGGTGAAAACGGTTGTTCAGGACACTCAGTCATTGCATTATGTGGTCAAAGAACGTTTTGGTGCGGGTAGTAAAGCAGTTGGCCTTAATCTAAACGAAAACGACGCAGTCCAGCACGCTAGAGGTCTGTCCTCCCCTATTTTTCAATTATTCAAGGCAGGTCAAGAAATTAGCGTAGACGCTTGGCTGACAAAAGATCATTTGGTTAAAGCGGCCGTGTGCCGTGTGCGAGACCTAGTTGTTAATGGTGAATCCCAAATTACTTATACTTTACCGAATTGCCCTTTTACAGCACAGGTGACACAGGCACTTTCCAAACTAGCGCTGTCTGGCCCCGTTGTATTACAGGGCATCATAAATGATGGAGCACTTCACATCATTGAATGTAATTCACGATTTGGAGGCGCTTCAACATTAGGGATCAAGGCGGGTGTTGATAGTCTTTATTGGAGCTTGTGTGAGAGTATAGGTGTAGATATCGATTCGTTGCCCGTAGATCTCGCATCTCATAAAATAACGCAGATTAGAGCTGCTACCGACTATTACCTATGATTTATATCTTCGACCTAGATGATACCCTTTATGATGAGCGCCAATACGTAGAGTCTGGCCTTGCAGCGGTTGCCTCATTTGTGGAAAAAACCTGGAACGTTGATAAGCGAAGTGGCTTTCAAGAATTAGTTACTCTGCTTGATCGAAATGGTCGTGGCCGAATTTTCAATGATTACTTAGCTAACCATGGCATAGCAGTCAATAAGAAAAATGTACGTGCATGCGTTTCAGCATATCGCTTACACCAGCCCACTTTGACTTTGCCCGACAATCACCTAACGTTGCTAGAACGTTTGCCAAAGCCGCTTTACCTCGTAACTGACGGAAATAAAGTAGTACAAAGTAAGAAAGTGGAAGCACTCAACATAGCGCACTACTTCAAGCGCGTGTTTGTCACTCACCGCTTTGGAGTGCAACATGCTAAACCTTCTACTTACTGCTTTGAAAAGATTAAACAAGCAGAACAATGTCAGTGGCACGAAATGGTTTACATTGGTGACAACCCAGCAAAAGACTTCGTTAATTTAAATAAACTTGGAATGCCGACTGTTAGGGTGCTAACTGGGGTTCACAAAAACGCACCTGCAAAACCAGGTTTTGATGCAAAGTTTACAATACAAAACCTAAATGAACTTCCAGCCCTCAGTCTTTGAACTTTATTAGGCGGCATCCCAGCATATTTAATAAAATAAAATCAATGCTTAACCTACCTGCTGATAAACAACAAGTTCTACCTAAACACGAAGAAATCTACACCTTTAGGACTAATAATCCTCACCTAAGCGCATAGATTCTAAAGCTTTATGGCAAAAATGCCGACACATGATATATTGTGTTTATAACCATAAAAACAGCGAGCAAGCTATGTTCGATGGAAAATCGATTCTCATAACAGGTGGAACGGGTTCATTTGGCCATAAGTACACTGAGACTCTGTTAGCGAGATACAAACCAAAGCGCTTAATCATCTACTCACGCGACGAACTCAAACAGTTCGAAATGCAGCAAAAATTTCACGCGCCGTGCATGAGATATTTTATTGGCGATGTTCGTGATAGAGAACGTCTTAATCGCGCCATGCAAGGTGTTGACTTCGTAATACACGCAGCGGCG
>LUMD01000408.1_pt1 | contig 14867 bp, 15 predicted proteins | sample 729651 | NCBI WGS metagenome assembly LUMD01 (sample SAMN03860272, study PRJNA289734) | marine metagenome | biome: seawater column; feature: ocean; material: water; isolation source: Red Sea water column Station 34 - depth 258m | place: Saudi Arabia: Red Sea | collected 2011-10-15 | depth 258 m | reverse complement strand
ATTGAAGATTCTCCCATATCTAAGGATCGAGAGTGAGGAAATACGCCATCCTCCATTCCTACAATAAAAACACATGGAAACTCTAAGCCTTTTGCAGAATGCATGGTCATCAGTTGAACACTGTCTTGCCATTCACTGGCTTGATGTTCTCCTGATTCAAGTGCTGCGTGGGCAAGAAAAGACTCAAGCGGCGTCATTTCATCTTCATCTAAAAGCGGCCTATAGCCGTGTGACGCATTAATTAATTCCATAATATTGTCTATTTTGGTAGCAGACTGCTCGGTCTTTTTTTTCTCAAGAAACCCAACAAGCTTTGATTCCTTGATCGCGATCTCAAACTGCTCTTTTAGCGGTTTATCTAACAGTTGTTTTTGGATGTTTTGAATCTGTGCGATAAAACCGCCAACCGCATTTTTGGCTCTTCCGCCAAGCTTTGAGTTTTCAACAAGTCTTGAGGAGGCGACATAAAGGGAAAGGTTTTCGCTTTGGGCCGCTGACCTAATTTGATTTAATGTTTTTGACCCTATTCCTTTAGGCGGAGCGTTGGACGCTCGCTCAAAAGCCAAGTCATCACTAGGGTTTATGGCGAGCCTAAGATAAGCAAGCGCATCCTTCACTTCAGCTCGATCAAAAAACCGAAAACCGCCATAGACTCTATAGGGAATAGAGTGCTGCAACAGGGCTTCCTCAATAACCCTCGATTGAGCGTTTGATCTATAAAGGATCGCAACATCCTTCAAAGGACCTGATTTGGCCAGAATGGTATCAACGATATTGCGAGCTTCTTCGTATTCATCATAATTAGCACCCGTTGTTATTTGATATCACTGCGTTCGCGGCGTCCAATATGGTCTTGGTGGAACGGTAGTTTTGTTCCATCTTGATTGCTTTCACAGACACAAACTCTTTTTGAAAACGAGACATGTTTGCACTGTTTGCTCCCCTCCACTTATAGATGGATTGGTCATCGTCGCCAACCACAAAAGCAAAGCCGGTGTTGCCTGTTAATAACCGAACCATCTGATATTGAATCTCATTGGTGTCTTGGAACTCATCAAAAAGAATGTTGCTAAACCTCTTTTGGTAGTGTTGCAACAAGTCGGGCGCTGTTTTTAATGTCTCGTAGCAACGCAAGAGCAGCTCTCCAAAATCCACCAAGTTGTTTTGTTGGCATTTTTTTTCGTAGTCCTTGTAGAGCTGGATAAACTCTTTTTTTGTTGGGATGTCTTTGACACTGTCTGCCCTTAACCCCAAATCCTTTTGTGTGTTAATAAACCACTGTATTTCTTTGGGTGGATAATAGGATTCATCTAGGCCCTGGTCTTTTACCATCCTTTTGATTTGGCGGTGTTGGTCGTCCGAATCAAGAACCTGAAAACTTTGATCTAGCCCGGCATCTTTCCAATGAAGCCGAAGGAACTTGTGAGCTAAGCCGTGAAAGGTTCCAACCCACATTCCTCTTGTGTCAAGGCCCAGCATTTCCGAGATTCTTTCTCGCATTTCGTTGGCGGCTTTGTTTGTAAAGGTGACGGCAAAAATGTTTAACGGCGAGTTTTTCTCAACACTGACCAGCCAAGCAATTCTGTGCACCAATACCCTGGTTTTACCGCTCCCAGCACCCGCTAAAACCATGACCGAGCTGCTGCCGGAGGTTACAGCTTCTCTTTGTGGCTCATTTAATTGGCCTAAAATATTTTCTGCATCCATTGAGAGCTATTGTAGCGTTATCTGTATTTGATTGCGTGCACCAGATTAACAAACGCCAGCAACAAAATAGCGGCAAAAGCATTGTGGGCGGTTGCAAAAACCAAAGCGATTCCCGACCAAACCATAACAACACCAATAATTAGTTGAGACAACAACGCTAAACCCAAAAGTCTCGCTGCAACCTTAATTTCTTGAGCTTGGTGGTTGGCGTAATTAAAAACAATCCAACCCAAACCAAATGTCAGCACAAGGGCTCCTAGTCGATGCATAAAATGTATAGCGGTTCTTCCCGGCGGCGAGAGAAGTCCGCCCTCATAGTTTTTTCCAAACGATTGCCACTTTAAAAACCCTTCCTTTAAGTCCATGTTTGAGGGCCAAACCTGATTATAGCACAAAGGAAGATCTGGGCACCCTAAAGCGGCGTAATTTGTGCTTGTCCAGCCACCCAAGATAATTTGTGCAAACAGCAGAAAAAACCCTAAAAAAAAGAGCGGGGTAAGGTTTGATGAGGATTGTTCGTTTTTGTTGTGGCGCCTTAAATAAACAAACAACAAAGACAAGGTTGCAAGCCCCCCAACCAAATGCGAGAGCACCACAAGAGGATGAACCTTAAGCGTGACCGTCCACATCCCTAACAAGCCCTGAAAAACCACCAACAAAAACAAACCCAGGGTTAGCTTGAGAGAAAAGTTTTGAGCCAAAGGTTTCCGGTTGTTTTTCAAGAGCTCTAATAAAAACAAAACCATTATCAATAACCCCAAAAGACTCGCAATATAACGATGAATCATTTCTCTCCAGGCTTTACCTGATTCAACGGTTTGACCCGGAAACAGTTCCGCTGCTTTTGCTAGCTCATGGCCTGTTTCTGGAACGGTTATAAAACCATAACAACCAGGCCAATCAGGACAACCCAGGCCGGCATCTGTGAGCCGAACATAGGCACCAAAAACAATGACACAAAACGCCAACAGGGTGGTGAAGGCTATAATCGTTTTGGTTTTGGGCACGAGGGTTGGTTGAAGAGCTAGGACCCTGTCAACGACATAAACAAATCCCTAATGTAGTAAACAAACGCTCCATCCACGGCAAGAATTGAGACCAAACCAAGCAAGAACAGTGGCGGCAGCATAATTGCATACAAGAAGGCCATTCTCTCCCACGCCATGTGCATAAACACACCAACCACTAAACCCGCTTTTAGAAAGGCAAAAACCGTGACTAAAAACCACCGCAGGTAGCCTTCTATTTGTATATAGTCAACCATGTATGAAAAAAAGCTAAGTACAAACAGCAGTATCCAAACGCTAATGTATAAGCTAAATGGGTGCTCTGTTTCAACAGCGTCCCCAGGGTAAAAACTCGGGTGCTTAAAAGGTTTTTCTTGTTCGTTCATAATGTTTTTCTCTACCAAAGATAAAAGAATGCAAAGATAAATATCCAAACCAAATCAACAAAGTGCCAATAAAGACCGGCTACTTCAACAATTTGGTAGTCATCAAGCCGATCGTATCGGCCATCTAAAACTCGTTTAGCAATAATACTTAAATACACGACCCCGATAGACACGTGAAGACCGTGAAACCCCGTGATCATAAAAAAGAAGCCGCCAAATTGATGGGCACCAAACTCATTGCTCCAAGGCCTAATACCTTCCTCAAAAATTAATTTACTCCATTCAAACATCTGCATGCCCACAAAGGCTAAACCACCCAGAGCTGTCAGCAGTATCAGCACGCCGGTTTTCACTCGTTGTTTCTTATAACCCGAGGTTACCGCCATCGCCATGGTTCCGCTGCTACTGATCAAAATGAAGGTCATAATAGCAATAAGAAGAAGGGGCACCTCAGTCCCGCCAACATGTAACGCAAAGACCTCGCTTGTGTTAGGCCAGGGCACTGTGGTTGTGAGCCTCACCGCCATGTATGCTGAGAGAAAAGAGCCAAAGATAAAGGTGTCGCTGACCAGAAAGATCCACATCATTGCTTTGCTCCAACGAACCTTAAAGGTCTGAACGTCAGAGGACCAATCAGCAACCAATCCTTTTAAGTTATCAGGGACCGAGTCTTCATAAGAAACATGTTGATTTGATGACATAAAACGCTCTCTATGTGGTTAAAAGTAAGACAAATAACAAAACCCAAACCAGCAACATATAGTGCCAATAGCTACCCAAAAGCCCTATTGACTCAGGTTTAAGAATGGATTCATCTTGTTTGTATGTTTTGAGGGTGACATAAAACCACGCCACCACACCGCCCAAAACATGCAAAGCGTGAAGAGCCGTGATTAGGTAAAAGAAGGTGTTAGCCGGGTTTAACGTTAAAAAGTAGCCGGAAGCATACAGTTCCTGCCAGGCCCAGGTTTGACCAGTAACAAAAGTAACCGCAAACACCCCGCCTATTAATAGCCCTGCTTTAATTGTCTGTATACTGGTTCTCTTAGCCCCGCTTTTGGCCCAAGCCATTCCAAAGCTAGCCAGAACCAACGACCCGGTATTGACCCATAACAACGAAGGAATTGGAATCGGGCTCCAGTCTTCAAAATTCATTCTGAATAAATACGCGTTGGTAACAAACAAGAACAAAATCGAGATCACGGTCATCAGCATATAAACAAAAACCTGACCATGGGTTAGGCCCATAAATCGTTCTTGGTTGTTTATTGCGTTGGCCATTCTTGTTTAAGTGATTTGTTCATCGGGAACGTTTTGTGGAACGAAATCATCTGTAGCTCCAGGCAAACCATAATCATAAGGCCATCGGTAGACCACAGGCAGTTTTTCTCCCCAGTTACCATGCCCAGGAGGCGACTCAAGAGCTTGCCACTCTAGCGTGCATGCACCCCAAGGGTTTGATCCTGCTTCTTTGCCCTTATAGGCACTAACAACAAAGTTATAAAGAAGGATGAATTGAGAGGCACCCACAACAAGGGCACAGACGGTTATAAATTGGTTGAGGTCGTTGACCGATTGGGGGATAAAGTCGTACTGGTCATTTGAGTAATATCGTCGGGGAACACCAAGAAAGCCGATATAGTGCATAGGGAAATAAATTAGATACGTACCAATAAAGGTAATCCAAAAATGTATTTTTCCTAAGTTGTCGTTTAACATTCTGCCTGTCACAGAGGGGTACCAATGATAAAGCCCCCCATAGAGCGCCAAAACAGGCGAAACCGCCATCACCATATGAAAATGGCCCACCACAAAATAGGTGTCCGACAGCGGGACATCAACAGCAACGTTTCCTAGAAAAAGCCCCGTGAGGCCGCCGATTAAAAAAGTGATTAAAAATCCTAGGCAATAGAGCATAGGAACAGTCATCTTAATGTTCGCATTCCAAAGCGTGATGACCCAGTTATAAACTTTAATTGCGGTGGGAACCGCGATGATGAGAGTTGTTGTAGCAAAAAAGAAACCTAAATAAGGGTTCATCCCAGCTACATACATATGATGTGCCCAAACAATAAAAGATATACCCGCAATAGCAATTAATGCCCAGACCATCATGTTGTAGCCAAAAATGTTTTTTCTCGCATGACAGCTAATTAACTCCGAGATGATACCAAATGCTGGAAGCGCGATAATGTAGACTTCAGGGTGACCAAAAAACCAAAACAAATGTTGAAACAGCACTGGGCTACCCCCACCGTAGTCTAGCACTTCACCGCCCTTAAAAATTTCTGGCATGAAAAAACTGGTTTCTGCTACACGATCAAAAATTAACATAATAGCGCCCACAAGAAGCGCCGGGAAAGCCAAAAGACCTAAAAGGGTTGCCAAGAAGATACACCAGATAATTAAAGGCATTCTCATTAAAGTCATGCCCTTGGCTCGAGACTGAAGGACTGTGGTGATATAGTTCAGCCCGCCCATTGTAAAAGCAATAATAAACACAGCCAAAGAAAGCAACATAAGAAGAATACCTGCGCCATCTCCTCCGGGAGTGCCCTCTAAAATTGATTGAGGAGGATAAAGGGTCCAACCAGCACCGGTTGGGCCGCTCTCTACAAAAAAACTAGAAACTAAAATCAGAACCGATAGAAGGTAAACCCAAAAGCTAAGCATGTTGACAAACGGAAAAGCCATATCTCTAGAGCCAAGCATTAAAGGGATAAGGTAGTTTCCAAACCCACCTAAAAATAGAGCAGTTAATAGATAGATCACCATAATCATTCCGTGCATGGTGACATCTTGATAGTAAGAACCGGCGTCAATTGATTCAAAGACGCCAGGAAAACCTAGCTGCATTCTCATCATTAAAGACAAAAACATCCCCGTAAGCCCAATGGCCATAGCAACAGAAATGTATTGCAGAGCGATTATTTTATGGTCTTGCGAAAAAACATAACGACCCCACCAACCTTTAGGGTCATACATTTTTTGACCTTCATAAGTAGCTGAATTTTGATCCATTTCTTGAATTACTCCTTAGTCTATTTTTTTACTCATTTTATTATTTTGAAACTTATTCACTTAGGGTTTTAATATAATCTGTTATTGCTTCAAGCTCTTCTTCCGAGAGGGTCGCATAAGCAGGCATTACCGGGGCGTAACCTCCTGCGATTTTAGCCATGGGGTTAACGATCGACTCTTTAATGTAGGCGTCGTCAACCAACACGGTTTCTCCATTATCTAACTGTCGTTCAGTTCCGTAAGTGTTTTTCCAGGTTGGGCCAATACCGTCAACACCGTCATCACTATGACAGGCGACACAACCTAATGTCTGTGAAATTTGTTTACCTTTACCTTCAACACCTTCGTTTAAGGTTTCAAAAAAAGTAGGCTGCTCTGCTAACCAAGAGTCAAAATCTTCTTGCGAATCCACTGTGATTAAACCCCTCATTGCGTAATGCCCTGTTCCACAGTATTCCGCACAGGCAACCTCATATGTTCCTAGAAGGGTTGGCTCAAACCACAGGTTTGATTGTTGACCAGGAACCAAGTCCATCTTTGCTCTAAATTGTGGGATATAAAAATCGTGTAAAACATCTTTCGATCTAAGTTGGAAAATGATTTTTTCATTGATTGGAAGGTGAACTTCGGCGCTTCTGATTAATATATCGTCTTGACCGTTCGGGTCGTTCGGATCAATGCCAAACGTGTTTGTTGAGCTAAAAAGGCGACCGTTGGTATTGCCATAAACCCCGTCCTTTCCAGGAAACCGATAACTCCAGACCCACTGTTGCCCAACACCTTCAACCTCAATACCTTCATCGGGGAGGACAATATACTGATTCCAGGCAATCAAACCTGGCGCCAGAAGCACCACAACACCAACGGTGGTAATCACGGTCAAAAGCACTTCAAGCCTGGTGTTTTCAGGCTGATATTCGGCTTTATGCCCCTCTCTATAGGGAAACTTTATAACGCAATAAATTATGAAGCCCGAGACGGCAACAAAAGCAACCCCGGTTACCCATAATGAAATAATGATTGTGGTGTCTAAAAAACCCCAGTTTGAAGCAAGCGGTGTAAACCACCAAGGTGAAACCGCGTTCCAGAGAACCGTTCCGACAACAAGGATGATTGCTACGATTACGAAAGCCATAAAAATCCTTCTATATAAAGCTTATCTATCAAAATGATCGAGAGCATTATCCTTAAAAAGGGGTCAGAATACAATCAAAGAAACACTTTGTTTCAAATCTCATTTTACGGAAATCTTTTCCGGTTTTTAGTTCCCAAACAATAGGGCTAGAAAAATACCTATAAAAACTATCAACCCCACATAGTTGTTCTCTAAAAAAGCCATAAGACACTGATCAGGCACCAAAGATCTAATCAACACTTGCTGCCTAACAAACAAAGCAACAGCAACCACCAGAGAGGAGAAATATATCGCGCTTAAGCCATACAGCAAACCAAGAAAAAACCACAAAATAATTACTATCACCTGTATTAGAGCAGTAATGATTCCTGTTCGGTTTCCAAACAAAATGGCCGTTGAGTTAATGCCGATCTTTAAATCGTCTTCTTTATCAACCAAAGCATAAAAAGTGTCATACATTAGGGTCCAAAAAAACACGCTCAACCATAGCAAATAAGCCTCGGTGTTTAGTGCGAGGTTGTGAGCAGCGTAAACCATGGGTACGCTCCAACTAAAAGCAAACCCAAGAACCAATTGGGGCGCAGAGATAAAACGCTTACAAAAAGGATAAAGAACCGTAATAAACAGACCACAAAGAGCCCACAAAAACACAGCAAAGTTAAGTTGTAAAACCAAAAGCAGAGCGGTTAACAACAACACAAAAAGCAAAAAAAGGGCTTCGCGAAGACTTATTGATCGGTTAGCAAGCGGCCGAGTTTTTGTGCGCTTTACAGCGGGGTCAATGTCTCTATCAACAATATCATTAATTACGCATCCAGCTGAACGCATAACCACCACACCGACAACAAATATCAAAAGCATTTTTGTCTCCGGGACACCCCCATTAACCAACCAAAGAGCCCATAATGTAGGCCAGAGAAGCAAGAGAGAGCCAATGGGTTTGTCGAACCTCATAAGCTTAAGATAAGCTTTTATTTTGGTCATTTGTCTAGGTTTTTGAAGCCACCAATTGCTGGCAGAAAGAGCTCTGCTACCCATAAAAAAGTGCTATCAATTTCAAAGCTAGAGCGTCTGGCCCAGACCGACACACCAGAAAGCTCCAAGCAAGCGTATTCAAAAACGCTTCTTGAAACTTTGGGCAGAGTAGAGAGCTTTTCACCAAGCGGTTGATCTCCCAAAGATTTAATCCAGTGGTGCGTGTCCAGAGTTACTTTAGGCACCAGTGTTTGGGCTAAAAGACAGGCGTCGTTGTTTATTGAAAGCATGATTTCTCTAATATAGTTAATCTCACTCTGGTGTTTGTTTTTGAGCAGCGTGGGCGTTGCCCCGAGCTCTTCTCTTAAGACTCTAATTGTATGTTTGTAGCCAGATTTCTTAATTCGGTGGGTTAGCAACCTTGTTTCTGTCAGCCAGCTTTTGATGCTGGGGTTGGGTTTGAGGTCAGACATGTTTTCTATTTTATCTAGCCAAATTACATTTGGTGATGACGATTCAATTTGTTCAAACAATAGATTCATAACGCATAAAAACTGACAGTCTAGCTATAAATCAAACATTTCGGTAGACAATTTGTTCGCCAACCCAGCGCTTAATTAATTTCTTGGCTAAACCAGGGTGCTTGTTGTCAAAGTCTGCGCACAATTTATTGATGGATGGCAACAAATAAGCATCCCTTGAAATGTCTGCAACCCTTAAGCCAATTAACCCCTTTTGTTTTGTGCCCAAGAGCTCACCAGGCCCTCTAAGTTCCAGGTCTTTTTCAGAAATATAAAAGCCATCAAGGCTTTTTTTGATAACGCTAAGCCTTTGTTTTGCAACAGAAGTTAAGGGTTTTTTGTAAATTAAAATACACAGACTTTCGTGAACACCTCTGCCAACACGACCTCTGAGCTGATGCAACTGCGATAACCCCAACCTCTCTGCGTTTTCTATAACCATGATTGTCGCATTAGGCACATCGACACCGACTTCAATAACGGTGGTGGCAACCAGCACTTGAATGAGGCTGTTTTTAAAATCTAACATGGTTTGGTTTTTAGCATCAGGCTTAAGTCGCCCATGCACCAAACCAATCTTTTTGTTTTTAAGCGCTGAGGATAGATTTTTAAAAACCGTCTCAGCGGCCTCATAATTGAGCTCTTCGGATTCTTCGATCAAGGGACAGACCCAATACACTTGTTTCTCTTCCGTGGTTTCCTGATTAATTTTTTGAACCACATCCTCTCGTTTATCCTCCGGTACAATAAGGGTTTTAATAGCACCTCGACCTTTGGGCAGCTCATCCAGTATCGAAGTGTCAAGGTCTCCATAAGCGGTCATAGCCAGAGTTCTTGGTATCGGGGTGGCGGTCATAATCAACTGGTGTGGAACCACATCATTCGACAGCGATTTCTTAACCAAGCTTAGTCTTTGGTCTACCCCAAATCGATGTTGTTCATCAACAATGACCAAGCCCAGGTTTTTGTATTCAACCTGTCTTTGAAACAAGGCGTGAGTCCCGACGATGATCGAGGCAGCGCCTGATTGGATTTGATTGAGTATGAGGTCTTTTTGTTTTTTAACCAGCTTGCTTTTTAGTATGACCACATTAATCCCTAGTGGCTTAAACCAATTTTCTAAAGTGTTTTTGTGTTGTTCGGCCAACAATTCGGTTGGAGCCATTAACACCGATTGAGAATTGCTTGCCGCAGCAATTGCCATGGCAGCAGCAGCCACAACGGTTTTACCGGGGTAAAGCCGTTAAAACACTCGCCATCAACTGGCCTTCATTAAGAACCAAAGCAGAGTTAGATTGAGTGGTTTTTTTAATGTGTCTTAACGCTAGTTGGTTAGCTATTAACTCCTCAACAACCAGTCGTTTTAACGGCTGAAAGGCTTCCAAACTATTCAGCTCAGAAGGCAGCGGTCTATGTATTTTACTCAAGGCGTTTTTTAAGGTGCCTAACCCCATTTCTTCTATAACCGAAGCAGGTAAAAGCTCCTCTGTGCTTCCAAGTTGTTGCTTCAGGCTCAGGCTTATGATTTGTCTTAGTTTGCTTTGAGTAAGGCCTTTGGTGGTTGGATAAACAGGTGTTAAGGCTTTGTTTAAAGGAAGCGGCTTTTCAGGGTTTATAATTTGATACTGTGGATGAATTATTTCAAGGCCTGAAGAGGTTTTTCTGGTTTTTCCATAACACCTTACAACGGTATTTCTTGCCAAGTTTTGTGATTGATATTTGGAAAACGTAAAAAATCGAAGCGTCAATATCCCGGTATCGTCTGAGAGCTGAACAAGCATCATCCGACGACCCCGGTAGACAACACTACATAATAAAACTCTTCCTTCTACCAACACTTCTTGGTCTGGTATAAGGGCGCCAATCTTTTTTAATTGGGTTCTGTCTTCGTACCTTGTTGGGAGCAGAAACAAAAGGTCAGATTGCTTGTTAATATTCAGTTTTTCCAGTTTTGCCTTAACCGCTGGCCCAACGCCTTTTAGATCGGTTAGTTCCTCGGTGGCCATTTTTGAAGCAGAAGCTTTGATGAGCTTTCTAATCAGGGTTTAGTGACTCTGCAATCACCTCAACCTCAATCTCTGAAGATTTTGGAAGCGCGGCAACCTGAACCAAAGCCCTCGCCGGATATGGCGCGCTAAAAAGAGAGGCCATGATGTGATTCACAGCGTCAAAATTGTTGATGTCAACCAGATAGATGTTTATTTTTACGATGTTGTTTAAACCAAGACCCTCGGCTCCAAGTATAGCCTCTATATTTTTGAACACTTGTCTTGTTTTTGTTTCAAAACTGCCCTCCGTCATTTGCCCTTTTTTATCCAAAGGTATTTGCCCAGAAATAAAAAGAAGACCACCCGCCTTAATCGCTTGTGAATAGGGCCCAACTGCCTGCGGTGCTTCATCGGTTGAAACAACCTTGAGGTTGTTTTTTTTGCTCATAACTTAGTGCAGACTCCTCGAGACCTTTTCTACGTTACCCATCGCTTTTATACCTCTAATAATGTCCGCCAAATCCTTTCTGTTGGTTACCTGAATTTGGAACAAAAGGTCAATTGTTTCGTCTTCGTATTCGGTGATTATCGACACTTGTTCTACGTTGCAACCGTTGTCTGCCAATTTTCCAGCTATAGCTGCCAAGGTGCCTGGCTCATGTTTGGCGTGAATAGTGATCTCTGTTAATAACTCGTGCTGAATGTCGTCACTCCACTCAACCCCAATCCAACGACTGCTCTCCTTTATAAAGGTCGCCAAGTGATTGCATTTTGTTCTGTGAACAACCAGCCCTTTTACTTTGCTTAGATGGCCGATAATTTTGTCCCCCGGAATAGGTAAACAACATTTTGCAAAACTTATTGAAACCCCTTCAGTGCCCTTTATAAGAAGGGGTTTTCTGTTGTTTGATTTGTTTTCAGGTTGTTCGTCTCCAAGAAGAATTTGTACCATAAGCAATGGGTTTTTATCGCCCACACCAATGCTTTGGTAAAGGTCTTCCATGCGACTAAAACCCATTCTGTCTAAAAGGTCTTTAGTTTGTTGTTTTTTAAGGTGCCTTTGTTTTTTTCCAAAGGCATTTAAAGCGTTATCAAATAAGCGCTTGCCTAGCACAGTTGTCTGTTCAATATTAAGATCTTTGAGATAAGATCTAAGGTTATGCCTAGCTTTTGCTGTGGTAATAAAAGAGAGCCAACTGGGATCAGGACTGGAGTATCTTGAAGTCAAAATTTGTATTGTCTGTCCACTTTCCAGAACTGTTCTCAAGGGAACCTGAACTCGGTCAATTTTTGCCCCTACACAGCTGTTCCCTATATCGGTATGAACAGCGTAAGCAAAATCAACACAGGTTGAGTTGCTTGGGAGTCGATAAATATCACCGTCAGGACTAAACACATAAATTTTATCCGGGTATAGATCAACCTTAATTCGCTCTAAAAACTCTTCGGGGTGAGCCGTTCCTTGGATTTCCTTTATGTTGGCTAACCACTCCCTTGCTTTTATTTGAGGGGTTGTGTCGTCTCCGTTTTCCGACTTATATTTCCAATGTGCCGCAATGCCATTTTCAGCAACCCGGTCCATGTCTTTGGTTCTGATCTGAATCTCAATCGGTGTGCCACTGGGGCCCAGTAAACTGGTATGAATTGACTGGTATCCATTGATTCTAGGGATGGCGATATAGTCCTTGAATTTACCGATAATGGGTTTGTAGACTTCGTGGACCAAGCCCAAAACTCGATAACACTCTTGGGGGCTATCCACAATTATTCTCAACCCATAAACATCAATAATTTTATCCAGCGACAGACGCCTTCGTTTCATTTTTGTATAGACGCTATACAGATCTTTTTCTCTAGTTTTAATTGTGTGGGCGACGTGGTTATCAGTGAGTTTTTTGGTGATCCGACGGCTAATTTTTTTTAATATGCGTTTTTGGTTTCCTAGTTTCCTTTTTAGGGATGAACCCAAAATTTTATATCTATAGGGGTAGCCGTATTTGAAGGCCTCTTCTTCTAGGGCAATTTTAATATTAAATATTCCCAAGCGGTTTGCAATTGGAGCATAGACCTCAAGGGTTTCTTTGGCAATTTTGATTTGTTTTGGTGTTTCAAGCGCATGCAAGGTTTGCACGTTGTGCAGGCGATCAGCCAATTTAATTAAAATTACTCTAATATCCTTAACCATTGCCAACATCATTTTTCTGAAACTTTCGGCTTGATGGTGCTTTATGTCGCTGTGCTCAATTTGATCTAACTTGCTGACGCCGTCAACCAAGGAAAGAACTTCATCACCAAATTCATCAGCTAAAAGTTTTTCATTGATTGCGGTGTCTTCTAGAACGTCGTGGAGCAAGCCGGCTGCGATTGATTCCTTGTCTAGGTGCAGGTCAGCTAATATGCTCGCAACTCCTGTTGGGTGGATTATATAGGGTTCGCCAGTTTTTCTTGACTGATGCTCGTGAGCAACACTTGAGTAGGCGTAAGCTTTTTTAATCAAGGCAAGCTCTTCGTGATCCAAATAATCTAATTCAGACATTAATTGCTTTAAAAGCTTTGTTGGTTTTTTGTCCAACATTGCTTCAGCTGATTTTTTAACAGATTCAGGCAATTGGCTTGTTCTCTTTGGTTTCTAATATAGAAATAATTCTACAACAGCAGAGACAGATTTTCGAAGTTGGTTTGTTATATATTTATTCTAGCGATTAGATAGAGTCTTTTTCTGTTCTGGCAAGCTCTTCAGCAAGCTCTTTTTCTAGGTCGCTCTCTGTTCTATGAAAGTCTGGGTTATCTAGGTGGCCTTCAGCAATTTCTCTAAGCGCAAGGACGGTGGGCTTATCGTTTTGCTCTTCCTCAAGCAAGGTTTCTGAGCCGTTTGCAATTCTCCTTGCTCTTTTTGACGCAACCTTAACAAGAGAAAAAAGCCCTTCAGCGTGCTCCAAACAGTCTTCTATAGTCACTCTAGCCATAATCAATACCTATAATTTTAAGAGGGCATAGGTTACTAATCGCTAGGAAGATGTCAACAGGTTTCTAGCCCGAGGAGCGAAAGCTTTTTATTATCAACTTTGCCTCATCGCTTAGAGTTTTGTTTTCATGAGGGGCGTTTTTAACGAACGCGGTTATTTCATCAACTGTTGTATTAATCTCTTTATTAACAAAGACGTGGTCAAAAACCCCATAATGACTGATGTCATTTAAAGCTGCGTTATATCTTAATTGAATCTCAGAGGCGCTGTCCGTGCCCCTTTTTTTGAGCCTGTCCAACAACGCATTTTTCGAGGGCGGAATTAAAAAAAGCATGATGCAGTCCGGCCTTTCTTTTTTGATTTGTATGGCCCCTTGCCAATCAATTTCAAGAATAACGCTTAGCCCTTTCTTTAGGCTGTCTTCAACTCTGTTTTTTGGTGTGCCATAAAAACAATCAAAAACCTTTGCGTGCTCGAGGAACGATTTTTTTTCGACCATGGATGAAAACATATCGGCGGAAATAAAATTATAGTCTTTGCCGTCTATCTCATTGCCTCGTTGTTTTCTGGTTGTGCACGAAACCGAGGCAACCATATTGTTGTTCCTGTTTATTAGCTCTTTAACAACAGTGGTTTTTCCGGTACCTGACGGTGCCGATATAACAATTATTAATGGACTATTAGTGCTCATAACCAAGACAAATATATAATGCTTTGTTAAATTATCCCAAAAAACTTTTCCAAACCATAGATGAAGAAAAAAAACATAGTGTTAGCTTCAAATAACGAACATAAGGCTCTTGAAATTAGAGACATATTAGGTTCGTCATATACGATTGTAAAACAGTCTGATTACAATATAAACGCAATACCGGAAACAGGAGACACCTTTGAGGAGAATGCTATTATCAAGGCGGCAGAGGTAAACAAAATAACCGGTCTTACAACAATAGGGGACGACTCAGGGCTGGTTGTGGACGCTCTAAGTGGAGAACCCGGAATCTATTCAGCAAGGTATAGCGGTGAAAACGCAACAGACCAGGAAAACAACGATAAACTACTAAGAAGGTTGGAAGATCTAGGGGAGAGCAAAAGGAATGCAAGGTTCCAATGCGTTATTGCATTGGTTGAGGCTGAAGACCCACACCACATCTACAAATT
>LUMD01000581.1_pt1 | contig 14883 bp, 10 predicted proteins | sample 729651 | NCBI WGS metagenome assembly LUMD01 (sample SAMN03860272, study PRJNA289734) | marine metagenome | biome: seawater column; feature: ocean; material: water; isolation source: Red Sea water column Station 34 - depth 258m | place: Saudi Arabia: Red Sea | collected 2011-10-15 | depth 258 m | reverse complement strand
GCGTCGAGGCACTGCGGCGGTACACCGAGCACCTCGCCCCGGCCAGCATCTCGGTGGACCACCCCCGCTACCTGGCCTTCGTGGCCGGGGCGCCGACCAAGGCGGCCTCGGTGTTCGACCTCGTCATCGGCGCCTCGTCGCTGTGCGGCTCGACCTGGCTGGACGGCGCCGGGATGGTCTTCGCCGAGAACCAGGCACTGCGCTGGATCGCCGACCTGGCCGGCCTGCCCGACTCGGCCGGCGGCTGCTTCGTCACCGGCGGGACCATGGGCAACCTCTCGGCCCTCGTCGCCGCTCGCCACGACGCCGATCATCGGCGCGCCGAAGCGGGCCTCGGTCGTCCGGCCCGCTGGGCGGTCGTCGCCGCCGGGAGTGCCCACTCGTCGGTCGACTCGGCCGCCCGGGTCATGGACGTCGACGTCATCCTCGCCAGCGTGGACGACGACCTGCGTCTCCGGGGCGGCGCCGTGGCCGAGGCCATCGCCGGCGCCCCCGAGGGGACCGAGGTCTTCGCCGTGGTGGCCACGGCGGGAACCACCAACCTCGGAATCGTCGACGCCCTCGAGGGGATCGCCGACGCCTGCGCCGACACGGGCGTCTGGCTCCACGTGGACGGCGCCTACGGCGGTGCTGCGATGGCGGCGCCGTCGGCCCGTCACCGGTTCGCCGGGATCGAGCGCTGCGACTCCCTCGTGGTCGACCCCCACAAGTGGCTGTTCTCGCCCTTCGACTGCGCGGCGCTGCTGTACCGGAACCCGGAAGTGGCCCGTTCGGCGCACACGCAGCACGCCGGCTACCTCGAGCCGATCATCGACGAGATGGTCTGGAACCCCTGCGACTACGCCCACGTCCTGACCCGCCGCGCCCGTGGCATGCCCTTCTGGTTCTCGCTGGCGGTCCACGGCACCGACGCCTACCGGGACGCCATCGAGGGCACCCTCGAGGTGACCCGGGTCCTGCGGGACCTCGTGGCCGACGCACCCCTCCTGGAACTCCTGGTCGAGCCCGAGTTGTCCGTGGTCGCCTTCCGTCGACACGGCTGGGGGGTCGAGGACTACCAGGCCTGGAGCGATCGACTGCTGGCCGAGGGCATCGCCCTGCTCACACCGACCACGTTCGAGGGTGGACCGGCGATGCGCATCTGCATCGTCAACCCGCGGACGACGGTGGCCGACCTCGAGGAGATCCTCGAGACGCTCGTCTGAGGCGCCTGACCGGCCGTCACGGGCCACCGGTACACTCGCCCCACTGTGAGCCGCCTTTCTCTCCGAATCCGCAAGAACCGCGCCTCGGCCGACGGGGTCGTGGACGACGCTGTCGACGCCCCGGCTGCCGACGAGGTACCTGTCCCCGAGGGGTCCGTCGACCTCGACAACCACGAGGTGACCTCGTCCGTCGAGGACCTCGACGGCGACCAGGTCCGCCTGACCGTGACCGTCGGCGCCGGCCGCTTCGAGCACGACATCGACAAGGCGTTCCGCAAGCTGGCCCACGAGGTCCGGCTCCCCGGCTTCCGGCCCGGCAAGGCCCCCCGCCGCATCCTCGAGGCCCGCCTCGGCGCCGCCGCCGGCCGCCACGAGGCCATCCAGGACTCGGTGCCCGACCACTACCGCCAGGCCCTCGTCGACAACCAGGTCGACGCCATCGACTCGCCGTCGCTCGAGATCACCTCGGGTGAGGAGTCCGGCGACCTGGTGTTCGACGCCGTCGTCCCCGTGCGGCCCAGCGTGGCGATCTCGGGCTACGCCGACCTGACCGTCGAGGTGCCGGCCCCGGTGGCCACCGACGAGGAGGTCGAGAGCCAGGTCGACACGCTGCGCCGCCAGCACGGCACCCTCGAGGTCGTCCAGCGGGCGGCCGAGGACGGCGACCGGGTCACCATCGACATCGAGGGCAGCCACGAGGGCGAGCCGGTCGAGGGGCTCACCGCCACCGACTACCTCTACCAGGTCGGCAGCGGCGCCGTGGTGGCCGAGATCGACGAGAACCTGCGGGGCGCCGCCGCCGGAGACGAGGTCGAGTTCGACGCCGACCACCCACAGGAGGAGGGGACCCTGCATTTGCGGATCGCGGTCAAGGAGGTGCAGGCCCTGGTGCTGCCGGAGGCCGACGACGCCTTCGCCGCCGAGGCCTCCGAGTTCGCCACGATCGCCGAGCTCACCGACGACCTCCGCGGCCGGATCGCCTCCATGAAGCGGGCGCAGGCCGCCATGCTGTCGCGCGAGAACACCGCCCGGGCCGTCGCCGGACTCGTAACGGACGACATCCCCGACGCGCTGGTCGAAGCCGCCATCGACGAGCGCTTCCGCGACATGGCCATGCGGATGGCCCAACAGGGCATCGACCTGGCCCACTGGATGGAGGCCACCGGTCAGGATGCCGCCGCCATGCGCGAGGGCTTCCGCGACGACGCCGGCGTGTCCGCACGGGCCGACCTGGGCCTCCGGGCCGTCGCCGTCGCCGAGGGCCTCGACGCCAGCGACGAGGAGGTCGAGGCGCACCTCGGCCTCGTGGCGATCCAGGCCGGCCAGCCCGAGGCCGACCTCGCCGACCTGCGCAAGCAGATGGCCGAGTCCGGCCACCTCATGGAGATCCTCGCCGACCTGCGCAAGCAGGCCGCCATGGACTGGCTGGTCGAGCACGTGTCCTTCGTGGACGAGGACGGCAACGCCATCGACCGGGCCGACCTGACGCCGCCCGAGCCCGAGGTGGTGGTCCCGGCGGCGGGGGACGCGCCGGCGGTCGACTCGATCGAGGTCGAGGAACCCGGCGACATCGAGCCCGGGGGCGAGGGCGAACAAGAGTCCGTAGGCGAGGAAGAGTGAGCAGTCACGTGAACATCACGAGCATCCACGACCCGGGCTACCGGGTGCAGAACTACCTGGTGCCGACGGTGGTCGAGCAGACCAACCGGGGCGAGCGAGCGTTCGACCTCTACTCGCGGCTCCTGAAGGAGAACATCATCTTCATCGGGACGCCGATCGACGACACGACGGCCAACCTGATCTGCGCCCAGATGCTCCACCTCGAGTCCGAGAACCCGGACCGGGACATCAGCCTCTACATCAACTCGCCGGGCGGCGACATCAACGGGCTGTTCGCCATCTACGACACGATGCAGTACATCAAGCCCGACATCACCACGATCTGCTTCGGCCAGGCGGCCTCGGCCGCGGCGGTGCTGCTGGCGGCCGGCACGAAGGGCAAGCGCCTCGCCTTGCCACATGCCCGGGTGCTGATCCACCAGCCGTACGCCGGTGCCCAGGGGCAGGTCTCCGACATCGAGCTGGCCTCCAAGGAGATCCAGCGCCTGAAGCTCCAGCTCGAGGAGATCCTCGCCCGCCACACGGGGCAGGACGTGGAGCGCATCCACGCCGACACGGACCGCGACTACGTGATGACCGCCGAGGAGGCCAAGGAGTACGGCGTCATCGACGAGATCATCGAGGAGCGTTCCCTGGTCGAGGACAGCGCCGCCGTCACGGCCATCAAGTAGCCGGGGTCCATCCGGCGCGGAACCGGTCCCGTTCGGCGCCCCTCCAGCCGGTACAGTCTGGTCCTGCCCGCGACGGGCACGGGGCTCGAGACCCGGGGGAGGTGAGTGGTGGCCAAGTTCGGTGAGGGGGGAGAACTCCTCAAGTGCTCCTTCTGCGGCAAGACGCAGAAGCAGGTCCGCAAGCTCATCGCCGGGCCCGGCGTCTACATCTGCGACGAGTGCATCGACCTCTGCAATGAGATCATCGAGGAGGAGCTCACCGAGCCCAGCGACGTCTCGTTCGGCGAACTGCCCCGGCCGCGTGAGATCTTCACCTTCCTCGACGACTACATCGTCGGCCAGGAGCAGGCCAAGAAGATCCTGTCGGTCGCCGTCTACAACCACTACAAGCGGGTTCAGGTCGGCCGCATCCCCGGCGACGACGTCGAGCTCGCCAAGTCGAACATCCTGCTGATCGGCCCCACCGGCTGCGGCAAGACGCTGATGGCCCAGACCCTGGCCCGGATGCTCGACGTGCCGTTCGCCATCGCTGACGCCACCGCCCTCACCGAGGCCGGCTACGTGGGCGAGGACGTCGAGAACATCCTCCTCAAGCTGATCCAGGCCGCCGACTACGACATCAAGAAGGCCGAGAGCGGGATCATCTACATCGACGAGATCGACAAGATCTCCCGCAAGAGCGAGAACCCGTCGATCACCCGGGACGTCTCGGGCGAGGGCGTCCAGCAGGCGCTCCTCAAGATCCTGGAGGGCACCACCGCGGCGGTGCCCCCCCAGGGCGGCCGCAAGCACCCGCACCAGGATTTCCTCCAGATCGACACGACGAACATCCTGTTCATCTGCGGCGGGGCCTTCGCCGGCCTCGAAGGGGTGATCGAGTCGCGCCTCGGTGGCGCCAGCGTCGGCTTCGGCGCCGACGTGCGGTCCCGGGCCGAGAAGGACCTGGGGGCACTGTTCGCCGGCGTTCGTCCCGAGGACCTCGTCAAGTTCGGCCTGATCCCCGAGTTCGTCGGCCGCCTGCCGGTGGTCGGCACCGTCGACCAACTCGACGTCGACACGCTGGTGCAGATCCTGGTCGAGCCCCGCAACGCCCTGGCCAAGCAGTACCGCAAGATCTTCGAGTTCGAGGACGCCGAGCTGGAGTTCACCGACGAGGCGCTGCGGGCGGTCGCCGAGGAGGCCCTCGAGCGGGGTACCGGCGCACGCGGCCTGCGGGCCATTCTCGAGGAGGTCCTCCTCGAGGTCATGTACGACCTGCCCGGCGAGTCCGAGGGGGTGCGGGTGCTCGTCGACGAGACGTGCGTGCGGGAGCGGGGGATGCCCGAGGTGCGGGTCCCGGACGGCGACGCCGGCGAGCAGCCGGACCGCGCCGCCTCCTAGGGCCGGCGCGGCCCACGTTCCCTGCCGGCATCAGACGGGACGCCGCCGTGGACTACCCCTCGGCCCTGGCGTTCCTCGACCGGCACGTCAACCTCGAGGCCACCGCGGGCCGCGTCCACGGCCTGAGCCTGGAGGCCATGCGCCGCCTCGTCGCCACGATGGGCGACCCGCACCAGGACCTGCGGACCATCCACTTGACGGGCACCAACGGCAAGGGGTCGACGGCGGCGATCACGGCATCGCTGCTCCGGGCGCTCGGGCTGCGGGTCGGGACCTACAACAGCCCCCACGTCGACACGGCCCGTGAACGCCTGGCCATCGACGGGGAGATGATCGACGAGCAGTCGTTCGGCGAACTCGTCGGGGACCTGGCGGGCTACGCCGAACACCACGCCGCCACCTTTGGGGCTCCCGCCTCCTATTTCGAACTGCTGACCGCAGCGGCGCTGCTGTGGTTTGCCAACGAGGCGGTCGACGTGGCCGTCGTGGAGGTCGGCATGCTGGGGCGCTTCGACGCCACGAACGTCCTCGAGTCAGAGGTGGCGGTGGTGACGAACATCGGCCGGGACCACACCGACGGCGTCGGTGACTGGCGCCGGGCCATCGCCGGTGAGAAGGCCGGCATCGTTCGTGCGGGTCGACCGTTGGTGCTGGGGGAGACCGCCATCGACGTGCGCGACCTCTTCCTCGCCGAGGCCCCGGAACCGCTCTACGAGCGTGACCAGCACTTCGGGGTGTCGTCTGCCCGGCCCGCCGTCGGGGGCCAGGTACTCGACCTCTTCGGTCCGCACGGCCGCTACGACGAGGTGTTCCTGCCGCTCCACGGCGACCACCAGGCCGACAACGCGGCTGCGGCACTGGCGGCGGTGGAGTCGTTCGTCGGCGCCTCCCTCGGCGACGAGGTGGTGGAGGAGGGCCTTGGCACGGTCCAGTTGCCGGGTCGCCTCGAGGTGGCGGCATCGCGGCCGCTGGTGGTCCTCGACGGGGCCCACAATCAGGATGCCGCTCGGGCACTGGCCGTCGCGGTCCCGAACGTGTTCCCCGAGGGTGCCGGCCGGCGGATCCTGGTGCTGGGCGCGCTCGGCCCGAAGGAGCCCGAGGAGGTGCTCGAGGAGCTGGCGGCCCTCATGCCGGACCTGGTGGTGACGTGCACGGCCCCGTCGCCACGGGCAGTCCCGGCCGACCGGCTGGCCGCACTGATGGGCGCACAGGGCCTCGACGTCGAGCCGGTGGCAGATGCGGTCGAAGCGGTGCGCCGGGCCGTGGCACTGGCCGACGACGACGACCTGGTGCTCGTGACCGGTTCCTTCTATGTCCTCTCGGCGGCACGCCAGGCCCTGGCCGAGGCGCCATGACCGGGGAGCCATGACCGAGGAGCCATGACCGAGGCGCCATGACCGGGGAGCCCGGTGCGGCCGGCGACCGGGCCTGAACGCGATCGCCTGCCCGTAGCCTTCCCGGCCATGGACCGAACCCTCGTCATCTGCAAGCCCGACGCCGTCGAACGCGGCCTGGTCGGGGAGATCATCAGCCGCATCGAGCGCAAGGGCCTCCGCCTGGCGGCCATGGAGTTGCGCACCCTCGACGAGGCGACCCTCGCCAGCCACTACGGGGAGCATGTCGAGAAGCCCTTCTACGGCGACCTCGTGGCGTTCATGTCTCGTGGCCCGGTCGTGGTGATGGTCGTGGAGGGCCCGGAGGACACGTTCGCCGTGGTGCGCACCCTGATGGGGACCACCGATCCGACCAAGGCCGCTCCCGGCACGATCCGTGGCGATTTCGGCCTCATCGTGACCGAGAACCTGGTCCACGGCTCCGACGCGGTCGAGTCGGCCGAACGCGAGATCGGGATCTTCTTCCGCGAGGCCTGATCTCCGAGGTGTGAGCCCCGGACCAACTGAAGTTGGCGAGATCCCCGGTATCCGCGCGTTCCTTGGCGTCGGTCCGTGGTCGCCTGTGTGCTAAGAGTGGCGAAACCGTCACGGATTTGTTACGTTCCGGAGGCCGACGCCGCGGTCTCCTCTCCGCAGGCGGTCCGGCACCTCCCACCGACCGCCGCGACAGGACCAGGACATGCCCGCAGGCAGGAACCCAGGAGCCGGTCGGGCAGCGGGTCGGTCGGCGGGTGCGGCCCTCGGCGGACGGGACATCGCCGTCGACCTCGGAACCGCCAACACCCTGGTCTACGTCCAGGGGGCCGGCATCGTCCTCGACGAGCCCTCGGTGGTCGCCATCGACGTCACGAGCGGCACGCCGCTGGCAGTCGGCGCCGAGGCCAAGCGCATGATCGGCCGTACGCCGAGCACCATCCAGGCCACCCGGCCCCTCAAGGACGGCGTGATCGCCGACTTCGACGTCTGCGAGAAGATGCTGGCCTACTTCGTCCAGCAGGTGCACCGGCGGCGCTGGTCCAAGCCCCGGATGGTCATCTGCGTGCCCTCCGGCGTGACCGGCGTCGAGCGCCGGGCCGTCCAGGAGGCCGCCGAGTTCGCCGGAGCCCGCTCGCCCGCCTACATCATCGAGGAACCCATGGCGGCGGCCATCGGCGCCGGCCTGCCGGTCGCCTCGCCGACGGGCAGCATGATCGTCGACATCGGCGGCGGCACGACCGAGGTCGCCGTGCTCTCCCTGGGCGGCGTCGTCGCCAGCCAGTCGTCCCGTGTGGGGGGCGACGAACTCGACGATGCGATCGTGCAACACCTCAAGAAGGAGCACGGTCTGGCGACCGGCGGACGGACAGCCGAGGAGATCAAGATCCAACTCGGCTCGGCGGCGCCACTCGTCAACGAGGTGCGGGCCGAGATCCGGGGACGCGACCTGCTGACGGGCCTGCCTCGCACCCTCGAGATCAACACCCGTGAGGTGCGTGAGGCGATCGAGGAACGTGTGGCCGACATCGTCGACGCCGTGAAGGTCACCCTCGACCGCACCCCACCCGAACTCGCCGCCGACATCATGGAGCGGGGCATCCCCGCCCCACGCTGCTGCTGCTCGCCGCCGCGGCCCTCACGCTCCTCACCCTCCACATCCGCGGGGCGCAACCGCTCGACGCCTTCCAGCAGGGCATCCGAGACATCCTCGAGCCGCTGCGCTCCGTCACCGACACGGTCACCGACCCGGTCCAATCCGTCTGGAACGGGATCTTCGGCTACGAGGACCTGAGGGCCGAGAATGAGCGTCTTGCCACCGAACTGGCCCGTCTCCGGGGGCGGACGGTGAGCGACGACGCCGACCGGGAACTGCTCGAACGGCTGCTGGGCGAGGTGGGACTCGACTACACGGAACTCGACACCATGGTGGTTCGCATCCTCGGGACGCCGCCCGGCAACTTCGGAACGCACCGGATCGAGGTCGATGCCGGCACCGACGACGGCCTGCAGGCCGGACAGGCGGTCGTGACCGGCGCCGGGCTGGTGGGCCGCCTCGAACAGGTCGACAGGGCCCGATCCACGGTCATGCTGGCGACGCACCCGGAGTTCCTCGTGGGCGTGCGGCTCGTGGCCTCCCAGGACGAGGGACTGGCCCGGGGCACCGGACGCGGCACCCTGGAGATCGAGGCCGGCATCCGCCTGGACGCCGAGGTCGGCTGGAACGAGGCGGTCGTGACCAGTGGCGGGCGGAGCCTGCTGCCGCCCGACCTGCCGGTGGGGCGGGTGATCGACCCCGATGAGCAGGCCGAGTACGAGCGCACCGTCGTCATCGACCTGGCCGCCGACCTGGAGGGCCTGAGCTTCCTCAACGTCGTGTTGACCGAACCCGAGGGCGACCCGTTGGGGATCGACGTCGGGCGCTCGGAGCGGGAGACGGGACCGTGACCCCGCGGCTGCGGATCCTGCTGCTCCTCGTCACGGCGCTGGCGTTGGAGGGCACGCTCCTCGACGAGTTCCGCTTCGGCGGCGTGGCGGTCGAACTGCTGTTGCTCGTGGCGATCCTGGCCGGCTACCACGGCGGCCCGGAGCGCGGTGCCATCACGGCCTTCTTCGCCGGCCTGCTCCACGACACCATCGTCGGTGCCCCGCTGGGGCTGCACGCCCTCGTGTACCCGCCCCTGGCCGTGGCCGTCAGCAGCCTCGAGCAGCGGATGCTCCGTTCGGCCCCGCTCACCGACGGGCTCGCCCTCTTCGCCGCGGTCGTTGCCGGTCAGGGCCTGGCCTCGGCGGTGGGCGTGCTCTTCGGGGTGCTGGGCCCGACGACCGACGACTTCGTCCGCCAGGCCATCCTGGCCGGCATCGTCACGGCGGTCGTGGCCGCTCCGGTGAGCCGGGTCGTGCGCTGGGCCACCACCGGCGACCTTCCGGACACCATCGACGTCCGTCGCGGCCGGGCCTGAGAAGTACGGGAGCAGGCAGGCCCCGCATGGACGAACTCACCCGCTACCGGATGCGCGTGCTGGCGGTGGTGGCGGTGTCGCTGTTCGCCGCCCTCCTCGCCCGGTTGTGGTACCTGCAGGTGATCACCACCGAACAGGCGGCTGCCGTGGCGGAGCAGAACGTCACCAGGGAGATCCGGGTCCCGGCGCCGCGGGGCCGCATCCTCGACGTCCAGGGCCGGGTACTGGTCGGCAACCGCATCACGACAGTCGTGACCATCAATCGGCGGGAGTTGGAGCAGGCCGACCTGGACGAGGAGCGTCGCCATCTGATGCTGACCCGAATCGCCGTCGAGGTGAACCGGGCCGGCAACGACCTGCTCAAGACCGACGACATCGAGGCGGCGCTGGCGGACCCCACCTACGGCCTCTACGACGACGTGCCGGTCGCCTTCGACGTCGGCGAGGACCTGCTGGTCTACTTCGGGGAGCGATCCGAGTACTTCCCCGGGGTCCGGGTCGTGGACTCGACGGTCCGCAGCTACCTCTACGGCGACCTGGCCAGCCACCTGTTGGGCTGGGTCGGCCCGCTCAACGACACCGAGTACCGCTCCCGGCGCCCGCCTGAAGGCAAGGACTACGCCCTCCGTGACGAGATCGGCAAGGCCGGCATCGAGTTGCTCTTCGAGGACGACCTCCGTGGCGAGGCCGGCTCGCGGGTGGTGGAGGTCGACCGGCGGGGGCGGATCGTGCGCGAGCGCGACGACCTGTTCGAGGCTCCGCTGCCCGGCGACGACGTGGTGCTGAGCATCGACGTCGACCTCCAGTACCTGGTCGAGACCGAGTTGGAGCGGACCATCTTCGCTGCACGTGAGCGTGAGCCGGAACGCGACGACGATGCCGAGGAGGAGCCGCCCGACTACGAGGCGCCGGGCGGGGCGATCGTGGTGCTGGCCCCGGACACGGGGGACGTCCTCGCCATGGCCTCCCATCCGAGCTACGACCCGAACGAGTCGATCGGCGGCTTCGGCGTGGCCCGCTGGGCGGAACTGAACGACCCCGCCAACGACCTGCCGATGTTCAACCGGGCCATCCAGGGGGAGTACGCACCCGGGTCGACGTTCAAGCTGTTCACCGCCCACGCTGCCTGGCACGAGGGCGTGTTCGGGACCGGCCGGGTGAAGCCGGCGGACGAGCCCTGGGACGACCCGGGCTACTACGTGCTGCAGAGTTGCAGTGGCGCCGACGAGGAGGCCGTCGAGGCCGGCGGCTGCATGTTCCGCAACGCCGGCAGCAAGCCCTACGAGCAGGTGGACCTGCCGCGCAGCCTCACCGTCTCGAGCGACGTCTTCTACTACACGATCGGTGAGTCGATCTACATCAATGCCGACCACAACGAGACCGGCATCCAGGACGCCGCTGAGGATTATGGGTTCGGCCTGCGCAGCGGCATCACCCTGCCGTTCGAGCAGGACGGCTACCTGCCCACGCCGGACAAGCGCATGGCTCGGCATCAGGACAATCCGACCGCCTTCCCCTACGGCGACTGGTACCCGGGCGACAACGTGAACGTCGCGATCGGGCAGGGCGACGTACTCGTCACGCCGGTCCAGCTGGCCAACGCGTACGCCACCTTCGCCAACGGCGGCACGCTGCGCTCCCCGAACGTGGTGTCGTCGGTGCGCACCAGGGAGGGCGAGGAGGTCCGCGCCTTCGGGCCGCGACAGGTGGCGACCGTCGACCTCGACCCCGAGTTCCGGGCGCAGGTGCTGGCCGGACTGTCGGGCGCGACCAGCGAGGAGCAGGGCACCGCCTACTGGGCCTTCAATTCGGAGGCGACCGGGGGCACCTACTTCCCGGTCGAACAGGTGCCGATCGCCGCCAAGACGGGGACCGCAGAGGTCCGGGGCAAGGCCGACACCTCGCTGTTCGTGGCGTTCGGGCCGGCCGAGGATCCGGACATCGCCGTGGCGGCGGTCATCGAGGAGGCCGGATTCGGCAGCCAGGTCGCCGCTCCGCTGGTGGCCCGCCTGCTCGAGGCGGCCCTGGTGGAGGGCGTCGAGGAGGCGCCGACGGCCGCCGTCAGCTACGCCCGCTCGGTTGCCCTGCCGCTCTGCGTGGACTGGTACGAGTGGATCACCGGGGACGACAGCCTCGGTCGCCTGGCGGGCTCGGACCCGACCGGCGACCCGACCTCCGGGCCGGTACTCGATGCCGACGGCCGGGTGCGCGTCCGGGGTGAGGTCGTGGACTGCACCGAGTTGCTGGCCCGGGTGGCCGACGCCCTCGAGGGCCTGGAGACGGGGACGTGACGGCAACGGCCCGTGCATCCGGGCGTCGGGTCGGCAACAGCAGGTCCGGCTGGGGGTCCCTGGACCCGCCGCGGCCCTCCCTGGCGCGCCACATCGACATCGGGGTGCCGCTGTTCTCGCTGCTGCTGGCCGCCGCGGGAGCCGTGATGGTGTATTCGGCGACCCGGGGTCCGGCGACCGACCTGCGGCCGGCCGACGACACCTACCTCAAGCGGCACCTCGTGTTCGCCGCCGTCGGGGCCGTCGGCATGGCCCTCGTGGCCCTCGTCGGGCACCGCTGGGCGCGCCGCCTCATGGTTCCCGCCTACCTGGCCACCCTGGGCATGCTGGCGGCCGTCCTCTCCGCGGGCATCGAGGTGAAGGGCGCCCGGGCCCGATTCGACCTGGGCAGCTTCCAGATGCAGCCCAGCGAGCTCGGCAAGGTCGCCCTGATCGTCGCCCTGGCGGTGATCCTCGGCTCCGGCGAGGGTGTGGGGATCGCACGGCTCCTCGCCGCCGGGGTCGTGACCGCGGCACCGATCGTGGCGATCCTGGCCCAACCCGACCTCGGGACGATCCTCGTCTACGGCGCCATCTTCGCCGGGATGGTCCTCGTCGCGGGCGTCAAGGGCCGACACTTGGCGGTGCTCGCCCTGCTGCTCCTGACCGGCGCCGTCGTCCTCCTCCAGTCCGACCGCCTCAAGACCTACCAACTGGAACGACTCCTGGTCTTCATCGACGGCGAGGCCGACACGGCCGCCCGCTACAACCTCGAGCAGGCGGAGGTGGCGATCGGCAACGGGGGGATCACCGGCAAGGGGCTGTTCCGGGGCACCCAGAACGTGTCCGACCTGGTGCCCGAGCAGCAGACTGACTTCATCTTCACGGTCATCGCCGAGGAGACGGGGTTCGTGGGCAGCGCGATCGTGCTGGGACTCTTCGCCCTGCTGTTGGCCCGGGTCTGGCGGATCGGCCGGTTGGCCGACGACCGGTACGGCCTGCTCATCGCCGCCGGGACGTTCTCGATGCTGCTGTTCCAGGTGTTCCAGAGCGTCGGGATGTCGACCGGGATCATGCCGATCACCGGGATCCCGCTGCCCCTGATCAGCTACGGCGGCTCGTCGGTGGTCGTCACCTTCCTGGCCCTCGGCCTCGTGCAGAGCGTCCACATGCGCCGCCACGAGGCCCGCCGCCGCAGCCTCTTCGTCGACGGACCACCTGGGCGGTCGCGGCGGTAGGCTGTCCACACCATGAGCTCGCTTTGGCCCGAGCTCGAGCAGTTCCTCGGCGAGGTCCAGAAGCCGGCCCGCTACATCGGCTGTGAGGACGGGATGCTCATCCCGGACCACCGGCCGGACAAGGCGGCCTGGCTGCTGGTCTACCCGGACACCTACGAGGTCGGGCTCCCCAACCAGGGTCTCCAGATCCTGTACGAAATCCTGAACGAACGGCCCGATGCGGTGGCCGAGCGGTCCTACGCGCCGTGGACCGACCTGGCCGCGGTGCTGCGCCGCGAGGGCCTGCCCCTGTTCTCGCTGGATACCCACCGAGCGGCAGGCGACTTCGACGTGCTGGCATTCAACCTTTCGGCCGAACTCGTCTACACGAACGTGCTCGAGTGCCTGGACCTGGCCGGCGTGCCGCTGCACGCCGCCGACCGCGGGGCCGACGACCCCCTGGTGCTGGTCGGCGGACACTGCGCCTACAACCCCGAGCCCATCGCCGACTTCGTCGACGCCGCCGTGCTGGGTGACGGCGAGGAGGTCGTCTCGGAGATCAACGAGTTGGTGGCCGCCTGGAAGCGGACGGGCCGCATCGACCGGCCGGGGCTGCTCGCCGACCTGGCCGGCATCGAGGGCGTCTACGTGCCGGGCCTCTACGAGGCCACCTGGCACGACGACGGCACGCTGGCGTCCGTGGCGCCGAACCATCCGGCGGCACCGGCGGAGGTGCCCAAGCGGACGGTCGCCGACCTGGCCGACTGGCCCTACCCCCGGCAGCAATTGGTCCCCCTGACCGAGGTGGTCCACGACCGGCTCAACGTCGAGGTCTTCCGGGGCTGCACGCGTGGCTGCCGCTTCTGCCAGGCGGGGATGATCACCCGCCCGGTCCGGGAGCGTCCCGCCGAGCAGGTGCGCACGATGGTGGCCGACGGCCTCCGCCGCACCGGTTACGACGAGGTCGCCCTCACGTCGCTCAGCACCGCCGACTTCTCGGGTATCGAGGAGGTCGTGGCCGCCACGGTCTCCGACGACGCCTGCGGGCAGGTATCGGTGTCGCTGCCCAGCCTGCGCGTCGACGCCTTCACCGTGGTCAAGCTCTACTTCCTCACCGGGCTCCCCACCGAGACCGACGAGGACACGCTCGGCATCGTCGAGCTGGCGAAGAACTGCGTGGAGATCGGCCGCCGGTACCACAAGGGGGCGTCGGTGACGGTCTCGGTCGGCGGCTTCGTGCCGAAGCCGTTCACGCCCTTCCAGTGGTTCGGGCAGAACACCGAGGCCGAGTTGCGGCGCAAGGTGGGCCTCCTGCGGGACGCCGCCCGCAAGGCCAGGGGCGTGCAGCTCAAGTGGCACGATCCTCGGGCCAGCGTCGTCGAGGGGCTCCTCAGCCGTGGCGACCGGCGCCTCGGCGCTGTCGTCGAGGACGTCTGGCGCAACGGCGGCGTCTTCCAGGAGTGGAGCGAGCACTTCGACCTGGACCTGTGGCTGTCGGCGCTGGAGCGGGCCGGACTCACGCTCGAGGACCTCGTCTACCGGCATCGCCGCGAGGACGAGGCGCTGCCGTGGGACCACCTCTCGGCCGGGCTGCACAAGGACTTCCTGTGGCAGGACTGGCGGGACGCCCTCGCCGAGGGCTGTGGCGTCGAGGCGGGGGACGTGCGTGTCGTCACGCCCGAGGTCGGGGGCGGGTTCGGCGCCAAGAACGGCGCCTACCCGGAGGACATCGTGGTGGCCCTGGCCGCCCGCCGGCTCGAACGGCCCGTCTGCTGGACCGAGACACGCAGCGAGTCGATGCTGAACCTGGCCCACGGCCGGGGCCTCGAGTTCACCGCCACGCTCGGCGGCGACCGGGACGGGAAGCTCGAGGCCTACCGGCTCCACATGGAGCAGGACGCGGGCGCCCACCCGGGCATCGGCGCCATCCTGCCGATCTTCGGCCGCTTCATGGCCACCGGCAACTACGGGATTCCCCGGGTCGAGTTCTCGGCGGACTCGTGGGTCACCACGACCACGCCCGTGGGGGCCTACCGCGGCGCCGGACGACCGGAGGCGACGCACGCCATCGAGCGGGTCATCGACCGCTACGCCGCCGAGGTCGGCATCGACCCCGTGGAGCTGCGCCGGCGCAACTTCATTCCGCCGGACGCCTTCCCGTTCACCACGCCGACCGGCCAGCACTACGAC
>LUMD01000156.1_pt1 | contig 14943 bp, 12 predicted proteins | sample 729651 | NCBI WGS metagenome assembly LUMD01 (sample SAMN03860272, study PRJNA289734) | marine metagenome | biome: seawater column; feature: ocean; material: water; isolation source: Red Sea water column Station 34 - depth 258m | place: Saudi Arabia: Red Sea | collected 2011-10-15 | depth 258 m | reverse complement strand
GACTATTGCTCCAAATACTGTTCGCGGAGATTCTGGGTTATTGATATCATGCAAAATATCTTGATGAGATAAATCTAAATCAGTTTTGTTACTATTTAGATAATACCCTCCTTCTGTTGCAGTTAGCGACACGATACGTGTTGAGGGATTGGTCATAACTTTAATTAAAGATCGATTATTTTTTTCAACGGGAACATAGTCAATCATAGGACCTATTATTTCACAGTTTTTGTTTCCATCCGGACTTAATTCAATTAGTGTTGTAAGGTAGTCTTGTTTTTGAAGTTTCTCCCGCATTTGAATATCATAATTTTGAACGCCCGATCCAATAATTGCCCAATCAAAAGCTTTTCCTTCTTGCATGAGTCTGTGTACATACCAAGAAAAGTGGGCTCTATGAAAATTACCGACACCAATATGAACAATTCCTGGAGATAATTGGGTTCGATCATATGTTGGTTTAATAATATTAAAAACACCTAAAGTGCTGAATAACGCCATTCCAATAAGATCTTTTGGTGTAGCTATTCTTCCAAAAGGGATGTTTTTATCAACTTCTTTTTTCTTTTCCCCTAGTTGTTTATTTTCGTATTTAGCAAAAAAAGCATCAACACCATCCCAGTGTTCTCCATCAACGACTCCAGGTGAAATTGCATTAACATTAATCCCATGAGAGATTAAATTTAAACCAGCTGATTGGGTAATGCTTATAACCGCAGCTTTAGTTGCACAGTAAACTGCTACAAGGGGCTCACCTCTTCGACCTGCTTGACTGGCCATATTAATTATTTTTCCACCCTTGCCTCTTTTAATCATATGTTTTGCTACAGCTTGCAAAGTAAATAAAGTACCAGCAACATTGACATCAAACACCTTATTGTAATCTTCTCTGGTAATTTCCTTAATTGGTGCAGCTGTAAAAACAATAGATCCATTTCCAATTTCTTTAATTGTATTATTTGCTTGTTCAATATTGATATCGCCTATTGCTACTTTTGCTCCCTCTTTTGCAAAAGCATCTGCAAAGGATTTTCCAATACCTCTTGCAGCACCTGTGATAAAAACTGATTTATTTTTAAATCTCATCAGATACGCTCACCTTTTTCATTAAATAAATGCATGTTTTCTTTTTTTGGATTAAGAAAAATTTTATCACCTCTAGTAAATCTTCTCTCACCATCCGCTCTTACTGTTAATTTCCCATTAAACTCTTTAGCTTCAATATGAACAAATGTATCCGAGCCAAGACTCTCAGACATCTTCACTTCACCTGACCATTCGCTTTCTTCATCAGTAATAGTAATATGTTCTGGTCGAATTCCTATAGTATGCGCACTATGTTTAGCTGCTATCTCACCACTAATTAAATTCATTTTTGGTGATCCTATAAATCCTGCAACAAAAATATTCTTTGGGCTTCTATATAAGTCTAGAGGAGTACCTACTTGTTCAATCTTACCGTTGTTTAAAACAACTATTCTATCTGCCATAGTCATAGCCTCAACTTGATCATGTGTTACATAAATCATTGTTGTATTTAACCTCTTGTGTAATTCAGAAATTTCTAACCGCATTCCTACTCTTAGGGCAGCATCTAAATTGGAAAGAGGTTCGTCAAATAAGAAAGCTAGAGGTTCGCGTACAATTGCTCGACCGATGGCAACACGTTGACGTTGACCACCTGATAATTGTCCTGGTTTACGATTAAGATATTCAGTAAGATTTAATATATCAGCTGCTTGTTTAACTTTTTCATCAATTCTCGCTTTATCTAAGCCAACCATTTTAAGAGGAAATGCGATATTTTTGTAAACATTCATATGAGGGTACAAAGCGTAAGACTGAAAAACCATGGCTAGACCTCTTTTAGCGGGTGATATATGACTGGCTTCATTTCCATCAATTTTAATTGATCCGCTCGTTAAATCTTCTAATCCGGCAATTAATCGAAGAAGAGTGGTTTTACCACAACCGGAAGGTCCAACAAAAACAGTAAACTCTCCATTTTTGATTTCTAAATCTAAGGGCTTGATGACTTGAAGATCTCCGAAGTTTTTCGTTACTTGATTAAGTTCAATAAAACCCATTTTCTCTCCTTATTATTTGACGGCTCCAAATGTAAGTCCGCGTACGAGTTGTTTTTGGCTAAACCACCCTAAAATTAAAATGGGGGCAATGGCCATCGTTGATGCAGCACTGAGTTTGGCAAAAAATAAACCCTCAGGGCTTGAGTAACTAGCAATAAAAGCAGTTAAAGGTGCGGCTTTCGCAGCCGTTAGATTGATTGTCCAGAAAGATTCATTCCACGCTAAGATTAGGTTCAGGAGTACTGTGGAGGCAATACCAGGGATGGCCATGGGTGTTAACACATAAACAATCTCTTTCCATAAAGAAGCACCATCCATGCGTGCCGCTTCAAGTATCTCACTGGGAATTTCTCTAAAATACGTGTAGAGCATCCAAATAATAATAGGCAGATTGATGAGCATAAGGATTATCACCAAACCCAGTCTGCTATCCAACAATCCTAATTTAATAAATCCAATATAGATCGGATATAATACTCCCACTGCAGGAAGCATTTTGGTAGATAGCATCCACAATAAAATACCTTTGGTTCTTTTTGTTGGGACAAAAGCCATGGACCAAGAAGCCGGGATAGCAATTAAAATTCCTAAAATCGTCGATCCCCCCGCAATAATAATAGAGTTCCATAAAAACTTCATGTAGTCAGATCTATCTTGAACAATGGAGTAGTTCTCCAAGGTCCAATCAAAAAAAAGAAAAAGGGGTGGGTCGTTGATGGCTTGCCCTTCCGTTTTAAAACTTGTCAACAGTGTCCATAGAACGGGAAAGAAGATCAGTAAGCCGATAGACCAGGCAATGACCGTATTGATTGTTTTTCGTTGATTTCTAACAGTTCTAGCCATTTAACTTTCCTTCGCGTCCAGCGATTTTCCAACAATTCGCATCAAAAATATGGCCACAATATTAGCTAAGATAATAGCATAGATACCGCCTGCTGATCCCAGGCCAATATTTTGACTTTCTAAGACTCGTTGAAAAATTAAATACGTCAGCGTTTTGGTTCCAAAAGCACCAGCGGTTGTTACAAATATTTCTGCAAAAATAGATAATAAAAATATGGTTTGAATAAGAATGACAATCGTAATCGCTCTGGAGAGGTGCGGTAAGATAATATACCAAAATCTTTTGAGTGATCTCGCCCCATCCATTTCAGAAGCATCGAGTTGTTCTTGATCAAGAGACTGGATGGCTGTAAGTAAAATTAATGTTGCAAAGGGCAACCACTGCCAACTGACAATCATCACAATAGACTCAAGACTGGCATGGCTCAGCCACTGAATAGGTTCTAATCCAAAAAATCGCCAGAGATGTGCCAAGAGTCCATTGATGGGATCCATAAACATATTTTTCCAAACAAGACCTGAGACTGTCGGCATGACAAAAAAAGGAGCAATGACTAAAATACGAACTATACCCTGACCCCACATAGGTTGATCGAGCAATAGTGCTAGAAGAATTCCTAAGATAACAGTGATCACAAGAACACTCCCCACCACAATTAAGGTAGCATAGACGCTGGGCCAAAAAGCACTGGAAGTAACAAAGCGGGTGTAATTTTCAAATCCCACCCAACCTAAATCACCGCCACGAAGGGGAAGGTATTTTTTGAAACTAAAATAAAGAGTAGTAGTTAAGGGAACTAGCATCCAACCCATAAGTAAAATGACAGCGGGGGCCATCATCAGCCGCGCAACGCTTCTTGAATTCAAGTGATTCATCATCGGGTGTTATCTGGATCAGAATTGTAAATCAACCTTAAATAATTAAGGGGTAGAAAAATCTACCCCTCAAATAAATGGTAATTACAGACTATTTGTATCCCGCAGCTTCCATTGCGTCATTAGTAATCGCTTGTGCTTTTGCTAATGCATCTGCAATAGATTGCTGTCCAGCATACGCAGCAGAAAATTCTTGGCTGACATCAGTTGCAATACCTGCAAATTCAGGAATAGCTGCAAACTGAACACCCACGTATGGGCTAGGATCAACTGTTGAATTTAATGGATCAGCAGTCAAGATTGACTCTAAAGTCTTCTTCGCGAAAGGAATATCCTTATAGTTTGGATTTTCATAAAGTGAAGTACGAGCTCCTGGAGGTACGTTTGCCCATCCTTCGCTCGCTGCTACTAATTCAATGTAAGAATTAGATGTTGCCCACTCGATAAATTCTTTCGCAGCTCCTTCTTTTTGAGTACCAGCAGGGATAGCAAGAGCCCATGCCCATAACCAGTTAGAGCGTACGCCCAGACCATTATCAGGTGCTAATGTGAAACCTACACTATCAGCAACTGTAGAGTCTTTAGGGTTTGTTACAAATGAAGCTGCAACAGTAGCATCAATCCACATACCACATTTACCTTGTTGGAATAGTGATAAATTTTCATTGAAACCGTTTGTTGCATAACCAGCTGGACCAGCATCAGTCATCATATTTACAAAGAAATTTAATGTATCTGACCATTCACGAGTGTCAAATTGTGCATTCCAATCTTCATCAAACCAACGTGCGCCAAAAGAGTTAGACATTGCAGTGATAAAGGCACCGCCTTCACCCCAACCAGCTTTACCTCTTAAACAAATACCATTGATTTCATTATCACGATCTGTCATTTCTCGCGCTGCTTTAGCAATGAATGACCATGATGGTGCACCTGGCATTTCAAGACCAGCTTTTTCCATTAAGTCAGTTCGATACATTACCATAGAACTTTCACCGTAAAATGGAGCGGCAAAAAGAGTGCCATTGTATGATAATCCACCCGCCATAGCAGGTAGAATGTCACCAGCATTATAATCAGCTGATAGATCATCTAATGGTACTAACCAACCATTGGCACCCCAAATTGGTGTTTCGTACATTCCGATAGTCATAATATCGAATGAACCACCTTTATTTGTAATGTCAGTTGTTACTCTTTGACGAAGTACATTTTCTTCTAATGTTACCCACTCCACACTATGACCAGTTTTAGCTGTAAAGTCATCTGTGAGGCCTTGCATACGAATCATATCGCCGTTATTAACAGTAGCGATAGTTAGCTCTTCAGCGCTTGCACTTGCAATAGTAGCAAACGCAAAAATAATACTGAAGAAGCAAGTTAATTTATTACTCATAATTATTCTCCTAATAGTTATTAATTTCATCAAAAATAATTTTTTAAATAATTACTAAAGTAATAAATAGAGAGAAACACTGAATGTCAATAATTAAATGAGCAAATGCTCACTAAAGAGCATATATTTCTCAATATAGGGCAATTATTCATTTCTCTATTTTTTTTCTTGAAATCCCTAGTTTTTTCATTAATAGTATTGGATTAAATTAATTATATTTTGTGAATAAAAATCTTATATGAATAACAAATCACATAACAATGACTTAGCAGCCCGAGCCGCATGGATGTATTATGTCTATGGTATAAACCAAGATAAGATTGCTACTACAATGGGGATTTCAAGACAAAGAGTTCAACGACTTATTTCCTTAGCTTTAAAAGAAAATTTAGTTAACTTTACCATTAATCATAATATTGTTGAATGCCAAAAACTTTCAATTGATTTAAAAAATAAGTACAATCTGTCTGTTGTTGAAGTTGCACCAAGTATTTCAGATGAATCTGATAATATAGAAGGAGTTTCTAATCTTGCTGCCAAAATTATTGATTCTTTTTTTTCTGGAAAAAAATCTATGAATTTAATTTTTGGATCAGGCCGCACTCTTGCAAACGTTTCTGAAAAACTCTTACCAATTAATTGCCCTCAGCATAATGTTGTTTCTAATATCGGAAACCATACACCAGATGGTTCTGAGCCTGAATATTTTGTCCTTGGAAGAATAAGTCAACATGTCCAATCAAATTTTTATCCTTTTCCAGTTCCAATAATAGCTTCTTCTAAAAAAATAAGAGATTTTTTTTATTCATATCCACCTGTTCAACGAGTAACAAAATTAATTAATAATTTTGATGCTTGTTTTGTTACTATTGGATGTATTATGAAAAAAAACAACACTCCTTTATTAATCGATAAAATCATCTCTGAAGAGCAATTTTTAGTTTTAAAAAAATTAGGTGCTATAGGAGAAATAAATGGTTTATGTTTTGATTTGAATGGCAATAAAATAAAAACACCTAATGATTATTTAGCTACCACTGTCTTGCCAAATGCCAAAACTAATAAGCCTGTAATTGCTATATCAGGAGGTAGTTATAAGGCAAAAGCAGTAAAGGCAGCTATAGAAGGCGGACTTATTAATGGATTAATAACAGATGAAGATACTGTAAAAAAGATATTGAATGGCTAATAAAAGGGGATAACATCTTCATTCATATCACTACTCTCTTTTAATTTTTAATTTACTAGGTATTGTCAAATTTGTTGAGACAATTTCTGACCAAACAGAGTATCTTTTGCTTAATATTTCTGACAATTTTTTATCAACATTCGTTTCTTTTCTAATTGGCATTTTCTTGAATACATCTTTACTTGCAAAGTTTTTTGTTGCCATCATTGCCAGTCTTGCCGCTCCAAGAGATGGTCCTAGGTTTGAGTCTTCTCCGATGATAATTGACTTGTTGATTGCTGAACCAACTAAGTTTGACCAAAAATCACTCTTTGAACCTCCTCCGACGATGTATGTTTCATCCGTGTTTTTATTTATTGCTTCAACAGCCTTAAAACCATCTTTTATTCCAAATGTTACACCTTCTAAAACTGAGTATATGATAGCGGCTTTACTAGTTGATGTATTTATTTGATGAAAAGCTGCTCGAATATCAGCGCTATTATGAGGCGTTCTTTCCCCGCTTAAATAAGGCAAAAAATATGGTGCGTTATTTTCTGTTAAATCATTGGAACAAAATTCTTCTGCTAATTTTAGGGCAGTACCAATGTCCGAACTAGTAATAGTACAAATCCAGTCCAAACAATTAGTAGCGCTTAACATCACTGACATATGGTGCCAAGTATTAGGCACGCAATGACAAAATGAATGTACTGCCTCTCTAGTATTGAAGCTATAACTTTCAGTTGGAGAAAAATAAACTCCTGAAGTGCCTAGTGAAATTACCGATTGATTTGAATTAATAACTCCTGCACCAGCTGCGCCAGCTGCTTGATCTCCTGCACCACCAGCAATTATAACATTTTTTTTAAATCCAATTTCTTTTGCTAATGATTTTACTACATAAGTTGAAGTTTCTGATCCTTCGACTAATTTTGGCATATTTTCTATATTTAAAGATGTAGTATTTAAAAGTTCTGCTGACCAACTTCTCTTTTTAACATTGAACCATAAAGTTCCAGAAGCATCAGACATATCTGTATAAAAATCACCCGATAATATTAATCTTAAATAATCCTTAGGAAGTAAAACTTTAAAGATCTTTTTAAAAACTTCTGGTTCATTTTTTTTAATCCATAAAATTTTTGGCGCTGTAAAGCCTGGCATAGCTAAATTACCTGATTCTTCTTCTAAATCTGGATAGATATTTTTCATTTCTATACATTCTTTCATAGAACGAGTATCATTCCATAAAATACATGGTCTAATTACATTACCACTATTATCAATTAAGGTGGCACCATGCATATGGCCAGAGATACCGATAGAAATTGTTTCTGTAAATTCTTTAGGTTTTTTAGATTTTAAACCTTCTAAACATTCGAAAGTAGCATCAATCCATTCTTGAGGATTTTGTTCGCTATGCCCATCTTTTGGATTTTGGACAGTAAGAGCTGAATTTGATGTTGCAAGAATGTTTTGTTCTTGATCAATTAGAATCATTTTAACTGAAGATGTTCCCAAATCAATTCCAATAAACATTAACTTTTTTCTAAATTAAAGTATGAAAAAGTCTAATAGTTAATTTTGATCTTTAACATTTAAAGTAAAAATTTCAGAAATTTTATTCAAAAGAACAACCACATAATCACAACGATCACGCCAACTAAATAATGAAGAAATAATTAAAAAGGCGACCTTTCGATCGCCCTTTCTTTCCGCATGGCAATAGGCCTTACTGCCAACAGAAACTTTTAAAAGAAATACCACATAATAAACTTTAAAAGAAATACCAAATGATGATGTAAATAAATCCGACCCACCAAATAATATTGCCAAGTAGCCAACTTAGTATTAGTTTATTTTCCCAACAATATCCTCTGCCTTAAGGTGTGTGTAACGGAATAGCATTCGCACATCCTTGTGACCTGAGATAAGTGCAACTTCTGGAACACTCAAGGAACGTTCAAAGAATCTGCTTATCGCTTCATGTCGCAGATCATGAAAGTGAAGATCGTGTATTTCATATCGTTTTTTTAATCTATCCCAAGCAAGTCTTAAGCCATTAGCCGTCAAAGGGAAGGGGAGCAGGACGTGTTCCAGGATTCCCTTTGCTCTTTTTGAGAGTGGAATGGTTCTGGGCTCACCGTTCTTTGTATGAGGAATAAATAAAGTGTTATCTTTTATGTTATCTTTTTCTATTCTCAGAATCTCTCCTCTACGCATTCCTGTTTCAAGGGCAATAATAATTATTTGCCTAAGGATTTGATGCGGATAGTTGCCATTAATAAGCTGCTGATATTCTCTTTCCGTTAGACGTCTGTTCCTACTATTTCGGATGATAGGCTTTCGAATAGAGTTTATCGGGTTCTTAATATTAAAGTTCCATTCGATTATAGCGGTATTAAACAAATGTTTAATAATTCCAATCTGTCTAACAAAAGTTGCAGGTTTTATTTTCTGTAAACGCTGATCACGGAACTTGGCAAAGTGTTCAGAGGTAATCCTATAGATTGAGAGATCAACAAATTTTTCCCTTAAAAAACTTTTAAGAACTACTTTCTCTATCTCATAAGATTTTTTTAACGGTGATACCTCCGTTAGGTATCGATCAACAAGATCACGCAGTGTTGCCTCCTTATGATCAATTTGCAAACCTTGCCTATCAAGTTTTTGTTCCATGTCTCGCGCCCAACGTTCAGCATATTTTTTTAGTGTAAAAGTTTTTGTGATTGATTTGCAGTTAGCTCGTCTAACTTGAGCGTGCCACTTACCATTTCGTTTTCTAATACTAGCCATTCTTTCTTCTTTCTGTGCCAAAAGTGTGCCAAGAAAAAATAATGACTATTTCAATATATATTTATTAGGAATTCCTTGCTTAATTTTGCCATGCTCCACAGTAAACTACTGCCTCGACACGGCAGGGGTCACAGGTTCAAATCCTGTCGCACCCACCATCACACAGTGTAATTCCTTGATAAAATATTAAAAACATTTTTGCAATAATCATCTTTAACTTATTTTGCTGGGGAGTTGGTGTTACATAGGTGTAATGAACGTTGTGCCTTGCGTGAGGGTTATAGACTAAAAAGTTCAACCATAAGCGTTCTCTAGCATTTAATTGTGCCCACAATAAAACCAAGTGTTAACCTAAAAATAACCCTCTTAACCTTTGGGGGAATTGGTGATATAAATACATTGTCCTGATTTAGATACTCTAATTGCTGGGACATAAAACAAAACGCTAAAGGAGAGAAAATGAAATCTTTTAAATGTCCAGAATGCGGAGCAACTGAGGTTGCTAGTAATCTTTGTGTATCAACAGATTGGAGTGTTACTGGAGAAGCTTCAAGCCCATGGTCATATGTACTTCAACAATTACTTTGTAAACAATGTGATAGTTATATTCCTTCTCATCTTGGTGAGAGATGGGATAATATTACTTATGAAGAAGCTAAAAAGGAATGGCTACTAAAATATAAGAAAACTCCAGTAAATTATAACTAATATAAAATAATAGCGGGATTAATTTCCCGCTTTTATTCTCAACATTCCTCTCGGTTGGTGGTAGGGTAATTATTCTGTGATAGAAACGATAATTTTACCGATATGTTGAGCTTGACCAAATCTTGAAAGACCAAGTTTTGCCTCTTCAAGTGTGTAAATGTTGTCTAAAACTGGTTTCACTGCCCTTTTGTCAAACAATTGACAGATATGATCTAAACCTTCATTGGGTTTGAGACTTAAAATTATTATCTCTTTATGGGTGAGTTTTTTTATTAATGCTTTTGTAAATACTATTTGTATAAGCTTGGGCAAATATCCACCCACTGTTACATAGCGACCCTCCTTCTTTAATACTTTTGGGTAGCGAAAAGAGGAAAAGGTTGTTTTGGTATCAAGAATAAGATCATACTTAATGCCTCTATCTACAAAATCTACTTTTTCGTAATCAAGTACTTCATCAAAACCAAGTGATGTTAATGTAGAAAGCTTAACATCTTTATCTACTCCAGTTACATGACAATTATACATTTTTGCAAGCTGTAAAGCGGTGATCCCCACTGCTCCCCCAGCTCCGTTGATGAGGACTCTTTCTCCTTTTTTAATTTTCCCAATCGTAACAAGTCCCTGCAAAGCTAGCAGAGATGCATGTGGTAAGGCTACAGCCTGCTGAAAATTCATGGTTGATGGAATAGGTGTCAGGGTTGTGGCTGGCACACTTACATATTCTGCCCATCCTCCCAAACCTTTCATTGAAATGTCTCCAAAAACACGCTGGTCTTTTTTGAATGCTGAGATGTCCTCTCCAACAGTTTCCACGACACCAGCAATTTCCCCTCCAGGTATGGTTATTTTGGGTTTTATCACTCCAAACATCAGTCGGTAAGGATAGGGTTTGCCTCTCACCAAAGCCCAGTCTATATCATTGATTGTGGAGGCATGGACTTTAACTAAAACTTCACCTGATTTTGGTTGTGGCTTTGCTATCTCTCTTACTTGCAGAACATCAGATGATCCATACTCAGCAATTGTTACAGCCTTCATTGTTACCATTTACTTATTTTAACATATTATAGATTGTTTAACATCTAATTGAACTCAACATTCCTCACGGTTGGTGGTAAGGGAAAAAACAACAAATAATATCTTGATTTGTTTTTAAAAAAAATTAGAATTTTTGTTGAAATGAAAAAAAATAAGTTTCTTTCTGGTAGGCTTGATTTAGTTCTACATTCCCATCGATTAACAAAAGTAGGTATGGGTAATCATATAATACAAAATCTCTCAAACACACTCTCAAAAAATATTAGCTTATTAATTAAATCAATTTTTTTGTCGTATACTTACTAATAAGTTTTTTTCTTTATAAAAATTAACCTCAAGGAATTACATGGTAGAATTAAAAGATATAGTCAACTTAGATATTTATCCAATAGATCAACAAGATTGTGATGAATATAAAAAAATTGTGAATCAATACTCTAAGGAGCTTGATTTAACAGGGTGTTGTTCTTTGCCAAATTTTATAAAAAAAACTTCCTTGGAACGTATGTTAAATGAAATTGGAAGAAAGAGAAATAAGGTTTATTGGGCGTCTGATAAACATAATCCCTATTTTACTAAAGAAGATAAAACTCTCTCAAAAAATCATCCTAAAAGGATGTTTCAGACAAGACATAGTGGTTATGTGAATTCGAATATATTGGATAAAGAATCTGATCTTAGAATTTTATACACTCAACAGACGTTAGTTGATTTCGTCTCTAATTGTTTAAAAGTAAAACCTATATACTGTTGGGAAGATCCCTTAGGTTCTAATCCTTATAGTCTCATGGATCCTGGACACTATTTCCCATGGCATTTTGATGGTAATGAATTCACCTTAAGTATTCTAATACAAAAAGCTGAAAAAGGAGGAATTTTTGAATATGTTCAAGATCTACGTTCACCCGAGGATGAAAATTTTGGAGAAGTTAGAAAAGTACTAGAGGGGAACAGAGAAAAAGTGAATCAAGTAGATTTAAACCCTGGTGATCTTCAGATTTTTAAAGGAAGATTTTCTATGCACCGTGTAACACAAGTTGAAGGAAATCAAGCAAGATATATAGCTCTTCCAACTTACGTAAAGGATCCAAAGAGAGTTAATAAACCTGAACATTCTAAACAAGTTTATGGTGATGCTTTGGCTATTCATTATGAACGTGCGTATATTAAAGCAGACAAACTTACAGACTAAGGAGTATTAAAATGAAAATAAATAAAATAGAAATTTATCAAGTTGATCTTCCTTACATCAATGGAACGTATAAACTTTCTGGAGGAAGAACTTATGATGGTTTTGATGCTACATTAGTTAAAATAACAACTGATACGGGTCTAGATGGATGGGGGGAAAGCACACCTTTTGGAACAAACTATATTGCAGCTCATGCTAAGGGAGTACGATCAGGTATTGAAGAAATTGCACCCTATATTCTAGGAATGGATCCCTGCCATATTGATAGAATAAATAATGTAATGGATGAATGTTTAGAGGGTCATTTACATGCCAAAACACCAATTGATGTAGCATGTTGGGATCTGCTTGGTAAATCAACTAAAAGATCAGTTTCAGAATTATTAGGAGGACCAATTAAAGGTCCAGTGCCAGTTATTTCATCAATTTATGCTGGTAGTCCTGATGATATGAAAGAGCGTGTAGAACAGCATCGCCAAAAAGGATTTCTTGGACATTCAGTTAAAATTGGAGCAGATGAAAAAGAAGGCGGCCCTTCTCTTGATGCAGAGAGAATCAAAGCATGTCTTAAGGATCGTAGGCCAGGTGAATGGTTCTTGGTAGATGCGAATGGTGGTTTAAGTGTTGAACATGCTCTTCGGATGTTATTACTTTTACCTGATGAAATAGAATTTGTGCTTGAAGCACCTTGTCGAACTTGGCTTGAAACTCAGTCGTTAAGAAAAAAAACGAATATACCTATTTTTTTAGATGAACTTGCTCAGACTGAAGAAGATGTTCTTCGATCTATAAAAGATGAAATTGCAGACGGCATTGGCATTAAAATAAGTAAACAAGGAGGCCTTACAAGATCAAAGAAAATCAGAGATATTTGTTTAGCAGGTGGATTGGTAACAAGCATACAGGAAACTGTTGGATCAGAGGTGGCGTTTGCAGCATTATTACAGTTAGCACAAACTACTCCTCGTCATATTCTACGATGTGCACTTGATACGCGCTCTATGGTTAGAAAATCTACTGCAAAGTTTGATGTTCCAATCAAAAATGGTGGAGCTGAAGTACCCTATGAAAAATTTGGATTAGGCATAGAGATTATCGAAGAAAATATTGGAGATCCAGTTCAAATTTATAAATAAACGAAGGAAAGAAAATGCAAATTACATATATTGGAACTGGAGCAATGGGAAAACCAATGATTTCTCAGTTAATTGAACATGGCTACACCGTTAAGGTAACTGATAAATATAAAAGTGCTGCAGAGACTGTTATCTCCAAAGGTGCAATATGGGCAGATACACCCAAAGAAGCAGCTATGGGTAGTGATGTTGTAATTACTTGTCTCCCTCTTCCTCATCACGTCTATGAAAACATGGTTGGTACTGATGGAGCTCTTGAGGGAATGAAGAAAGATTCAATTTGGATAGATACATCAACAACTGATTATCATAACACGCTAAAGATTGAAGCATTAGGTATTGCTAAAGGAGTAATAAGTTTAGAGGCTCCAGTCAGCAATCTATCTCATATGGGCGCCGATTTTGCTAACACAAGTATTTATGTTGGGGGTAGCAAGGAAGCATATAAAAAAATAAATGAAATATTTGACACTATAAGTAAAATTTCTTTTCATGTGTCTGAAATTGGAAAAGCTCAAACGGTAAAATTAATTACTAATCTGTACTTTTACTCCGCGACTGTAATTTGCGGTGAATGTTTTGCTCTGGCACAAGAGGCAGGTATACCTCTTCATTGGATGTGGGATTATTCAAAACAAACAAAAGCATTCAGTATTGCCTTGGAACAATTTATGCCATTTTTGTTCGATAAATCGTACGACAAATCTTGTACGTTGGAAATTGGACATAAAGACATGAATCTCACCTCTGATTTAGCTAAAGAATTAAATGTTAAATTGCCAACTGGAAACATAATCCGTGCTCATTATGATGAAACCATAAAGCGTTACAACAGTCAGGATGGACATATTATAGTTTGTAAAGTAACAGAAGATGACAATAATATTTCTTTGCAAATACCTAATTTTGTCGCTCCTTCAAAATATGGGGCAAATCCAAACTATATTCGTTCCGAAGAAATGATCGAGGATAAGTGGGGTCGTATCAAACCAAAAATACCTGAAAGCTATAAGGCTAAAGATTATTATCCCTCATCAGAACAACAAGAATTAATTGATTCCCTTATAGAATACATGACTTTTATAAATTATTTGATCAACGAAGAATGTTATAATCTAGGAATTGGTATGGGTTTATCGAAAGAATTATTAAAAGAAGTAATTTTTTGGAGTGTTGGCACTTGTTGGATTGCGGATAATTTTGAAAACTACAGTCCTGATAAAAATATTTTGAAAAAAATACAAAATATTAAAACTAATCTTAAATTAAGAACAACTGAGAGAATTATATCTTGAAATGAATTTTCGAGTTCCAAAACTAATGCATGCAGTTCTCTTAAGCGGACATGGTGGAATGGAGAAACTTGAATATAGATCCGATGTTGATGTTCCTATTCCAAAAGATGATGAAGTGCTCATTAATGTAAAAGCTGCGGGTATTAATAATACTGATATCAATACAAGAATTGGTTGGTACTCAAAATCTTCTGCTGAGAATAGTGATGATGGCAGTTGGTCAGGAAATCCTTTAGATTTTCCTATCATACAGGGAGCAGATATCTGTGGTAATATTGTGGCAGTTGGAAAATCTATAGATGAAAAAAGAATTGGTGAACGAGTTATTGTTAGAACGATGCAAGAGGTGCCCTTAAATCAAAATAATTATTCCTCCTGGACAGTAGGTTCTGAGTGCAATGG
>LUMD01000414.1_pt1 | contig 14951 bp, 16 predicted proteins | sample 729651 | NCBI WGS metagenome assembly LUMD01 (sample SAMN03860272, study PRJNA289734) | marine metagenome | biome: seawater column; feature: ocean; material: water; isolation source: Red Sea water column Station 34 - depth 258m | place: Saudi Arabia: Red Sea | collected 2011-10-15 | depth 258 m | reverse complement strand
CTATCATTTCTTTCAATGCAATTTTTTCAAGATCCATACCTTTTGGAATTATTTCTATTGCCTCAGAATATTTTGATGTATCAGACATTAATTGCCGTAACTTGGTATTTTCATCACTATCATATTCAGAAGTAAAAGATAGCAGTAGATGTATTGCAGCAGTAAAGTCTTTCTGTATTATAGCTCTTCCGATAAGATGTGTTACTGCTCTACGTGAACCAAATCTTTGATACCCATAAAAATTCAAAATTTTATCAAACTCGCTAAATTTTCCTAATTCATTTGACGCTCCATCAATTTTTATTCTAAAATGATTCCCGATCATATCTTTTTTTGACAATAACTTATCTGTGAATCCAACTTTCGTTAAATTGTACTTCTGCCCGTTGACTTCAAAATGTTTGTCAGTTTTGTATGTAGTAAATACAAACTGTTCTGTTAACGCGGAAGCATCCTTCAGACCAAGTGATTTTAATCTTATGCCATGTTTTTTAAAAATTTCAGCTAATGCATGAGTTGTATCAATGCCATGTTTTCGTAACTTGTACACAGCAAAACCAGATTCAGAGCAAATCTTAGAACTGGATTTCTCCTTTATTAATTCAGAGACATGGAAATCTTCTTTTTGTTTTCTGATTATTCCACCACAACCAGGAAAAGTTGTTGTATACGTTGATATTCCAATCTCAGAATCGATTTTTGGGATCACACTATTGTCACTATGATAAACTGAGAAATAGCAATGTCATCGGTGTAGACACCAAGAAGTACTTTATGTGTTCCTGATAATGCATGATCACTTACTACAACTTCTATTGGGATGGATGTTACATCATCAGTAAGTGAAAGATTAGATAGTTCAATATCAAGTAATATATCCGAAAATGTAGTTGTGAGGTTACCGTTTACATTAATCTCAATCGGACTGCCAATTGAACTATCCGTTTTGATTACTGTTAGTATAACTTGTTCTGTTTGACCTTTCCCCAAGATGATTTCTTGTTTATCAATGTCAATAGAAAGTGGGAGTGGGATTGATGTGTCTACGACACCTATATTGTTTTCAACCCACTCAGTAAACCAAATTTTTTTGCCATCAGGTGCAAAATCAAATACTTGTGCAACTCCACAATAATCAATTCCTTCACAATCAGCCCAATTTGGATTCCTGGAGGGAATTGTATATTCTATCAATGTTTCAGTGGATGGATTGAACACACCAATTCGATTTGCGGTTTGTTCATTCATAATGATATTACCATCATAGTGTTCAATCCAATATGGTCTTGACACAGGATTTTTTATAACGCCAGATGCATTGCCGTAAGATTCAATCGTAGGAACAGATGTTACGTATTTTGTAAATTCTTCAGTTTCAGGATCAAAACTGAAAAAGTAGTTACTTGATGTATCAGCTAACCAAATCTTCTGTTCTGGTCCAACTGTAACACCATTCGGTGTAGTAAGTCCTGGTGGAAAATTATACCATTCAACAAAATCTTGTAAAAGTAAACCCTGAGTTACTTCACCCTGTGTTAATTGAAACTCATAACCAGGATAATCAAACTTAACTAGAATGCCTTGACCGCTTGGAACCCAATTTGTATACCAAACATTCTTGCCTGAATCAATTGCAAAATCACTGGTAACAGCATCTGGTACAACAGATGGAATTGAGTAGTGACGTAATCCTTCCCTATCTTGTGCATAATCCAAAAATGAAAGCCTGCCTCCAGAAAAATCATTAATAATAAATTTTGAGCCATCTATAACTAATTTTTGTGGGAGTGATGATTTACTATCATCGGTGTTTGAGTAGGAGATTCTATCGTATGTTTCTTCATCTATTGTGAATTTCCATATTGCATCTGTGGTTTCATCAGTAAACCAAATACTTCCATCAGGAAAATAATCAATTCCCCAGATCATAGAACGTAATTTTGATGGTTGCACATTGTTTTCAAGTGCAGACATAATGTAGATTTTTTCTACATCCTCCCATGTTGTGTTATTATATTCAGTGAAAGTTTCCGTTAGTGGATCAAATTTTGCAACGTCACCAGTGTTTGTTTCTGCAAACCACACCTTACCATTATGATCTACTGTAATTGCAAGTGGTTGTGTGCATTCAGTAGGTATTTTGTATTCTTTGACATATTGATTTGATAATGCCTGATCATTTGTAGAACAAAATTGTAATTTTTCACCAGGATTATAGCCTAGATCCAAGCCAAGTGTATCAGGATCAAATGCATCAAATTCTTCAGCAGTTGGAATATTGATATCATCCTCAAGACCAGAATCCCCAAACCATTGTGCAGGGTTTACCGCTAGTGTAACTGCAGAAGTTAACATAATTCCAGCAACAACTGCAAAAAATAAAATCCCTTTTTGTCTGGTTTTCATAATAACATGCGAATCTATCTACATTATATCTGATTGGGAGTGAATAACAAAAAATTATAAAAGTTTTAAATCTCCAGTGATTTTATCAATACTTTCTTCAGGTGCAGGACCAATTGATATGCAAGTAGTTGTTCCAGGAGCAATCTGTGTATGCCCAGCGTCAGTGACCTCAGACCATGGAACACCAAGTTCAATAGCATCCTGTTTTACTTGCTCAAGTTCCTTTAGATTTACAACTTTCAGCACAACTTTTTCTTGACCTGTCCACCATTCGGAAAACCATTCAGGATTGGATTTTCTAACATGTTCAGCGCCCAATACACATGCATGACCAACCTGGGATGCAATCTTTCCTTTTCCCATATCAAGATCAGTCCTTACTACAATAACCTGCTTTATTGCCATACACATGCATGAACTATGTATTATGAAAAACTTTGCGATTTATTCGAAACATAATTGTACTAATAGATATTTTGAGTGTTTATGGACGAATATGATGCGGTAATTGCTGGTGGAAGTATTTCTGGATTAATGACCGCAAGAGAAATAGCCAAAAAAGGACATTCTGTTCTAGTTTTAGAAGATGGGTTCGAGATTGGAACACCTGATCATTGTGGAGGTTTAGTTAGTACATCAGCATTATCTGAATTAGGAGTAGAACCAACACAAAAGACATTTGATTCAACGATTGATTCAGCTCTAATTTATGCACCTAGTGGCAAGAATATGGAAATCAATTCAAAAAAGCAGAAAGTTATTGTGATAAATAGACGAGAACTTGACAAGCAAGTGGCTAGGCAAGCTGAACAATCTGGTGCTGAGATTAGAGTAAAAACTGGTTTTAAAGAAAAAACGAAATTTGGTGTTAAAACAACTGATGGTGAGATTAGATGTAAAACTTTAGTAGATTGTAGGGGAGTTGGTGCTTTGATAAATAATGAGAGAGATGGTGTTTTACTTTCTGCCCAGTATGAAGTTTATGCAGATTGGATAAAAGATGGTAGAGTCGAGGTGTATTTTGACAATATAAAATATCCTGGATTTTTTGCATGGATAATTCCATCTGGTAATGGCACTGGTAAAGTTGGTATTGCTGGCAGAGAGATTAATGTATCAAACATGATGAAACAATTTCTGAAGAGTAAAGGAAATCATTCGACTATAAGAAAGATTTTTGCTCCTATATGGATCAAAGGACCAATCAAAAATTTTGTCACTGGAGATATAGTGATAGCTGGTGACGCTGCAGGACAATCAAAGCCAACCACAGCAGGCGGAATATACTCCTGTGGTATGGGTGGAATTTTTGCAGGCAATGCAATAACAAAATATTTAGAATCTGATGATAAGTCACATCTTAAACAATATCAAAAAGACTGGCATGACAAATTTGGTAGGGAATTTGAAAAACAACGTCTTGCTAGAAAAATTCTTGAAAGGATAGACAACAAAACAATCGACAGTATCTTTGATACGATCACACCAGAGATCACAGATGAGATTTCAAACAAAGATGATTTTGATTTCCATGCATCATCTATTGTAAAATTACTCGGTATGCGTAAATCACTAAATGCAGCTCAAAATATAATTAGTGCAGAAATAAAACATATCCTAAATTATTCAGCAACTAGGTAAGCAAGGTATAAATGCCCTTGTAAGACAGCGAGTTGTATATGTCAACAAATCTTGAATTACCAATATGTAGTTGCTGCCACAGATATATTATGCCTAATGATAAATGTGTGAAATTTAAATGTCCAAACTGCGATAATGGTGATCTGTTCTGGCGATGCGAAAGTTGTAGAATATCTGTAAGAAGCTATACATGTTCGTCTTGTAATTTTCAAGGTCCTTAAAAATTGGCACAATTATTATTTATCACAAAAATTCTTCCTACTGGAACAGAGATAGACTTGAACAAGCTGGTTGAAGAAATTAAGGTATCGTTAAAGGATGGTATTCAGCTAAGAAATCACCAACTTGAACCACTAGCTTTTGGCTTACATTTTATCAAGGCTGAATTTATCCTAGATGACAAGGAAGGTCAGATGGATTCGCTAGAAAATGCAGTGAAATCTGTAGATGGTGTTAGTGAATTTGAGGTTCTAAATATGAGTAGAATGTCAGTTGACATGAAATAGGTGATTTCTTGGTCGATGAAAAAATTCTATTACAAATGAGAGTCGATGAATCTAAGCAAAGAGATGTTGGAAAAAGAAGAGCCAGAATTGGTCACAATGCAATGGACTACCTACATGTTGCTCCAGGAGATATTATTGAAATAAAGGGTACTAAAACAAGTTGTGCAATTGTATGGCCATCAGATGAGGATGAAAAAAACCCTGACTCTATTCGTCTAGATGGGCAAACTAGAAAAAATATTGGTGCAGCTATAAGTGATGTAGTTTTTGTGAAAAAAGTTAAAGTAAAAACTGCAAAGAGTGTCAAACTGATGCCAGTAAATGATGTTGTTACTATAGATAAGGAATTTACTGATTTTGTAAAAAACAGATTGAAAGGATTGCCCCTCACTATAGGTGATGAAATATCAGTAATGATTCTTGGAAATTCAATGGAGTTTAAGATTAGCAAAGCTACACCAAAAGGAATTGTTAAGATTGAACGTTCTACTATTCTAAAAATACTTTCTGAGACATCAACTGACAAAAGAACGCGGATTACCTATGAGGAAATAGGTGGATTGGGTGATACAGTTAAAGCTATGCGTGAAATAGTTGAATTACCTTTAAGACATCCAGAATTATTCAGTAGGCTAGGAGTTGAACCACATAGCGGTGTGTTACTTTATGGTCCACCAGGTTGTGGAAAGACACTACTTGCAAGAGTTATTGCAAGTGAATCAGATGCTAACATGTATCTCATTAATGGTCCGGAAATTATGAACAAGTATTATGGAGAAACTGAGGCTAAACTTCGAGATATATTCAAGGAAGCAAAGGATAACTCACCTAGCATAATATTCATAGATGAAATTGATGCGATTGCGCCAAAGCGAGAAGAAGTTTATGGAGATGTTGAAAAACGAGTTGTCGCGCAGCTTTTAGCATTGATGGATGGGCTTACTGATAGAGGAAATGTAATTGTGCTTGGTGCATCAAACCGTCCTGATAGCGTGGATCCAGCACTACGAAGACCTGGAAGATTCGACAGAGAAATGGAAATATCTGTACCTAATACAGACGGTAGATTAGAAATTTTACAAATACATACACGTGGAATGCCTCTTGCAACAGATATTGATTTGAAAAGTTTTGCAAATGATCTTCATGGATACACTGGCGCAGATATCAAATCATTATGTAGGGAAAGTGCCATAAAGGCAATACGACGCTACTTACCTGAAATTGATCTTGAAAATGAGCGTATACCAGCAAAAATATTGGAGTCAATGGAAATAAAACTTCGTGACTTTTACGATGCAACATTAGAAGTAATTCCAACAGCTATGCGAGAATTTTATGTTGAACGTGCAAAAGTTTGGTGGGATAATGTTGGTGGATTAAATGATGAAAAAAAGATATTGGAAGATAACATGGTTGCTGCTATCAATTCTCCGAATAAATTTAAGAAAATGGGTGTAAAACCACCTAGAGGTGTGTTACTTTATGGTCCACCAGGTTGTGGAAAGACACTATTAGCAAGGGCATTAGCAGCCGAGTGTGGTGCAAACATGATTTTGGTTAGAGGACCAGAAATACTATCAAAATGGGTTGGAGAATCTGAAAAGGCAATAAGAGAAATTTTCCGAAAGGCAAAAGCATCTGCTCCATGTGTTGTTATTTTTGATGAGCTTGATTCACTTGCAAAATCTAAAATGAAAGATGAACACAATCATGGGGAAACAATACTTAGTCAGATGTTAACTGAAATGGAGGATAGTGGTACATCGAATATAGTAATAGTTGGAATTACAAATAGACCTGATTTAATTGACAATTCAATGTTACGTAATGAAAGACTTGACATTGTTTTGTTTGTTCAGCCACCAGATGAAAAAAGCCGATTAGAAATAATTAAGATATTAACTGACAACATGCCACTTGCAAATGACGTTAACTTGAATGAAATTGCAGTATCTACACAAAATTATACTGGAGCTGATTTGGCTTCATTATGTAGGGAAGCAGCAGTTAATGCTATGCAAAAAGATTCACCAAAGATTACCAGTAACGATTTTGCTGTGGCGTTAAAGAGAGTTAGACCATCAATGACTAAAGAAATTGATAAATGGTACAGCGATATTAAAGCTGAGGTTTCAAACATAATTCCCAAACCTGCAGGGGATACATTCTATCGATAAAATTGACTGTAAAATATAAGAATATAGTAATGGAGAAAGTCGAAGAAAAAGGTTCTATTACTGATACAGCACTAATTAAAAGTCTAGTGAAGGATGGTTATCATATATCGGATGATCTTTTCAATAAAACACTACTAGATATGGAAATAATGGGTCTGCTAAATGTAAACTGGCTTACTAAGGACACACGTAGAATCGAAATTGTTGCTAACAAAGAAGAAGATGATGTTGAATTACAGAATCAGAAATCATTAGAAAAAGACTATGAAGATAGTTTTCCTGAACCTAATGATAATACCAACTAAAATCTAAAGTGAAAAGCTGCATCTAATGCAATACCTATAAAAATTATAGTAAGATAGGGCGCAGTTACTTTGTACGCCTTCCACGCAAAATCTGACGTTGGTGTTTTTGTAAGCTTATAATGATATGCCAACATGAGACCTCCTGCAATTGCTGCAATTATGGTATAAACAATACCCATACCAAATGCATAGAGCATCAATGAATACGGTAATAGTATAATCGTATTTGCTAGTATGTACTTTGATGTTTTTTCCATCCCAATCAATACAGGAAGCATCGGTACATTCGCTTCTGCATAATCATCGCGTATTTTCATGGCAAGACACCAAAAGTGAGATGGTGTCCATACAAAAACCAGAAATCCGATTAAAAATCCGAGGATGTCAATAGACCCAGTCGCAGCAGACCATCCAGCCATTGATGCAGCACTTCCCGCAAATCCACCAATTACGATATTTGAAGAATTTGAACGTTTAAGCCAGACGGTGTATATTATGACATAAAAGAAAATTCCCAAGGCAATAAAGAAAGTAGCTACATAATTGAGTGTGAACGCTGCATAAATAACAGATGCTGCACTAACACCAAGTCCATAAATGAGAACTGTCGTATCTTTACTTCTTCCTGATGGTATTGGTCTGTTGCTTGTACGTTTCATTTTCAAATCTATGTCCCTATCGTAAAAGTGGTTTAATGCACTTGAACCAGCAGATGCAAGCGATCCAGCGACTATAATATGTAAAATTCCTAGGTAGTCTATCTCAGGACCAACAAATTTACTTCCAGCATACATGGATGTAACAGCAGTTATTACAAGTAGAATTATTATTCTGGGCTTTGAAACCTCGAATATCTCTTTTAATCCCAACGATTGTTGAGATTGACCTATGTGATTTAATTTATTCGAATCGATCAATTTCTGTGCAAAACGATTAATTATCTAGAATTTCTCATCAAGCTTAAATGAGTAATTGGGAACTAGTCATGCCTGGTGGTGGGCTTAGTGCAATTGGGCTAGCTGGTATAGTTCTATCATATGCTGGATTAGCACATACATTCATTGATGGAATGCATGCACTTTCAGGCTTGTTATTTTTTATCGGATTGATATTCTTGGGTGCTGGAATTCTAGATGGCGGAGTATCAACATCAAACAGAACAAAAGCCACTGTCCTGGTTACAATGTCAATAATTTTGACATTTGGTGCTGGAGGATTTGTAGGAAGTGAAAGTACTACATTACCAACAGTTGCAGGACTTCTGATTATGGTTTCAGTACCAGGTATCGTAATTGCATATATGGCTATGAAGATGCCGCAGTATGTCAAACCTGTTGGTCTTATCTTCATATTTGCAATTGGTTTAGGTATCACGGTATTTTTTGGCTTTGGTATACTAGGACCAACTGGATATCTTTTGCCAGAAGTTGTTGAAGAGGCTGTTGAGGAGATTGTTCAAGAAGTTCCTGAAGGTGAAATTTTTGCTATTTCAATTTTAGCTGGTTCATCAGAACAAGGAAACCCAGATTATGATCCTGATGTTGCTACATTAGAAAAGGGCGGCGTAATACAATGGACAAACGATGATGTAGACATGCACACCGTAACTAGTTCGTTGGACTTTGGAGAAACTTTTGATTCTGGTTTGCTTAATGCAAATGAAAAATTCCTTCTTGATTCAGGTAAACTGAGTATTGGTTCTTACGAATACCTGTGCATAGTCCACCCTTGGATGGTTGCAAGCATTGTAATAGAAGAGCCTGTTGAATAAACACATTGGAATGTATAGTTTTAACGCAAAAAGAAAAAGATAAGCTGATTACTCATGCTATAGAGCAACAACCCAATGAATCATGTGCTATGCTACTCGGAGAAAAAATTGATGATGTTTGGAATGTTAAAGAGGTTTTTCTCACAGAAAACATAGACAAATCACAAACAAATTTTACAATTTCTCCAGATGAACTATTGAAAGGGTATAAACTTGCTGAAAAAATGCATTTAGAATTAGTTGGTGTGTTTCACTCCCATCCTAACTCAGATGCAACTCCATCAGATACGGATAAAAAATTTATGCAAAATAATCCCGTACCGTGGATAATATTTTCTGGTGTGACTAATGATCTTACGGCATACTTGTTGGATTTAGATGTAATAGAAATTCCAATAAGAAATTCCAATAAAATAGATTGATTGTTTAGATTAAATATCCCTAATTTTATGCAATATTATGGCAATGGATATACATGTCTACGATACTTATGTTAAAGCCAAAGACGGTCATACTATGCACTTTGATGTTATAACAGATGTGCAAGATCATGACAAAGCAATTGAATTCGCAAAACAATGGCTAGCAACAGTTGGTGAAGACGGAGCAAAGGTGACAGGAGAAGAATGCCAATTTTGTCACACACAAGGTGCACCAGAACCAGTTGAAAAAGAAATTAAAGAAAAAGGTTTCTTTATTCAAAAAATGGAAGGATGCCCTTAAACTCTTTTTTTAATTTACAATCCTGGAATTATAGTAACAAATGCGGCAACGAAAACTATAGCTACTGTATTAAGCAATTTTATGACTGTATTTAGTGCAGGCCCTGCTGTGTCCTTGTAAGGATCCCCAATAATATCACCAACTACTGCAACTTTATGCTCCTCAGTTCCTCTCTCACCCTTCATTTCTATGAGTTTCTTAGCATTATCCCATGCACCACCAGTATTTGCTAAATGATAAGCAAGGAATATTCCAGTAACCACAGCGCCCAATAACAAACCAGCCACTGCTTCAGGACCTAGTAAAACTCCAAGAATGATAGGAGCAGCTACAGCGATACTTGCGGTTTTCCATAGTTCTTTGATTGATGCCACGGTAGCTATGTCCACACACTTAGCATAATCTGGTTTTGTCTTACCAGTAAGTATTCCAGGGTTTTTCTTGAACTGTGCTCTTATTTCATCAATGAGTATGAAAGCTGCACGTGAAACACCACTAATTAACTGACCAGTAATAATGAAAGGAATTAACCCACCAACCAGCAGACCTACAATAACTGAAGGGTTTGATAATGAATAATCAAATACTACATGGAAATATTCTGCTGCCTCATACTGGAAAGCCTGAATCATAGCTAATGCGGCAAGACCAGCACTAGCTATCGCAAATCCTTTTGTTATTGCCTTCGTTGTATTTCCTACAGCATCAATTTCGTCAGTAACTTTACGATTTCTCTCTCCCATACCGGTCATTTCTACAATTCCACCTGCGTTATCAGCGATAGGACCGAAGGCATCTATACTCAACACAATTCCTGCAAGACTCAACATTGCCATTGCAGTAAGTGATGTTCCAAATATTCCATAAAGTAATGGGTCAGAGCCTTCAGGTGCTGCTGAAGAACACAAAGCAAATGATACGATGATTGCAACTACCAATGCAATCATGAAAGGGCCTGTAGAACGCATACCCTGTATGATTCCCATTAAAGTCAATGATGCGTATCCCCATTTTGCAGATTCAGCTATCTCATTGACAGGTTTGTATTTGTAATTTGTAAAATTATCAGTAATTTTTTGTATTACAGGTACAAGAATCACACCTATTACAGTAGCACCAAATAATGAGTACGTAAGTGTTGATTCGCCAAGAAATAGACGCGCAAAAATGAAGTTTAATGCAATTGCTACTGCTGCTGAAACGTAAAAAGCTACATTAAGAGGTTTCATTACATCTTTTATTTTTCTAGAGTTTATAGTCGCCGCACCGATTATAGAAGCAATTATTCCTGATGCACCAACAAGAATTGGATAAATTACAATATCGGGAAATCCTATTAGAGCTGCAATCAATAAAGATGCTAACATAGTAACTATGTAAGATTCGTAAACATCAGAACCCATTCCTGCTGCATCACCTACATTATCACCTACGTTGTCCGCAATTGTAGCAGGATTTCGTGGGTCGTCCTCTGGAATATTTGCTTCAACTTTTCCAACTAAATCTGCAGCCATGTCTGCTGCCTTGGTGTAAATTCCACCACCAATTCTAATGAATAGTGCAATTAGACTTGCTCCAATTCCTACACCGGCTATTGAGATTGGATCAGGATATATGATATAGAGTACTGCCATAGCACCTAAGGCCATTGCTGGCACTGAAAGACCAACAGTCGCGCCACCCCTAAATGCTAATGCAAAAGTTCTTCCAAGTCCCTTCTTAGTAGAATGAGCTGATCTCACTGCTGCTTTGACAGTAATTTTCAATGAAATTATTCCAGCAACTGCTGAAAGTGCTGCACCGACAGCAAATGCTATTCCATTAGAAGAACCTATGAAAAATCCAATAACAACTGATAGACCTATAGCAACAGGAATTATCACTTTCATTTCCCTTGCGAGAAATGCTGATGCACCTTCTTTCACTGCATCTGATATTGCAAGCATTTCCTTTGTTCCAGGTTTTTGCTTAGTAACCCAAGCAGCAAATCCAGCTGCCACTGCAAAGGAAGCTATTACCGCCACAAGTGGTAAAAGTTGAGATGTGCTAACTGAAATAAAGTCAGAAATTGCCATACTATACTTGCAAGCCTATAAATTGTAAATATAAATCATCAAGCAAAAATTGTTAGTCAATTTATTTTCTTTTTTGATATGGTGGGAATTTCTTCCCTCGTAAGCCTTGCCTAACTAGCTTGTTAAACCTCCTTCCATGGCTTAGATATGGAAATCTCTGATGTACCAATTCGTGTACGATCGTATTCTCTAGATCTTGTTCGTCAGAAATTTTCCTAATATTTAGGAATATGAGACTTTGTTTATTATATGATAATCCTAAATATTTGTAGGCTGAAGTTCGTGCTCCCTCTGTCATCTCTCTTGGCATATCAAGAACCTCACGTGTTGTGAGAAGTACTCTTGGTTCTGGAATGGAAAATCTATTAGCGTAAATTCCAACTTTTTCATAAATTTTCAATCGTAGATCAGGATCTAATTTCACATGAACTAATCTCATAATGTTAGTTTATCATACAATGTCAATTGTTACTCAGATCTTGGTTTAGCTTTACAAAGTAGGGTCAGAGTTTTAGTAGTGTAATCATAAATCATACAGCCACCGTCTCATCATACCCCTAATTCATTGCATCAAGTATTTTTTGAACCTTCGCCCGTATTTCAGGCGTGACTGTAACAATAACCAATCCCTCATTTGGTTGTCCATACATTACAACGGAGTTATCTGGTGCATAAATGCACACAGGTATAACAAGAAGATCTTCTTCTCCATCCACTAAAATTCTAACTGGTGGTTCACTAGAAAATGCCTCTTGAATGACCTTCATGCTCTCGCCAGTTATTTCACCAGGTGGGTTTTTACAGAAAAGTTTTGTGTTTGTTTTATCATCAGTGGGCACAACGCGTTTACTACGTTTTTCAAGACCGTCTACGATTTGAATCTGCGGTTTGATGCCCAATTGTAATAAATTTTCAGTCGTCCTATCTCCGACTGTGATTATAATTGATTCAATTGAATTTTTTTTTATGATATTTTCTTTATTTGGATCATTATCATGGATTAAATTCCCTAGTGGGATTTTGAGTTGATCACGGAGATCATTAGATAGATGCAAGAAAATCTAATTTGCTGGCGGAGTAGTCTCTGCCTGCATTTCCTCTTGTAGTTTTGCCGCAACTATACTACACTGTGCTGCAATATTTTTAGCAGTTACAGTAAATGCTTCAGCACTTGGTGAATCAGGTTGTGTGATCATTACTGGTTTTCCTAAATCAGAACCTTCCATAATTCCAGAATTTAGTGGTATCGCACCAAGGAATGGTATGTTATGTTTTTCACTAATTTTCTCTGCTCCACCATTACCGAATATGTAATGTTTCTCATTACATTTTGAACACTCGAAATAGCTCATGTTTTCAACTACACCTAACATAGGTACATTGAGCTTGTCAAACATCCCAATTGCTTTAACAGCTACACTGCTTGCTACCTCTTGTGGTGTTGTAACAACAAGAATTCCCGTAATTGGTATTGTTTGTGCTAATGTCAATGGTATATCACCAGTACCAGGTGGTAGATCCACTATGAGATAATCTAAATCAGACCAGTTTGTATCAACCAGAAACTGTTTCACAATTCCAGATATGATTGGTCCTCTGTAAATTGCTGCTTGATGCTCCTGTTCTGCAAAAAAACCAAAAGAAACAACTTTAATTCCATTTGATTCTGGTGGTTGCAGTTTGTTATCCTCTACTTGCATTGCAGCATCCTTCATGCCAAGCATCAACGGTATACTTGGTCCATAAATATCAGCATCTAACAAACCCACTTTAGCTCCAGTTTTTGCAAGTGCTAATGAAAGATTCAATGCTACAGTAGATTTACCAACTCCACCTTTTCCACTTGCAACAGCAATTATGTTTTTAACAGTCTTCATTGATTCATCCGCATCCAATGATCTTCCTTCCATTACTTTTGCAGTTACATTCATGTCAAGATTGTTGATTCCATCAAGTTCGTCGATTGCCTTACGCACATCTTCTTCTATCTGTTCATTAAATGGACATGCCGGTGTTGTCAGTTCCGTCAACTCCAACCATAGCGCAGAATTCATGGCTACTTTATTTAAAGATAGGCAGATTTAGCTTGGCATAATTCAAAAATTAAATTTGTTATCTAAATCAGGCATGATTTTTCAAAAGGTTCATAAGGTGAAAATCAAACATCAAACAAAGTGTTTTCTGTTTCCACGCTAGAGGATATTGTTAGGATACCACCTAACCTGTTTGGTACATCATTAAACAAAGCGGCAATCAATATTCTCAAATCAAAATATGAAAGTATGGTAAAATCAGATCTTGGTTACATCATAATGATACTTAATGCAGATGTTGAACCTATGGGTAAATTAATTGCTGGTGACGGAGGAACGTTCCATCGGGTAACATTTGACGCATTAACATTTTTCCCAAAACTGCAAGAAATAATCTATGGTGAACTTGTTGATATTACAGATTTTGGTGCGTTTGTTAGAATTGGTCCTACTGATGCATTATTGCACTTATCGCAGGTTATGGATGATTATCTCAAAAGTAACATAGCATCTGGTGTTATACTTGCAAACCAAAGTGGTCGAACATTAAAGATCGGTTCAACGATAAGAACAAGAATTACTGCTGTATCACTTGGTAAAGCATCAACGATGGGGAAGATAGGAATTACATGTAGACAACCATTTTTGGGGGCAGAGGAATGGATACAGGAAGATCTTAAAAAGGCAAGCGGTGCTGATGAAGGTGAAGAAAAAGTAGAAGACAAGAAAGAAGAGAAAGTAGAAGCGAAGAAAGAGAAGAAAGAAGAGAAAGTAGAAGCTGAATAAATATGGTAAAAGAATTAGCATGCAGAAAATGTAAGTGTGTTACTATAGGGAAAGTTTGTCCAGCATGTAAATCGTCAGATCTAACATCAGACTGGGAAGGAATAGTTGTAGTGGCAAATCCAGACGAATCTAGAATTGCAAAAACATTAGGAATAACTACGAAGGGGAAATATGCACTTAAGGTAACCTAAGTTGGGTACCAATATCAAAAAAGAATTATTACGATTTATTTCCGAGGATATACAAAGTGGTGATATCACAAGTGTGTTATTACCAAAAAAGAAGATAAAAGCTAAAATCATTTCAAGGGAAGATGGTATATTAGCAGGTGCTAGATTTGCAAGAGAGATATTTCATCTAAAGGGTTGTAGTGTTAAAACAATAAAAAAAGATGGGACTAAACTAAAACAAAACCAAATAATTTTACAAATATCTGGTAATGCAAGAAATATTTTATCATGTGAGAGAACAGCATTAAACCTCCTATCTAGAATGAGTGGAATTGCCACACATACTGATCTACTA